>WBZL01002286.1_pt1 | contig 18869 bp, 18 predicted proteins | sample 5204291 | NCBI WGS metagenome assembly WBZL01 (sample SAMN12344345, study PRJNA552823) | activated sludge metagenome | biome: Activated sludge suspended growth; feature: Nitrification reactor; material: Wastewater; isolation source: activated sludge from nitrification reactor of wastewater...
CAGGCAACTCGCGGCCAACACGCAGCGCTATCGCCCGGGACGATCCCGACCTCGGCCACCGAAGCACGTCAAGCCTCATGCGCGCTATGCCTACAAGGGGTGACATGGCTTAACTTCGGTGGATTGGGTAGCGGGGGGCGCCGGCGCAACGCGGGCTGCAGTTCAACCCGGCCGCGCCATCGCCTTGGGCGCGCGCTTCTCGTACCAGTGCGTGATGCGCGCGCCGTCCCAGTGCAGCGCGATGTGCGCGGCCTCGCGCGCCGGCTTCAACGCGCGCGGGCGCAACAGCGCCGCGCACAGGCCGCCGCGGTGGCGCACGCTGTGGTACAGCGCGCCCCAGCTGCCGGCCTCGCGCAACGCGCGGCCCAGCGCCTGCCCGGCGCCGTAGGCAGCCGGGTCGTACACCGCAGGGGCGCTTTGGCGCAGGCCGCGCAGGTCGTGCAGCTTTGCTTGCAGCGGCGCGGTGATCAAGCGCAGGTCGATGTCGATCGCGGCTTCGGCGGTGCGCGCCAGGAACAACGCGCGGTGATGGCTGACCTCGGCCACCGCGGTGTCCAGATCGTGCGCCGCGTAGTACACGCCATAGCTGCCGTCGGAAAAGCGCGAGCCTTCCGGGTTCAGGTGCGTGAACGCAGCCATGATCGGCGTGCTGCCGGCGCCGCTGACGCGCTCATCGGGCGGCACCAGTTGCAGCTGCCCCAGTTCGTTGCGCAGCCGCGGGTTGGTCAGAGACTCGATCGCGAACACCACTTCCAGATCGGCAGGATCGGCGATGGCGTCGTACAGGCTGACCGTCGGGTAGCGCGAGGCGATCAGCCGGTAGCTGGGTTTCCAGGCCGTCTGGGCGAGCGGTATGGACGCGATGTCGGTCACGCCTTGCCGCCGCGCTGCGCGTCCAGGTACTGGCGCACCACGTACAGATCGGCCACCTGGCCGCCGAGCATGCGCTGCAGCGCCGATCCGCCGCCGAACAGCGGTGCCGCGTTGGGCTTGCGCACCCACTCGGCGGCGCGCTGCGCATCGGGCAGCAGCAACTGCAGCGCCGCATAGATGCCGAACAGGTACGACAAGCGCTCCAGCACGTGACGGTCCAGCGGGCCGGCCTTGCCCGCCTTCCACTGGTACAGCGCGCTGCGGCCCACGCCCAGAAGCGTCATCTGCTCGGCCGGCGTGAGCTTCCAGGCCTCGGCCAGCCGCCAGAAGGTGCGCAGCGCCGCGGCCGCGGCGGCGGCCGAAGAAAGGCTCAGGTAGGCCGGCAAGGGCTCGCAGGCGTGGACAGCCGTCATGTCGGCAGCATACTCCACAAGTGGAACGTATGCGTTAAGCAATCCGCTGGTGAACTGTCGCGCTCGCACCCATCCACACCCGCCCGCGCAGTGGCGCCATCGCTGCAGCACGGGCGCTTCGGTAGACTCGCTGGGGTCAAAGCGGCCACAACAGGTGAGACGGGCGATGGTTCGGTCAACGGGTCTGCCGGCTGGGTTGTCGCTGTGGACCTTGGCGTTGTGGGTGTGCCTGCTCGTGGTCGGGCCGGCGGCGCAGGCGCAGACCGCACCGGCATCGGCACCGGCATCGGCATCGCCTGCGGCGCCGGGCCTCACGTCGCTGGCCGATCTGGCGGTGCAGCCCGGCCCGGACGCGGCGCAGCCGCCCGGGCGCATCACGGTGATGAATCGCGACATCGTGACGCTGCGCTCCAGCCTGTTCGGCATCTCGGCGCAGGCGCGCGCGGCCGAAGGCGAGGCCCGCATTCGCCGCGCGCTGGAGCGCCGCGGCGACTTGAAGGTGAGTCTGGTCGAAGTGGCCGAGGGCGTGCTGGTGCGCATCGACGGTGCGCTGATGTTTGCCATCACGCCGCTAGACAGCCAGGAGCGCACGCTCGACGGCGCGCGTGCCAGCGCCGCGGCGGCGGTGCCGGCCTTGCAGCAGGCGATCGATGAATCGCGCGAGTCACGCAACCTGCGCGCGCTGCTGACGGCAGCGCTGGTCACGCTCGGCGCTGCCGCGGTCATGGTGGCACTGCTGTGGCTGCTGCGCCGCTTGCGCCGGCGCATCCAGGCCTGGCTGACGCACAAGACCTTGGCGCACGCCGACAAGCTGCGCGTCGGCGGGGTCGATCTGGTGCGGCGCGAAGGCCTGCTGCGCTTCGAGCAGGCCCTGCTGAACCTGCTGTTCTGGATGCTGGCGCTGTTGCTGGTCTACGAATGGCTGAGCCTGTCGCTGGCGCAGTTCCCGTTCACGCGGCCCTGGGGCGAGCAGCTCAACGAGTTCTTGTTCGACCTGCTCGCGCGCTTCGCGCTGGCCGGTGTGCGTGCGGTGCCCGACCTGGTCGCCGCGGCGCTGATCTTCTGGCTGGCCTGGCTGCTGGCGCGCATGCTGCGCGGCTTCTTCGCCAAGGTGGCGGCCGGCCGCGTGGTGCTCAGCTGGCTCGACGCCGACGTCGCGATCACCACCTCGAGGTTGTGCGTGGCTGCGGTGTGGCTGTTCGCGCTGGCCATGGCCTACCCGTACCTGCCGGGGTCGGACACCGAGGCCTTCAAGGGCCTGTCGGTGCTGATCGGGCTGATGATCTCGCTGGGCGCGTCCAACCTGGTCGGGCAGCTCGCCAGCGGGTTGATCCTGACCTACACCCGCACCTTCCATGCCGGCGAGTACGTGCGCGTGGGCAGCGACGAAGGCACGGTGATGAGCCTGGGTGCCTTCACCACGCGGATCCGCACCGGCATGGGCGAGGATCTGACGATCTCGAACTCGCAGATCCTGGGTGCGGTGACGCGCAACTACTCGCGCACAGTCAAGGGCGCGGGCTTCATCGTCGACACCACGGTGACGATCGGCTACGACACGCCGTGGCGGCAGGTCAACGCGATGCTGGTCGAGGCGGCGCGGCGAACGCCGGGCGTGCTGGCGGATCCGCCGCCGCGGGTGTTCCAGGTGGCGCTGTCGGACTTCTATCCCGAGTACCGGCTGGTGTGCCAGGCGGTGCCGAGCGAGCCGCGACCGCGCGCCGAGGTGATGAGCCTGCTGCACGCCAACGTGCAGGACGTGTTCAACGAGCACGGCGTGCAGATCATGTCGCCGCACTACCTGGACGATCCGGCCAGCGCCAAGGTGGTGCCGCGCGAGCACTGGTACGACGCCCCGGCCCAGCCGCCCGAAGGCGCCGAGCGCGACCGGGAACGACCGCGCTGATCTCGATTTCGATCTCGATCTCGGTCCGGTCGTCGGTCGTCGGTCGTCGGTCGGCGCGGGCGCCTGTGCCTGCGGCTCGATCTCGCGTCGGGCCCATGCGCGCGCCAGCCATGGCGCGCGCGGTCAGCTCGGCAGATCCTTGAGTAGCTCGCGCGCGATGATCAGCTGCTGTACTTCGCTGGCGCCTTCGTAGATGCGCAGCGCGCGGATCTCGCGGTACAGCTGCTCCACCGGCATCTGGGTGACCACGCCCAGCCCGCCCCAGATCTGCACCGCCGCGTCGATCACCTGCTGCGCGCCTTCGGTGGCGGCGAGCTTGGCCATCGCCGCCTCGCGCGTCACGTTGCGGCCCTGGTCGCGGCACCACGCGGCGCGGTAGGTCAGCAGCGCGGCGCTGTCGATGGTGGTGGCCATCGCCGCAAGCTTGGCCTGGGTGAGTTGGAAATCGGCCAGCCGCTGGCCGAACATCGGCCGCGTGGTGGCGCGGCGCAGTGCCTCGTCGAGCGCGCGCCGCGCCATGCCCAGCGCGGCCGCCGCCACCGAGGTGCGAAACACGTCCAGCGTGCGCATCGCGATCTTGAAGCCCTGGCCGGCATCGCCCAGGCGCTGCGTCAGCGGGATGCGGCAGCCTTCGAAGCGCAGCGTCGCCAGCGGGTGCGGCGCGATCACCGCGATGCGCTCGGCCACCTCCAGGCCCGGCGTGCCGGCGTCGACGATGTAGGCGTCGATGCCCTTGGTGCCGCGGCCGGCGCCGCTGCCATCGTCCAGCCGCGCGAACACCACGTAGAAGTCGGCGATGCCGCCGTTGCTGATCCAGGTCTTGTGGCCGGTCAGCACCGCGTGCTCACCGTCGATGCGCGCGCTGCAGCTCATCGCGGCGACGTCCGAGCCGGCCTGGGGCTCTGACAGCGCAAACGCGGCGATCGCCTGCCCCGCGGCGACGCGCGTCAGGTAGCGCTGCTTGTGCGCGTCGCTGCCGTGCAGCGAGATCGCGCCCGAGCCCAGCCCCTGCATCGCGAAGGCAAAGTCGGCCAGGCCGCTGTGGCGCGCCAGCGTCTCGCGCAGCAGGCACAGCGCGCGCGTGTCGATGCTTTCCGCGGCGCCGCCGTGCGCGGTGCCGGCCACCGCATGGCGCAGCCAGCCGGCCGCGCCCAGCGCGGCCACCAGCTTGCGGCACTCGGCATCGGTATCGTGGTGCACATGCGCTCGCAGGTGCTGGCCGGCCCAGGCGTCGAGCTCACGCTGCAACTGCCGGTGGTGTGGCTCGAAGAAGGGCCAGTCGAGGTAGGTCGTGTCACTCATCGCGATGCCTCCGGCGCTGCGCGCTTCAATGGCTTTCGAACACGGGCTGCGGCTGGCGGCGGTAGCCCGCCGCCAGTGCGGGATCGATGCTCGTCATGCCGAGCTGTCCTTGGCCGCGGGCTGGCGCTTCGACAGTTGCAGTCGCAGCCGCCCCAGCAGCTCGTAGAGCTGACGGCGTTCGGCTTCATCGATGCCGGCGAACAGCTCGATCACCCAGCGCTCGTGTTCGCCGACGATGGCGGCGAACGCGTCGCGCCCCTTGGCCGTGAGCGCGATGCGCCACGAGCGCCGGTCGCCGGGCTCGGCGTCGCGCTGCACCAGGCCGTCGCGCTCGAGCTGGTCGGTCAGCCCGGTGACGTTGCCGCCGGTCACCATCAGGTAGCGCGACAGCGCGCTCATGCGCAGCCCGCCCGGGTGGCGGTGCAACTGCGCCAGGTAGTCGAAGCGCGCCAGCGTCATGCCGCAGTGCGCGCGCAGTCTGGCGCGGATCTCTTTCTCGATCTCGCTGCGGCAGGCCAGCAGCCGCAGCCACAGCCGCAGCGACAGATGGTCGTCGTGGTGGCTGCGCGCTTCCAGGCCGATCGCCTGGTCGTCGAGCAGCGCGGCGGCCGGCTTCGATGCGCTGCGGCCCATCAGCCCGGCTCCAAGGACGGCGCCATCGCCTGCGCTGCTCTGGCGCGCGCGAACAGCGTATGCCGCCGCCCTTTGGCCGCCGCGTGCGGCTTCGCCCAGGCGATCGCGCGCAAACCGGCCTGGCCGCCGCCGAAGATCCTCATGCACCGCCCTCCTGGATCTGCCGTCGCGGAAGTTTCGAGTTGAATACTTGAAGTGTCAAGTATTCGCTGTTGCACATTCGCCGATGCACGCCGTCAACCGTGCGTGGGGTTCGAGGTTTACGGTACGGCGCCGCATCCCGCGCGGCGCCGCTGCTGCCATAGTGCGCGCCATGCAGATGCTGAACTGGATCGGCGACGACGATCCGCTGCCCGACACCCGTCTGGCGCTGGGCCCCGACAGCGCGGCGCCGGGGTTGCTCGCCGCCGGCGGCAGCCTGACGCCGCAGCGCCTGGAGCAGGCGTACCGGCGCGGCGTGTTTCCGTGGTTCAGCAAGGGTCAGCCGGTGCTGTGGTGGAGCCCCGATCCGCGCATGGTGCTGCCGGTCGCGCAGTTCAAGGTGAGCAAGAGTCTGGCCAAGACCTTGCGGCGCTTCGCCGCCGACCCGGCCTGCGAACTGCGCATCGACAGCGATTTCGCCGCTGTGATCGACGCTTGCTCGCGCACGCCGCGCCGCGGCCAGGTGGGCACCTGGATCGTGCCGGCGATGGTGGCCGCCTACCGCGACTGGCACCGCCGGGGGCGGGTGCACAGCGTCGAGACCTGGATCGGCGGGCGGCTCGCCGGCGGCCTGTACTGCGTGGCGATCGGGCGCATGGTGTTCGGCGAGTCGATGTTCACCTGGGGCCGCGACAGCTCGAAGATCGCGCTGGCCGGCTTGGTGGCGTTTTGCCGTGCCCACGGCGTGGCGCTGATCGACTGCCAGCAAAACACCGCGCATCTGGCTTCGCTGGGCGCGCGCGAGATGCGGCGCAGCCCCTTCGAGCGCCATGTGTCCCTCGCCTCGGGGGAGCCCGACATCGCGCAATGGACCTATGATTCTTCGATGTGGCTGCAGCTCGAAGCGCTGCAGCGTGCACCCGGCAGGAACCGCGCGTGACCCACCCGAAGGAACTTCCGCTGTCGTCGTTGCAGTTCTATGCGACGGCGCCTTACCCTTGCAGCTACCTGCCGCAGCGCCAGGCGCGCTCGCAGGTGGCCACGCCCAGCCACCTGATCAACGCCGATGCGTACTCGGGCCTGGTGGCCAACGGTTTCCGGCGCAGTGGCATGTTCACCTACCGACCCTACTGCGACGGCTGCCGCGCCTGCGTGCCGCTGCGGGTGGCGGTGGCCGAGTTCAGCCCGTCGCGCAGCCAGCGCCGCGCCTGGAAGGCGCACGCCAACCTGAAAGCGCGCGTGCTGCGCCTGGGCTACGTGCCCGAGCACTACCAGCTGTACCTGCGCTACCAGGCCGGGCGCCACAGCGGCGGCGGCATGGACCACGACAGCGTCGACCAGTACACCCAGTTCCTGCTGCAAAGCCGCGTCAACTCGCGCCTGGTGGAGTTCCGCGAGCGGCACGCCGACGGCAGCATCGGTGCGCTGAAGATGGTGTCGATCCTGGACGTGCTGAACGACGGCATCTCGGCGGTTTACACCTTCTACGAGCCCGAGCCGGCGGCCAGCTACGGCACCTTCAGCGTGCTGTGGCAGATCGAGCAGACCAAGCAGCTCAAGCTGCGCCACGTGTACCTGGGTTACTGGATCGAGCGCAGCCCGAAGATGGCCTACAAGTCGCAGTTCAGGCCGCACCAGCTGTTGATCGATGGCCAGTGGCGTTCGCCGCCGCCCGTGCCTGGCGGCCGCGCCGCGGCGTCAGCCGCTTAGGCGGCGCCTCAAGCCTTGAGGAACTCGGCGCCGGCGCCCAGCCAGCGCTGCACCTGTGCCTGTGCCGCCGGCGCATGCTGCTGCAGCAGGCGCGGCGCCACCGCGCGGGCTTGTTGCAGCAGCCGGCTGTCCTCGGCCAGGTCGGCAAAGCGCAGCAGCGCGTCGCCCGACTGGCGCGCACCGAGCAGCTCGCCCGGGCCGCGCAGCTCGAGGTCGCGCCGCGCGATCTCGAAGCCGTCCTGACTGTCCAGCATCGCCTTCAGCCGCGCCTTGCCGGCCTGGCCCAACGGCGGCGCGTACAGCAGCACGCACACGCTGGCCGCGCTGCCGCGGCCGACGCGCCCGCGCAGCTGGTGCAGCTGGCTCAGGCCGAAGCGCTCGGCGTGCTCGACCACCATCAGGCTGGCATTGGGCACGTCGACGCCGACCTCGATCACCGTGGTGGCCACCAGCAGCTGCAGCTCGCCGGCGACGAAGCGCGCCATCACCTGCGCCTTGTCGGCGGGCTTCATGCGCCCGTGCAGCAGGCCGACGCGCTCGGCGCCGAGCGCGGCACTCAGCTCCTCGAAGGTCTGGGTCGCGTGGCGCAACTCCGGCGCCGCGCCGCGCGCGCCGCTGCTGGCGGCACCGTCGCCATCGCCATCGCCCGAGCCAGCCACGCCAGCCGGCTCGTCGATCAGCGGGCAAACCCAGTACGCCTGCCGGCCCAGCGCCAGCTCGTCGCGCAGCCGCGCCACCACCTGCTCGCGCCGGGTGTCGGCAAACACCTTGGTCAGCACCGGCGTGCGCCCGGGCGGCAGTTCGTCGATGGTGCTGAGCTCGAGGTCGGCAAAGTAGCTCATCGCCAGCGTGCGCGGGATCGGCGTCGCGCTCATCATCAGCAGGTGCGGCTCCAGGCCGCCACCGCTGCCTCCTGCCGCATCGGCCAGCTTGCGCCGCAGCGCCAGCCGCTGCAGTACGCCGAAGCGGTGCTGCTCGTCGACGATCGCCAGCCCGAGCCGGGCGAAGCGCACGTCGTCCTGGATCACCGCGTGGGTGCCCACCACCAGCATCGCTTCGGCGCTGGCGATGCGCTCGATCTGGCGCGCGCGCACCTTGCCCCGCCGGCTGCCACTGAGCCAGGCCACGTCCACGCCCAGCGGCTGCAGCCATTGCACCAGCTTGCCAAAGTGCTGCTCGGCCAGGATCTCGGTGGGCGCCATCAGCGCGCATTGCCAGCCCGAGTCGATCGCGGTGGCTGCGGCCAGCGCGGCGACCACGGTCTTGCCCGAGCCGACGTCGCCTTGCAGCAGCCGGTGCATCGGCTGCGCGCGTGCGATGTCGCTGGCGATCTCTGCCCCCACCCGCTGCTGCGCGGCGGTCAAGCCAAATGGCAACGCCTGCTGCAGCCGCTGACGCAGCCCGCCGCCGCCGTGCAGCGGCGGCGCGCGCAGGTGCTGGCGCTGCAGCCGCGAGTGCGCCTGCGACAGCTGCTGTGCCAGCAGCTCCTCGAACTTCAGACGCTGCCAGGCCGGATGGCTGTGGTCGCTCAAGGCGGCCAGCGCGGCATCGGCCGGCGGGTGGTGCAGCGTGTGCAGCGCCTCGCGCAGGCTGGGCAGCCCGGCGGGCAGCGCATCGGGCGGCAGCACTTCGTGCAGCGGCGCGCGCGCCAGCGCGCTGGCGATGGCCTTGCGCAGGTAGGCCTGCGGCAGCTGCGCGCTGGCCGGGTACACCGGCGTCAGCGACCGTGGCAGCGCGCTGTCTTCGGCCACCGCCTTGACCGCCGGATGCACCATCTCGCGGCCGAAGAAGCCGCTGCGCACCTCGCCGCGCGCGCGCAGCCGCGTGCCCGGCGCCATGGTCTTTTGCTGCGACGGATAGAAGTGCAAGAAGCGCAGCAGCAGCTCGCCGCTGTCGCCGCTCAATCCGCCACCGCCGGTGCCGGTATCGGCAAGCCCGCGCAGCCGCACGATCAGCTGGCGCCGCGGCCTGGGCTCGATGCGCGCATCGGCGACGACGCCCTCGACCTGCGCCTGCATGCCGTCGTGCAGCGCGGCCAGCGGCGTCAGCCGGGTTTCGTCCTCGTAGCGCAGCGGCAGGTGCAGCGCCAGGTCGAGGTCGCTGTGTAGTCCGAGCCTGGCCATCGCTCGCGCCGGGCCGCTGCGCGGCGCGGGCGATGTCGGCGGGGAGGAGGGTTCGGCCACGGTCGACCACATCGGGCAAGTCGCGAGCGCTGGCGACTGTACAAGCCCGGCGCGGCGTGCGGCGCTGGGCATACTGCAGCCCAGCGCCTCAGCGCCTCAGCGCCTCAGCGCGCCCGTTGCTTGCCATGACCTCACGCACCTACACCGTTGCCGACTTCGATTTCGAGCTCCCGCCCGAGCTGATCGCCCAGCACCCCAGCGCCGAGCGCAGCGGCTCGCGGCTGCTCGATGGCCGCGCGCGCGTGCCGCTGGACCATGCATTCCGCGACCTGCCGCAGCTGCTGGGCCGCGGCGATCTGCTGGTGTTCAACGACACCCGGGTCATCAAGGCGCGGCTGTTCGGCGAGAAGCGGCCCAGCGGCGGTGCGGTGCAGGCGCTGGTCGAGCGCGTGCTGCCGGGCAACGAGGTGCTGGCGCAGCTGCGCGCCAGCAAGTCGCCCAAACCGGGCGGCGTGCTGCGCTTTGCCGGTGCCTTCGATGCCGAAGTGCTGGGCCGCGCCGGCCCCGGCGCTTCGCTGTTTCGCTTGCGCTTTCCGTCCGAGCCCTTCGCACTGCTGCAAGCGCATGGCCGGGTGCCGCTGCCGCCGTACATCACCCACCCGGACGCGGCCGAGGACGAACAGCGCTACCAGACCGTGTTCGCCGCCCGCCCCGGCGCAGTGGCCGCGCCGACCGCGGCGCTGCATTTCGACGCCGCGCTGCTGCACGCGCTCGACGCCCGCGGCGTGCAGCGCACCGCGGTGACCCTGCACGTGGGCGCCGGCACCTTCCAGCCGGTGCGCGCCGCGACCCTGGCCGAACACCGCATGCACCACGAGTGGTACGAGGTCGGCGCCGGCGCGGTGCAGGCGATCGAGGCCACGCGCGCGGCGGGCGGGCGCATCGTCGCGGTGGGCACCACCACGCTGCGCGCGCTGGAGTCGGCGGCGCGCGGCGGCGCGCTGCGGCCCGGCGCGGCCGAGACCGGCATCTTCATCACGCCGGGCTTCGAGTTTCGTGTGGCCGACCAGCTGCTGACCAACTTCCACCTGCCGCGCAGCACGCTGCTGATGCTGGTCAGCGCCTTCGCCGGCTACGACCACGTGCGCGCGCTGTACCGCCACGCGATCGAGGCGCGCTACCGCTTCTTCAGCTACGGCGACGCGATGCTGCTGGCGCGCTGAAGTCCGCAGCGGCGGCGGTGAAAACCGCGCGGCGACAATGCCGCCCCATGTTGAAGTTCGAACTGCTGGGCACCGAAGGCGCCGCGCGGCGCGGCCGCCTGACCTTGAACCACGGCGTGGTCGACACGCCGATGTTCATGCCGGTGGGCACCTACGGCACGGTCAAGGGCGTGTTGCCGCAATCGCTGCTGGACATGGGCGCGCAGATCATCCTGGGCAACACCTTCCACCTTTGGCTGCGCCCGGGGCTGCAGGTGATCCAGCGCTTCGGCGGACTGCATCGCTTCGAAGGCTGGTCCAAGCCGATGCTCACCGACAGCGGCGGCTTCCAGGTCTGGAGCCTGGGCGGCGCCGACGGCAAGGGGCGCCAGATCAGCGAGCAGGGCGTGAAGTTCGCGTCGCCGGTCAACGGTGACAAGCTGTTCCTGACGCCCGAGCTGAGCATGCAGATCCAGACCGTGCTGAACAGCGACATCGTGATGCAACTGGACGAATGCACGCCGTACCAGACCGCGGGCCAGCTCACCAGCGAAACCCAGGCGCGGCGTTCGATGGAGCTGAGCCTGCGCTGGGCGCAGCGCAGCCGCGATGAGTTCCAGCGGCTGGGCAACCCGAACGCGCTGTTCGGCATCGTGCAAGGCGGCATGTTCGAGGCGCTGCGCGCCGAGTCGGCGGCGGCGCTGGCCGGGATGGACTTTCCCGGCTACGCGATCGGCGGCGTCAGCGTCGGCGAGCCCAAGCCCGAGATGCAGCGCATCATGGCGCACACGCCGCCGCTGCTGCCGGCGCACAAGCCGCGCTACCTGATGGGCGTGGGCACGCCGCAGGATCTGGTCGAAGGCGTGACGCGTGGCATCGACCTGTTCGACTGCGTGATGCCCACGCGCAATGCGCGCAACGGCCACCTGTTCACCCGCTTCGGCGATCTGCGCATCCGCAACGCGCGCTACCGCAGCGACGAGCGGCCGATCGACCCCAGTTGCAGCTGTACCGCCTGTCGCGGCTTCTCGCGCGCCTACCTGCACCATCTGGACCGCTGCGGCGAGATGCTCGGCCCGATGCTGGCCAGCATCCACAACCTGCACTACTACGTCAACCTGATGCGCGAGCTGCGCGACGCGCTCGATGCCGGTGCACTTGCCGCCTGCACCGCGCGCTTCGCTGCCGAGCGCGCTGCCGGCGTGGACTGACCGGGCGGCGTGTGCCGTTGGCGCGCAGCCTGCCGCGCCAAGCGTCAGACCGCGCGCTGCTGCAGCAGATGCCGCGCGCCGTCGAACTGGCCCAGCGTGCGCGCCAGCCACGGCAGTGCGGCGTGCAACTGCGCGTGCAAGGTGTGCGGCGGGTTGATCACGACCACGCCGCTGCCGGCGAGGCCAAAACCCAGCGCGTCGGTGGGCTGCAGCAGCAGCTGCGCGTGCAGCCAGCCGGCCGGTGCCAGCGCCTGCAGCCCTTGCACCAGCGCCGCCGCGCCCGGCTTGGTGACGAGCGGGTACCACACCATGTAGACGCCGCCGGCCAAGCGGCGCAGTGCGTCGTCCATCGCCTGCAGCACGCGGCCGTAGTCGGCCTGGCCCTCGTAGCTCGGGTCCAGCAGCACCAGCGCGCGCCGTGTCGGCGGCGGCAGTTGCGACTTCAGCGCGGCAAAGCCGTCGGCGCGCTGCAGCTCGACGCCGCGCGTGGCGCCCAGCAGCTCTTGCAGCGCAACGTGGTCGGTGGGGTGCAGCTCGAACAGCCGCAGCTGGTCTTGCGCGCGCAACTGCTGCAGCGCGAGCAGCGGCGAGCCCGGATAACAACGCAACGCGCCGTCGGGGTTCAGCGCGCGCACCTGCTTGACGTAGTCGGCCACCGGCGCCGGCATCGCGGCGTCGGCCAGCGGCCACAGCCGGCCGATGCCCTGGCGGAACTCGCCCTTCTTCAGCGCCTGCGGTGAATCCAGCAAGTAGCGCCCGGCGCCGGCGTGCACGTCGACGACGCGAAAGCCCTTGTCCTTGAGCGCCATGTGGCGCAGCAGCTGCAACAGCACCACGTGCTTGAGCACGTCGGCGTGGTTGCCGGCGTGAAACGCGTGGCGGTAGGCCAGCATGGCTTCACCGCCAAGCGGCGCGCCGCGCCTCGAACAGGTCGCGCAGGTTGACTTCGCGCGGGCCCGGCAGCAGCGCGGCCTCGTCGCCGGCTTCGATGCTGCCGGGTTCGATCACGCTGAGGTAAGCACCGCAGTAGGTCGACTGCAGCATCAGCTTGCTCGCCTGGTTGAAGCCCATCGCGTGGTCGAACTTGCAGCAAGGCCGCCGCGGCTCGCTGACGGCCAGCACGCAGTGCGGCAGGCGCAAATAGTCTCCGATCCAGATGTCGCCCTCGAGCATGCCTTGCAGCGTCAGGTTCTCGCCCATCGCGCCCGGGTCGAGCACGTCATCCCAGGCCGCCACCCGCGCTTGGGCGCGCACCACCTGCCAGAACGCATAGTGCTCGTGCGGGTAGGCGTAGACCGACTTGCTCAGCCCGCCATGCACGCTGAGGTCGGCCTGCTCGTCGCCGGCCAGGCCGAGCGCGCGCACCGTGACCGCGCCGGCCACCGGCTGCTTGCCGTAACCGGTCAGCACCTCACGCTGGCCGATGGTGCGCCGCACGGCACGCCCGACGTTGACACTGAGCACTCGAATCATGGCTTCCCGCCGCGGAACGCGAGGTCGAACTGGAATTGCTGCGATGCAGCATCGAGAGCATATCCGGCCGGTCGCCGCTCGAGGTGCGCAGCGTCAAAGCCGCGCCACGCACCCGGTTGCGCTTGCTGCAGGCAAGCGGCACGCTCCCGGTGCGAAACGTGGTCGGCCATTGTGGCGACAATTGCGAGGTTCGGCGCGCCCGGCAACACCAGCCCGGCCGCGCCTTCGACTTTTCGGCTAGACGATTGGAGTTGTCATGAATCACCCCTCGATGGAAGGCCAACGGCTGAACGTGCCGGCGTACGTCAAGCACGCGCGGCTGATCGCCTGGGTCGCGGAAATCGCCGCACTGACCGAGGCCGCCGACGTGCACTGGTGCGACGGCTCGCAGCAGGAGTACGACCGGCTGTGCGAGCTGTTGATCAGCGCGGGCACCTTCAAGCGGCTGAACCCGGCCAAGCGCCCCGACAGCTACCTGGCCTGCAGCGACCCGAGCGACGTCGCCCGCGTCGAGGACCGCACCTTCATCTGCAGCCAGCGCCAGCAAGACGCCGGCCCGACCAACAACTGGATGGCGCCGCAGCAGATGCGCGCGCTGCTGCAGACCGGCCAGGTCGACGGCACGCCGGGCCTGTTCAGCGGCGCGATGCGCGGGCGCACGCTGTACGTGGTGCCGTTCTCGATGGGGCCGCTGGGCTCGCACATCTCGCACATCGGTGTCGAGCTGTCCGACAGCCCCTACGTCGCGGTCAACATGCGCAAGATGACGCGCATGGGCCGCCCGGTGCTCGAGCTGCTGGGCGGCGACGGCCACTTCGTTCCCTGCGTGCACAGCGTGGGCGCGCCGCTGGCGCCGGGCGAGCAGGACGTGCCGTGGCCGTGCAACGAGACCAAGTACATCGTGCACTACCCCGAGACGCAGGAGATCTGGAGCTACGGCTCGGGCTACGGCGGCAACGCGCTGCTGGGCAAGAAGTGCTTCGCGCTGCGCATCGCCTCGACCATGGGCCGCGCGCAGGGCTGGCTGGCCGAGCACATGCTGATCCTGGGCGTGACCTCGCCGCAGGGGCGCAAGCACCACGTGGCCGCGGCCTTTCCCAGCGCCTGCGGCAAGACCAACTTCGCGATGCTGGTGCCGCCCAAGGCCTTCGCCGGCTGGAAGGTCACCACCATCGGCGACGACATCGCCTGGATCAAGCCCGGCAGCGACGGGCGGCTGTACGCGATCAACCCCGAAGCCGGCTACTTCGGCGTGGCGCCGGGCACCAACACCAAGACCAACCCGAGCTGCATGAAGTCGCTCGAGCGCGACGTCATCTTCACCAACGTCGCCCTCACCGACGATGGCGACGTCTGGTGGGAAGGCATGACCGATACGCCGCCGGCGCACCTGATCGACTGGCAGGGCCGCGACTGGACGCCCGAAACCGCGCGCGGCGCCGACGGCAAGCTGCGGCCGGCCGCGCACCCGAACGCGCGTTTCACCGTGGCTGCGACCAACAACCCGGTGCTCGACCCCGAGTGGGACAACCCCGACGGCGTGGCGATCGACGCCTTCATCTTCGGCGGCCGGCGCTCGACCACCGTGCCGCTGGCGACCGAAGCGCGCAGCTGGACCGAAGGCGTGTACATGGCGGCCACCATGGGCAGCGAAACCACCGCGGCGATGGCCGGCAGCACCGGCGCGGTGCGGCGCGACCCCTTCGCGATGCTGCCGTTCATCGGCTACAACATGGCCGAGTACTTCCAGCACTGGCTGGAGCTGGGCGCCAAGTTGCAGGCTTCTGGGGCCACGCTGCCGAAGATCTTCTGCGTCAACTGGTTCCGCAAGGGCGCCGACGGCAAATTCGTCTGGCCCGGCTACGGCGAGAACATGCGCGTGCTGCTGTGGATGCTGGGCCGCGTCGAAGGCAAGGCCGACGGGCGCGACAACGCCTTCGGCGTCAGTCCGCGCTACGAGGATCTGAGCTGGGAAGGCCTGAACTTCACGCGCGAGCAGTTCGCTGCGGTCATCGGCATGGACCACGCCGACTGGCAGCGCGAGCTGAAGCTGCACGAAGAGCTGTTCCAGCGGCTGGCGCACGGTTTGCCGGCCGAGCTGCCCGCCACCCGCGAACGCATCGCCGCCAAGCTCGCGGCTTGAGCGCGCACCGGCCCGGCGCGCGTTGAAGCTGCAGCTGCTGTCCGACCTGCACCTCGAGTCGGAAGCCTTCGAGCCGCAGCCTGCGCCCGGCGCCGACGCGCTGGTGCTGGCCGGCGACATCGACGCCAGCTGGGCTGGCTTTGATCGATTTGCCGGCTGGCCGGTGCCGGTGCTGTTCGTCGCTGGCAACCACGAGTTCGACGGCCGCGAACTGAACGACGCCTGGCCGGCGCTGCGCGCGCGCACCGAAGCGCTGGGCTGGACGATGCTCGAGTGCAGCAGCGTCGTGCTGCGCGACCGCGACGGTCAGCGCCTGCGCTTCGCCGGCACCATCCGCTGGAGCGACTTCGATGTCTTCGGGCCGCAGAAGCAGCCGTCTGCGGTGAGAGCGGCGGCTTACTTCATGAAGCTGATGCGGGCCACCCGATGCGGCGCGCCGTTCGATGCCGCCGCGGTGCGCGACGAGGCGCTGAACTGCCGCCGCTGGCTGGCCAACGAGCTGGCGGCACCCGCCAACGGGCGTTGGGACAAGACCGTGGTGGTGACGCACTTTGCGCCCAGTCTGCGCAGTGCCGACCCGCGCTACGGTTCGCAGCCGGGTACCGCGAGCTTTTGCAATGCCGACGACGACTTGCTCGCCGCGGCCGACCTGTGGCTGCACGGCCACCTGCATTGCCGCCATGACTACCTGGTTGCGCGCGCCGGCCGGCCGCCCACCCGCGTGGTGTGCCAGTCGCGTGGCCTGGGCGACAAGAGCGAACCCGACGGTTTCGATCCGTTCAAGCTGATCGAAATCTAGCCCGCAGCCGTCAGCGCCGGCGCGCAGCCGGCCGCCGGCGCGGCGCGGCGGCCGGTGCGGGTGCAGGATCCAGCGGCCGGCTGACGTCGGCCAGCAACATCACGCTGCGCACCACGTCCTGCACCGCCTCGGCCAGGTCGGCCGGCGGCTCCAGCGTGTCGATCAGCTGCAGCAGGGCATCGGCGTCGTCCAGATCGTCGGCATCGAAGTGCAGGTAGATCAGCGCCAGCGGCTCCAGCAGCTGCGCGTCGTCGAGGCGGCTCAGGCCGGGAAAGCGCTCGATCGCCGCGGCGAAGCCAGCGGCCCATGGCAGCACGCATTCCGACACCGTGGCCGCGCCGTCCAGCTCGAAGATCCACGGATCGAACCACTGGCGCGCGCCGATCGCGGCTTGCAGCGTGGCGTGGCGCTGCTGCACCAGGCGGTGGATGCGCGCGGCATCGAAGCCGGCCGGCAGCGCACGGCCGTCCACATCGGTGATCCAGCGTTGCCACTGCGCGGGGTCGATGCGACCCGGCTGCAGCAGCACGCCGCACAGAAAGCCGTCGATCGCGCTGACGTCCAGCGGCTGCAACGGTGCCGGCACGCGGTCGAGCCGATCCTGCAACTCACGGATGTCTTGCTCCTCGCGCGCGTTCGCGTCCGGGCCGGGCGGTGGGGTGGATTCCATGCGGCGATTGTCTCGCCGCGGCGCTGCACTGCGGGCCGGCTCGATCAAGTTAGGGATGGTTTGCCAGAGCCAGCCTGCCTACAGTCCGGCCTTCGAGCTGTCACACGAGCCAAGATTTGCGCGGCAAGCGCACCAGGCACCGCCCAGGGTCGAGTACGCGGGCCTGCAACGATCCCAACGACGTCCTCTTCGTGAGGACTTCTACAAGCCCGCCGGTCGCCGGCGGGCTTTTTTTCGCCCCGCTGGCCGGGCCGCGCCCGCGGCGGCCGGTGCGGCAGCGGCCGCTAAACTGCTTCGATGAAGGAAGCGCCGTATGCGTGGGTGGTGGTCTGGGCGACGTTCTTTGCGCTGGCCATCATCTTCGGCGTGTCCTATTCGTTCGCCGCGTTTTTCGCGTCGTTTGCCGACGAGTTCGGCGCGCAGCGCGCCGATGTCTCGCTGGTGTTCGGCCTGTCGGGGGCGGTGTACTTCGTGTTCGGCGCGGCCGCCGGCATGCTGGCCGACCGCTTCGGCCCGCGCGCGGTGACCTGCGCCGGCATGCTGCTGATCGCTGCCGGGCTGGCGCTGTGCAGCTTTGCCGGGTCGATGCCGATGGTCTATGCCGCCTACGGGGTCGGCGTCGGGCTGGGCATCGCCTTGGTCTACACGCCGGCCATCGCCTGCGTGCAGCCGTGGTTCACCCAGCGCCGCGGCTTTGCCGCCGGGCTGGCCAGCGCCGGCATCGGCGCCGGCACGCTGGCGGTGCCGCTGATCGCCAGCGCGGGCATTGCGCTGGCACAGTGGCGCGGTGCGATGCGTGCGCTGGCGCTGGGTGTGCTGGTGCTGGGGCTGTCGGCGACCTGGCTGCTGCGGCGTGCGCCGGCCGCCAGCGCGGCGCGCAGCGATCAGGTTCCGGGCCTGAGCCTGGGCCAGGCGCTGCGCGACCGCCGCTACGGCTGGCTGTACCTGAGCATCGTGCTGTCGGCGCCGGGCATGTTCATCCCGTTCGCGCACGTGTCGGCGGCGGCGCGCGACATCGGCATCGATGCCGCGCGCGCGGTCGGCCTGGTCGGGCTGATCGGCCTGGGCAGCCTGGTCGGGCGCTTTGTCATCGGCGCACTGGCCGACCGCATGGGCCGCGCGCGCACCCTGGTGCTGATGCAGTTGTCGGCCGGCCTGTCGTACCTGGCCTGGTACGGCGCGGGCGACTATGCGAGCCTGGCCGGCTTCGCGCTGTGGTTCGGCCTGAGTTACGGCGGCATCGTGTCGTTGCTGCCGCCGGTGGCGATGGACCTGTTCGGCGCCCGCGCGGTGGCCGGCATCATCGGCACGTTGTACAGCGGCGCGGCGCTGGGCAACCTGTTCGGCCCGGTGCTTGCGGGCTGGGTCTTCGACCGCGGCGGCAGCTACGTGCCGGTGCTGTGGGCCTGCATGGCGCTGTCGGTGCTGGCCGCGCTGGCATCGGCGCGTTTGTTAGGCTCGCGCGCCCCGGCGTACTGAGCGCCACCGACGCAATCCGCATGAAGCTGAAGATGGCACCGAACTCGCTGTTCGCGATCCTGCTGCGATCGCCGTGGTGGGCGAGCCTGGGCATCGCGCTGGCGCTGGCGCTGCTGATGCGCGCGCTGCTGCCGGCCGACTACGCGCTGGCCGGCATGATGGGAAGCTTGCCGTTCGTGGTGATCGCGGCCATCGCCGCCTGGCGCCAGTTGCGTGCGCCGAGTGCGGCGCAAACCGCGCAGACCTTGCAGCGGTTGCAGGCGATGAGCTCGCGCGAATTCGCCGACACCCTCGAGGCGGCGTTTCGCGCGCAGGGCCACGAGGTGCGGCGCTTGCCGCGCGGCGGCGCCGATCTGGAGCTGACGCTGAAGCAGCGGCGCAGCGTGGTCGCCTTCAAGCGCTGGAAGGCGGCCAACGTCGGCGTCGAGCCGCTGCGCGAGTTGCAGGCGCTGCGGCGCGAGCTCGATGCCGATGCGGCGCTCTTCGTTGCCACCGGCACCCTCAGCGAAAAGGCCGCTGATTTCGTGCGCGACAACCCGTTGCAGTTGCTCGGCGCCGACGAACTGGTGCGGCTGGTGCGTGGCGCGGGAGTGGCAGGCGCGACGCCGTCGCGCTGAGACGGTTTCGCGGCCTGGCGCTTGGCGATGCGCTACCCGCTACCGGGGCATAGCCGACACCCAATACATTCACCGCAGAGGAACGGAGGACGCAGAGTTTGCGCAGAGGAATACAAGTCTGGCTTTACTCTGCGGACCTCTGCGTCCTCCGTTCCTCTGCGGTGAAGGCTGTTC
>WBZL01002287.1_pt1 | contig 18867 bp, 12 predicted proteins | sample 5204291 | NCBI WGS metagenome assembly WBZL01 (sample SAMN12344345, study PRJNA552823) | activated sludge metagenome | biome: Activated sludge suspended growth; feature: Nitrification reactor; material: Wastewater; isolation source: activated sludge from nitrification reactor of wastewater...
ATTCACGGTGATAGGTAAAATCCTCAAACACCTCAATGACGGTGCTGAGAATGATAAACGCCGCCATTTTGCCCTGTTTGGGCTTCCAAAAGACGGGGGAATAAAACAAAATATCGTCGGCCAGCAAGTTTCCCAGGCGGCTGGTGTCTTTGCTGGCAACAATGTCGTGCCAAAGGGTGAGACGGGGATCGGTTATCATGGTCTTCTCTCCAAACGGTAGGGGGTAGGGTGTGGGGAGTGGGGTTCTACACCCTACTCCCCACGCCCTACCCCCCACAACGCATCACGGCGCAACCAGCAAGAGCTGATTGGCAGCCACATTTTGCTGCTCGGTGATTGTGCCATTGGGCCAGCGGACGCGCAACAGGGGGATGGTTTCCACGTCGCCCAGGCCAAAATGGGCGCGGGGATCCTCGGCGGAGAGGTAGCTGCTGCCGCCGTAGAGTTCGCGCCGCAGTTCGCGCCCGTCGGGGAGAACGGCCGTTATTTCCCCCCCCGCCGCCACGCCCGCCACCGCCAGCCAATTCCCCCCCGTCACCTCATTCCGCAGCAACGCCAGCGACCCGCCGATGGTGCCAATGGCAATATCCATATCACCGTCGTTGTCATAGTCGGCCACCGCCGCGCCCCGCCCCAACAGCGGGCCAACATACCCCAGCCCCGCCGCCTGCGAACGGTCTTCAAGCTGCCCCGGCCGCCCTTGCGCCGTCAAATTGACCAAAATCTGCGCCGTTTGCCTGTCTCTGGCTAAATCCAGCACAGGAATAGCTCCCTGGATGATTGCCAAATCCAAATCGGTATCAAGGTCAAAATCGGCCCAGCTTGTTCCCCAGCCGGTAAGGGTGTTGCCAAATTCGGCCACCCCTATTTGCCCGGCCGCGTCGGCAAAGGTCAGCCCGTCGCCGTGGCGGTAGAGGGAGTGAATTTGGCCGCCCATGTTGGTAATTACCAAGTCAAAACGGCCGTTTTCATCAAAATCGCCGCCAGCCACCCCCATGCCGCTGTTGGTATCATTCACCTGCGCCGCCGCCCCCCGCTCCACCAGCCGGAACCCCAGCCCCAGCGGGTCTACACCATCGCTCCAGGCCACATTTTCATACAAATAGTTGGGATTGGTGTCGTTGGCAATCAGTAAATCCAGATCGCCATCCCCGTCCACGTCGGTCAGCAGCGACCCCAGCCCGTAGGCAAAGTTGTCGCTTTCCAGCCCCACCGCCTCGCCCACCTCGCGGAAGGTGGTGCGTCCGGCCGCGTCCAATCCGTTGTTGATGTAAAGCAGGTCACGCAGCCCCAAATTGGTGTTGGGAAATCCTTTGGTCGCGTCGGGGATGCGGTTGTTTACGTCTACATACCCCGCCACAAAGAGATCGGGCAGGTTGTCGCGGTTGAGGTCGGCCACAGAAACGGCCGTTTGCCACCCATACGCATCCACCCCCGCCGCCTCCGCCCCCTCCGTAAAGGTGCCATCGCCGTTGTTCCACAGCAGCGCATTAAACCGCGCCGTGGTGATGTAAATATCAGGGTAGCCATCGAGGTTAAAATCCGCCGCCGTGCAGCCGTTGCCCCGCAGCGCCAAATCCGCCCCCGAAGAGGCACTGACGTCCACAAACACCCCGCCCATGTTGCGGTACAACTTGCTGCGCGGCAGCCCGCCGTTGGCTTCCCACTGCCCCGCTTCCAATTCGGCGTAGGAGTTGATGGCGTATAAATCGAGCCAGCCGTCCTGGTCATAATCCACCCAGCACAGCCCGCCGCCCATCATTGCCACCGGGTCGCCCGACATGCCCCAGCGAAATGCCCCGTGGACAAAATCAATGCCGACTGCCTGGGTGACGTTGGTGAAGTGAAACGGCCGTTCTGCCACCGGCACCGTCTGCCCAGCCCCCTCTCCCCACAGCCCACACCCGCTCAACAGCAACAGCCCCACCACCCCAATCCACACCATCCATTTATTCTTCATAACAAAACACACGTAGGGGCGTATACAGATTGGGAGATTAGAGATTGGAGATTGGAGAGTATATGGAATCTCTAATCTCCAATCTCCAATCCCCATTTTTACGCAATACCCGACGACTCACGACTGCGGCGCGAAACCGCATCCACCAGCACCGCCGCCAGCAGCACCAGCCCGTTCACCACAAACTTGGTGCCAGAAGCCAGCCCCAGCAGCCCCATGCCGTTCTCCACCGAGGCAATGACCAATGCCCCCAGCAGCGCACTGCTCACCTTGCCGCTGCCGCCAAACAGACTGGTACCGCCAATAACCGCCGCCGCAATCGCGTTCAGCAGCAAATTGCCGCCCCCCGTATTGGTGTCCACCGAGCGCAACCGCGAAGCCAGCACAATACCGCCAACCCCGGCCATAAAGCTCGAAATCATAAACACCATAATCCGAATCCGCGCCACATTGATACCGGCACGCCGCGCCGCCTCCGGGTTGCCACCCACGGCGTAGACGTACCGCCCAAAACGGGTGCGATTCGCCACAAACGACCAGAAAATCAGCATGACAAGGACAATCACGGCCGCCACCGGTACACCGCGATCCTGATTGGCATACCAAACAGCAAAGCCAGCCACCAATGCCAGCCCACCAACAGAAAGTAAATCAACCAGCAGCGGGCGAGCCACCAAATTTTGCCGCGCCATAGATTGCCGCTGGCTAAACGTTGAAAACGCATAGCTTCCTACAGCAATGGCGAACAAAGCCCAGCCCCACATCACCGGCAAAAAGCTATTGGCAATGCCCAAAACAATCTCGTTTTGAATCACAATGGTGCCGGCCGTTGAAAACTTGGTGGTCATAATCAGCACCACGCCACTCCAGGCCAGCAGGCCAGCCAGCGTTACCACGAACGACGGCACCCCAAAACGGGTAATAATCAACCCATGCAGCAGCCCAATCAAAAGCGTTAGCACCAGAGCCGCCAAAATCGCCGCCCACCACGGCCAGTTCGGGTTCCCGTCCCCTTCCCGCAGCAGCAGCACCATCGCCACCCCGCCCACGCCGCTCACAAACCCCACCGACAAATCAATTTCGGCGATGAGCAGCACAAACACAATGCCAATGGCAATCGTCGTAATGCCCGCCATTTGCAGCAGCAGGTTGACAAAGTTGCGCGGCACAAAAAAGATGGGTTCACGAATGCCAAAGATAATGGCAATCACAATCAAACCAAAAATAATGGGCAATGACCCCAAATCCCCGGCGCGAACGCGGCGCAGCCACCCCTGCACATAACCACCAAAGCTGTTTTCTTGTTCCATGCGCGTTGGTTCTTCCTTCATCTTCGCAGTTGTCACCTTGCTCATCGGTTATGCCTCCACCATGCCCGGCACGGATTCCAGACTGCCAGCGGTAATGGCATGAACCACTTCCTGCTGGGTTGTTTCGCTGCGCTTAAATTCGGCCACCTTACGCCCCAGCCGCAGCACGGTAATGCGGTCGGCTACCTCAAAAATATCGTGGAGGTTGTGGGAAATAAGGACAACGGCCAGCCCCCGACCGGCTAAACGGCGCACCAAATCGAGTACCTGACGGGTTTGGGCAACCCCTAAAGCGGCCGTTGGCTCATCCAAAATCACCAGCTTGGAGTTCCACATGACTGCCTTGGCAACGGCAATGGCCTGCCGCTGCCCCCCCGACATGCTGGCAACCGGTAGCCGCACCGAGCGGATGGTGGTCACCGACAGTGAGTTCAACGTCTCTAGGCACGCCTGCTCCATGCTCACTTCATCAATTCGGCCAAAGCTGAGGGTGCGCTCCCGTCCCAAAAACATGTTAGCAACCACGTCCAGATTATCGGCCAAAGCCAAATCCTGGTACACAATTTCAATGCCGAGGTCAGCGGCATCGCGTGGGCCGTGAATATTAACGCGCTTCCCTTCAAACGAAACCTCGCCCCCGTCAAATGGATAAATCCCGGCAATCCCCTTGATGAGGGTGGACTTTCCTGCGCCGTTATCACCAACCAGGGCCATCACTTCACCCGCCCGCGCCACAAAATCCACGTTGGAAAGTGCCTGCACCGCGCCAAATCGTTTGGATACCCCTTTTAGCTCAAGCGTTGCTGTCATCTTCTCTTCCTCTAAATGTGTTACGTATTGCGTATTGCGTGTCCTAAGGAAGAAGTTCAACTTCTCAGAAGAAGTTGAACTTCTAACATAGGCAAGTTATTTAATCTCGTTCCTCAGGAACTAGGGGCAATATTGGGCAAAGTCACCCACGCAAATCTCGTCCCAGTTGCGGAAACCATCGGCAATGACGGTATCGGCAATGTTTTCTTTGGTTACGCCAATGGGTTCAAGGGCGATGAACGGGATGTCGTTGGTGCCGTTGTTCAGGGTCAGGCCACCGGTCATGCTGGTGAGGTCTTCGCCTTTGAGCAGGGCGATGGCGGCAGCAGCAGCGGCTTCGGCTTCGGCCTTGATTGGCTTGTAGACGGTCATGGCCTGGTCGCCAGCGAGGATGTTCTGGATACCACCAACGGTTGCATCCTGACCGGAGATCGGAATGCCAGCTTCAGCGGGGCTAACACCGGCGTTCTTGTAGGCGGAGATGACGGCGTTGGCAAGACCATCGTTGGCGGCGAAAACGGCCGTTATTTCCCCACTCGCTGCCGTCAACATCTGCTCAAACACCACCAGCGCCTGCTGATTGTCCCATTCCGGCACAGCCTGGTCATCCACCAGCGTCCAGGAACCATCATCAAAGTGAGGTTGTGCCACCGAAGCATACCCATCACGGAACAGCGTGGCGTTGTTGTCGGTCGGGCCACCATTCAGGAAAGCCACCTTCGGCGCATCCTGGGCATCAATCAATGGTTCCAAAACAGTCCCCATCGTCTTGCCAACCTGCACGTTGTCAAAGCTCACATACACGTCAGCCCCTGGCCCTTCGATGGTCAGGCGGTCATAATCTACAACCATCACCCCAGCCTCACGCGCCATAGCGATAATGGCAGCACCAGAGCCGGAGTCGAGGTTGACGAGCAAGAGAACCTTGGCCCCAGCAGTAATGGCCTGTTCAGCCTGGGTTTGCTGGGTGCGGGCATCCCCTTCAGCGTTGACAATGTTGTATTCAACGCCAGCAGCGTCAAAAGCAGCTTCAAAGAAGCGGCGGTCGTCGGTTTCCCAACGGGCAGAGCTGGCCGAATCGGGTAGCAGCACCCAAATAGAACCTTCCACCATCGCCTCTTCCTCAACCGGAGCCGCAGCCTCGGCATCGGGGCAATATTGGGCAAAGTCACCCACGCAGATTTCTTCCCAGGTGCGGAAGCCGTCGGCAATAACGGTGTCGGCAATGTTGTCCTTAGTCACGCCAATGGGGTCAAGGGCAATGAACGGGATGTCGTTGGTGCCGTTGTTCAGGGTCAGGCCACCGGTCATACCGGCCATATCTTCGCCGTTGAGCAAGGCGATAGCGGCGGCAGCAGCGGCTTCGGCTTCGGCCTTGATTGGCTTGTAGACGGTCATGGCCTGGTCGCCAGCGAGGATGTTCTGGATACCACCAACGGTTGCATCCTGACCAGAGATCGGAATGCCAGCTTCGGCGGGGCTAACACCGGCGTTCTTGTAGGCAGAGATTGCGGCGTTGGCAAGACCATCGTTGGCGGCAAAAACGGCCGTTATTTCCCCACTCGCTGCCGTCAACATCTGCTCAAACACCACCAGCGCCTGCTGATTGTCCCATTCCGGCACAGCCTGGTCATCCACCAGCGTCCAAGAACCATCATCAAAGTGAGGTTGTGCCACCGAAGCATACCCATCACGGAACAGCGTGGCGTTGTTGTCGGTCGGGCCACCGTTCAGGAAAGCCACCTTCGGTGCATCCTGGGCATCAATCAATGGTTCCAGAACGGTACCCATCGTCTTGCCCACCTGCACATTGTCAAAGCTCACGTACACGTCCGCCCCTGGCCCTTCGATGGTCAAACGGTCGTAATCAACCACCTTGACACCTGCTTCGTGGGCAGCCGCGATAATGGCAGCACCCGAACCAGAATCGAGGTTAACCAGCAAAATGACTTTGGCCCCAGCGGTAATGGCCTGTTCAGCCTGGGTTTGCTGGGTGCGGGCATCCCCTTCAGCGTTGACGATATTGTATTCAACACCGGCAGCGTCGAAAGCACCTTCAAAGAAGCGGCGGTCGTCGGTTTCCCAACGGGCAGAGCTGGCTGAATCGGGCAGCAGCACCCAAATGGAACCCTCGGCAGCGGGGGCAGCCTCTTCGGCCGGAGCAGCCTCTTCGGCCGGGGCAGATTCCTCAGCCGGAGCCGGGGTCTCGGTGCCGCCACACGCCACCAAAATGAGCGCCAGCAGCAGCAACAAAAGAACAGTTACATTTTTTTTCATCTAACTTTTCCTCCTGCAAAATTGAGGGTAACAATTTTGCGTGTTAAAAATGATGTGACTAACAAAAAGGGGGGAACAACAAAACAAACGAATGATCACCTCGCTTTTACCCGGCGTTGGGCAATATGACTAAATTTGCAGCGGTGAATTCAGCTAGTTTTCCAAGTTATACCCCACCTGTAGATGGTGATGCACCCCCTAAACCCTCTTTTGCTTGATGGGTTTCCCCTTGTTGGATTAGGGGATTTCCCCTAATGGCGGGGGGAAATGGTGGTAGGCAGGGAGGGAAGGGGATGGCATAATTGATTTATGATGCTTTCAACCCGAGTCTTGCTGGCTGATGATCATGCGGTGGTACGAGCGGGTATCCGCAACGCCATCGAGGATTTGCCGCAAATTACAATCGTGGGTGAGGTGGGCAGTGGCCCAGAGTTGATGGAAGGGCTGGCTGCACTGTCGCCCGATCTGCTGCTGATTGATGTGACGATGCCTGCCTTTGAGCCGATTAGTACCATCCGGCGGATTCGGGGGTTATACCCCAGGCTGCGGATTTTGGTGGTAAGTGCGTATGATGATGATGTGTATGTGCAGGGGCTGCTGAGTGCGGGGGTAAATGGGTATCATCTGAAAGACCAGCCGCTGCGCGATTTACGGCTGGCGGTAGAGCGGGTGCTGGCGGGTGAACGGTGGATTTCCAGCCCGCTGCTGGACAAGTTGCTGCAACCGACAGCACAAACGGCTGTTTCTCCCCAGCTTTCCCAACGACAAAAAGACATTTTGCGCCAGCTTGCCGAAGGGCTGGATAACCGCGCCATTGCCCAACGGCTCAACCTGAGCGTAAAAACGATTGAAAACCATTTGACGCGGCTGTATCGGCAAATTGATGTGCAAAGCAGGCTGGAAGCAGCGCACTATGTGCAAACCCACCCGGAGCTAATTGCCCACCAGGGAGAGCGGCGTGAGGCGGCAGAAACGGCCGTTTTCCCCCTTCCCCACATCCCCACCACCCAAACCGCCATCCTCGTCGTAGACGATAACCAGCGTTACCGCACCCAGCTGCGCCGCATGCTGGGGCGCGTCCACCCCCAGGCCCTGATCTACGAAGCCCCCAACACCGCCGAAGCCGTGCGGCTGTCTGGCCAGGTGCTGCCCGACCTCGCCTTTGTAGACGTGGTGCTGGCCGATGAAGACGGCATCCACTGCACCCGACGCATCAAACACGCCTCCCCCACCTCCCGCATCATCCTCATCAGTGCCTACCCCGACCGCGAATTCCATCGGCGCGGGCTGGATGCCGGGGCTACCGCTCTGGTGGACAAAAAAGACCTCGACACCGCCGCCTTGCAGCAGATTATTGAAGATACGTTTCGGTAATCTCGTTTCACGACCACTGCCTGTACGGCAACCAGTACTGATTACCGATTACCGATTACCGATTACCGATTACTTCCCAACCATGACACCACTCCTAGAAATCAACCGCATCTCCAAAAAGCTGGGCAACCTGACGGCTCTGCGGCGGGTGTCGCTGACGATTGCGCCGCACGAGGTGGTGGGGGTGGCTGACCGGGGGGAAGTGGGCAAAATGGCGCTGTTTCGCATTTTGGACGGGGCGCTGGCCCCAGACAAGGGGGAAGTGAGGTTAAACGGCCGTTTGTTACAATGGCCCTTCCACGCCCAGCAGCTTGGCCTCAATATGCTCTACCCAGAGCCAGCCCTGGTGGACGGGCTGGACGTGACGAGCAACATTTTTTTGGGCAACGAACTGGGCTGGCCGATTTTGGGCAACTGGCTGCGTGTGCCAAACCAGCGGCGCATGGACGAGGAAGCGCAAAAGCTGCTGGCTTCGCTGGACGTGCGGTTGCCGTCGCTGCGGCTAAAGGCGGCCAATCTGTCTAACGAGCAGCGGCAGTTGGTGGCTATTGCCCAACTGCTGGTACGCCCGTCCAAACTAATTATGGTGGATAATCCGGGGCGGGTGTTGAGCCATCCGTACCAGGAGAAGCTGTTGGGCTTGATTCGGGAGTGGCAGCAGCGGGAAACGGCCGTTCTCTTCAGCAGCAACAACCTCGACCACCTCTTCGCCGTCGCCGACCGCATCATCGTTCTGCGCCAGGGCAACCTCGTCGCCAATCTCCGCAGCGACGAAACCAGCCGCGAGGAAGTGGTGGCCGCCCTTGTTGGCACCGATGACCGCCAGCAACACACCCCCGTCCTCTGGGCGCTCGACAGCTATTACCGCGCCCGCCAGCAGGCCGAAACGCTACAGCACAACCAAATGCTGCTCCAGCGCGACCTGGCCGCCCAGGATTCGCTCAACCGCCAACTGCTCAACCAGCTTTCTGACCAGGTGAAGGCTTTGGACAGTGCCAACAACGCCCTGCAAGATGCCCAGCGCCGCCTGCTGACCGAGCGTGAGGAGGAGCGCAAATATCTGGCGCGGGAACTCCACGACCAGATTATGCAGGATTTGCTCAGTCTCAATTACCAGCTTGAAGAGATTGAAGACAAGGCAGCGCAGTCGCTGGAAATTATTGATGATGTGGTGGATGTTCGCAGCAGCATTCGGGAATTGGTGGAGGAACTGCGGCGGGTGTGTGGCAACTTGCGCCCGCCAACCATTGACAGCCTGGGGCTGGGTGCTGCCCTCCAGTCGCTAACACGCAACTGGAGCGAACGGACGGGGATTGTGGTGGATTTGAAGCTGGATGCCAATTTCGGCCGTTTGCCGGAACCCATCGAGCTTTCGATTTTCCGCATTGTGCAGGAAGGGCTAAACAACATCTGGAAACATGCCAACGCCACCCACGTCCAGATTTCCCTCACCCACACCTCGCCCCGCCTGCTGCTCATTTCCATCGCCGACAATGGCACAGGGCTGGCCGAGCCGTTTGACCTGGCTTCTCTTAGCAACGCGGGGCATTACGGGCTGCTGGGCATTAGCGAACGGGTGGCGTTGATGGGGGGGCGGCTGAATTTTCACAACCAGCGCAGCGGGGGGCTGCTGTTACAGGTGGAGGTTCCGCATCCAAGGTTTGAAAAACGGCCGTTATCATCACACCTTTTGTAAGATTTAACGGCCGTTTTTCATGACAAAATTCACCTTTACAATCCCCCATCTCTTCTGCTATAAACTAACATCACAACACTGCACAACTATGGAAACCACACCTTATGGAAACACCCAAGACAACTTGGGCAACCATCATCAACAAAAAATTGTTTGCCCCTCATCCATCTATTAAAGACCCCATTGCCCAGCAACAAGCACGCTTGCTCTCTCCCTTCCTCCTGCTGCTTGGGGCACTTACAGGCATTGGTCTCTTCTTTGTGCTTCGCGTTAACTCTCCCGCCAAATACGCGCTCATTCCGGCCATCATCGTCCAAGCCATTGCCTACACCCTGAGCCGCAGCAAATATTTCAGGTGGGGAGCCATCGCTTCTATCACAGCCTACTCTCTCCTTCCCCTGGCAACCATCTACTTTCGCAATGATGGCGACCTGAAGGCCATGCTTTGGGCCATCCCCCCATTGCTGCTAACCATCATCTTTTTCACCCCCATCAACGTACTCAGTCTGGCGGTCGTCTACATCGTCGGGCTTTCCATCCTGGCCTTGCTAGGCAGCATCACCAATTCCGACTGGTTTTACCTGTTTGGCGTTTTTAGCGTCACCTTCAGCCTTATTGCCGTCGCCATTCGTCAGCTCAAAAACGCCGAGGCATACCGGGTAGAAGAGATACGCAAAGCGCGTGACCTGCTGGAAATACGGGTGCAGGAGCGAACGGCCGATTTACTAACCACCAACCAGGAACTCATTGAAGCCAAAGCGGCTGCCGAAGAAGCCAGCCGCGCCAAATCCCGCTTTCTGGCAAACATGAGCCACGAACTCCGCACCCCCCTAACCGCCATCATTGGCTACAGCGAACTGCTGGAAGAGCAAGCCGAGCTTTTGGGGTATCAAAAATTTATCCCCCGCCTGACCAACATCCAGATTTCGGCCAATAACTTGCTCAACATCATCAGCGACATTCTCGATTTGTCCAAAATTGAAGCTGGGCAAATGGATCTACACTTAGACAGCATTGATCTACAGAAACTGCTTCAAGAAGTACAAATTACCGCCCAGCCTCTGATGGAAACCAACAACAACCGCTTCCTGGTTACTATTGCCGACGAAGTAAACAACGCCGTGGTTGACGCCAACAAGCTCAAGCAAAGCCTGCTCAACCTGCTCAGCAATGCCGCCAAATTTACCCAAAACGGCGATGTGCGGCTGCAAGTGAGTGTTTTTTACGACAAGCATTGGCATAAATGGCTGGAATGTATCGTGAGGGATACGGGCATTGGCATGACGCCGGAACAGGTGAGTAAGGTCTTTCGCCCGTTTACCCAGGCCGATGATTCAACCACACGTCGCTATGGCGGGACGGGGTTAGGTTTAGCGATTACGCAAGAATTCTGCCAGATTATGGGGGGCAGCATTGAGGTAGAAAGCAAGCCAAACCAGGGAGCAATTTTTACGATCAAGGTGCCATTAACGGCCGTTTCCACCCCCATCACCCTCAACTAACAGCCAGTCAATCCCCTGCGCCCGGTACCGCGCCTGCAACCGCTGATAATCCTGCGCCGCCTTCCCCGTCCATTCCAGCGCACTGCCACTCAATTCTTTCTTGATTTTGGCCGGAACCCCCGCCACCAACACCCGCGCCGGAACCTCCATCCGCTCCGGGATCACGCTCCCCGCCGCCACCATCACCTGCTCCCCCACCACCGCAAACGGCAGCACCGTGCTGTTCATGCCAATGACCGTGTTGGCTCCAATGCGGCACCCCTCCAGCACCGCTCCATGCCCCACCGTCACATTCTCCGCCAGCACCGTGGAAACGGTGTCATAAACGTGGAGCGTGGTGTTATCCTGCACGCTGCACCCCGCCCCCACCACAATCTGCCCGCCAAAGTCAGCCCGCAGCACGGCCCCAAACCAAATGCTGCTGTTATCACCCACAATCACGTCACCGATTAAAACGGCCGTTGGCGCAATAAACACATCCTTGCCAATTTTTGGCTTCTTACCATCAAATTCAATCAACATCACATAAAACCCAACCAATCTGCCTGGTTCAAGCAACAAATTTCTTCACCAAATTATATGCTCGCTTTGGAACGAGGATTAAATAAGTTACGCAAGAAGTTGAATTTCTCAGAAGAAGTTCAACTTCTCAGAAGAAGTTGAACTTCTAAATAGGCACTTCTAAATAGGCAAATTATTTAAGGTTCTTCAGGAACTCGTGGGGCCACCCCAAATTGTAGTGTCGAGGCATGCCTCGACACTACAATTTGTTCCGTCAACCCCATGAGATCCCAAAGACCCTTATTTTATTTCCATTCCTTGGCAAAATTATCCTATTTAAACCCTTTGGGTATAATAGCAGCGGTTAAAAAGTCGACACAACCAGAAGCTGTGTCACCAGGCCTTCAAGGAGACAGACAAAAGCACATGATGTGTTCCAATACCCTGCAAAAAGTTTTCCTTTGTACCATATGCCTCATCTACTTTGTGGGCTGCCAACCCACAAGCCGCACCTTAACCGAAACGGCCGTTTCCACCCCCCAATCACCGCAAGCCAACACCACCGATTACCTACCCATCATCAAAACGCCCCCCGATGCTGAGCCAACGGGGCTGGTATACCCTGGCGACCTTACCTATTTAGGTGCCTTCAAAGTGCCAACCGGCTCATCCGGCGGCTCCCGCTTTGGCTTTTCCGGCCACAATCTGGCCTTCCGCCCCGATGGCGACCCCAATGGGGCTGACGATGGCTTTCCCGGTTCCCTCTACTTCAATGGCTTTGAGCTAGACCAGCTCATCGTGGAAATCAACATCCCCCGGCCAACCATTTCGCCCGGTAAAAATGTGCTGGATTTGGAAACGGCCGTTGTTCTCCAACCCTTCGCCGATGTCACCGGCGGCCGCAAATTCGACATCACCGACGACCCTCGCATCGGCGGCCTCGCCTATCTGCCCGCCCAGCCTGGTCAAGATGGCCCCAAGCTGTACTGGACTGTCTACAAATGGTACAACGTCGCCATAGACCCCATTGCCGGCCACGGCTACTCCAACCCCGACATGAGCAACCCCGACCCCCAAGGTGGCTGGAACCTGGGCAATTTTCATAATCAGATGACGGCCGGCTACCTCTTCACCGCCCCCGCCGCCTGGGCCAACGCCCACACTGGCGGCAAACGGCTCATCTCCGGCCTCAACATCAACCAGGGCGTTTCCGCCTCCAGCGCCGGGCCAGCCATGTTTGCCTATGCCCCCTGGCTCCACCCCGTGCAACCCCCGCCCCCCGGTGCCACCCTCGACGTGGTACCCCTCGTCTACTACACCCTCGACGAACACGAAATTCCCGACCACAAAATCCCCGATGAGTGGGAAGGGGGTGCCTGGCTCACCGCACCCAGCAAACAGGCCGTCGTCATCACCGGGCGCAAATCGCTGGGCGAAGAGTATTACGGCGAGGCTCGCCCCGGCGATTGCGACCCCTACAAAGGGTATCATGGCGACCCCTACGAACCGCAAATCCTCTTTTACGACCCGGCCGACCTGGCCGCCTCAGCGCGGGGAGAGGTGGAACCATGGGACGTTTTGCCCTACGAACGCTGGACTGTCACCGACATCCTTTTCCCCACCTGCGAAGGCTTTCTCCCCGGCGCAGCCTTCGACACCGACAACGGCTACCTCTACATCATCCAGCCTGGTGCCGACACCGTTTCGGATGAATTTGAACCACAACCCGTTATCCACGTCTTTCACCTGCCGCAAAAATAGCGTATGCCCACCAACCCCCAAGAACAGTTCCCCTACCCCCGCTATGTCTGGCGGCGCCGGTTTTACCAAAAGCTGGCAACGTTCTTGTTCAACATTTTGAGCGACTTCACCATTGTTGGTGCCGAAAACTTCCCCAAAACTGGCCCCCTCATCGTCGTTGCCAACCATTTCCATTTTGCCGACCCCGTGGCCGTGCTGCGCGTGGCTCCCTGGCCGCTGGAATTTCTCGGCGGCTTCCACATGCCTGGCGCGCCGGCCGCCATCCGCTGGATCCCCAAGTTGTGGGGGTTTTACCCTGTCCATCGCGGGGCAGTGTCGCGCACAGCGTTCCGCGCCACACAGGCCGTCATGGCACAAAACGGCATCATGGGGATTTTTCCCGAAGCTGGCTCGTGGGCAACGGTGCTGCGGCCGGCGCGCCCCGGCACGGCGCTGCTGGCGGTGCAAACGGGCGCACCCATTTTGCCCATTGGGCTGGACGGGATGCCCAACGTATTTGACCTGTTTAGCCAGCACCGCCGCCCCAAAGTCACGGTGCGCGTGGGCAAGCCGTTTGGCCCCTTCACCGTGAACGGCAGAGGCAAGGAAAAGCGGGAGGAGCTGGACGCAATTAGCGAGGAGATTATGCGTCAGATTGCCGCGCTGCTGCCACCAGAGCAGCACGGCGTTTTTTCCAGCGACCCGGTGCTGCGGGAAGCAGCCGAGGCGGTGGCGGCATATCCGTATCATGAGTTGTATAAAGATGGAGATTGAGAGACTGGGAGACTGAGAGATTGGGGGGTTCCTAATCTCCTAATCTCTCAGTCTCCCAATCTCTTCTTGAGGAGGATTTTGATGCAAACAACGGCCGTTTCCCACCAACCCACCGCCCCATCCCGTCGCAAAGAAGTTTGGGGCTGGTACCTCTACGACTTTGGCAACTCCGCCTATGCCGCCGTCGTCCTGCTTGCCGTTTATTCCGCCTACTTTCAAGGCACCGTCGTCGGCGGGGCTGAAGGGTCGCGGCTGTGGGGCATTTCGGTCGGCATCGCCATGCTCGTCGTTGCCATCATCTCCCCCATCCTGGGCAGCATTGCCGACTTTTCCGGCAGCAAAAAGCGGTTTTTGCTGCTCTTCACCACCATCGCCTGCGTTTTCACCGGTACCCTCTTTTTTGTGCAGGCAGGTGACGTGGTGCTGGGGATGGTGCTGTTTATCATGGCCGAAATTGGCTACCGGGCATCGCAGGTTTATTACAACGGGCTGCTGCCGGAAATTGCCAAACCGGCCGAAATGGGGCGCATCTCTGGCAACGGCTGGGCCATTGGCTCGGCCGGCGGCATCGTCTGCCTGCTCATCGTCCTGCCGCTGATTGTGGTCATCGGCGGCGGGTTTATCGTGCGGGTGTCGCTGCTAATAACGGCCGTTTTCTTCGCCCTCTCCGCTCTCCCCCTCTTCCTCTGGGTACGCGAAAGAGCACAGCCGCAACCCCTGCCCCCCGGCAGCAACATCATCACCATCGGCTTCCAGCGGCTGTGGCAAACGGTCAAAAAAGCCCGCCACTACCGCGAATTTATCAAATTTATGATCGCCTTCCTCATTTTCAACGACGGCATCATCATGGCCCTCGACTTCGCCGCCATCATCGGCACCGTCTTGTTTGGCATGGAACAGCAAGGGCTGATTATTTTCATCATTATCGTCCAAATCACCAGCGTCGCCGGAGCTTACGTTTTTGGCATCACCACCGACCGCTGGAGCGGCAAACAGGCACTTATTATCTCGCTGCTGCTGATGATTGCCGCCGTCGTCTGGCTCTTTTTTGCCACCAGCCAAACGATTTTCTTTGTCATTGGCGCCCTCGCCGGTTTTGCCCTAACGGGCGTGCAGTCGGTCAGCCGCACGATGGTAGGCAAACTTAGCCCGCCGGGGCAAAGTGCCGAGTTTTACGGTCTCTTTGCCGTCGCCGGCCGCACCTCCTCCTTTATTGGCCCCACGCTCTACGGCATTTTTGCCGCCGAGATCGCGCTGTTGTATGCGGCGGAAGGAAAAACGGCCGTTACGGCCGAACAACTCGGCCAACGCGCCGCCATCCTCACCATCGCCGTTTTCCTCATCGTCGGCCTCCTGCTCCTGCTGTGGGTCAATGAAAAGCGGGGGATTGAGGCGGCGCATGGGGGATTGGAGATTGGGGATTAGAGATTGGAGATTGGAGATTATGAAGCATTGGTTTCGTTACTTGCTGTTTGGATTGTTCCTGTTAGTGGCCTGCGGTGGAAGAGAAGACGAAGTGTTAACCGTGCCTACGCCTGTGGTGGCAGCACCAACGGCCGTTTCTGACACCCCCAACACCCCACTCCCCACACCCATCCCCCCACTCCCCACCGCCCCGGCTGGTGAAGTTGCCACCCCCACCCTGGCCCCCACGCCAACGTTGATGCCCACGGAAACGGCCGTTTCCGCTCCCCAAACCGCTCCTGTCACCGAAACCCTCAGCCAGCTTCCCATGCTCGGCCACGGCGTAGTCTTTATGGCCGACGGTGCCTTAAAAATGTGGGGGCAAGGCTCGCAGGAAACCAAAACCCTGCTACCCGGCGGCCCCGCCACTGCCACCCGTGCCTTCCAAACCGAGGTCGTCGTGGGCGACATCAGCCGCTTTGTGGTCAGCGACGAAGCCAAGCAGTTGCTGGCACTCAAAGTGACAGACCGCACCGACGGCGGCGACGCAGGCATTGCCTACACCTATGACCTGCTCTGGGTTGACCTACGCAGCGGCGAAAGTGCCACCCTGGCCGCTGGGCTGCGCGGCAACGTGGAGTTTGCCCTGTCTAACGATGGCAAACACGCCATCTACGTGACGCAGCGGCCGGCCAGCCCCAACAGTGAGCAGTACGCCATCACCCTACTGGAAACGGGAGCCGGGTCGCTGCCCCGCGCCATTGCCGACTGCCAGCAGCCGTGCGGCAGCTTTGCCTGGCACCCCGACAACCAAAATGTGGTCTGGTCAGACCAGCAGGGGTTGTGGCTGCTCAATCTGTCCGGCAAGCCGATGCGGTTGGTTGCCAATACCTTTGCCGCAGAGCCGGCCGATGTGCTGATTCATGCGCCGGACAGTTGGGCCAGAAACGGCCGTTTTCTCCTCATCTGGCGGGGGCGTTACGAAGGGGGCGACCGCGCCGTGCTGGACGTGACCAACGGCCGCGTGCTGGAACTGCCCGACAGCTTTGTCTACGCCAGCCCCGCCATTGCCGAAGCCACCTGGATGGACGACAGCCGCTTGCTGGTGATGCGCCCCGACGGCACCAACCCGCTAGAAGGCAGCCCCACCATTGAAATCTGGCGCGTCCCCGACAGCGGCGGCGAACTTGTGCGCGAGGCGGCACAAACGTTAACCACCCTGCGCGGCTTCCCCACCGGAGCCAAACATTTGCCCGACGGCCGTTTTGGCTTTGCCCTCTCCCACCCCAACGACGGGCAAATGAGCGGTCTCTACGCTCTCAAAGGGATCAACGACACGCTGACGCGGCTCACCGGCATCCCCCCGGCCAACGCCTACTACGAAACCAGCGTGCAGTGGCTCCCCGACGGCACCGGGGCGATGATTGCCAACCAGGACGGCCGCGTCACCCTCGCCCTCACCGCCGCCGACACCCTCTTCGACCTCACCCCCTTGGTGGGGCAATGGGGCCACGGCTTCCACTGGCTCCCCCGCTTCGGCCTGAGCAATTCGTAACCAGGGCGTATTGCACACGCAATTTCCCCTATCTTAAGAATGGGACGCAGATTTACCTGATTCTCCTGATTTTTTTGATCAGGAAAATCAGGCCAACCTGCGTCCCATTTTTCGATGTAACGGCAATCCCTCTCTACTGGTCTATGGTAAGGGCGGTGAGGGCGGGTTGGAAAACGGCCGTTATTAACCCCTCCCTTTCTTCCTCCGCGCTAATCATCGCCACCATAAACACGCCGTCGGCCGTTTCGGCGGTGGCAATGTCCAGCGGCAGGCTTTGGACGGTGGCGGTGTAGAGGGACCAGAAACGGCCGTTATCCACAAACGTCCCCACGCTCTCCCCCAGCTCTTCCACCCCCAGCGAGTTGAGCAGGCTGCTGGTGAATACGTCGGCCGTCATGCCGGGGGCAGCCGGAGCCGCCACCTGAATGATCAGCGTTTGGTCTAGGATGGACGCACCGCGCACATAGGTACCGGGGCCAGCCTTTTCCCACCCTGCCGGAACCAGACCCGACATGGCAAAGGGGTCTGTCTCGTTAAACGGCTCCAGCACAATTTCGGCGGCGGTTTCGCTGCCCACCACAAAAGCCGGGCCACCCATGTCGGCGATGCAGCTTGCGTCGGGCGTGGCGGCGGGGTCGGCAAAAAAGGCGAGCGTGATCCCCTGCGGGCAGTCGCCAGTGCTGCTGACGGCGTGGCCGAGACCGGGGAATTCGAGGTAGATGGCCTGGGACAGGTTGGTGGCGACCAGTTGCCCCCAGGCGGGCGGGGTGATGGGGTCATATTCGCCTGCCAGCACCAGCGTTGGAATATCGCTGCGGATGGCTTCGTTTTCGATGGCCGGGGCGCTGCCCACGCCCCAGGTGGCGCAAACGGTGTGGGCGAAGGGGCCGGTGTTGGTGCCAACGGCAAAGGATTCGGCGAGGTGGGGGTAGGCAGCAACGGCCGTTTCCGCCTCGGCCTCCGTGCTAAACGATACCTCCTCATAACATTGCACCGACAAATTCATCCCCGCACTGACAAACTCCTCGCTGATGAGGAAGTTGGAGAGCAGAGTGGAGAGGGTGGTAAAACGGCCGTTTTCAATATCATCCACCATCTTCGGCAACTGCACAATCAGCTCCTCCGAATAAAGCGACTGGAACAGAACCTCCACCATCGTGTCCCCATTCACCAGCGCCTCAAGCTGCTGCCCGGTGAACACATGCAGCACCGGCACCAGCACCGGCGCGGCGTTGAGCGTCTCTACCAGGGCAAAAAAGCGGCTTTCCAACTCCGGGTACGCTTCATTGCAGGCCGCATCGGCGGCGCAACCGGCAAAAAAGGTATCGAAGGCGCGATCCATGTTGGCAATGGTGTCCACCGTCAGGTCGGCCGACAGCGGGTAGGTGGAGTCCAGCACCACGCTGCGAACGCCATCGGGGAAGTCACGCATGACCGTTTGCGCCAGCCGCGTGCCGTAGGAAATGCCGTACAAATCCCACTGGTCATACCCCAAAGCGCGGCGCAAATCTTCCACGTCGGCGGCGTTTTCGCGGCTGTTGTAGGCGGCCAAATCAATCCCCTCGCCGCGCAGCCGGTCGCGGCACGCCGTCACCATTTCCAGCAGCAGCCCCTTGTACTGCTCGCTGTCCAAATCCTCATCCAGCGTAGCGAGGGTTAGGTCGCGGCTTTCGGGGCAGGCCAGCGACGGCTCGGAGTAGCCGGTGCCGCGCTGGTCAAAAATGATTAGTTCGTGGTTTGCCAGCAGCGGGGCGAAGTTGTCTTCAAAGGTGAAGGGGAGCGTTTCCAGCGCGTCGCCGCCGGGGCCGCCTTCCAGGTAGACGATGGTGGAAAGGGGGCTGCTGCTTTCGCTGGCAAAAATGGCGACGTGGAGACGAACAGAACGGCCGTTTGCCGCCCCAGTTGCGGCCAGGCTGTCCCGGTTTTCCGGCACTTCCAGATAGCCGCATTCTACTTCATGGGGG
>WBZL01002288.1_pt1 | contig 18866 bp, 12 predicted proteins | sample 5204291 | NCBI WGS metagenome assembly WBZL01 (sample SAMN12344345, study PRJNA552823) | activated sludge metagenome | biome: Activated sludge suspended growth; feature: Nitrification reactor; material: Wastewater; isolation source: activated sludge from nitrification reactor of wastewater...
GTCCATAAAAAAAAGTAAAGCGTATAACAGGATCATGGCGCTGATGCCGTCGGTGGACGTGCCGTGTATTTCCGGAAAAAGCTGGAAGGTACAGGCCAGCGCCAGGATGGAATACAGGATAAAATCAGCCCATCGCTGCGCCGCCAGGTTGGATTGAACCAGCACAACAAGCCGGGTGATGAACAGGAAGAAAAACAGGCTTGCCAGCGAAAACACAACGTGATCGCTTGAAAACCAAAGTGTGAAAAAGGCAGATGAAATGAAGAAATGCGAATTGAAGGCAAACCGACCGTGTACATTGCCCAGACCGGGTACAACGGCGTATTCCCTGATCCACTTGATCGATTGGGAGTGGTAGAACCAAACGTCCGATTCGCCGAATTCCAGGATCACCGCGCACATCGACATCAGGAAAACGGTCAGGATCACCACTTTTACCGGCCACGGCAGCCCTTTCCAGCCCGATCGCAGGCCGGCATACACCGCAGCCAGGTCGGCCCTGAGCCAATACGTAAGTCCCGCCCCGGCCAGGGCAAAAGCACTGACCAGGTATCCGTTGACCGGCATGAAAATGGAAGCGATGCTGACCAGGGAGGTGATCAGCATAAAACCCAGGAGAAATACGTAATCCGGGCCGGCCTTTGCCAGTATTCGACGGTCTTCATGCAACAGTGAAGCCGTTAAGGCGGACCCGGCCAGACCAAAGACCAGTGATATCCAACCTGCGAAAACCCACGAAATGAGCAATGCGACCATTCTCGCCCGGTTTATGAGAGCTTAAACTATTAAATGTTTGCAGGAGGAGGATTGTCAGGTAGAGCTGTAATGATGATGTCGGATCTTCCAGCACGAAGGAAAAATCCATTTACAGGGAATCTGATGTCAGTTATTTGTCTTAGATCGGCTTTGTGCGAGTCAAAGGTAACGTATTCCGGTGAATCGCCAAAACAATAAGCGGTTCTACGGCATTTCGCGGGTTTTGTTGCACCGGAAAGTGAAGAATTTCAGGAAAAAACAGATTATTTCCGGTGACGGCCGAACGGAGGCCACGAGGTATCCTTTTCTGACAGGATAATCCCGGCCGGATCGATTTCCCAGTCGATTCCCAGGGCCGGATCATTATAGCTGAGGCCGCCTTCATGGGCTTTTGAGTAGTAATTATCGCACTTGTAGGCAAAAATGGCCGTTTCGCTCAGTACGACGTACCCATGGGCAAAGCCGCGCGGGATGAACAACTGCCTTTTGTTATCGCCGCTCAGCCGGACGCCGTACCATTGGCCGTATGTCGGTGAATGTTCGCGAATGTCAACAACCACATCCAGCACTTCGCCCTCGATCACGCGCACCAGTTTGGCCTGTGCAAAAGGCGGCGCCTGATAATGCAGCCCCCGGAGCACCCCATAGCCTGACTTGGCCTCGTTGTCCTGTACAAAATCGGTATACACGCCGCCCTCGCCGAACCGGAGGCGGTTGAAACTCTCGAAAAAATACCCCCGGTCATCCGGAAAAACGACGGGATCGTAGATCATCAGGCCCCCGATCGGGGTAGGTGTAAACGGCATCTGACCGGTTTTGGTTTGAAGAGGCAAAGGTAATAAAGGGGACATGCAATCGGCAGCTCCTCCCAATAAAAAAGCCGCGACCCTGATCAGGATCGCGGCTTCCGGAAGTCAGGCTGAATCTAATCCTCGATTCCTCAATTCCTCGATTCCTCAATTGATTCGATTCCTCCAAATCATCACATCGCCCACTCCTTGATCGACTTCTCGTTCATCCGTACGTAGTCGTCGTTTCCGGCGGCTTTGGCCAGTTCCAGGGATTTCTTAGCGGCGGCGATGGCTTCTTTTTTCTTGCCCAGGTCGGCGAGGATCAAAGCTTCAGTGCGCACCTGCCAGAAGGCCGGCTTTTCCACATTGGTGGCTTTCTGGATCCACTCCAGGGCCTGGTTGAGGTCCTTGCCGGCAGCGTGATAGTAGGAAGCGGCAGCGTAGTAGTCGTTAGGGGTCGGGCCGGCAAGCGTAGACTTGATGCTGGCCATAACCGCTTCGTCAACCGGCACTTCCAGCGGAAGAGCTACCCAGGTGCTTTCCCACATAATGCCGATATTTGCGCTGGTGTTGGTGATATCGCCGATATCGAAAGTCAGGGTCTCGATATTGATCGGCGCCAGGCTTTGCGGTTGGGCGGTAACTTTGGCAACCGGGTCCTTTTCAGTGTAGCTGGTCCAGTTGGTGCTTTCATAAGGATAGAACATGAACACCCAGCTGCTGGCGCCCGGCGTGGCCAGCACCGCATAAGAACCGGCCTTCAGGCTCTGGCCGCCCAGTTTGACGTCCGTGCTGAAGGTGAACTTGGTAGCCGAGTTGGCCCCCAGGCGCCAGACACTGCCGAAAGGCACTACACCTTCGGCTGAAAAGATCTTACGGCCTTTCATGCTGGGCCGGGAATAGGCCAGTGTAATGTCCGTCAGGCCCACTGTTTGCTTGAGCTCAGCGCCCGGGCTTGCAGCCGGCGTCCGGATCTGTGAATGAGCCGGAAGGGCAAACACGACCAGAAGGGCAATCGGTAAAAGGTTGTTGATCAATCGCATCATGTTAATTTTGGTTTTAATAGTAAATAGGATGATTTTGGAGTGTAAAACTCTTAAATTGCAATTAGCTTTGAAAACATCGCCAATAAATTCTTTGTTCAAATGACCATTGCAATCATTGCTCACGACGGGCGAAAAGCGGACATGGTAGGCTTCATCAAAGACCATATCGACCTGTTTCAGCGCAGAAACATCCGCCTGATCGCCACCGGCACAACCGGCGAACACCTGGAACGGGCAGGCCTTCAGGTCGAGAAGATGAGAAGCGGCCCCATGGGGGGTGACGCGCAGATCGCCAGCCGCCTTGTGGAGGGACAGGTCGACATGGTGATCTTCTTCCGCGACCCGCTGGGCAAACACCCGCACGAGGTAGATGTCAGCATGCTGATGCGCCTCTGCGACGTATACAATATACCCCTGGCCACCAATATGGCAGCGGCCGGAAGGTTTGTGGAAACCCTGTAAAACGCAACTTTTACCAGCTGAATCCGTAAAAAACGGGGACCGGGTGTCCGCTTGGGCTCCCGGAAACAAATTTGCGAAAATGGCACACATTCTGATCGTAGACGACGAAGCGGGCATCCGCAGAGCCTTGCGGGACGTGCTCGAGTTTGAGAAATATTCCGTCGACGAAGCCGGCGACGGCCTTGAAGGCCTGGTTAAAATCAAACAAAAGAAGCCCGATGCCGTCCTCCTGGACGTTAAAATGCCCAAAATGGACGGCATGGAAGCGCTCGACCGCATCCAGGAGATCTCTCCCGAAACGCCGGTGGTCATGATCTCCGGGCACGGTACCGTCGAAACCGCCGTGGAAGCCGTCAAAAAAGGCGCTTTCGACTTCATCGTCAAACCGCTCGACCTCAACCGGCTCCTCATCACCATCCGCAACGCCCTGGATAAAGGCCACCTGATGGCCGAAACCTCTTTCCTGAAAAAACAGGTCGCCAAATTCCAGGTCCAGGAGATCGTCGGCGCCTCGGAGCCCATCAGCCGCATCAAGGACACGATCGAAAAAGTGGGCCCCACCGATGCCCGCGTGCTGATCACTGGTCCCAACGGCTCGGGCAAGGAACTCATCGCCAGGCAACTCCACAAATGCAGCAGCCGGGCAGGCAGCCCTATGATCGAAGTGAACTGCGCGGCCATTCCCTCCGAACTGATCGAAAGCGAATTGTTCGGCCATGAAAAGGGCGCCTTCACCTCAGCCGTCAAACAGCGGCTCGGCAAATTCGAACAGGCCCATGGCGGCACCCTGTTCATGGACGAGATCGGCGACATGAGCCTTTCCGCCCAGGCCAAGGTCCTGCGGGCCCTCCAGGAAAAAAAGATCACCCGCGTCGGCGGCGAAAAGGATATCGAGGTCGACGTGCGCATCATCGCGGCAACCAATAAGGACCTGCGCGCCGAGATCGACGCCGGCCGGTTCCGGGAAGACCTCTACCACCGCCTGGCTGTGATCATCATCCCCAACCCGTCGCTCAACGACCGGCGCGAGGACATTCCCATGCTGATCGACCACTTCAACCGGCTCATCAGCGATGAATACGGCATCAGCACCAAACCCGTTTCACCCGAAGCCGTAGCGGCGCTGAAGGAGCTGAACTGGACCGGCAACATCCGCGAACTGCGCAACGTGGTCGAGCGGCTGATCATCCTGTCCGGTGAATCCATCGAAGCCGCCGACGTCCGGGATTTTGTCCTGCCGTCCAGCGCCGGCGCCCGGGAAACCTTGTCGTCCCTGCTCGCCAGATTTGACGACCTCCAGGCGCTGCAGGCTCATATCGAACAAGCTTTCCACAACGCCAGGAATACCGCTTTGCAGGACTGATATCGGGCCGCAGGCGACATTTGGGCGCTGACTTACTGATTTTATCCTTATTTTTTTGTATATTTGCCCTGTATACGGACATTTCCCGCGAGAAGCCCGCTGTTCACCGCAGCGGGCTTCTCGCGCCTTAAAATAAACAGTATGATCCAAGATGAGGAAAAAATAGGCCAAAAGGCGCCTATGAAACAGTGGGGAAAACAGGTAAAAGGCGAAGACTCATGGACCATGTTCAAGGTCATTTCCGAATTCGTCGACGGTTTTGAAACCCTCAACCACGTTGGCCCCTGCGTATCCATTTTCGGTTCTGCCCGGACCCAACCCAACCACCCTTATTATAAAAAGGCAGTCGACATTGCCCGCCTGCTCACCGAAGAAGGGTACGGCGTCATCACCGGCGGCGGCCCCGGCATCATGGAAGCCGGCAACAAGGGCGCTTTCCTCGTCGGCGGCAAATCCGTCGGCCTGAACATCAACCTGCCCTTCGAACAAAGCCATAACCAGTTCATCGATCCGGACAAGAACCTCAATTTCCGCTACTTCTTCGTCCGCAAGGTCATGTTCGTCAAGTTCGCCCAGGCCTTTGTCATCCTGCCCGGCGGCTTCGGCACCATGGACGAGCTTTTCGAAGTGCTCACCCTCATCCAGACCCGCAAGATCAGCAAAGTGCCCGTCATCCTGGTCGGCGCCGAATTCTGGGGCGGCCTCAAAGGCTGGATCCAGACCGTCATGCAGGAAAAGGAAAACAATATCGCCGCCCACGACCTCGACCTGCTGCCCATCACCGACGACCCCGTGGAGGTCGTGCGCATCATCGCCGATTTCTACCGGGAAAAAGAAACGGAGCTGGCGCCGAACTACGAGCTGTGATGGGGATGAGGAATTGAGGAATCGAAAAATTGGACCGATTAAGTCGATTAATCCGAATGATTGGATTAGGCTGACCAACTGACGGACGCCCCAATCGGAACAATCGGATCAATCGAACAATCGGAACAATCATTTATTGAGGAATTGAGGAACTGAGGAACTGAGGAATTGAGGAATTGAGGTTCACTCCCTTCGGTCGTGAATTCGTGGTTGTTGATTCGTTGATTTGGTCTGCCGTGCTTTTGCCTTGCAGGCAGTAGTTGACTGCCCGCCTTCATTCTTTCGGCGCGACGACGGACACCGTCAACCGTCTCCCGTCTCCCATCCGCCATAGCTCCCTGAGCGGCGGCGGGCACCGTCCACCGTCTAAATCTTCACAAACTTCGCCGTCGCCCGCAATCCGCCCCGCTCCAGCACCAGCCAGTACACGCCGGGGCTCAGGTCCTCAGCAGGGAAAACCTTCCTGCTGTCGCCGTTGATCTCCCATTTTGTCTTCAGGCGCTCCACGCCGTTCATATCCAGCACCCGGACGGTCAGCGACAGCCGTTGGTCGGTCCGCAGCCTTACCTGTATTTCATCTTTCACGGGGTTGGGAAGTATGGTCCAGTTCCGGACCCCGAGGGCCTCAAAGGTGCGGTTGACCTGGATGTTCACCGGATCGGAAACCGCCTGGCAGCCGTTGGCGTCGGTCACGCGCACCGTGTATAGGCCGGAAGTTGCAGCCGTGAGTTCGGGTTGTGCGGCATTGGGCAATTCCTGTCCGTCAAGGAGCCATTGGTAGGTTGCAAAGCCAGGGGTTGCGGAGAGCATGTTGCCGTCGGCTTGAACGGCCACTTCCAGTGCCGCCGGCTCTGTAATTTCATACGAGCGCTCCAGGGTGCAGCCGTTGGAATCGGTGACGGTAACGGAATAGGTGCCCGGTGAAAGCCCGGTCAGGTCCTCCGATGCCGCATTGTTCGACCATTGGAAGGTTTGGGCGGAAGCGGCGGTGGATACCGAAAGGTCAATGGCGCCGTCGGCAGCGCCGTTGCAGGTGATCTGCTGGACGGCGGCCTCAGCCGTCAACGTGGAGCAGACGTCCGTCAGCCGGTAAACATTGCCGTTGAGGGCGCTTACGTAGAGTTCGCCGTCCTTGTCCTCGCCGAAGGAAACAAAAGTGTTGTTGGCGCCGTTCAACACCTCTTCATTGTCCCAGCCGCCTTGCCCGTCGGGGGTGAGGGTCCAGAACCGGCCGCTGCAATAATCGCTGTAAAAATACTTGCCGTAGAGGGCCGGGTAGGCCTGCCCCCTGTACACAAACCCGCCGTTGACAGAACACCCTACCCCGCCGGAATGACTGTACTCCGCTACCGGAAACGTGAGTTGGGACATATCCGGACAGCTCCCCGACATGCTGTATACATGGTTGCCTTCGTAGCACCGCCAGCCGTAATTCTCCCCTCCCGTACTGGAAGCCGGTTGGAAATCGATCTCCTCCCAGGCGTCCTGGCCGACATCGCCGATCCAGAGGTCGCCGGTCAGTCGGTCGAAACTGAATCGCCAGGGGTTGCGCAGGCCGGTGGCCCAGATCTCATCCAGGTAAAAATCGGTGTCTTTGAACGGATTGGTCGGCGGTATCGCGTAAGGATCGCCGTTATCCACGTCGATGCGCAGCATTTTGCCGAGGTAAGCCGTGGCGGTTTGGCCGTTGTTCTGCGGGTCGCCGCCGGAGCCGCCGTCGCCCAGGCCGAAATAGAGGTAGCCGTCGGGACCGAAAGTCAGATCACCGGCATTGTGGTTGCTGTACGGCTGGTCGACCGGCAGCAATAGTTTCTCACTGTTGGGATCAGCGACATTGGGGTTATCAGCGCTGACCTTGAACCGGGCAATGCGGGTATCGCCGCTGTTGTTCGTATAATTGACGTAGAAAAAGCCGTTGTCGGCGTAGTCCGGGTGAAAGGCCAGGCCGAGCAAGCCCTGTTCATTGCCCTGGCTGCCCACGCGGGCGTCGATATCCAGGAACGGGGTCGACAGCACCTGTCCGTTCCCGTCGATGATCTTGATGATCCCCCGCTGTTCGACAATGAACAACCGGCTGTCGCCGGCATTGACGATATCTACCGGCCGGGTGAAGCCGCCTGCATAGACATTCAGGGCTATTTTGGTTTGAGCCGACAGTAAACCGGCAAAAAAGAAAGCAAATACAAAAACGAGGAACCGTTTATTCATCATCAGCGTGTTTTAAGGGTGAAGGGTTTCGGGTAAAAATACAGCGATTTCCACCCCATTGTTTTCAATATCCCGAAATTTCAGCCCTATCGGCCCAAAAAGGCAGCGCTTTGTCAGCCGATAGTCAGATCCCCTCTCACCCTCTCACCCTCTCTCACCCCCTCACCCTCTCTCACCCTCTCACCCTCTCACCCTCTCTCATATTCCCGGTTTCCCTCCTCAAAGCGGCCGTAAAATGATAATTATCCGTATTTTTAAGCCCAAAAGCAGGAATCACATGTCCAGAAAAGCCTTTTTACTCTGTCTGTCAATGGGATACTTGACCCTGGCCGCAGCCCAGAATTTACCCCAGTCCAATATCTATTTGTTTGACGTCAAGCGGGTCACGGATACGTCCTATGCCTTTACCCAACCACGGTATCTGACCTTTTTCAACCCAAACGGTTACAACAACCAGCCGACCTTTATCTCCAATAATGAGCTGTACATCAGCAGCCAGTCGCCCATCGACAAGCAGCCTGACCTGTACGCCCTCGATTTGGACAAGCGGACCAAGACCCGGGTCACGAACACGCCTGACGGTGAATTTTCACCGGCGCGCACGCCGAGCTACTACGAATTCTCCGCTGTCCGGCAGGAAGTGCACGGCAGGGATACCATATTGCGCTTATGGCAATTCCCGGTGGACCGGCTGACCAACGGCAAACCGGTGTTCAAATACCTGACCGGCATAGGATATTACTCCTGGCTGTCTGCCTACCAGGTGGCCGTTTTCATTGTCGACAACCCGAGCTACCTGGCCCTCGCCGACACGCGCACCGACCAGGTGACGCCCATCGCCAATAACCCGGGGCGTTGCTTCCAGAAGCTGCCCAACGGCAACCTCGCCTTTGTACAAAAGAATCCCGGCAACAACTGGGTGTTGATGGAAAAGAACCTGTACCGGCCTGATGCCGCTCCTACACGGATCATTGAAACGCTGCCCGGCGCCGAGGATTTCATCGTATTGTCCGACGGTACCTTCCTCATGGGCAAAGGCAGCAAGGTCTTCAAATTCAACCGGTTTACCGACCAGTTCTGGATCGAAGTGGCCGACCTGCGGTATTACCAGATCCGGAATATTACGCGGATGGCGTTAAGTCAGGATATGAAGATTGCGGTGGTGGCGGAGTAGGTGGATGGTTGTTTTTGGTTGCTCCGCCCGCCATAGCCTCGGCGTAGGCGGGTTTATGGTTGTTTATGGTTGTTGGGTTTAACAATGATAAACCGGCATAAACCATTACAAACCAGCATCAAATAACCCCCTTCCGTTTGGCCGCTTCCACGGCGGCAGTCTTGTTGTGCACCTGCAGTTTGCGGTAGATATGCTCGATATGTTTGCGCACGGTTCCGGTACTGATATTGAGGTTAGCGGCGACCTGGTCGTAACGGAGGCCTTTGCTGAGCTGTTCCAATAATTCGATTTCCCGGGGGCTCAGGTCGTGGTCTTCCGTTGCCGGTGTCGGCGCCGGGCTTTTCCGGAGCAGCACGAGCGCCTTTCTGGCGATTGCCGGCGACATGGGCGCACCGCCCTCCAATACTTCCAGCATAGCCTGGTGGATAACATCCGGCGACGAATCCTTGAGCAGGTATCCGTCGGCGCCGGCCAGGATGGCGTCAAAGATATTTGCCTCGTCGTCAAATACGGTGGCCATGACCACCTTGATCTGAGGGTAACGGTTTTTTACATTGCGGGTGGCCGCGATGCCGTCCATCACCGGCATTTTGATGTCCATCAGCACGATATCCGGCTGTGCGGACATAATTTCAAGCTGGGCAAGCAGATGTTCTCCATTCTCCGCCCAACCGGAAACGACGAACCCGGACGACAATTCAAGGTTCTCGCGCAGCATCTTGGCCAGTCTCGGCTGGTCTTCGGTAATATGGACGTGGATCGGGCGCATTGATCGTCGCAAGATAAGATTTTCCCCCGACCGCCAACCTTCAAAAGCGGCGGCGCCCGCGGATCGGATCATTCAATTCAAAACCACCTTCAAGGTCCCTTGTGTGCTGTTGCCCCTCAGTCCCAGCAGGAACACGCCCGGGGGCAGGCCGCTCAGGTCGACATCGTTGGCATCCGGCGTCAGTTGGCCGGTCCGGAGTTGTTGCCCGTTGATGGAGAACAGCCTGAACCGGACGGTCTCCCTTAACCCAAGGACGAACAGTTGCCGGTCCTGCATCCGCCAACTGACCGCTTCCCCGCCCGGGCCGGTTATCCCGTTCGGTCCGACGTTAATATCCTCACAGATCTCGGCTGAGCAGAGCAATGCATTGATGGTTTGAAGGCAAACGCGGTAGGTTCCCGGCCCCGGAAAAGCATATTGCGGATTCGCCTGATGGGAGATTCCCAGGTTGGCAAAATGCCAGGTATAGTCGATGGGATTGCCGCCCGAATGGTTGGTAAATTGAACCGTATTGTCCGGTGAATTGGCATAGGTAAATCCCGGCGACAGGTTGCAGGATTCCAGTTCGAGATAGCCTTTGTATGAGGGTCCGCTCTGGGTCCACTGAAAATCCTGATCGGGTTCGATATTGGTCAGCACCATCAGGCGGTCATTGCTCAGGGGCGACATGCGGCTGACAAATGGAACGGAGCTGGACGCGAACGCCTGTTGGGAATTGAAGGTAAGCCCCGGCAACGCAAGCGTTGTAATGGACAGCCGGTTGAAATCGTAATAGGATCCGGCGTACACGAGTTCATTGCCGATGATGGCCATATCCCGGAAATAATGCTGCGCGCCCAGGTCCAGGTTGGTGCTGTAGTCCAGCAGATTGCCGTCTGTATCGGTCAGCAGGATTACCGGGGCGCGATAAAACGGGGCCGGCGCGTTTTCGGCGGTCCCGCCGAGGATGACCCGGTTGTTGCCGAAAGGCAGCGCCCTGGTAAAGCCCTGGATATTGTACGGCAGGTCGACCGTTTTTGCCCATTGCTGCGCACCGCCTGCATTCAGCCTGACTATTTGCAGTTGTTGGGCGTTTACCATGTTGAAGACCTCAAATCCGCCGCCGGGCAACTCCAGGCCGTTCAACGGGTAACTGGCGCCTGCCAGGGAGTACTGCGGGGTAAAATCCCACTGCACCTGCCCGTCAGCGTTCAATTTGACGGCCCAGGAATTGCCGGTTCCGGGGTTGGGGTTAGAGTTATCGCCGTCGCCGGAAGCGCTGTGCGCCAGAATGAAGAGGCCTTTATCCTGGCAAATCCAGGCATTGTCGAGGCCTTCGGCTTTGGTACCCCCGATGCTTTTGGTCCAGATGACCTGGCCGGTATCATCTATTCTGAGGACCCAAAGATCGGGGGCCGACGCAGAGCCGTCGAAATGAAAACCCTGACAAAGATGGCCGCTACCGGTATGCTGGTGGGCGCCCAGCAGGTAGTATCCTCCGTCGGGATGAGCTAAAATGCGTTGGATCAAAGGGGTTTCCGTCCCGCATTTGTACGTACCTGAGCCGGTCAGCGAGCCGTTCGGAGCCTGGAAAATCACGTGACCGTAGGTCCCGTCAGCTCCCTGCCCCAGGAAGGCGGTCTTTCCGTCGGCGCCTTTGGCGAGGTCTATCAGGTTGGCCCCCGCAATGTTCCGTTCTATGGAAGGCGCAAAACGGGTGAAATTTTGGGATAATGACTGCGTTGCCAGCGCCAGGGTGACAACCGAAAGCAAAACTGTCCTTTTCATCATAAAGCGTTGCATGGGATTATATTGCCTTTTTCCATTTTGTTCAAAACAGGAAATCGGCGGCTTGATCATGCTCAGAATTGCATACCGAAGAAATCCTTGGTGCCGGCGCTCGTTTCGCTGTCATTTCCGCCGGTGAAATAGACGCGCGACCCCAGCACAAAATTGGACGTACTCCATTTGTGTCCGGTCCAGCCGACCGGAAAACAGCTGTTGCCGTTGAATACCGGGATAAAAGTCAGTTGGTGCGAGGCAGGATTCAGTTCATAATGCCCTTTCTCGGTTACGGCATAACCTTTGCCGTTGACCGGGAAAGCTGTAACATAGTTTTCTGAGATCGGTACGCCTGAATAAAGGTTCATTTGTTTGACCACCGGATTGTATTCGGCAAAATTCCCGTTCTTGAAAAAGAAATACATGCGGTTGTCGAGAGTAAACGAGGCCCTGCAATAATTGGAAGGATCGTCAAAAAAGGTCTTCTCGTAAGTCCACTGCCCGGTCCCGGGATTGTAGGACAGGATCTGGACGTTGCCGGAAAAGACCGGTCCCATATAAAGTTTACCGTTGAACGGTATCAACTGAACGCCCATTTCCCGATAATCCCCCAAACCGGCGTGCGGTGATTTGAAGGTCCTCACCCGGGTATTGGTCGGAATATGGTAGGCTTCCAGCAATAAGCCGTTGTCGGCGGTAAAATAAGCCGTATCGCCGAGTACAGCTGCCGCGGTGGCTGTTCTCAAGCCAGCGGCGGGCAGGTCCGTGAGGTTGTTGGCAGCGGGGTCGTAAATCCAGATCTGATCAGTACCGGCCGTGCTGCCGCGCAGTCCGCCGGCGATATAACCTTTGCCCTGGTAAATGAAATTGGCTGCGTAAACGATGTTCTGCGGCAAGGTTATTCTCGGCAGAAACGCATAAGGCGGGGTCTTGCGCACTTTTACATTGGCTTTCCCCCGGTTACTTTCCCCGCATTCATTGTAGCCGAAAACCTCAATCAATGCGGTCGCCGGCGCCTGAGCCGTTGGAAAAAGCGAGATGCTGGACCTGGTGAGCTCGGTCCATTTGCCGTCCCCGTCTACCGCAAATCCCGCAGGGAAATCGAACTGAAACTTCACATTCCCGCCGTCATCCCCCGTGATATACGGCCAGTCGAGAAACAACGAAAACCCCTCAGACACCTCCGGGCAGCTTTCATTGTTGCCCGGCATGTTGATAAAAACCGTTTCGTTGTTGTTCTGACTCGGCATACCGCAATCTTCCGGTATGATATTGCAGCTGCTTCCTGCCAGGATACAATAGAATGAACCGGCCAGGAATAACCCGGCCAAAGAGCGGAATGGATTCATAACCTTTGGATGATAAAACAGAATAAAACGACTGGGGGGTAGCCGTTTTCGGGTGCAAGTTAGATCGGGTTCCAATGACCTGCAATACGACGAATTGCGTATTTTCAGTACCCCGGGAGGTTTTCAGTGGGCAGGTTTTCAGTCGGCACTGGGCAGTCCTAGTGGCGCGAAATCTAAGTAGCACCATAGTTTCGGGAGGCTATTTTTTCGACCGGCAAGGCGCGAGGAGGGAGCATAGCGGGACTCTGTGACGGACGAGCAACGCAGCAGGTCGGAAAAAGAGGCCGCGAAACTTGAGTGGTATCTAGATTTCGCGCCACTAGCATCCAGCATCCACCACGCTCAGCGTGGCAGCATCCCCCGTCCGCCATAGCCCCAAGGCGACGGCGGGCAGCCACCAGCATCAAGCATCCAGCATCAAACCTCCAGTCGCAAAACCGACCCACCCTCAAGGCGGTTTTCCAGGTGAATGCTGCCTTGCAATTCCGCGGCCCGCTCCTGCATATTGGCAAGGCCGTACCCTTGTCCGGCATGGTCGGCGGGGATGCCTGTCCCATTATCCCGGATCTCCATGCGAAGGCGGCCGGCGGATGTAATTTCCAATAACAGATTGATGAAGGAGGCGTTGCCGTGTTTCAGCGCATTGGTGATTCCTTCCTGGGCGATCCGGTACACATTCAGGGTTTGCGCGGGGGTCAGCCTCCGGTCGGGGTCGCCGAGGAACTCGATCGCCACTTCCGGGCCCCCTTCATTCCGGTTCGCGAATTCGCGGATCTTGTCGACGAGGGACTCCGCGGAAAGTCCGTCGGAACGGATGGCCCAGATCGTTTCCCGGAGTTGCCCCATGGCCTGACGCGCATTGCCGGCGATCGAATCCAGTTCAGATTTCTCAACCGGGTCGCCGGATTGGAATGAACGCCGTGCCAGGGCGCTGCCGATGAGGGTGAGTTCGGCACCGAGGTTATCATGGAGGTCGCGTGAGATGCGGAGGCGTTCATCCTGCAGCCGGTTGGCCAGTTCTTTGCCGGCAATCTCTTCCTTCAAGGCGCTTTCACGCAGGAGCTGAGCTTGTTTTTGGCGTTGTTGCTGGTAAATGAAAGTAAATATAGCGGCCAGTAAGGCCATAGCGGCGCAAACCAGGTAAAGCCATGTATTTCGCCGCTGGAGTTCGAGTTTTTGGGCAATGAGCGCCTGTTCTTTTTTTGCCGTTTCAAAGCGGGTCATCATTTCGACCAGTTGCCGGTTGCGCTCTTCATTGAACAAGCTGTCCTTGAGCGCGTAGCTGCGTTTGAGCCATTCCACCGCCTTATCATGCCGCTGAAGGCCGGTGTAAGCATCTGACAACATTTGCATGATATGGCGGCGAAGGTCCGTGAACCCGATGACTCCCGATTTTTCCAGGGCTGCTTCAAAATAGGGCAGCGCTTCATCGTACCGGCCGGCGCGCAGCATGACCTCCCCCATATTGTTGATGTTGATGGCTGCCCCGTGTTCGTCGCCCAACCGGTGCCGGATATCCCGCGATTGTCCGATGTACCCTACGGCAAGTTCGTATTGCCCGCGCTCGGTAGCTACGGCGCCCAGATTATCCAGGGCATAGCTCAGGTTGGTCTCATAGCCCGGCCTGGAGATCAGGGCGATTTCCCGTTTGAAAACGGCCTCCGCTTCTTCAAGGCGGTTCAGTTCCAGCAAAGTGACCCCGGTGATGTCCAACGCCTGGGAGAGGCAATCGGTATCGCGGGCCGCCTCGCATTTCCGGACGGCTTTCGCAAGCTCTTCCAAGGCCTTTTCATGCCTGCCGATCTTCTTGAAATAATTGCCCATTTCCTTGAGGGTGATCCCCTCCCCTGCCGGGTCGCCGACGTGTTCGTACCGGTCCAGCGCGTCATGGTAACAGGCCAATGCCTTTTCGTAATTTCCCCGCAGGTAGTGGGCAACCCCCAGGTTTTTCAAGGTCAGGGCCTCCAGATCCGGCCGGTCCAGTTTTCGGCTGATATCCAGTGCTTGTTCCCCGACCTCGACCGCGCGTTCAAAATCGCCGGACATGATGGTGTAAAAATGTTGGTTGATCAGAGCGACCTGCTCCAATTCATCCTTTTGAGGAAGAAGATTGAGGATGCTGTCCGCAAGCTGGGCCGCAGACCGGCAGGGGAAGAAGCCGGTCAGCAAAACGCCGTACCAGAGCAGGTGCAGCGGAATGTTGGTGTGTGTAGTTGATCTGTTCATTTATGGGAAAATTCCTGGTCAAAATAGGTAAAAAATCGGATTGGGGGGCGGTCGACCGATTCAGGCATCATTAGCTCTTTTGATTTTGGCTTTCATTCAGAATCGCAGGAGGTGAATTTGTTCCAATATCCATTTCCTGTGGGCCATTACCCGACCAAACTCTTCCTGTTTTTGCTTCAACAGATCGTCCAGACCGGGTTTACCCCGGAATGACGACCGATTATACTTCCATTTGGACATCAAATCCAGGGTTTCAAAAAATGAGCGATAAGCATGAACTCTGGGGTTTGGAATTTTTTCATTTTCTGTGCTGTGCAGATCCCTTTGAATTTTTGCCCTGATGTTTTGGATTGCGATATCGAACAAATAGGTTTCACTTAACAAATAATAAGCCCGCAAAGCAAGTGCGTAAATTTCATAATACTCGAACCCGGTGATTCGGCTCGTTTTGCTTTTGCCTTTTGGTTGTTTTCTATTGCCAATCTCTTGATCTGCTTTTTCCTGATCCGTACCGAGTATTTCCAGGGCTTTTCTGTATCTCCCCTGGTAAAAACTCAATGCCGCATTCGCCAATTGTTCAGTCAGGCCGCGTTCTTTACCGATCACAAAGGGCAATCCTTCATTCAAGAATCTCTTTCCCCAATCGATGTTTCCGGTGTAAAAAGCTGCGGACAATACATTAAGGAAACGCCATTGCCCCATGTGCTCCCCGTCCCGGAGCAGGTGATAACTTGGCCCGTTCCTGTCTTCTGCCAGGTTTTTGAAGATTCTGAACATATCAATATATGCGCCCTGCAGTTGCGGCAATTGGTTGATATACCCCTGATTGATCAATGAGTTGATATAATAGGCCATGGTCAGGTACACTTCTTTACGCTCTTCCACAGGCAACAAAGATTCGCAAGTGAGCATGAAATCCGTAAATTTTTCCAACGGGGGGCGATCTTCGCTCAGCGCGATAAGCAGGAATAATTGGCTGTACAATTTTAATACAGGATGGTCTAATGCAGAGGCCGATGATTTTGCTATTTTCGTAAGTTCTTCAATTTCTTCAGCTTCAAGTTTTCGCCGCCCTTGAAGATTCTGATGAAGGGTTGCGAAACAGGCGTACTTGTATCGCTCAATTAAAGCGAAACGGTTGATGAAGTCGAGATATTCACCGGTATTGTCTTTCAGGATCCTGTGAACGGAGTAATGCTTGCGCGTAAGATCTTCTTTGAGCGCTTTCAGCCGCCAGTATTCGCTGCTTCTGGACAGGTTATTTTCCAACGCGTCATCAAGATCCTTGGAAATGGTGGAAAAGGCCCTTTCGTGTCCCCTGATAATCGGCGCATCCAGCAAAACAGCAAATTCCACTGAGGGTTGGAACCGGATTTGTTTCAATGCAATAAATTCCTTCAACAGGACCGAAGTTTCATAAATGATCTGGTTCAGAAGAGGGGAGTTTTCATGAATCTCTTTCCCTGTTTTAAGTGACAGCTCACGATTAAATTTTGGCTTACCCCATTGGCTGGGGGCTGTACCTGCAAGAAGCCGTAAAAAATCAAGCCTCTTTCTGTTTTGTTTGATCCCAGGCATTTGGGTATAATGGATAAAAGCCTTGAATTCCAGTTTTTCAAGCTGGCTAAGCAACTGGATGGAAATGCGCCCGGAAATTGAACCGGTAGAATCCTCTTTCATAAAAAAACGGAATTGATTAAAAATTCAAACAATTGAACTACAGATTTTTATAGAAAATTTTTATTCATTCCGGTGTATTTTGCACGACCTCTGAATCAGCGACAGGGGCATCACATCCTAATTTTGCCGGATCTCCTCCAAGCAGGAATTTACGCTAAAACTTTTTGCCATGAAAAAATCCGCTGTTCCGACAATCCTGTTCACTGCTTTGCTCCTCACACTTTCAGGAATGCAATCCTCCGGTCTAAGATTATTTAACTGGAAAGTTAAAGAAGAATCTTCACTTCCGGAAGTGAACGCGAATGCTGTAGCCCGTCAGACAATGCTGGAAACGCTTGTGCAAAAGGGTAGTAGGTTAAACGCTCTCCGTTTCAGGTCTGATACTCAAGTGAAGCTCGAGGATTTTCTTACCGGCGCCTTCGCCGCGGACTTTCGATTCTGCGACCGGGATCAATGGCGGCTGATCAATGCGCGACAAGACCAATGGGGTATCCGTCACTACAAGCTGACCCAATTCCGCGAAGGCGTTAAAGTGTATGGAATGACGTACCTGCTCCACGAAAAAAACGGACGCATCATATCTGCCAACGGCAGTTTCCTGCCTTGCGCAGAGCTATCGGCAATACCGGTTGTTTCCCATGAAGAGGCCCGTTCAATTGCGGTTCATTCCGTCCCCGGTCGCCAATATGCCTGGGAAAAACCCGGGATGGACAGCTTGTTGCGCGCTGCAAATGATGACCCGGAAGCCAATTTTTATCCTGAGGGAGAGCTGGTCTGGCTCCCGGGCAGTCTGTTGAACCCGACCCGGGGCAAAGAGACAAGCGAAAAACTAACATGGCATTTCAAGGTTTACACCCTGGCTCCATTTGAAGGTCATGAGGTCTTTGTGGATGCAGCAACAGGTGTTGTTTTGGCCAGTTGGGCTTTAACGCCAAATTGCATACCTGCTCAGGGAACCGCTCTTTACCAATCCGGATCTGTAGACTTCTGTGTGAGTTCCGTTGTCGGACCGAACGGTGCAGGTTATCGGCTTTATGATACGGACCGCAACATCCGCACCCTGGACAACCTGGGCCTGGACCAAAGCATTGTGATCGCAGACTACTTTTATCCAACACTCTTATGGGCCCCAGCCCAACGCACAGCCGTAGCAGCTCACTGGGGAATGAAAGAGACGTACGATTATTTCCAGAGTTATCAGAATTGGCTCCATTTTGACAATAAGCCCGGAAGTCCCACATGGATATGGACCAATTTCGGGGACGAATATTCCAACGCCAGGAAGACCCCGCTAGGAATTGTAGCAGGGAACGGGGACGGGGTTCAATTTGGGCCTTTTGTTTCCCTGGACATCATTGCGCATGAATATACCCACGGTATCATCGAGCACACGTCCAATCTCGGATTTTATAATGAATCCGGCGCGCTGAATGAAGGTTTGGCCGATATATTCGGGGTTGTTGTTGAAATGAGCACATTAGGCCCCAATTCCAACTACTTGCTGGGAGAAAAAATCCACCTTGCAGATACACTGACCGGCATCAGGCGGATCGATTTTCCCAATCTGCAAAAGTTGCCCGACACCTATTACGGTTTGTACTGGCAGGATTTCGGTAATTGCTCGACCGCCGACTGCTTTATTCACCACAACAGCACGGTTATCGGGCGATGGTTTTACCTCCTGGTAAACGGCGAAACGGGCGTAAGCGAAAACAACGATTTTTATCAGATCAACGGTATCGGACTTAACGCAGCCGCCCGCCTGGTCTTTGAGGTCATGACCAACTACCTGCCGGAAAACGCCGATTTTGCCGATTTCAGGGAATACCTTCTTCTGGCAGCCGATAACCTGTCCGGTTATGACCTGAGCAACATCGCGCAGGCATTTTGCGCAGTCGGAATAGGCCCATGCGATCTGTCCGAACTGGAAGATGTCGATGTTACGGTTTCTGCTCCCGACGGAAATTTCTTTGAAGGGGATACCATTATGGTAGACTGGAGCGGCATTAGTCTCAATGAAAAGGTGGATATCCAGATATCGTTAGATAACGGTATCAATTACCAATTGGTGGTAGCGGGGTATCCGAATACAGAGCACTATGAATGGATTGCTCCCGGCTTCAACAGCGATCTTTGCCGGATCAGAGTCCGGAAGGCGGACGACCCGTTGGTGTCCGGGGTGAGCAATATTTTTGCGATCAAAGGGTGCAATCTCCTTGCGCATTTCACCCTGAATGACAATTCGCCCTGCTTCGGGCAAACGGTTATCGCCGCCAATTCCCAGGTCTTACCGGGGGTAAACTATGCCTGGGCGGTAGACGGATTGCCGGCTATAGCCTCTCCCGGATCTTTATCCATCAGCTCACTCTCGGGCGGCGCCGGACATATCATCTCCCTGATCGCTGAACGGGGCG
>WBZL01002290.1_pt1 | contig 18859 bp, 16 predicted proteins | sample 5204291 | NCBI WGS metagenome assembly WBZL01 (sample SAMN12344345, study PRJNA552823) | activated sludge metagenome | biome: Activated sludge suspended growth; feature: Nitrification reactor; material: Wastewater; isolation source: activated sludge from nitrification reactor of wastewater...
GTGCCCGTAGTCGGAGTGGCCGTCCACCCAGACCACGTCGGCCTCGGTGTTGACCCGGTGGACCGCCTCGGTGATGTCCTCCACGCCCTCGAAGAAGCGGGTGACCTCGTCGAGGCCGTCGATGAACACGAACGCCCGCACCTTCGAGAACTGGCTGCTGATGGCGTAGACGAGGTGCAACGTGAAGCGGGCGAACGCCGCCACCGAGCCCGAGATGTCGGCGATGACCATGATCTCGGGCTTGGCCGGGCGAGGGAACCGGAACTTGGGCTCGGCGGGCACGCCGCCGTAGCTGAGCGAGTGCCGCACGGTGTTGCGGAAGTCGAGCGGGCCCTTGCGGCCGTGGCGGCGCTTGCGGGCCAGGCGCACGGCCAGGCGGCGGGTCAGCGGGTAGATGGCCTTGCGCAGGTTGGCCATCTCCTCCCGGCTGGCGTGCATGAAGTCGACGTCTTCGGGCAGCGGCTTGCGCAGCGTCTTGGCCATCGCCTCGACGCCCCGATCGGCCACGAGGCGCCGGCGGATCTCCGCCTCGACCTCCTGCTTCAGCTTCTCCAGACGGTGCTGGTACTCGTCGGCCTCGAGTCGCTCCTCCAGCGGGCTGAGCGGCTCGGGGGCCTCCTCGCGCGCCTGGTCCATCAAGCGCTCGAACAGGTTGTCGAGGTCGAGGTTCCGCAGCGTGCGGTACAGGTAGTACGTGCCGCCGACCGGCCGGCCCGGCTCCATGCCCGCGAAGCGCTCGACCGCCTGGCGGGCGATGGCGCGCATCATGGCCTCGTCGCCGCGCATGAGGGCCCGGTAGAGCATCTCGGCGAGCTCGTCGTTGGTCATGCGCCCGCCGGCGCCGCCCTGGCCCTGCATCGGCTGGTCGCCGGCGTCGGCGTCCCCGGCGGCGTCGGAGGACTCGTCGCCCTCCTCGTCCGACTCGATCAGGTACTCCTTGCCGCGCAGCGAGAAGTACACCTCGAAGACGGTCTCGAACGAGCGCCAGTGGGCGTTGTTCTTCACGAGGGTGGCGGCGAGGGCGTACTTGAACGCCTCGCGGTCCTCGAGGGGGATGTGTTTGACCGCCTCCATGGCGTCGAGGTTCTCGGTGAGGCTGACGGGCAGGCCCGCCTCACGCAGCTCCTGGATGAAGCCGGCGAGCAGCTCGAGCAGCGGCGACGGCGCCCGCGGGGCGGGCGCGGTGGGGGCGGTCACGGCCGGGGCGCTCCCCTACCGCTTCTGGGACGACGGGGTGGGCCCGCCCTTCGTCCAGGCCTGGCCGTCGCCGCCGAACTCCTTGATGGCCTTGGCGATGTCGGTCTGGTACTTGAGCAGGATGTTGATGGTCTCGGTGGCCTGGGCCTCGTCGACCTGCTCGATCCCGAGCAGCACGAGGGTGCGGGCCCAGTCGAGGGTCTCCGACACCGACGGCGACTTCTTCAGCTCGAGCTGGCGGATCGAGCGCACGATGCGGGCGACCTGGTCGGCCAGCGACTCGGTGATGTCCGGCACCTTGGCCAGGACGATCTCCTTCTCGCGCTCGAGGTCGGGGTAGTCGATGTGCAGGAACAGGCAGCGGCGCTTGAGGGCCTCGGAGAGCTCCCGGGTGTTGTTGGAGGTGAGGAACACCAGCGGGATCTGGCGGGCCTGCACCGTGCCCAGCTCGGGGATCGACACCTGGTAGTCGGAGAGGATCTCGAGGAGCAGGGCCTCGGTCTCGACCTCGACGCGGTCGACCTCGTCGATCAGCAGCACGACCGGGTCCTCGGCGCGGATGGCCTCGAGGAGGGGCCGGGTGAGGAGGAAGTCGTCCGAGAAGATGTCCTCCTCGATGTCGCTCCACGTGCCGTCGGTGTTGCGCTCGGCCTGGATGCGCAGGAGCTGCTTCTTGTAGTTCCACTCGTAGAGCGCCTTGGACTCGTCGAGGCCCTCGTAGCACTGGAGGCGGATCAGGCGGGCGCCGGTGATCTCGGCCACCGACTTGGCGAGCTGGGTCTTGCCCGTGCCCGCCGGGCCCTCCACGAGGATGGGCTTGCCGAGCCGGTCGGCGAGGTAGACGACGCCGGCGATGCCCTCGTCGGCCAGGTAGTTGACGTCGGCGAGGCTCTCACGCACTCCCGCGACCGACTCGAATCGGGGTTCCATGCGGTGATCGTACCCAGCGGCCTTGACCGCACGGTCAAGATTCCGCCGGGATGGCCCGGCGCGGGTGCCGGGCGGCCTCAGCCGCGGATCTGGCCCTCGCCGTGGACGACGTACTTGGCGGTGGTGAGCTCGTGCAGGCCCATGGGGCCGCGGGCGTGGAGCTTCTGGGTGGAGATGCCGATCTCGGCGCCGAAGCCGAACTCCTCGCCGTCCACGAATCGGGTCGAGGCGTTCACCAGCACCGCGGCGGCGTCGACCTCGTTGGTGAAGCGGTCGGCGGCCTCGAGGTCGCGGGTGACGATGGCCTCGCTGTGGCCCGAGCCGTAGCGGTTCACGTGGGCGATGGCCTCGTCGAGCGAGTCCACCACCCGGACCGACAGCTTCAGGTCGAGGAACTCCGAGCCCCAGTCGGCCTCGGTGGCGGCGCCGACGGCGGGCAGGATGGACCGGGTGTGCTCGTCGCCGACGAGCTCGACCCCGTCGAGAGCGGGCGCCAGGCGGCTGAGGAAGGGCTCGGCCACCTTCTGGTGCACCACCAGCGACTCGGCGGCGTTGCACACCGACGGGCGCTGGGTCTTGGCGTTGACGACGATGGCCTCGGCCATGGCCAGGTCGGCCGACTCGTCGACGTACACGTGGCAGTTGCCGTCGCCGTCGATGACGTAGGGGACGGTGGCGTTCTCGAGGATCGAGGCGATGAGCGACGGGCCGCCCCGCGGGATGAGGCAGTCGATGGCCCCCCGCTGCTGCATGAACTCGACGGCGCCCTCCCGGCTGGTGTCCTCGACGAGCACGACCGAGTCCTCGGGCAGGCCGGCGGCGGCGAAGGCGTCGCGGAGCACCCCGGCGATGGCGATGTTGGAGTCGATGGCCCCCGACGAGCCCCGCAGGAACGCGGCGTTGCCGGCCTTCACGCATAGGGCGGCGGCGTCGCTCGTCACGTTGGGGCGGTTCTCGTAGATGATGGCCACGACACCGAGGGGCACGCGCACCCGCCGGATGCGGAGGCCGTTCGGGCGGGTCCACCCGTCGAGCACCTCGCCCACGGGGTCGGGCAGCGAGGCCACCTGGCGGAGACCGCCGGCCATGCCCTCGATCTTCGCGGTGGTGAGGCGGAGCCGGTCGACGACCGTCGGGCCGGCGCCGGCGGCCTCGGCCCGCTCGACGTCGCGGGCGTTGGCGGCGAGCACGTCGTCGGCGCACTCGAGCAGGCCGTCAGCGGCGAGGAGCAGCCCGGCGTCCTTCTCCCGGGTGGAGGCGGTGGCGAGCGCTCGGGAGGCGGCCTTGGCCCGGAGGCCCAGATCGGCGATGGACATGCCCCGAAGGTTACCGGTGGGGTTCGTTACCATCGCCTGCGTGCGACACGGCCAGGAGCGGGAGGCGTGAGCCGGGCCGATCGCGCCCTCGCCGACGCCGTGCGCGAGTTCGTGGACGAGCTCGGCCCCGTGATGGCCGAGATCGCCGCCGACCTCGAGGGGGTGGACGAGGACGACCTGCGCCGTGACGTGCTGCTCGAGGCGTACAACCTGAGCCTCGCCTTCGTGGACTGCGACGACCGCCAGTCCGACGACGAGCTGCTCGCCCTGATCGTCGCCTTCGGCCCCGAGATCGACACCCCGCTCGACCACGCCACCCCCGAGGTGATCCGCGACGCCGGCCTCGTGACCGGCAAGAAGGCCTTCCTCGATGAGCCGTCGATCCTGTTCGACATCCTGCGGAAGTCCGACGAGCGCCACGGCACGCAGCACGCCCGGCGCTACTACGACCTGTCCCTGAAGGTCGCCTACACGGTCGCCTCGCTCGACGCCCGCCCCTCGGACGCCGAGCTGCGGGCCATCGACGAGTTCCGGGGGCTCCTGCTGCGCGAGCTGGACGGCATCCGGGCCAAGGCGCCCGAGCGCCGCCCCGCCGGGGGCGACACCCCGATCCCCAAGCCCGGCGACGGCGCCCCGGGCGACGGCGAGCCGGCCCCCGCCGCCAGCGCCCCGGCTGCGGCCACCCCGGAGGGCCCCGACGAGCCCGTGGGCCCGCCCCGGCCCCTGGACGAGCTCCTGGCCGAGATGGACGGCCTCGTCGGCCTCGCCGCGGTGAAGGCCGAGGTCAAGCTCGTGACCGACCTCATCTCCGTGCAGAACCTCCGGCGCGAGCGAGGCCTGCCGGTGCTCGAGACCAGCCGCCACCTGGTGTTCACCGGCAACCCCGGCACCGGCAAGACCACGGTGGCCCGGCTCGTCTCCCAGATCTTCCGCACCCTCGGCGTGGTCGAGCGCGGCCAGCTCGTCGAGACCGACCGCTCCCAGCTCGTGGTGGGCTACATCGGCCAGACCGCCACCAAGGTCCGCGAGGTGTTCGACCGGGCCGACGGCGGCGTGCTGCTCATCGACGAGGCCTACGCGCTCGCCCGCGGCGGCGAGCGGGACTTCGGCATCGAGGCCATCGACACCATCGTGAAGCTGGTCGAGGACCGCCGCGACTCGGTCGTGGTCATCGCCGCCGGCTACCCCGACGAGATGCAGGCCTTCATCGGCGCCAACCCGGGCCTGACGTCCCGCTTCCCCCGCACGATCCACTTCCCCGACTACAGCGACGACGAGCTGCTGGCCATCTTCCGCTTCCAGGCCGACGAGGCCGGCTACACCTGCCCGCCCGAGACGCTGACCAAGGTCACCTTCTGGTTCCGGGCGCAGCCGCGGGTGAAGGGCTTCGGCAACGGGCGCCTGGCCCGCAACCTCTTCGAGGAGTCGGTCGGCCGCCAGGCCAGCCGCATCGTGGCCGGGGCCAGCCCCAGCGACGAGCAGTTGGCCGCCCTGCTGCCCGAGGACGTCCCCGACCCTGCGCCGGTGCCGGTCGCTCCGCCCGCCGACCCGGGCGCCCCGTCGTGAAGCGCCTGCTCGCCGTGCTCGGCGCTCTGGCCATGATCGGTGGCGCCGTGCTCGTCCGCGGGATCATCACCGGTGACGACGGGGGCGGCGGTGGCAGCTCCGGTTGGGGCGGGGGCGACGGGGACACCCACCTCGTCTGCGTGCCCGAGCTCGAGGCCGCCTGCGCGGCGCTGGCCGAGGAGGACGACTCGATCACCTTCGAGGTCGAGGACGCCGGCGTCACCGCCGCCCGCCTCACCGCCCCCGACTTCCAGCCCACAGAGAGCGGCGTCGACGGCTGGGTGACGCTGAACCCCTGGCCCGGCCTCGTCGACCTGCGCCGGGAGATCAACCAGGACGCCGTCGTCCTCGGCGAGGCGAGCGAGGTGCTCGCCACGACCCCGCTCGACGTCGTCGGGCCGACCGAACGCCTGGACGCGCTCGTCGGCGAGGTGTGCGACGCCGCGGCCGACACACCGGTCTGGCGGTGCTTCGGCGAGAACGCCGGCCGCGCCTGGGGCGGCCTCCCCGGCGGGGACCCGGGCTGGGGCACGGTGAACGTGGGCTTCCCGGACCCCGACCGGAGCGCCACCGGGCTCCTGGTGCTGGGCCAGGCGTCCGCCGAGTACTTCGGCGCCCTCGGCGGCACGACCTTCGCCCGCAACGACTTCGACGCCGGGTTCTCGGGCTGGCTCGGCGGCATCGCCGACTCCAGCCCCAACCTGCCGTCGACGGCGGGCACGCCCCTCGACCAGCTCCTCCAGTACGGCGAGGCGTCGTGGGATGCCGTCGGCGACCTCGACTGGACCGCCGACGCCGAGGTCACCGGCTCCCGCGACGAGGAGCTCCTGACCGTCACCTACTCTTCGTTCATGCTGGCCGAGGCGGTCGCGGTGCCGGTGCGGGGCCACGAGCTCCCCGACCTCACCGACGACGGCGCCCGCAACGCACTGGTCGACGCCGGCTTCACGAACCCGACCTACGACACCGACCCCGAGCTCGCGGTGTCACCCATCAGCCCGGGCCTCTACCAGGCCCTCCTCGAAGAGTGGGGTCTCGCCACATGACCACCCGCCGACTGGGCGCCGCCGCCCTCTGCCTCCTGCTCGCCGCCGGCGCGGTGGCGTGCTCGAGCACCGAGGACGGCGCCACCTCCGACACCGTCGCCGAGGACGGCCTGCTCGGCGAGGACCCGGGCGACTGCATCGTCGTCGACATGGCCGTCTCCCCCGAGAAGATCGACCTGATGACCGACCTGGCCCGGACGTTCAACGACTCGGAGGACGCCACCCTCGGCGACGAGTGCATCTTCGTACGGCCCCAGCGCAAGTCCTCGGGCGCCAGCGAGCAGCTCCTGCGCGACGGCTGGGACGAGGCGGCCGAGGGCCCGCTGCCGGTGGTCTGGTCACCGGCGTCGAGCGCCTGGGGTGCGGTGCTCAACCAGCAGCGCACCGACAACGGCGTCGAGCCCATCGCCACCGAGGGCGAGCCCTTCATGCTCACGCCGCTCGTCATCGCCATGCCCCAGCCGATGGCCGAGGCCCTCGGTTACCCCGACGAGCCCGTCGGCTGGTCCGACATCCTGCGCCTGTCCCGCGACCCGGAGGGCTGGGCCGCCTTCGGCCACCCCGAATGGGGCCCGTTCCTGCTGGGCAAGACCAACCCGAACTTCTCCACCAGCGGCCTGAGCGCGCTCATCGCCCAGGCCTACGCCAACACCGGCAAGACCGAGGACCTGACCGTGGAGGACCTGGACCGGCCCGAGGTGGCGCAGGCCGCCCGCGACATCGAGTCGTCCGTCGTGCACTACGGCGACACCACCCTGACCTTCCTCAACAACATGTACCGGGCCGACCAGCGGGGGAACTCGCTGACCTACGCCTCCGCGGTCGCCGTCGAGGAGAAGTCGGTCATCGACTACAACTCCGGCAACCCCGACGGTGTGCTCGACCCCGGTGAGGAGCCCCGGCCGCCCCGGGTGCCGCTCGTCGCCATCTACCCGGAGGAGGGCACCCTCTTCTCCGACAATCCGCTCATCACCCTCGACGCCGAGTGGGTGAGCCAGGACGAGGCCGACGCCGCCGCCACGTTCATCGACTTCGTGCAGCAGCCCGAGAATCAGGAGCGGGTGCTGGAGTTCGGCTTCCGCCCCGGCAACCCCGACGTGGCCCTGGGGGCGCCGATCGTGGCCGAGAACGGGGTGGACCCCGACCAGCCGCAGACCCTCCTCGAGGTGCCCGAGCCCGAGGTCATGGTCGCCCTGCTCGACAAGTGGGACGAGCAGCGCAAGGGCGCCCGCGTGATGCTCCTCATGGACATCTCCGGCTCGATGGGCGACATCGGCGACCCGGAGACGGGTGAGACCAAGCTCGACCTGGCCAAGCGGGCGGTCATCGACGCCCTCGACGACTTCGCACCCCAGGACATCGTCGGCCTGCGCGCCTTCTCGACCGACCTCGGCCCGAGCGGCACCGCCGAGTTCGTCGACGTGGTGCCCGTCAACCGCCGGATGACCGACAACCGGGAGGCGCTGGCCAGCGCCATCCGGGGCCTGCAGCCCACCAACGGCACGCCGCTGTACAGCGCCACCCAGGCCACCTACGAGGACGCGGTGGAGGCGTTCGACGCGGACCGCATCAACGCGGTGGTGCTCCTGAGCGACGGCGTCAACGACGACGGCGACGACAGCGACGACGACCAGCAGCTCGACGACCTGTTGACGGCATTGCAGTCCGACAGCGAGGGCCAGCTCACCCAACCCGTGCGGGTGTTCCCCATCGCCTACGGCGCCGACGCCGACCAGGCCACCCTGCGGCGGATCGCCGAGGCGTCGACCGCCGCGTCCTACGACGCCAGCGACCCGACCTCGATCGACAAGGTCTTCGCCGCTGTGGTGTCGAACTTCTAGGGACGCACGGTGGCCCGCCTCTCGTTCCGCGACCGCTTCTTCACCCCGCCCGTGGCCCGGGCGATCATGTCGCCGTCCGGGATCCTCCTCGCGGGCGCGGGCGCGTCGATCGCCATCCTCGTGGGCCTCGGCCCGATCGGTGCGGTCGCCCTCGGGGCGCTCGCCTGGGCGGGTCGGGTCGGCTACGCCGTGCCCCGCAAGGCGGGCGACGACCGCATCGACCCGTTCACGCTGAACGAGCCGTGGCGACGCTTCGTCCAGTCGGCCCTGCAGTCCCAGGCCCGGTTCGACCAAGCCGTGCACCAGGCCGAGCGGGGCCCGCTGCGCGACCGGCTCGCCCAGATCGCCGACCGGGTGCACGACGCCGTCCGCGAGTCCTGGCGCATCGCCCGCCAGGGCCAGGTGCTCGCCGACGCCAGCGCCCAGATCGACACCGCGAGCGTCCAGCGCCAGCTCGCCGAGGTCCGGGGCAACGCCGCCGCCCCGTGGGCGGCCGGGAGCTCCCTCGAGCAGACCGCCCAGGCCCTCCAGGCGCAGCTGGCGTCAGCCCAGCGCCTGGCGTCGGTCACCCAGGAGGCCGCCGACCGCCTGCGGCTGCTCAACGCCCGCATGGACGAGATGGTGGCCCGGGCCATCGAGCTCTCGGTCGACGCCAGCCAGCCCGACGACCTCGGTGGTCTCGGCTCCGACGTCGACAGCCTGGTCGACGAGATGGAGGCCCTGCGCCTCGCCATGGACGAGACGGACCAGGCCGGCGGCGCCTCCATGGAACTGCCGCCCCCTCCCCCGGCGCCGCCGGCACCCCCCAGCGCCGCCCCGGGCACCGCGTCGCCGGCGTGACCGACGCGCCCGGCCCCGCCGGCGAGGGCGAGGTCGAAGCCGAGGAGATCGAGGCCGCCGCCACCGGCCGCCTGGTGCGCTCCAGCGCGGTCGTCGGCATCGGCACCGGCCTGAGCCGCCTGACCGGCCTGCTGCGGGTCGGCGCGCTCACCTACGCCCTCGGCGCCACCACCCTCAGCGACGCCTACAACCTCGCCAACAACACCCCCAACATCGTCTACGAACTGATCCTCGGGGGGATCCTCTCGGCCACCCTCGTGCCGATCTTCGTGGACCACCTCGAGCACCGCGACGACGAGGGCACATCCACCGTGGTGAGCGTGGCGGTGGTCTTCCTGGCGGTGCTCACGGGCGTGGCCATGCTCGCGGCGCCGCTCATCATCCACGTCTACGCGCTGCGCCTCCCCGCCGACGAGGCCCAGGCCCAGGCCGCGGTCGCGGTGCCCCTGCTGCGCCTGTTCCTCCCCCAGATCTTCTTCTACGGGCTCATGAGCCTCGGCAGCGCGCTCCTGAACGCCCGCCGGTCGTTCTTCGCGCCCGCCTACGCCCCCATCCTCAACAACGTCGTGGTGATCGGGGTCCTGATCGGCTTCGCCCTCGTCGCCGGCGACAGCCCGAGCCTCGGCCAGGTGGAGGGCGACACCGGGCTGCTGCTGCTCCTCGGCCTCGGCACCACCGCCGGCATCGTGGCCATGACCGTCGCCCTGTGGCCGGCCATCCGCCGGGCGGGCATCCACCTGCGGTTCCGCTTCGACCTGCGCCACCCGTCCGTGCGCAAGGTGGGCAGCCTCTCGGGGTGGACCCTCGGCTACGCGGTCTCGAACCAGGTGGCGCTGTTCGCCGTCTACGCCCTGGCGAACGGCGAGGGCTCGGGCGCCATCTCCGCCTACACGTACGCCTTCATCTTCTTCCAGCTCCCCCACGGGCTGCTCGCGGTCTCGATCATGACCACCTTCCTCCCCGACCTGTCGGCCTTCGCGGCCCGGAAGGACCTCGCCGGCTTCCGCGACCGGTTCGGGCTGGGGTCCCGCCTGTTGATCCTCGTCATCCTGCCCGCCGCCGTCGGCTACGTGCTGCTGGCCCGCCCCGTGATCGCGGCGCTGCTCGAGCGGGGCGCGTTCGGCGACGCGTCCGGCGACCTCACCGCCGAGGTGCTGGCGGCCATGGCCCTCGGGCTGGTCGGCTTCTCGGTGTACCTGTTCGTGCTGCGCGGCTTCTACGCGCTGAAGGACACCCGGACCCCGTTCTTCGTGAACCTGTTCGAGAACGCGGTGAACATCGGCCTCGCCTTCGCCCTCGTGGGCCGCTTCGGGGTCCAGGGCCTCGCCCTGGCCTACGCCGGCGCCTACTCCATCGCCGCGGTGGTCGCCGTGGTCCTGCTGCGCCGGCGCATCGGGGGCATGGACGGGCGCCGCACGGTGCCCGCCCTCGCCAAGATGGCCGGCGCCGCCGCGGTCATGGCCGTGGCCGTGGTGGTCGCGCGGGAGCTCGTCGGCTCCAACGCCGGCGTGGGCGCGGTCGCCCGCACCGTCGCCGGGGTGGTCGTCGGCGCCGCGGTCTACCTCGGCGTGCTCTACGCCCTGCGCCTACCGGAGCTGCACGAGCTCGTCGACCGGTTCCGGGGCCGGAGCGCCCGGAGGGCCGCGAGCGCCTCCGGATAGGCTCTCGGCCATGGGAAAGCTCATGCGCCGCTGGTGGAAGTACTGGACCGCCAAGCTCACCGGGAAGTTCAACGAGAGCGCGGATCCGAAGATCCAGCTCGAGCAGGCGATCCAGGAGGCCCAGGACCAGCACCGACGCCTCAAGGAGCAGGCGGCCAACGTCATCGCCAACCAGAAGCAGACCGAGATGCGGCTCAACCGCACCCTCGAGGAGCTCCAGAAGGTGAACGGCAACGCGCGCCAGGCCGTGATGATGGCCGACGACGCGTCCAAGAAGGGTGACGCGGACAAGGCGGCGGAGTACACCCGTGCCGCCGAGGCCATCGCCAACCGCCTGATCGCCCTCGAGAGCGAGGTGGAGAACCTGAAGGCCCTCTCGCTGCAGAGCGCCCAGGCCTCCGACCAGGCCAAGGCCGCCGTCGCCCAGAACTCCGCCCAGCTCCAGAAGAAGCTGGCGGAGCGCCAGAAGCTCCTCGGCCAGCTCGACCAGGCCAAGATGCAGGAGCAGGTCAACAAGGCCATGGCCTCGCTCGGCGAGACCGTGGGCGAGGACGTCCCTACCTTCGACGAGGTCCGGGACAAGATCGAGGCCCGCTACGCCCAGGCCAAGGGCATGTCCGAGCTCCAGGAGGAGTCGGTGGAGAGCCGCATGCTCGAGATCGAGCAGGCGACCATGAACACCGAGGCCACCGCCCGCCTGTCGGAGATCCGGGCCCAGCTGGGCCTCGAGGCGCCGGCCGAGGCCGCCGCCCCCACCATCGAGGCGGCCGCCGAGCCCGAGACCGCCGCGGCGGAGTCCCCCGAACCCTCCGCCTGAGGCCTTCGCCTGAGCCCCCAGGGGCCCCGAGCACGTTGCACCGGCCGGCGCCCAGGCGCCGGCCGGTCCGCGCCTAGGCGGGCAGCACCACCAGGTCGTCGCGGTGGATGACGAGCTGGTCGCGCGCCCCGGCGTCGATCTCGTGCGCCGGGAGCCGCACCAGGCCCTTGGCGAACACCTGGCCGGCAGGGTCCTGCACCTCGACCGCGTCGTTCACCCCGAAGCCGCCCGTCACCGACACCACGCCGGCGGCGAGCAGCGAGCGGTTGGCGTCCACCAGGGCCCGCCGCGCCCCCTCGTCGACGGTGAGGGTGCCCTCCGAGCCCACCGCGAACGCGATCCACAGCTTGCGGGCGGGCAGGTGGCGGTCCTGAGGCAGCACGGTGGTGCCGACGCCCGGCGTCCCGGCGATCGCGTCGGCGAGCACGTCGGCGCGGTGAGCGGCGGCGACCACGGCCCGCACGCCGGACCAGGCCGCGATCTTGGCCGCCCGCAGCTTGGACGCCATCCCCCCGCTGCCCCGCACGGTGCCCGTGCCGCCGGCCCGGCGCTCGAGGTCGTGGTCGACCTCCACGATCTCCTCGATGAGCGATGCCCCCTCGTCGAGGCGGGGGTCGGCGGTGAGGACGCCCTCGGTGTCGGTGAGCAGGACGAGCACATCGGCACCCACGAGGTGGGCCACCAGGGCGGCGAGCCGGTCGTTGTCACCGAAGCGGATCTCGTCGTCGGCGATGGCGTCGTTCTCGTTGACCAGCGGCACGACCCCCAGCTCCAGCAGGCGCTCGAGGGTGGCCCGGGCGTGGAGGTACTGCTGGCGGACGATGAAGTCGAGCGGGGCCAGCAGGAGCTGGCCGGCCACGAGGTCGTGCTCGGCGAAGGCCGTGTCGTAGACCCGCATCAGGCGGCTCTGGCCGATCGCAGACGCGGCCTGCAGGGTCACGGCGTCCTTGGGGCGCTCGGGGAACGCCAGGCTGGGCAGGCCCGCGGCGATGGCGCCCGAGGTCACCGCCACCACCTGGTGGCCCCCGGCGCGAAGCGTCGCGATCTCGGTGCAGAACTTCGCGATGGCGGCCTCGTCGATGACGCCGTGCTCGTCGGTGATCGACGAGGTCCCGATCTTGGCGACGACCCTCACCCTCGCAGTCTCCCCGCTGGGTGCCGCTCGCCCAAAGCCGGTTCGCCCGGGTGCCGACTCAGCCGAAGACGTCGGGCTCGTAGTCGAACGACAGCCCACCGATGCGCACGACGTCGCCCTCCTGCGCCCCGGCACGCGCCAGCGCCCGGTCGACCCCGAGCTTGCGCAGGCGGTTCTGGGCGTACTCCAGAGCCTCGGGGTTGGTGAGATCCGACAGGGCGACGGCCCGCTCGGCCTGGCGGCCGACGACGCGGAGGCTGCCGTCGTCCTCGCGCTCGATGCGCACGCCTTCCTGCTCCGGGCGGTGGACCACGAAGGCGTGGTCGCGACCGTCGGCCTCGACCGCCCGCGCCTCGGCGACGATCTGGGCCATGCGGCCGACCAGCTGGGGCAGCCCGGCGCCGGTGACCGCGGAGACGCAGAGGAGCTCGCCGTCCTCCTCCTCGTCCGGGTCCGGGGCGGCGGCGACCGGCAGCTCGGGCACGGTGTCGCCCGCCAGGTCGGCGCGGGAGCCGATGACGAGCCGGGGTCGCGTCAGGAGCTCAGCGCGGTAGTCCCCCAGCTCCCGCAGCAGCACCTCGTGCTGCTCGGCGGGCGGGCGCTCGGCGGTCGGCGAGAGGTCGAGCAGGACGACGAGGGCACGCGCCCGCTCCACGTGGCGGAGGAACTGGTGACCGAGGCCCTTGCCCTCGCTGGCGCCCTCGATGAGCCCCGGGATGTCGGCGACCACGAACTCGGTGCCGGCCTGCTCGCTGTCGTCGGGCAGGCGGACCACGCCGAGGTTGGGCTCGAGGGTCGTGAACGGGTAGTCGGCGATCTTGGGCTTGGCCGCCGAGATCCGCGAGATCAGCGTGCTCTTGCCCACGTTCGGGAAGCCCACGAGGGCCACGTCGGCCATGAGCCGCAGCTCCAGGCGCAGCCACCGCTCCTCGCCCTCCTCGCCCTGCTCGGCGAACGCCGGCGCCCGCCGGCGGTTGGAGAGGAACCGGGCGTTACCGCGCCCGCCCTGACCGCCCCGCGCCGCCAACCAGCGGTCGCCCGCCGCCACCAGGTCGGCGAGCAGCTCGCCGCCCTGGTCGTAGACGGTGGTGCCCTCGGGGACGGGGACGACGAGGTCCTCGCCGGCGGCCCCGTGCTTGCGCTTGCCCTGGCCGTGGACCCCGCTGGTGGCCCGACGATGCGGGTGGTCGCGGAACGCCAGCAGCGACGCCACGTTGTGGTCGGCCTGGAGCCAGACGTCGCCGCCCGAGCCGCCGTCGCCGCCGTCGGGGCCGCCCTTCGGCACGTGGGCCTCCCTCCGGAACGAGACGCAGCCCGCGCCCCCGTCCCCACCCCGGACGTTCAGCCCGCACTCATCGACGAATCCCGACACCCGCTCAGGATAGGGAGGGCCGGGCCGAGTCCCGGGACCGGTGTCGGATTCCCGGTCGCCGGCGCTCAGCCGTCGCGGGTGAGGTGGACCGGGTCGCCGATGATCTGCGCGCTCCAGGTCGTGCGGTCGTTGGGCTGGCCGCCGAACTGGTAGTTCACCTTCCACCAGCAGCCGGGGATGGTGCCCACGGTGCAGGCGTAGGTCGTCGGGAGGCTGACGTCGATGTCGAGCCAGTCGCCCTGGAAGATGGCGTTGCCGGCGTTCGACGTCTGGATCGTGCAGGTTGCCAGCGTCGTCGACGTGCCGGTGGTGCGGTTGCGGTACGTGCACGGCGGGATCGTCCCGTCGGGCCGCTTGATGCTCAGGTAGGCGTTGCCGGACTGGCCGTCACCGGGGTCGAAGAGACTGACCTCGAAGGTCTTGCCGGCGTGGATCTGGTCCACCTCGGCCAGGTAGAAGTCCGCGGTCGCGGTGGAGGCGTTGTTGAACATCGACATGTCGGCCAGGGCGTAGATGCGGGGCTGGCCCGTCGTGGAGGTCGACGTGCACGACGAGGTGCCCGAACAGGCGCGGATGGCGTACTGGTTCCACCCGTTGCCGGAGTCGGTCGTCCCGCTGATGGCCGAGGAGCGGACACGCAGCGGGTAGACGCCGGCCCTCGTCACGGTGACCCGACAGAGCAGGGCCCACTGGTTCTTGTACGTCCCCGAGCTCGCCTCGGGCTCGAGGGTGAGCTTGCCGTTGGCGCCCGAGCCGTTGCACTGCCCGCCGAGCGTCGGGTTGTCCGCGTTGTCGAGCGGGGTCGTGTCGGCCTTGTAGAGCTCGTACTGCGTGCGGACGCCGGTGAGCGCGTTCGACGACGAGCACGTGTTCTGGCCGCAGGCCTGGGTGTTGTCCGCGGTCTCCACCGTCGGGTAGTTGATGCGGTGGTAGTGACCGGCGTCGTAGAGCTCGACGGTGAGGCTCTGGCCCACCATCGACGCCGGCACGTCGATGGCGTAGGCGTAGCCGGACGTGCGGTACTCCGTGTTGCCCTGGGTGCAGCTGGTCCCCGCGCCGCTGCTGCACCTGGTCGAGAACGGGTCGCCGTTGTTGTAGTCGGTGTACGGGCCCGAGATGGACCCCCAGAAGTTCGGCATGACACCCGCCGTGGGGTCGTTGCCGAAGCGGTTCAGCGGGCTTCCCAAGGGCACGGGGAGCACGTACTCCGCCGTCGCCGCCCGGGTGATCGCGACGTCGCCGATGAACAGCGACGAGAAGAACTGGTCGGCCTGGGCGTCCTGGATGACGACCCGCAGCTTGCGCGTGGAGCCCGCCGCCGCCGAGACGGTGATGGTGATGTTGTCCTGGCCGTTCACGAAGCCGTTGCGCTGCGCCGTGGCCAGGGCGACGGTGCGGGCCTGGGTGAGGTCGGGCATCCACACCACGCCGGCGAGGGCGGCGGCGTCGGCGGCGCGCTGGATCCGGCTGGCACGGGCGTACCACGCGCCCACGTCGGTGGCGAAGCCCGTGAAGGCCAGCAGCGGCAGGAGCAGGAGCGCGGCGAGGATGAGGGCGTAGCCCTTCTCGCCCCGGATGCGGCGGTGCCGTCGGTGCGGTCGGCGGGGTGGGCGCGTCATGGCTCTCCTAGACGCTCGGCTCGAGACGCATGACGGCGCTGTCCTTGATGGTCAGGCCGGAGCCCGGGAAGACCTTGGTGACGTACGGGTGGCTGATGGACACCCAGACGCCGAGGTAGTCGGCGCCCGCCGCCATCTGCGACTGGCGTCCCAGGGGGCACCACGCGGCGTCCCAGGCGCCCGTGGCGCACGAGGTGCCGCTGGTCCCGAAGTTCGCCGCCGACAGCGAGGCCAGCTGCGCGCCGGTGTACACGTTGCAGAAGGTGGTGCCGCTGGCGATGCCCTGGGCCGTCGTGTTCGTGCAGGCCGTGGGAACGCTCCCGTCGGTCGTGGTGGACTTGTAGATCACGACCCGGTTGATCCGGGTGTTCGGGATCGACGCGATGGCGGACTGGACGGCGAGCAGGGTGTTGTAGTCGGCGAGGCGGTCGTTGCCGGCGTTGCTCCCGACCCGGGCGCCCGCCCGGGTGGCCCCGGCCACGGTGATCGAGTCCCGCCACGCCAGGCCGAACTCCAGGATGCCGATGGCGATCATCACGAGGATGGGGGTGAACAGGATCATCTCGACGAGGGCGGCGCCCCGGTCCCCCGCCCGACGCCGGCGCCGGAGCGCCCAGAGCCGGCTCACGAGCTCGCCGCCGGCTCGATGCGCATCACGGTCGAGTCCGTGAACGTGAGCGAGCGGCCGAACAGGCCGGTCACCCAGTCGTGGTTCACCCTGATCCAGACGCCGACGTAGTCCGGCGGGCCGTTGGTGCCGCTGACGGCGTTCTTGCGGGTCGTCGGGCACCAGTAGCGATCGAGGTTGCGATCGGAACGGCAGCCGAACTCGCTCTCGGCGAGGTCGAGGGCGCCGGCCGTGTAGACGTTGCAGGTCGAGCCCGGCGTGCCGTTGGCGCACGAGGTCGGCACCACGCTGTTCGGGCCGGTCGCCTTGTAGATCACGATGCGCTCGATGTCGCGGCGGTTGATCACGTTGCCCGAGTCGGCGATGGTCTGGAGGATGTCGAAGTCGGCGCTCGAGTCGTTGCCGTAGACCGAGGCGGCCCGCGCGCCGTCGCGGGTGGTGTTCGCCACCGCCAGGTAGTCCCGGAAGGCCATGCCGAACTCGAGGATCGAGAACAACAGGAAGAACAGCACGGGGGTGATGAAGGCCGCTTCCACCAGGACGCTGCCCCGCTCGCCGCGCGCGCGGCGGGAGCGTGGTGTACGCCCCCCGTGGGTCACCGCCTCGGCCATCCGACGTTTCCTTTGCGCGCGATCGTCTCTTCGCCCGTCTCCCCGTCGGCCGGGACCACCGGCAGGTGAAGGCGAACCGGCCCAAATGGGGCATCTGGACCAGGCGGCCGAGGCCACCGGTCCACCACCCCCGGCGGTGTCACAGGGGCTGCGTAGGGTGGAGCCGTGAGCACCCTCCCCACCTCCGAGCGCAACCGGCGCTGGGCCGCCACGATGCAGGGCCACCAGGCGGGTGGCGAGGTGCGCCTCGCCCACCCGGAGGATCCGGGCGTCGGCCCCATCGAGGTGCTCGACCGCGAGGCCCGGGAGGCCGAGGAGGACGCCACCCTCAGCCCTGCCGCCACCCGCGCCCTCGGCGCCGGCCACCGTGCCCTCGAGGAGGCGCCCGACCCGCTGCGCACCTGCTTCGAGCGCGACCGCGACCGCATCCTGCACTCGGCCGCCTTCCGGCGCCTGGCGGGCAAGACCCAGGTGTTCGTGTTCCCCGACGACCACCAGCGCACCCGGCTCACCCACGCCCTCGAGGTGGCCCAGGTGGCCACCGCGGTGGCCCGGGCCTGCCGGCTCAACGTCACCCTCACCGAGGCCATCGCCCTCGGCCACGACTGCGGCCACGGGCCCGGCGGCCACGCCAGCGAAGAGGCCCTCACGCCCTACGTGCCCGGGGGCTTCGACCACGCGGTGTGGGGTGCCGACGTCGTCGTCGCCCCCCTCAACCTCTGCACCGAGACCCTCGACGGCATCCGCAACCACTCCTGGTCGCGCCCCGCCCCGCTCACCCCCGAGGGCGCGGTGGTCAGCTGGGCCGACCGCATCGCCTACTCGTGCCACGACCTCGAGGACGCGGTGCAGGCCGGCATCGTCACCTACGACCTGCTCCCGGCCATCGTGCGCGAACGGGTCGGCACCAGCCGCAGCAGCCAGCTCCGGGCCTTCATCCGGGGCATGGTCGACGCCGCGGCGACCACCGGGCGGGTCGGCATGACCGACGAGCTCGCCACCGCGCTCGCCGAGCTGCGGTCGTTCAACTACGAGCGGGTGTACCTGCGGCCGGCGTCGGCGCGCCAGAGCGAGGCGGTGGTCCGGGTGCTGCAGGCGCTCGTGGAGCACTTCGCCGACCGCCCGAACCTGCTGCCCGGTGAGCACGCCGCGGGCATCCCCGGGGGCAGCGACGAGGCCCTGCGGGCCGCGGTCGGGTACGTCGCCGGCATGACCGACCGCTTCGCCTGCCAGTTGGCCATCGCCCACCTCGGCTGGGACCGCGCCGACCTGCCCGAGGGCATCGACGTCCTGCGCTGAACGCCTCGCCGCCCGGTCCGTCCGGTGTCGGGTCCCGGTCACCGCGTGGTCCTTTCGGCCTAGGGAATCGGTCGCCCCCTGGGTAATTCGGCCCAGGAGACCCCCGACCTTGAGTGGCGGTGCCCGCGGTCCCGCCCCGACCCGGCCCGCCGACCGGCGCCGGCCGCGGCGACGGAGGGCCGAAAACGCCGTCACCCCCGGCCGGAGCCGGGGGTGACGGGGTCAGAACGGGTGGTGGGTGCGCCTACTCGGCAGGCAGCACGTCCACGAGCTTGCGGCCCTTGCGGTAGCCGAACTTCACGGTGCCGGGGGCCAGAGCGAACAAGGTGTCGTCCTTGCCCTTGCCGACGTTCTCACCGGGGTGGAAGCGGGTGCCCCGCTGGCGCACGATGATGGCGCCGGGGTTGACCACCTGGCCGTCGAACAGCTTGACGCCGAGGCGCTGTGCTTGGGAGTCGCGGCCGTTCCGGGTGGAACCGCCGCCCTTGGTCTTCGACATGGCTAGCCCTTCTTGATCCCGGTGATCTCGATGTTGCTGTAGTGCTGGCGGTGACCCCAGCGCTTGCGCTGGTTCGACTTGTTCTTGTACGTGAACCCGGTGATCTTCGGGCCCTTGCCCTCGCCCAGCACCTTGGCCGAGACGGTGGCCTTGGCCAGCGCGTCGGGCGACGACACCACCGTGTCGCCGTCCACGAGCAGCACGGGGGTCAGCTCGACGTCGCCGTCGTCCTGGCCCAGCTTCTCCACGAGCAGGGTCTGACCCTCCTCGACTCGATACTGCTTGCCACCGGTCTTGATCACCGCATACATAGGAACGTCGATCCTACCGGGAGAAGCGCCAAACCGGCCAACCGGGTCGACCAGAGCGGCGCCGGAGGCGCCTGGGGCCGCAGGCCCCACCCACCCACTCCACCATCAGTCGTAGGAGTCGCCCACCAGCAGCTGGACCGATGAGGCGCCCGGAGGTCGGTGGGTGGCGGC
>WBZL01002293.1_pt1 | contig 18855 bp, 23 predicted proteins | sample 5204291 | NCBI WGS metagenome assembly WBZL01 (sample SAMN12344345, study PRJNA552823) | activated sludge metagenome | biome: Activated sludge suspended growth; feature: Nitrification reactor; material: Wastewater; isolation source: activated sludge from nitrification reactor of wastewater...
CCAGACTAAGACGATCAGCCGGCGCTCGGCAGGTGCTGCTTGGTACCGTACTTCTGGCCACGCACGCGATTTCCGGTGGCGAAGTAGTCCAGCAGGTCATGCGCGAAGGTGGCAAAGCGGGCGTACAGTTCCTTGTTGCTGCGCACGAAGTAGTTGTACGCAAGCACGCTGGGGATGGCGACGCCAAGGCCGATGCAGGTCATGATCAGCGCCTCGCCGACCGGGCCTGCCACCACATCCAGCGTGGCCTCGCCCTGCGCACCGATGCTGATCAGCGCGTGGTAGATGCCCCACACCGTGCCGAACAGGCCGACGAAGGGAGCGGTCGAACCCACCGACGCCAGCATGGTCAGGCCGGATTCCATCTTTCCGGCTTCCCGCTGTACGCCGCTGCGCAGCGCGCGGTCGATGAACTCATGACGGCTCAGCGCCTCGGCCATGCGGCCACCCAATGCGTCCGAGTGGTGCTCGGCGGCGAAAGCTGCATCCAGCGCAATCTTGCTGAAGGGCTCGTGCGTCGGCTGTTCCTTGAGTTCCTCGATGGCGTCGCGCGGCGTCTTGGCATCCCAGAACGCATCCATCACCTTCTGGTAGCGCGAGCGGATCGACCACAGGCGCAGGAAGTTGTAGAGGATGTAGTACCACACGAGCACCGACATCACCGCGAGCACGCTGAAGGTCACCAGGCCGACCAGATCGGCGTTATCCAGCAGGTGGGCGAAGCCCATCTTGCTGAGCGCGAGCGAGTCGGTGTTGCCCATCAACAGGTCGAGACGATCCATGCCGGGCGGCAGCGCCGACGAGACGTCGAGACTGGCCTGACCCGGGTCGAGCGTAATCGCATTCGGGTCCACCGCGGCGGCGGCAGCCGCCGGGTCCACCGGCATTTCGGGAGTAGCTGGAACTTGATCCTGCATGACCGCTGACCTCAATCCGCAAGCGAGAACCGGACCGGCACGAGTGCCCAGCCCGCGTAGGAGGCGCCATCGCGCACACCCGCATTGAAGCGCCAGTTGCGCGCTGCCTGCATCGCCGACCGATCGAACTCGCGATGTCCGCTGGACTTCTCGATCTCGATCTTCTCCGGTCGACCGTCAGACGCCACCAGGATGCGCAGCATGACTTCACCCTGGATACCACGGCGGAGCATCTGCGGCGGGTAACGCGGGGGGCGCGCACGCATCATCGACATGTCGACCGACGGCGCAACCTCGCGCGGACCGTCACTCGGCGGAGCGGGCGGCGCCGGCGGCTGGATTGCGATGCCTTCCGGGCTATCCGTGATCACGTCGGCCACTTCAGGTGGTGGCTCGGGCGGCGGATTCTCCGGCCTCGGCTCCTCCTTCTTGATCTCGAGCTTGATGATCTTGGGAGGTTCCGGCGGCGGCGGCGGTGGCGGCGGCGGCGGCGGCGGTGGTGGTGGTGGTGGTTCGAGGAACACCACCTCGATGATGTTCTCCTGCGGCTTGACGATGCCCTCCGGCGCACTGGCCGGGAGCAGCAGCATGCCGAAGAGCACGGAGTGGACGACAAGCGTCACGGCAACCGCCGTCACGCGCCTGTAATTGAGACCCGAGCGTCCCTGGGAGTGATCGTTAGCAGCCATCAGCGTGCTGTCAAGAATGGATTCATGATTGTCATTCGCTGGAATCCGCTGTCCCCGGCTGCCATCTGCCAAGACCTTCGGCGGAAGCCTCCCCAAAGTCGGGCGAAGCTACACCATGGGTCTCCCTGCCACAAGGCAGGTGCTGCCGGAAACGCGGCCTCAACGCCCCAAAGACTTCAAGGCCTGCGTGGCGTTCTTCGCCGACTCGGGATAGCCCTGAGCCTTCTGGAACGCCGCGATGGCCGCTGCCTCGTTGCCGCTGTCGAGTTCGGCGATGCCCAACTGGTAATAGGCGTTGCCCAACTGACGCAAATTGCCCTTCTGAATTGCGGCCGAGAAAGCCGCGCGGGCCTCACCGGGCTTCTCCTGGTCGAGCAGTACCTGCCCGGCATAGAGATCCGCGGTCCCGTCGCTGGTCGCCAACTCGGCGCCCTTGCGAAATGCGTCGAGCGCGGCCGGCAGATCTTCGGCGTCGTAGAAGGCCTCGCCGATTTGCAGGTATCTGTCCTTGGTCTTCGCAACGACGCCGCTGTTCAGGCCCTCGAGCATCGCCGCCGCACCCTCTTTGGCCCGTTCGAGGTCGCGGTAAGCCACATAGAGATTGACGTACAGGCTTTCTGTGCTGAGCTTGCCCTGCTGGCGCAATCCCTCGAGGAGCTGCAGCGCTTCCTGGGGCTTCTCGGAATCGAGCAGGACCGCAGTCAGGAAGTTCACGAACTCCACGTCGTCCGGCGCCGCTGCCAAGACCTCGCGGCCGAAGGCCACCGCGTCGTCCGTGCGCTCGAGCGAGAGCAAGGAGTTGGCCTTCACCTGCTGCCAGGAGCGCTCGGGCTTCTCGCCGGTTGCAAAAGCCTTGTCGATGAAGGTCAGCGCCTGCTCGTAGTTTTCCTGGTCGAAGTAATTCTTCGCCTGCAGCGCCCAGTTGCGGCCCGCAATGGGATCCGCATCCTTGGTCCAGTCGTCGAACGCCGCGATCGACTCGTCGAGCTGATCGTTCATGTGGTACAGCTCAGCGATCGTCAACTTGAGCTGGAAGTGCTCTGCATTGGGGAGCGCGTCGGTCGCGACCGCTGCCTTGAACTGCTGGATCGCCTCCGGCAACTGGTCCTGGTTGTAGTAGACGTAGCCGCGCATCTGCGCAATTTTCGCGCGCTCGAAGGGAGTGGCCCTGGGCGTGTCGATCTCGGCCAGGCCATCCAGCGCCTCCTCGTAGAGCTCTTCGTCGTACTGTTCCGAGATCTTGTTGTACGCCCGCTGGAACTTCTGGCTGACCTGGGGCTTGGGATCCTCGCGCCCGGTCTTGCTGACCGTCGCCTTCTCTTCCTTCTTGCGTTCGCGCGCGGCATCGGCCGGCGCTATGCAGACGGCCAGTGCACTTCCCAACAACAAGGCCGCCATCAGGCGAAACTTGACCATGTGATCCTCCCGTGTCCAATCCAGCAACGATCGCGACGCCCGCAAGTGTGCACCAGCGCGCCGCGCCCGCGGTTAAACCTTTCAACGTCCCTTGCCGCGCTCCACCGGGAGCTGATCCTGCACCCAGGCCGCGATACCACCCTTCAGACTGTAGACCTTCGCGAAGCCCGCCTTCAGCAAACGGTCTGCCACTTCACCACTGGTAATGCCGCTCTGGCAATAGAGCAGCACCGTGCCGTCCTTGTGCTTGGCGATGTCCTTGGCACCCGGATCCACCTGCGAGGGCGTGAAGTGGCGCGCGCCGCGAATATGACCCTTGTCGAAGTCCGCGCTCGGGCGCAGGTCGATCAGCAACGCGTTGCCGTTGTTAAGTTCGCGCGTGAAATCGAAGATCGACAGATTCAGCGTACCGCGCGCCCGCGCCCGCAACTCGACCGCGACGAAGGCGACCAGCAGCACGCCGAACAGCGTCCACAAGAGCGGATGGTTGCCGACGAATTCGAGCAGTCGCGACATCGAGCCAGCACACCGGGGTCGGCGAAGGGGCGCGGATTATGGCCTGCGATCAGGCTGTCGCCAAGGCGGGTCAAGTGCCGATTTACGCATCGATGTCGGGAATCAGCCGACTTTCGAGCTGCGCGATCATGTCCTTCAGCTTGAGCTTACGTTTCTTCATCCGCTTGAGCACCAGTTCGTCCTCGGGTGGCCGCTCCTGCAGGCCCGCGATCACCACATCGAGATCGCGGTGCTGCAGGCGCAGATCGGCCAGTTGGCGCGCGGTTTCGGCAGGATCGGTGGGCATGCGGCGGGCTCTTGGGCGGGCAGGCGGCGGGAAGTCTAGCGCCCGGGTTGTGGGTTGTGGGTTGTGGGTTGTGGGTTGTGGGTTGTGGGTTGTGGGTTGTGGGTTGTGGGTTGTGGGTTGTGGGCAGCAAGGCAAAAGCGGCGCCGCGGGAGCGGCGCCCTCCAAAGGCCGGCGGCCGCGAGCTTCTGGAGGGCGCCGCTCCCGCGGCGCCGCTGTTGCTCAGCGCTCGCAGTATCGACTCAGCCAACGGACTGGCCGGCTCTTGCTGCCCACAACCCGGAACCCACAACCCACAACTCATTGACGCCCCCGACGGGCCCCAACCCACGCAAACCCGACTAGAATCCACGCCCCCTCGAAGTCCGGCGCACCTGCCATGTCCGTCAACCAACAGAAGCTGGTCAAGCGCCTGCGCCACCAGGTGGGCCAGGCGATCGCCGACTTCAACATGATCGAGGACGGCGACCGGGTGATGGTGTGCCTGTCGGGCGGCAAGGATTCCTATGCGATGCTCGACATGCTGATCGAGCTGCGGCGCAAGGCGCCGGTGCGCTTCGAGCTGACCGCCTTCCACCTGGATCAAAAGCAACCGGACTATCCGCCGGAGGTCCTGCCGAACTATCTCGCCAAGCTCGACATCCCGTACGTGATCCTGGAACAGGACACCTACAGCGTGGTCAAGCGCGTGGTGCCGGTCGGCAAGACCATGTGCGGGCTGTGTTCGCGGCTGCGGCGCGGTGCGCTGTATCGCTACGCCGAGGAGAACGGCTACACCAAGATCGCGCTCGGGCATCATCGCGACGACATCGTCGAAACCCTGTTCCTCAACATGTTCCATGGCAGCAAGATCTCGGCGATGCCGCCGAAGCTGCTGAGTGACGATGGCCGGCACGTGGTGATCCGGCCGCTCGCCTACGTGGCGGAGGAAGACCTCATCGCCTATGCCGGGCTCAAGGGTTTTCCGATCATTCCCTGCAACCTGTGCGGCTCCCAGGAGACGCTGCAGCGCAAGGTCATCAAGGAGATGCTGGCGGGGTGGGAGCGCGCCCACCCGGGCCGCATCGAGAACATTTTCAGGAGTCTGATGAACATCCGTCCGTCCCAGCTCGCCGATCGCGAGCTGTTCGATTTCGCCTCGCTCGGCGCGCATGCGCCCACCCGCGCCGACGCGCATGCCTGGCTCGCCGGCAACCTCGAAACCAGTGAAGGGAGCGACGCTGCGCATGTGGTTTAAGAATCTCTCGCTGCTGCGCCTCCCGGCCGATTTCACGCTGGCGGCAGAACCCTTCGAGCACGCGCTGGCAGAGCACCCGCTGCGCAGTCCCGGCCCGCTGGAAATGGAGACGCGCGGATTCCTGTCGCCGTTCGCGCGCGACGACGCCACGCTGTCGCACGGCGGCCAGGACGCGCTGCTGTTCTGCCTAGGCGAGGAATCGCGCCTGCTGCCGTCGTCGGTGCTGAACGACGCGATCTCCGACCGCATCGCCGAGCACGAGGCCAAGACCGGACGCAAGCCGGGCAAGCGGCTGCGTAACGAATTCCGCGAAGCTGCGCTCGGCGAACTGCTGCCACGCGCCTTCATCAAGCGCTCGCGCACCGGCGCCTACTTCGATGCGCCCTCGCGCATGCTGGCGGTGGACAGCAGCAGCGATGGCACGGCCGAGGCGGTCGCCACCGCGGTGCGCGATGCACTCGGCAGTTTTCCCGCGCGCCCGCTGGCCAGCGAGGCCTCGGTCACTCTGCTGATGAGTGAGTGGCTGATCTCGGGCCAGTTGCCCGAAGGCTTCGAGTTCGGCGACGAGTGCGAGCTGAAGGACCCGAGCGACCAGGCGATGGTGGTGCGCTGCCGCCACCACGACCTCACGGTCGACGAGATCCGCGAGCACGCGCGCTGCGGCAAGCAGGTCACCCAACTCGGACTGATCTACGACGGCCGCATCGGCTTCGTGCTGGATGCCAAGCTCAAGCTGCGCAAGCTGCGTTTCCTCGATGTCATCGCCGACAAACTGGATGCGCAGGATGGCGCCGACGCTGACCAGGTCCTCGACGCCGAGTTCGCCCTGATGAGCCTGGAATTGCGCCGGCTGTACGCGCGTCTCGATGAAGTGCTGCGATTTGTCGACTGACCGGGGCGCGGACGCATGAGTGGCCGACTGCTGATCCGTCGCGAGCGCAGCGCCTTGTCGCTGCCCGAGCTGCCCGAGGTGGTCTCGGGCTGGCCGCTGCGCATCGAGCGTCCGCCGAGCGGGAACCGCCTGAAGATCTCGGTGGACGCGGGCTATGCGCGGCTGATCTGGCCGCAGCGGGTCACCGCCGCGGCTGCGGTGGCCTTTTTCGAGGAGCACCGGCGCTGGCTGGAGCAGACCATCCGGGTGCACCGCCAGGCGGAGGATCGCGCCAGCGCAGACCTGGTGCTGGATCCGCGCTGGCCAGGCCGGGTACCGTGGTTCGGCCGCCTGTTGCCGATCCATTTCGAGACCGGCCCGGCGCGCCTGCATGTGGATGCCGACGAACTGCGCTGCCGCGTCCCGCGCGGCACCACGGCGGCGCCGCGCGCCGCCCAGCGCATGGTGATCACCGGCCTCGCCGACGCCCTGGCGCTGCGCTCGCGCGTCTGGCTGCGCGAGTACGAGCCGCTGGTCGGAGAGCGCTGCCAGGCCCTGCGCATCCGCCCGATGCGCAGTCTGTGGGGCAGCCTTTCGCCCAATGGCGCGATCGCCCTGAACCTGGCGCTGGCCTTCGCCGACGAATCGCTCGCCGAGTACGTCCTGGTGCACGAGATGGCGCACTTCGTCGAACGCGACCACAGCCCGCGCTTCTGGGCCGTCGTCGCCCAGCTCTATCCCGACTACGCCCAGCGCCGCCAGGAACTCAATCGCGAGCACCGGTATCTGCAAGCGCTGCTGCGGCGGTTGTATGCGGTGCCGGCGGCGGAGTAGCGAGTGTTGGTGTTGGTTGTTGGTGTTGGCGAAACCGTCACCCGGTAGCCGCAAGCCGCTCTGACCAACACCTGCAACCAACACCAACACCCCAGGTTGTTGGTGAGTTGTTGGCAAAGGCGATGGCCAGGAAGGCGCAAGCCGCTCTGACCAACACCAACAACCAACACCAACACCCGATGGGTCAGTCGGCCAGGAACCCCGCCACCGCCCCCGCTACCGGCTCCGGGTTCTCCAGGTGCAGGTGGTGTCCGCCGGGCAGCCGCAGCACCTGCTGCGGACGCAGGGCTTCGAGGCGGTTTTCGGCGTCGCGGCCGCTGAGGTAGGGCGTGGCCGGATCGGCGAAGATGACTTGCGTCGGCGCTTTGATCGCACCCAGCAGCGCAAGGTACTGCTCCTCGGTGCCGCGGATCGGGGTCGGCAGGGTCTGGCGTGGGTCGGAGCGCCACACGTAGCCGCCGGGTGCGGGCATCAACGCGCGCTCGACCAGCGCGTCGGCGGCGGCCTCGGTCAATCCGTTCGCCTGCATCCGCGCGCGTCGCGCATGGCTGCGATCGGGGTGTACCTTGAGCTGCTTGTCGTGCAGCGCCAGGCGCGCGTCGATCGCACGGCGCAGATCGCCCACCACGCTGGCGGCCGGCCGCGCCAGCGGTCCCAGGGCTTCGATCAGCGACAGCCTGCGGATGCGCTCGGGGAAACTCGCGGCCACCAGCGTGGCGATCGCCCCGCCCATCGAATGGCCGATCAAATCGAAGCGCGCGAGGCCCAGCGCCTGGGTCAGCGCCATGACGTCGCTGACGTAGTCGACGAAGTGGTACCAGGTGCCGGGTGGCCGGTGGCCACTGCGCCCATGGCCCGGCAGGTCCGGCACCCACAGCCGCCGCCCGGGCAGCAGGCGCGCCAGCGGTGCGAAACTGCCGGCGTTGTCGAGCCAGCCGTGCAGCAACAGCGCCGGCGGCGCATCGCACTCACCCCAGGCAAGACCCGCCCAGGTCTGCGCACCCACGCTGAGCTGCCATTCCTCGGCATCCGCAAACAGGCTCATCGCGGCGCGTCCCCGGTCCACGGCTGCGCTGCGCGGATCGCCGCGACGCGCGCGAGGCGCGCCTCGCTGCCGGCGTCCGCCGGCGGCGTCCAGCCAGCGATGTGACGCTCCACCAGGCCGGCCAGCATCGCAGCATGCGCCGGACTCGCGTTCAGCGCGGGAATGTAGCTGAGGCGCTCGCCGCCCGCGTGCACGAAGGCCTCGGCGTTCTCGCCGGCGATCTCGTCGATGGTTTCCAGGCAGTCGATCGAGAACCCGGGGCACAGCACATCGACGCGGCGCACACCCTCGCCTGCCCAGCGCAGCAGCAACTGGTCGGTGTACGGCTGCAGCCAGGGCTCGCGGCCGACGCGCGACTGGAAGCTGAGCTGCAAGGCGGTCTCGTCCAGCCCGAGCGCCTCACGCAACTGGCGCGCGGTGACCTGGCACTGGCAGTAGTAGGGATCGCCCGAGGTCAGGTAGCGCGCCGGGATGCCGTGGAAACTGAGCAGCAGGCGCTCGCCGCGGCCGTTCGCCGCCCAGTGCTGGCGTACGCTCTCCGCCAGCGCCTGCACATATCCGGGTTCACGATAGTAGTCGGCGATGAAACGCAGTTCCGGCAGCCAGCGCCAGCGCCGCAGGATGCCACTGACCGCATCGAACACCGATGCCGTGGTGCTGCCCGAATACTGCGGATACAGTGGCAGCACCAGCAGGCGCCGGACCCCCTGGGTGCGCAGGTCTTCGAGCACCTCGCGCAGGTTCGGCGCACCGTAGCTCATCGCCAACACGACCCTGGGTGACGCCGGGCCCAGTCGTCGCGCCAACTCGTCGGCGACGGCATCGGTCAGCGCGCGGCTGCCGGTCAGCAGCGGCGATCCCGCGGGCGTCCACACCCGGGCGTAGGCACGCGCCGAGCGCGCCGGGCGGATCCGCAGGATCACGCCGTGCAGGATCAGCCACCACAGCCAGCGTGGCGTCTCCACCACGCGCGGGTCCCACAAGAACTCCGCGAGGTAACGCCGCAGCGCGGCGGCGGTCGGGGCGTCGGGCGTCCCGAGGTTGACCAGGACCACCGCCGTGCCGCCCGTCTGCCGGTGCGCGTCGCGCTCGTCGCTACCCAGATACATCGTCATCGTCCTTCCATCGATCGTGCCGCGCGACCGCGGCCACGCCGTCGCGCTTGATAGCACGCACAGGCCATGGCGGCAGGGGTCCCCAGCCCGAAAATCGTGACAGAAAGCGCGTCACGACAGCGTTTCCGGCCTTCTCGGCACGCCATATCGCTGTTAGACTCGACGGGGAAAGTGGCAGTGACGATTCACATAACCATAAGAATGCCGATGAAACGCGCTTTGTTTGCGGGGGTGGTCGCTGCTGGCTTCACGGCTGGTGCGGCGGTGGCTGCCACTGGCTATGTCGTCAATTCTGACGACATCAGCGTGCGCGACTTCGACGCATTGCATCAGGTTGATCTTGCCAACGGCCAGGCGTCGATCGTCGGCACCGTCCGCGGCGGCGACGGCACCGCACCTTTCGCGGACATCGAAGGGCTGGCGATGAGCCCTGATGGCGTGCTGTACGGCATCGACGACGCGAGCAAGACGCTGTTGCGACTGGATACGGCAACGGGTCGCGCGGTGGCCGTGGACGGGCGTGAGGGCAACACCGGCCTGGCGCGCACATCCAGTTTCGACTTCGGCCTGACCTTCGATTGCAGCGGCGCATTGTTTGCCAGTTCCGACAGCCGCCGCAGCCTGTATCGCATCGACCTGACGACCGGCGCGGCGACCCTGGTGGGTAGCGAAGGCGCGCTCGGCGCGCAAGTCACGGGCCTGGCGGCGCGCTATGACGGCGTCTACGGCATCGGATCGTCCGGCGACGAGAACCTCTATCGTATCGACACGACCAGCGGCCGGGCGACTGTGGTCGGGCCGCTTGGCGCCAACCTGCAATTCACCGACGGCGGGCTGGATTTCGACGCCGCCGGCCAGTTGTGGGGGGTGGCCGACATGTCGGGCAACTCGGTCAATGCCGAGCCGAGCGTACTGTTCCGCATCGACCCCGTGACCGGCGCTGCCGCGCGCCTCGCCACCACCCTGAGCGGCGTGGAGAGTCTCGCGATTGCGCCGCCGATGTGCACCGCTCCCGAGGGCAATCCGTCGCCCCCGGCCATCCCGGCGCTTGGCGCAGATGGTCTGGCTCTGCTGGCGGCGCTGCTTTCGATGCTCGCGATGGTGACGCTGCGCCAACGCTGAGACTGCGCCGCCATTCATGGCGGCCTAAGTCCGATTTCGGCATGCTCCGGCTCACGCCGCGCCAGCGCGACCTGTTTCGCGCTCTCGTGCCCTTCCACGCGGACCCTTCGTCCCGTTTGCGCCAGGAGCAGCCACCATGCGACACGCACTGACCCGACTGCCAGCACTCGCGCTGATCATGCTCGCCGCCTTGCTGCTGGCGAGTTCGCCCGCATTCGCGGGGCGCAAGGAACAGAAACGCGCCGAGGATGCCCTCGGTGTCCTGCGCACGGTGCAATCGACACCCGACAGCGAAATCCCCGAGTCGCTGCTGTCCAAGGCCTATGCGATTGCGGTGATCCCGGATGTAGTCAAGGTCGGCCTGGTGGTCGGCGGACGCCGCGGCAAGGGCTTGATCTCGGTGCGCCAGGCGGACGGCACCTGGTCGAACCCCGCCTACATCGCGGTCACCGGCGGCAGCTTCGGATTCCAGGCCGGCGTGCAGTCAGCCGACATCATCCTGGTGTTCCGCACTCCGCGCGGGGTCGACAACCTGGTCTCCGGCAAGTTCACGCTGGGCGCCGATGCCTCGGTCGCCGCGGGTCCGGTCGGGCGCCAGGCGGCAGCTGCAACCGACGCCGAACTGAAAGCCGAGATCCTGGCCTATGCGCGCGCCCGCGGGCTGTTCGCCGGCATCGCACTGGACGGCTCGGTGCTCTCGCTGGACTATGATGCGATCGAACGCGTCTACGGCGCCGGCGTTTCGCCGCGCGCGCTGTTCGAAGGACGCGTGCGCGGCGCGCCGGGCTTCATCGTCGATTTCCGCGACCAACTGGAAGAACAGACCTCGCGCTGAGGCTCGTCAACCCGGTTTCACGCGCGGGCGTTATGCTCGCCGCCTCGATTCACCTGGAGTAGTCCATGGGTACCTGGAGCATCGGCCATTGGGTCGTCGTACTGGTCGTCGTGCTGCTGCTGTTCGGCACCAAGCGCCTGCGCAACATCGGCAGCGACCTCGGCGCCGCGCTGAAGGGCTTCAAGCAAGGCCTCAACGAGGCGAATGAGCCAGCCAAGCTGGAGGCCGACCCGAAGCCTGCCGCGACCGCCGCGGAAGCCGAGAAAGAACCCGCGCAGAAGTCCTGACCAGCCGCCGTGTTCGACGTCGGTTTCTCCGAACTGGTACTGATCGCGGTGGTGGCGCTGCTGGTGCTTGGCCCCGAGCGCCTGCCGGGTGCCGCGCGCACCGTGGGCGCGCTGCTGCGCAAGGCGCGCCAGAGCTTCGAATCGGTCAAGGCCGAGGTCGAGCGCGAAGTGCGCGACGAGGAACTCAAGCGCGTGCTGAAGAGCATGCCGCAGCCGTCGGAAACCCTGCGCAGCCTGAGCGAGCCGCTGGAACGCCAGGCCGGCGAGATCACCCAGGCGATCAAGTCGGTGGACGATGGCACCAGCCGCTGACCAGGATGACGGCGCGCAGGGCTTCCTGTCGCACCTCGTGGAACTGCGCACGCGGCTGCTCTATGCGGTTGCTGGCTGGCTGCTGCTGTCGCTGGCGCTGATCCCGTTCGGCAACCGGCTGTACACGCTGCTGGCCACGCCATTCCGCGCCGCGCTGCCGGAAGGCGCGCAGATGATCGCGATCGATCCCGCCTCGCCCTTCTTCACCCCGCTGAAGCTGAGCTTCTTTGTCGCGCTGATCATCGCGGTGCCCTACATCCTGTTCCAGCTGTGGGCTTTCGTCGCGCCCGGCCTGTACAAGCACGAGCAGCGCCTCGCGGTGCCCCTGCTGATCTCGAGTACGCTGCTTTTCTATGCCGGTTGCGCCTTTGCCTTCTACCTGGTGCTGCCCACCGTGTTCGCCTTCATGCAGGCCGTGGCGCCCGATGGCGTGGCGGTGATGACCGACATCAGCCGCTACCTCGACTTCGTGCTGGTGATCTTCCTCGCCTTCGGCGTGACCTTCGAGGTGCCCGTGGCCACCGTGATCCTGGTGGCGCTCGGCTGGGTCAGCGTGGAGCAGCTCAGGGCCTCACGCTCGTACGTGATCGTCGCCGCCTTCATCATCGCCGCGGTACTGACCCCACCCGACATCGTCAGCCAGCTGATGCTGGCCATCCCGATGTGCATCCTGTTCGAGATCGGCATCGTCGCAGCGCGGCTGGTGGTCAGGCGGCGGCCAGTCGAAGCGGCCTGATCGACGGCTTGCGCTGACGGGTTGTTGGTTGTTGCGTTGCTCGCATCCCGGCAGACCTGAGGGAGTCCCGGTCGCCCTGCCGGTGCGCATATTCACGCATCAAACTGTCGCATACCCTTGCCCGCTCTTTTGTCCGCAAAGGACGCAAAGGACACAAAGAAGGCAAGAGCGTACTGGGTTGCGCAGCATCCCCATGCCCCCGCATATCCGGCAAACGATTTGGCTCTACTTTGCGTCCTTTGCGTCCTTTGCGGATAAATGTCTTCTTTCCACTGGCTGTCGGTCGCCGGTTCCTGCTGCCAACAACCAACAACCAACAACCGGCCTCACGTCGCCAACGAGCGACAGCTAGTCCCCGTGGCGATCCAACCTCACCCGGCCGGCGGTGGCGGCGGCACATCCGCCGGATGGTTGGGGACCAGTTCCACGTCGCCGTAGATCTCCGCATAGGCCTCGTAGGCGGCGCCCAGCAGCACCGGCACCAGCACCAGCAGGCCGAGCAGCGCAGGCAGGATCGCGAGCACCAAGAGCACGATGCAGGCGATCCAGAACACGATCACGGCCGGCAGGTTGGTGAGCACGCCCTGCAGGCTCTGGTGCAGCGCCGCGGGCGCTTCCTGGTTGCGGAACAGCACCAGCGGCACGGCGAAATAGATCAGCGCTATCACCGTCACCAAGACCAGCGCGCCGAGGGTGCCGCCGACGAAGCCGTCGGGCAGTATCGCGCGCAGGATCGAGCCGAGCAGCGGCACCAGGGCAATGATTGCCAGGTGCACCATGCGATCCTGGTCGTTGACTATGCTCCACAGGTCGTCGAACTGCATCGCGCGGCCGGTGGCGTGTCCGCGCAGGCTGCGCAGCATCCCGGCATAGAAGAAAGTGCCGGCAATCGGCACCAGAATGGTCCCAAGCCACGGGATCCATGCCAGCACGATGCAGATCAGCAGCGACACGAACACCATGCCGATCAGCAGGCTGCCGCCACCCTTGAACGCCGCCCATCCACCCTGCAGCCAGTTGATGCCGGCGCCTGCGTCCACGGTCCTGATCATCTTCGCGTCCTCGTCGAAACCCATGGGCGCCAGCATAGCGCCGCTGCCGCGTACGTGAAGCGCACGCGCAGTCATTGAGGTTTACCATTCGCCTGCCGAGCCGGCATCCCGCAGGAGTAGCGCATGAGCGACCAGCAACTACCGCCGCCCGACCCACAGCAGCGTCCGGACTACCAGCGTGCCGCCCAGGATGCGGTGCAGACGGCAAGAGCCGCCGCGAAAGATGCCATCGCCACATTCATGAAGTTGATCTACAACCCGGTCGGCGCCTTGTCCGACGCCTACGGTGCCCTCAGGCCCGCGCAAGCCATCGGTGTCGGCGTGGTATTCGCCGTGGTCGCCGTGATCTGTCTGCTGATCAGTGGCGGCGGTGTGCTTTCGATGGTCGGTGGCGGCGCCCTGTCGCTGGGCTTCAAGGGCTTCCTGATCGGCCTTGGAGCCACACTCGGGGCAGCCGCAGGAATCGGTGCCGGCAGCTGGTTGTCGCGAATGGCGTTTCGCGGCGAAGGCAATCTCGCCTTCGACATCTTCATCGGCGGCGCCACATTGTTGCCTCTGGGCCTCGGCACACTGGCGAGCTATCTGCTCGGCGTGATCGGCATAGGCGGCGTCATCGGCCAGTTGCCCAACCTGGTAGGCCTCAGCCTGACGGTGCTTGTGGTGTTTACCGGGCTCGCCCGGGTATCCGGGATCAAGGAAGGACTCGCGAGCTACCTGGTCGCCGGTGTGCTCGCGGCCGGGATATTGGCAGCTTACTTCATCACGCGCATCCTGGCGGGCGTGCTGTACTGAGGGCGTCCCGGTCGCCGCTGCATGTGCGCTTGTTCGCGCATCGAACCGGAGGGCACGGCTGAGCCTCTGGGGAATCAGGCGAGCCAGCGGCGCAGTTGCTCGCGCACCTCGACACGGTCAAGCACATCCCAGTGGTTGGCCTCATGGATCAGCAATTGCTGCTCCATTGCGAAAGCCAGCGTGCGTTCGGGCTGACGATGGTGCCCGAGCGCGCTGGCCACCGGCACCAGGCCGTCGCCGGCTGGGCGCGGGGCACCGGGCGGGCTTTTCGACGCGGCCACGGCGTAGCAGCGGATGCCCTCGGGCAGCGTGTGCGCGGCGCGGCGGTCGGAGTGATCGAAGCGATCGTGCCCATCCCAGTCTGCATCGATGAGGTTGCCGTGGCGCAAATCGGTGATGCCGGCTGAGCGCAGCGCGCCGATGCTGCCGATCGGTGCACTGTAGGGCGACAGGCTGATCGCCCGCTGCACATGAGTGCCGATGCGCTCAGCCGGCGCGCCGTGATGCGGCGTGCCCAGGAAGACCAGCGCTCCCAACCGCTCGCACCAGCGATGCCCCGCCGCCCGCCCGTAGTGCACGGCGGAACGCGCCACCAGGCCGCCCATGCTGTGGCCGAGCAGTACCAGTTGCTCGATGGCAACCGGCCACGCAGCCAGCAGCGCCTCCAGTTGCTGCGCCAGTTCGCGCCCGTTCTGCGAGATGTGCCGGCCGCTGTTGTACTGCAGTCGCAGCGCGGTGTAGCCAAGCTCCGCTTCGAGCATGGCGCCGTGGTCGTGGCCGTTGCGTCGCCACTGGTGATCGTTCATGCACAGGCCGTGGACCAGCACCAGCGGTCGCGGACCGGCCTGCGGCAGCGCGGCGGCGAGCGCGCCCGGCTCGAGCGTCAGCGGATGTCCTTCGCGGCGCAGGCGCATCGGTATCGCCAGCGGGTTTCGCGTACGGTCGAGGTAGTCGCCGAGCACGCCGTTCAGGGCCGCCAGCGCGGCGTCCTCGCGTGGATCGCCCGCTAGCGCGTGCGCATCGCCAGCCAGTTGCCCGAGCGAGAGCTCCACGCCGCGCCGCAACATCCCGTTGATGCCACGGATGCTGCCGTAGACCAGCCGGGTGATGCCGCCGGTGCGCTCACGGCCGCGGCCCAGGGGCAGCGCGCGCGCCGCAATGGTCGCGTGCATCGCCTCGACGATCCCGGTGGTGGCGTGCACCGCGTCGAAAGCGAGCAGGCTGCCGCCGTGCAAGGCGCGGCGGATGCGGTGGAGCGGCTTGCGGTCGGGAGGATTCGTCATCGACGCGGACCCGGCTCAGGAGCGATGTCCCGAGCGTGGGCCCTAACTGCGGTAGCGGTCAAACCACGCGGCGATCGATTGCGCCTTGGCTGTGCGTGGGAGTCCGGGCGCCAGGGCGCAGGGACGGCTACAACCATTCCGGCCTGAGCAGCATGATCGCGCCCAGCGCCAGCATGACCAGGCCGCTGATGAGCTTGAGCCAACGCCCGGCTCCCTGCCCCAGCTTGCGGCTGGACAGGGCCAGCACCGCGCTGCCGACCATCAGGGAATCGTCAAAGACGTAGCCCAGGATGTACAGGCCGAGGTAAGCGTAATGAGTTCCCGGCGGAAGTTGTTGCTGGGTCAGGATTGCGGTGTACATCGCCGGCAGGCCTGCGGTGCACAACAACTCGACCAGGTTCACCGCCAGCGCCAGCGTGCTGACCCCGACCAGCGCCGGCCACAGGCTGCCCGCCTGGACGACCCGCCGCATGCGCGCGTACAGGCCCGGCTTGGCGGCCTCCGGAATCGACAGGCTGAAGCCCTGCTGCGGGCGGAAGAAGTCCTTGATGTGGACCGCCGCGATCGCCAGTGCCAGCAGCGCCAGCGCAATGCGCAGCGCAGCCGACAGTCCAAGCGCGAGGAACAGGTTCAGCCACGCGGCCATGAAGGCGTAGTACACCGCGCCGCTGACCAGCACGAAGGTACCCGCGATCAACGCCATGCGCCGACGGTCGCGCAGGTGCACCAGCAGCGACAGCAGGAACAGCAACACCCACATCGCGCAGGGGTTGAAGCCGTCGAGCAACCCCAGTGCCAGCGTGAACAATGGCAGGCCGAGTCGCTCGACGCTGAGCGTCCCGAACCACTCGGTATCTACCGACTGCGCGCCTGGAGCAATGCCAGCCACCAGGGCATCGAGCAGCGGTCCGGTGTGCGCCGGGTCATCGAACCCCGGCAGCACGCGATCGCCGTAGACGAAGGTGGGCACACCCGGTGGCCAGAGCCCCGCGGCGCGCGAAATGCGCGCCAGTTCCTCGCGCGCTGCGGGATCGCCGTCGACCGCTCGGTATTCGATGCGCAACCAAGGGCGCTCGGCCGCGAACTGCGGCAAATAGGCCTTGGCCTCGGCGCAGTGCGGGCAACCGTCCCGCACATAGACCACCAGCGCGGGCGAGGATTCGGCCGGCGCCTGGGCGGTCGCCCACCCGGGCACCAGCGCCAGCCACACCAGGCAGACCAGCCGCAGCAGTGCGCGGAAGGCCACGGTCACGGGCGTTGGCCGTCAGCCTGCCCGGGTCATTCCTCCAGCAGGCTGCGCAGCATCCACGCGGTCTTCTCGTGCACCTCCAGCCGCTGCGTCAGCAGGTCCGCGGTCGGCTGGTCGTTGGCCGCGTTGACCGCGTCGAACAACGAGCGCGCGGTGCGTGCGGTGGTTTCGTGGCCGGCGATCAGGTGGCGCACCATGTCGTTCGCCTTCGGCACGCCTTCGACTTCCTTGATCGAAGCCAGCGCAACGAACTCCTTGTACGTGCCCGGCGCCGGGAAACCCAGCGCGCGGATGCGCTCGGCGATCTGGTCCAGCGCATTCCACTGCTCGGTGTACTGGGTCATGAACATGTTGTGCAGGCTGTTGAACTGCGGCCCGGTCACGTTCCAGTGGAAGTTGTGGGTCATCAGGTAGAGGGTGTAGCTGTCGGCCAGCAGCGCCGACAAGCCCTGCGCGATCTTCTTGCGGTCGCCGGCGGCGATGCCGATGTCGATCTGCGCCGCGGCCAACTTGTGCTTCTTGCTCATCGAAATACTCCTGGATGTCTGGGAAGAGGCGGACAGCTTAGCCCGCCAGGACACGCGTGGTCATGATCGCGGACAAGCCCGATCAGGAAGTACCGAGCACCGCCATGCGCAAGCCCGCGAACGCGAGCGACGCCAGGCACGCGCCGGTGGACAACAGCACCCGCGCCCCCCGGTGCAGCGGCACGAAACCGACCCCGCGCACGAATCCCGCGCTCATCGCCCAGAACAGCAGGGTCGCTGCAAGATGATCCGCGCGCCCGCCGACCATCGCCGCCTGCGGGTAGACGCTGACGATCGCTGCGATGCTGCAGGCAATGCCGAGCGGCAGCCAGGCCACCGCCGCAGGCGCAGGTTGCGGCGCGCTCATGACTGCTCGCCGTCCGGGCGCCGCAGGCTCGCCGCGCGGGCATCCTCCGTTTCGCCCCACATTGCGTTGAGGATTGCCAGCAGCACGGCGAACCCCACGCCCAGTACCCATGCGAAGTACCACATCGCGAATCCTCCTCAGTAGGCCGAGTGTTCGTGCTCGCGCACGTAAGCGGCGGTGACCTTCCCACCCATGACGCGATAGGCCCAGGCGGTATAGGCCACGATCAGCGGCATGAAGACCAGGGTGGCCCAGAACATGATGCCGAGCGTCAGGTGGCTGGAGACGCTGTCCCACACCGTCAGGCTGGAAGCCGGATGACTGGACGAGGGCATCACGAAGGGGAACATCGCCGCACCCGCGGTGCCGATCACGCCCACCAGCACCAGCGACGAGGCGATGAAGGCCAAGCCCGTGCGGGCCCGCGCGAGCGCGGTCACGGTGGCCGCCGCTGCCGCATACACCAGCACTGGCAGCAGCATCGTCAGCGGCACCGACTGGTAGTTCGCCAGCCAGGCTCCGCTGGCACGCACAACCGTCTTCGCCAGCGGGTCCGGGAGCGCGGCGGGATCGATCGCCGACACGATGGCATAGCCCTCGATACCCCAGGTGAGCCACGCACCTGCCGCACTGAACGCCAGCAGCAGCAGGGCCAGCGCCCACTGCGCGGCACGCACGGCGCGCGCCTGGATCGCGCCCTCGGTACGGTGCGCCAGGTAGACCGCGCCGTGGGCGGTGATCATCGCCGAGGACACCACCCCCGCGAGCAGCGCGAAGGGATTCAGCAACTGCCAGAAGCTGCCGGTGTAGGTGGAGACCAGGTAGTTGTCGAAGTGAAAGGGCACGCCCTGCAGCAGGTTGCCGAAGGCGACGCCGAAGATCAGCGGCGGTACCGCGCCCCCGACGAACAGCCCCCAGTCCCAGGTGCTGCGCCAGCGCGCGCTCTTCAGTTTGCTGCGGTAGTCGAAGCCCACCGGGCGGAAGAACAGCGCCCACAACACCGCAAGCATGGCCCAGTAGAACCCGGAGAAGGCGGTGGCGTAGACCAGCGGCCAGGCGGCGAAGATGGCGCCACCGCCAGTGATGAACCACACCTGGTTGCCGTCCCAGTGCGGGCCGACCGTATTGATGATCACGCGGCGTTCGACGTCGTCCTTGCCCAGGAAAGGCAACAGAGTGCCGACCCCCATGTCATGGCCGTCCATGATCGCGAAGCCAACCAGCAGCACGCCGACCAGCAGCCACCAAATGATTTTCAGGGTGGGGTAATCGATCATCGGGATTCTCCTCAGGCGTGAATCGGTTCGCCGTGGTAGCGCCCGGTACCCAGGCTGCCGGGCCCGAGGCGCGCGTACTTGACCATCAGGAAC
>WBZL01002295.1_pt1 | contig 18844 bp, 10 predicted proteins | sample 5204291 | NCBI WGS metagenome assembly WBZL01 (sample SAMN12344345, study PRJNA552823) | activated sludge metagenome | biome: Activated sludge suspended growth; feature: Nitrification reactor; material: Wastewater; isolation source: activated sludge from nitrification reactor of wastewater...
AGGGGTTTGGGGTTAATTGGACCACTCAGGGCACTCAGGGCACTCAGGGGCGGCAGATTATTAAGCCGGGGTAAGCCTGTGCGCAGGCGGATTGATAAGCTGGGTTTGACCGTTCAGGGCACTCAGGGTTACCATTTCAACAGGTATTGATAGGGCTCCTGAAGGCCGGCTTTTGTGCGGATCGAATCCGCGACAGCGGGGCCGTTGTTTTCCCAATGGTTTCCGGGGCCCGGGGAGTTGGAGAAAAACTTTTCCTTCTCTGTCCAGTTGTTGATCACGCGGATGAAAGAGGATTTTTCATCGAGGTATATGTATTGATAATGCTCGGGAATATGGGCGTAGGGGGCTTTTTCCAGGTGGTGGATATAGTTGTCGCTGATTTCCGTGTTCGGTTGGGCGGAAAGGGTGTAGATCCCGCCGACGTCGTACATGTTTCGGGCGAAATGGTGGATCTGATTGGCAAAAACCCGGTTGTTTTTCATGCAATTGACGGTTTTTGTCCAGCCCCATCCGATGCAGATGCCGGAATAGTTGATATAGCTCACCTCGTTGTGCTGAATATCGATATCGTGCGCATAACCGACGCTGATGCCCACGCATCCCCAATCCTCGTTGGTGCAATCGGTGATGAGGTTGTTGGATATGGTTTCAAACCGGCAGACCTCCCGCTCATCGGCCGGGTCATAAGGAAGATGCGCTTCTACCTGGGGGCTGCCGAAGAATCCCATCTGGATGGCCGTACCCCCGATGTCCCTGAACAGGCATCCGTCGACGAGGTTGTGGTGCGTGCCGGTCACAAAATCCAGACCTGTTGCCGCCAGGTGCTCAAAGCTGCATTTTTCAAAGCGGATGTCATGCGCGTTTTTTACCGAAACGGCGGATGCCTGTCTTTCGATCCAGGCCTGATTTTCCAACCCTGCCTTGTCCGGCGTCCCCGGGATCTTCAATTTGTACGCCTCGGTTATCGACCAGCCGGCCTGCAAGGGGACATGTCCTTTTACGGAAGGCCGCAACCAGGCGGAATGCCCGAAAGCGATCCCCTGAAAAGCAATATGCTTAACCGGATGATCGGTCGTTCCTTCAACCCGGACCAGCTCCTCCAATACGGGCACGATGCACGAAGCGGCATTCAGGTCCTCTCCTGTGCGGGGCCAGTAGTAGACCTTTCCCGCGTTCAGATCCGCGTACCACTCGCCGGGCGAGTTCAACAGGCTGAGCGCATTTGTGAAATAGAAGGCGGAATTCCCGTTCAGCTCCTTTTTGTCATCGATAAAGGGCGCCGGCCATGGGTGTTCAAATTCAATCCGGCTTTCGGGTTGGTGAAATTTAACCAGGGCCTTATCCTTTTCGACCCGGATCGACTTGACCCGCAGGATCGCGATGGCCCACCATTGATGAATGACGAATTCCAGCTGCCCGATATTTTCCGGGTCGAAGCCGGGAACCGGGATCCACATTTCCTCCGCAGATTTGTCGACGGACAGTATCCTGGGCAATTTTCCGTCGTTCAGGGTGCTCGCCCGAACGGCTTTGCTGCCGTTGATCCAAAATTGGCGGAATAAAAGCCGCCGGCCGCCGATGACCGGAATATCCGCTGTCCAAACGTGTCCGTTCGCGTTTTGGGGAAGCCCCTTCAGCACGCCCCTGACCGGTTGCCAGTTTTCGATCCTGACGCCTCCGCTGAGAACGGGCTTTTCGCCTTCCGCCGCTATAATGCGGGTCGGACTGGCGGGCGTTCCGTTATCCTCCGGCCGGAAGATCAGCGGTTCTGTCAGGGCGTAATTGCCGCCTTTCAGCACAATGCGGACCCCTTCGGTGATAGACGCATCGTTCAGCCGCCTCAATTCGCGGGCCTTGCGCTGCGCCATGTCCACGGAGGCGAGCGGGGATTCTTTGGTCCCGGGGTTTTTATCGTCTCCATCCGGCGCCACCCAGATGGTTGCGGGTTGAGCCGGCGGTACGGGATTTGGTTTGAATCCCAGAAAAAAACCTAAAACGGCGGCGATCATCAGCTTGGCATTCATGTCGGATCAGCTTATTTTTGAAAAACGGATTTCAGGAAACGGGCATTGGCGCCGTAATTGCCGATGACATCCCGGGAATTGTCCTTATCGCGGGAGCGTTCGATGACCAGCCAGCCGCTCCACCCCATCTCATCCAGCACTTTTTTCACCCGGTCCATATCAATGCGGGTATTTTTCTCCAGCCATACGCCGTCCGTATCGGTAGCGTGTATCTGGCAGATCCGGTCCTTTCCCAGGATCTTTAATTCTTCGTACAAGTCTCTGCCGCCTTCCAGGGGATTCTGGAAATTAAAATAGATCCTGACGGCGTCGGAGCCGATCTCATCCAGCAATTGCACCTCCTCGGCGGCGGTAAGCGCGGTTTCGATGCCGATGACCACCCCCGCAGCTTCCGCTTTTTTGCCGAACAGCTTCAACCGCTCCACCACGGCGGGTCTCAGTTCCGGGTATTTGGTCAGGTCATTCTGCACGCCCAGCGGCAGGAAGGCCGTTTTCACGCCCAGCAAATTCATGGTATTGATGCAATCGTCCATGATCCGTTCGATGCCTTCCCGGGTGGCGAAATTCTGGGCATAAAACCCGGACATAGCGATCGAGGCGATTTCCAGTCCGGTTCGATCAGCCGCATCCATGAATTCCTTGCGATGGATCGGGTCGAGCAATTGGTTATCGAAGGTCGGCCGGTCGCCGAGGCCGCCCATATCCAGCTCCAGCCCGTCCGCGCCGATCTCCTTTGTACGGTCGAAGGCGCCCGGTTTTTGCCTTTTCAGGATCATCCAGTCGCAGACGGCGACTTTGTAACCCGGGTCCGTTTGAGCCGGGCAGGGCCTGGAGAGATAACCGGGTAAAATAAGCGGAAGCAGGAGCAGGTATTGGAATTTCATTGGAAAAACGGTTATAGCACTAAGAAAGTTTTTTTAATCTGGGAATGGGGGAGGAACGATGTTTCACTCCGGCCATTGTTCATAAATGATCGGGGCCGTGACCAGTTTTTTCGGATCGATGACCACGTGTTTGATCCTTTCCCGCCGCCAGGTGTACACCAGGTGCACCATCCCGTCGGCTGTCTGGATGACGGCGGGGTAGGAGTACTGACCGATCTCGGAATCTTCGATGACCAGCGCCGCCTCCCAGTGTTTCCCGTCTTTTGATACGGCCACATTCAAGGGCGTGCGGTGTCCCTTTCTGGCGCCGACCGGTGTTTTTACATGGTTGTAGGCTACCAGGAACCTGCCGTCGGAGAGGGTGACCGCATCGGTGCCGGAGTTGTTGTTCGGCAGCCCGGAGTCGCGAACCAATGACCAGTTCTCGCCCTGATCGGATGACCAGGCGGAGGCGAGCACGCTGTTGCGGCTCCGGCACAGGATCTGCAGCCGCCCGTCCGGGTGTTGCAATATGCTGGGTTGAATGATGTCGTATACGGCAGGGTCGTTGATAGGACCCACTTTGCGCCAGGTTTTTCCAAAATCGGGGCTGATCTCGAAATGCACCCGCCAGCCGTCACCTTCCGTGCTGGACGGGCAGATCAGGTTCCCGTTGGACAGCAAAACGGGTTTGTTCTTGACCGGCCCGATATAGCCGTCCGGCAGCTTGACGGCCTCGCTCCAGCTCCGGCCATGGTCGGCTGAGCGTTTGACCATGCCCCACCAGGTGGAAGGGCTCGGCCCCACTTTGTAAAAAAGCAACAGCTCACCATTCGGGACCTGGAAAAGTACGGGATTCCAGGTCGGATAACGCAGGGTGTCATTCTGGACGCCGTCGGCCGCTTCTATGGCTTCCGACCAGGCCCCGTCGCGGTATTGGGACACCCAGATGCCTACGTCGGGATGCCGTTCGCGGGTGCCCCCGAACCAGGCTGCAACCAGACCTTCCGGGGTTTCCGCAATGGTGGCCGCGTGACAGGAAGGGTAGGGGGCTTTTTCAAAAATGAATTCTTCGCTGACAATGCCGGTCCTGAAATCGGGGGCAGCCGCCTTCCGGACAGCGGAAGGGGCCGCGCATTGATAGCATTGGAAAACGGCAAGGATGATCATCAATTTTAGGCCTTTCATTTCGGTCAGTTCTTTATCGCACAGGTTATTTTCCCCAGTTCATCCGCATGGCCGACCACCAGTCCGTTCTGCAGGACGGTCAACCCCTTTCCACGGCGGTATTTCTGCCCGGTCCTGTCCCAGATGATCGTCAGGGTTTGACCGTGGTAGGGTACGTTGTCCAGACAGAACCAATCCCAGCGATCCGCAGGAACCATTGGATTGACCTCGACCACATCATCCGCCCGCGGCCGAAGCCCGACCAGGCCGGTGATCATCAGGTCGATGAAAGTGGAATGATTGTAATACCTGCTGCGTTCCTGGTCCCCTTTCAGCCAGTAGCCGGTCGATTCATCCAGGTACTCGCCGATGTAGGGCCGGCCGCGGTAATATTGGGATTCCACATAGGTTTCCAACTGGTCGAAGTATTGTGCCTTGTGGAGGATATCCTGGTCGTAATTGTTGAGCAGGTTGGCCATTCCGGTCAGTACCTGGGAGGTGGAAAAGGGCCAGACGGCGCCGTCCCATTCGCACTTGCAGCATCCGTGGCTTCTGAATTCCGGGTGCCGCTGTTCGGCGGTGGTCAACCCGAACGGGGCCTTGAAGCCCGCTTCATCGAGCACCTGCGTCCAGGCGATGCTTTGCGCCTGGTCGGGCAGGTTGAAATACCAGGGAATGTAGCCGATGGCCTCACGCACGCCGGCAAAACCGCCCGTTTCCCTGACCGTTTCAAAAAAAGCGCTTTCGTCGTTCCAAAGGCTGTCCAATACCAGTTCCTTCAGCCGGATCGCCTTTTTTTCATAGGTTTCGGCCAGTGCGGGTTCACCTGCCAATCCGGCTATTTCCGAGATGGCCTTTGCATTGCCGTACATGTAACTGTTGATGGTAGGGCGACGGTTTTCGACCTTCCGGCCGCCGGAAATCTGCTCTTCCATCCCGTCCTTTACATCCTCCTGCCAGAACAGGCCGCCCTTCAATTGCCGTTCTTCCTCCCATTTGCCGAAATCTGCAACCAGATCGGGGAGAAGATCGACCACAAAACCGGTATCCAGCGACTGCAGGTAATAATTGTAGACCGCGTCCGCATTCCAGTTGCTGAACTTGTGCAGCTTGTTCATCGGGCGGCCTTCATTGCCCCGGTACCAGACCCTGAGGTTGCTCTTGAGGTAACCGGGATTCCGGAGCCAACGGGATTCGTAGGTATGGTGCCCGACCGCGCAGGCGATCAGGTTGTATTTGTCGGCATAGGAACGCTCGACCAAAAACTCGGTGAAGGCGTTGCCGACCGGCGTTTCCTCAATGTGCTTCCGGAGGGTCCACCACCGGTAGTAGTACATTTCCCGGAAATTATCCTGCGGACAATCGAATAGCGGGATATTCTCCTTCATCCAATCCCAGGCCCGGTCATTGGGAATGGCCTGGATGATGTTCTCGTCTTCCATCCGGTTGAAATAATCCACGTATGTCTTGTAGTCATCTGCCTTTAAAACCGCCGCCGATTGGCCGACGGGCATGGTTTTCAGGTATTTGAGATAGAAGACGGCCTCTTCGATATCCGCGCCGGATTGATCCGCATCAAAATCCTTATCGGTGGGCGTGTCCGCATCCGGGAATCTTCGTGCTTCACCTGTCCTGAACAAGATGCGCTGCAAACTGTGGACCGGATTGAAAAAAAGAAAATCCTTTACGTGCTTGTCATTGACGGACAAGCGGCAAAAGCGATTCTCCACGTCGGCTTCCCACCTGATCTTATAGCGCTCGCCCTTTTGATAGGGCCCGATGTTCTTGACCCGGTAGCCGTCCTTGTATTTCAGATAGCCGTCGCTGTCCCAGATCAACCGGGTAGCCGGATCATTCTGCCGGTCCTGCAACTCAACCTGCAGCATGCCGCGGTCGTTCTGCGCCGCTGTGATCTCGAATTCCACCGCGACGTTTCCGGACGGGGGAAACAGCCGGTCGGCGACGGCGTAATCAAAAGCATCCTTGTCGTGGAGCGCCAGATAACGGTCATCTCCCCGCTTTTCGATCCGGACGCGTGCCCGGACCGGGCTGAAAAGGTTCCATTCGGCCAGTTCCCGGCCTTCCTGCATTTGAGAGAATACGTCGTTGACCTGTTCGACGGCTTCCGCCACGACCGGTACCTGGATCCTGGAAACCCAGATATCCTCCTTGTTCATGCTGTAGCTGACCCAGAGGTTGCCGTCGGGCGGTGTGCCGTTGCCTTCGAGGATACCCCTTACGTACTGCGGCCCGTAGGATTTGAAATTCCCGCCGTAGCGCATGGTGCTGATCTCGCCGTTCACCAGCAGCAGGTTTTTGTAATTCAGGCCGTCATCGCTGACGGAGATCGCCAGCGGCCACCTGAATTCGGAGGGGTTGTAGACGGTGGCGAATTTGCCGTCGCTTGTTTTTTGCCCCCAAATTTTTGCGTTGCTGTTCACAAAACTTTTGCCCCGGTGGGGTTGGGTCCAGGTCTTGCCTTCGTCCTTGCTGACGGCTGTGAGGGCGTGTTTCCACAGGCCGACCACATCGCCGTTGTCCAGGTGATAGTAGCAAAATGCCTTGTATTGCTGTTTCAGGGGAATAATGGGATCGTCCCGGTCCGCTTCTTCCACCCATTGCTGTACGATCAGGGGGTTGGACAGGAGCTCGTCGCAAGCGGCTACAAATGCCTTGTCCTTGCTCTTTTTATAGAACGGATGAATGGTGTTGTTCTCGTTGAATCTGGCGTTGTACCGGATGAAATAGATGGGACCGAAAGAGCCGTCCTTGCGGATCTCCCGGACCACCCGGCCAATGCCCTTACCATCATTCGGGCTGTCGTCCTCGTTCAGGGAAATGCCGTAATACCCGAGGCATAATAAATTCGCACCGGATTTGGGAACGTAGAATCCCATCCGTTGGTGCATCACAGCTTTCTGATTCTTTGCGCGAATATCCTCCGCTCCTTCCTTGCAGGTTCCGTCCGGAATGGGGTATTCCGGAAAAATGGTCACCGGCATAGACCAGTTATACCCGTCCTCTGACGTCATCAGCATCGAGCGCCCCGGAGCAATGTGTTCGCCAACCGGATCATTGAGGTATTCCAGGTAAAACCGGTTATTCCAGTAGGCCAGCATGGGGGCGTGGTTATAGGTCCAGCCCAGACCGTCTGCCGTTTCAGGGTGTTCCCGGTCGGCCCGCATCACCTGGATGTTGTGGACGCCCATTGCGGGAGGCAATTGCCCGTGATGATAGTCGACATTGACTTTGGTGTCACCGGTATAAAAAACGCCGTCCTGTCCTTGAATGGAGGTGCAAAAAAGGATGTTGGATGAAAACAGGAGTATGGAAAGTTTTTTAATCATTCGTTTTTCTCTTTTTCGATTCCCTGATCAGGCGTTTCAGTACGGGCTTGTTGACCTCAAATATGGTCCCGTGCTTATGCCCCTCGGGCAGATGCGCCTGGGAAGAGACGTCCTCAAAATGGATGAAATCCGTTGTTCTGCTGACGCCGTATTGCTTTTGCTGGTAGGCGTCGTAGAAAATATACCAGGCGCCGTCTTTTTTGAGCACGGAAGGGCCTTCGGTGAATTTTCCGGTAAAGGGCGGTGAAATATGGGTGAAGGGACCAAGCGGCGAGGGGCCGAAGGCGACCTTCAGGTCCCTTTCCGGCCGGGTATTGTCTTTCAGCACCAGCACATAATCCTCCTTTCCGCGCTCCACGATCACGGCATCGATGACGCTGAAGTTCGGATCCAGAAAGAGTTTGGTCGCGCTGAAGGTTTCAAAGTCCTTGGTGACCGTGTAATACATCCGGTGGTTGTTGTTTTCCTCCTCGATGCCCTTTTCGAATTTGTAGGGTATGGTCGAAGCCCAGATGATGATGTACGCCTTTTGGTACTGATCGTAGAACAATTCCGGAGCCCATACATTGACCGTGGCGGTATCGAAGGCCATCGCCGGGATCAGTTTTTGCGGCGACCAATGGATGAGGTCTTTTGAATGCGCGTACCCGAAACCGAGGTCCCCGCGCCAGGAGGACGTCCACACCAGCTGAAAGGTCCCGTCGGGTGCCCGCACAACGGAAGGGTCCCGCATTACCTTCTGGGCGCCTACCTGCGGCGCAAGCCAGGGCCCGCCGAGGTCGTTCCACCGCAAGCCGTCATAGCTGTACGCCAGGTATAACCCCTGATCCGCCGGCTCCCGGAAGGTGCTGAACATATATACCTTTTGAGCCGGTTTGCAGGAGGCCACCAGGAGCATGAGCACAGCAATATGAAAGGCGTATGTCTTCAATGGTTATTCATGTTTTTTCTCCCACTCGGTACATTTTGTAAACTACACCCCGTCCAGGATCAGCACCCAGTCATTGCCGTCTTCCACCTCCCCGGGCGGATCGAATTCAACTATGCCCTGATTGGGGAACGTGCCGATTGCCTCCGTCCGGCCGTTTCGCGGATTAAACCAGGAGGCCTTCGCTTGTTCGCCCTTTATTTTACCCATATTGACGGCAAAACGCCGCCCGTTGTAGGTGTAGGCCATGGCATAATCGATGCCCCGGGTGGCGATGACGTAGTCGTATTTTTCCCCGGCGTCCCCGGCAATCAATGACTGATCGGGCACCCGGTCCAGGAAGGAGCGGCTCAGCATCAGCTGCTTGAGGTATTTCATTTGTACAGCGCCCGGTGCGTCCAGCGCGTCCCACCAGTTTTCCTTTACACCGAAATTGGGGTCTTTGGAATTGGGATTGTGCATTTGCATGACCGCGTTATGCCCGTAGGTGAATCCGAAGCTGCCGGCAAAAACAGCCCAGTAGCCGTACCGCCGGATATCGGGCGCCAGCCAAAGCGGCTGCGTGAAATCGTGTAGTCCCTGCGGGATATTCTCGTAGGCAGGTTCCCCGTCGACGGTCGGTTTGACGGGCTCCAGGCTGTAATCATCGCGGATGTATTTCCAGTTGTCCTGCCCGTAGGCTTGTTCGGAATCGTCCTGGTCGTAGCGGCGGTGTCCGGTCTGTACCATGTTGAAATCCAGCCAGGGGGCGTTGTGGAACCAGGTCGAGGAACGGGATCTCCCGAACGGGTGAAACGTAATGAGGTGGTTGGGATCGTATTTTCTAAGGTTCTCCCCGATGATCTGCCAGACGGCGGTGGAATCGGACCCGCGGATGTCGCCGCCGTTCAGCCAGATGACATTCGGGCGGTCTTTGTACCGGTCGGCCAGCCATTTGGAATATACATCGGCTTGTTCGACGGTTACGCCTCCTTTTTTGACAATGCTGCCCCATACCGGCACCATGGCCATGTACATCGATTTTTCGGCAGCCAGGTCGACGATATAATCGACGTGATCCCAGAAATCGTAAGCTTCGGGATCCGCCGGATCATTGCCGGGCGTGGTGAGGGGGCGGGTCACGTCCAGGTTGACGAGGGCGGAATCCCCGTAGGCGTTGTCATCAAACAGCTCGTGCAATATCATGACCTGGATGACATTGAAGCCGTGAGCCGCCCGGTTGGACAAATATTGGTCCGCCTCTTCCCGGTTCAGCACCGAAAACAGCAGCCACCCCGTGTCGCCGAGCCAGAAAAAGGGTTTTTCGTTTTCCTGCACCAGGAATCGCCGGTTCCCGGAAACGTGCAGCGCGGGCATCTCAGCCGAGGTTGCTTCCGGCTCAACGGGCGACTGACATGCCCAAAACAGGCAAGCCAGGAAAATCCATGCCGGTAGATGATATCTCATTCAGTAATGCTTTTTTACCTGATCCTTTTTCATTTATCGGTCTTCACCCCAGGCGTTTTTGTGAAGACAAATGATGATGGGTTCGGCGGTGTTGTTTTTGAAGGCAAACGGTGATTTCTTTCCCTTCAACCGCTCCTGCCTGATCGTTTTTCCGCCCGCCGTAAAGTAGCTGGCCCAGTAGTTGCCGCCGTTCAGTTCATAACTTATCTCGCCCGCGGGTTCGGCGTAGATTATCCTTTCCGCAGCGTCATTTTCAAGCGCATAAAAACGGCCTTTTCCCCCGGTATCCACCGGCTGCATGCCGGCGGCGAGCGCATAAAAGCCCCCGGGTAGATCCGGCGTGACCGGCGGCAGCGAACCGCCCGCCATGAAAACGGCCCAACCCCATCGGGGGTCCTGGTTTTCCGAATAAATGACGGCCTTACCGGGGTACCGCAGCCGGTATTCCGATACGGACCGGTAAACGGATTGGAAGGATTTTTTCCCGGCGGACTCCAGCCGGTCGTTTTGGCGCGGCGCCAGGCTGACCCCTCCCGCAGGCGCGTACAGGGAGCCGTCTTCCCGGTATCCCCAATAGCGGATGTCGATGACGTCGATCAGGCGGTTGTATGCCGGATTTTCCAGTATGGCGTCCTGCACATCCTTGGTGGCGCTGAGGCAGATCAGGCTATGGTTTTCGTTTTCGGTTTCCCATTCGGCGATGACGTCCAGCCAGAATTCCACAAAGTGCAGGGGGCCGGTGAATTCAGCGCTGATGCTTTGCAGCACGTTGCTGTTGTCCTTGAATTCGTCGAGGCAGTGCCGGATATATCCCCGGTGCAGCGCCCTTCGGACCGGATGCGTAACGTCATAAAATTGCTCCGCAAAAAATATCCGCTTATCGCCCGCAAAGTTGGGCGGGTCCGGAAAGCCGGTATCGTTGATGTTGTTGGCGGGTCGCCAGGGCGAATCCACCCAGTGGGCGCCGGCCTCCAGGATATTGTGCTGGAAATAATGCTGGTGCATCAGGATCTTGCCCTTGTCCCGGGCTGCATCCGCAAAGCTTTTTAAGCGCCGCCAGTACCACCGGTTGAATTTGGTGAGGTCGTATTTGCTCAGCCGGTCCCAGGCTTCTCCCTGGCCGCTTCTGGCAAAGGGTTGTTCGTAGAAAGGCGCCCAGCTGTCCGGCTCCATCCGCCTTACCCTTTCGTGGTCGTCTCTGCGCCGGTCGTACCAAAGGCCGTAGTTGTGGTTCAACAAGGCTATGTTATTTTGCTCCATGTAGTTGACCACCTCATCGATCCGGTCGGTATAGCCCAGTCCGCTCCTGCCGGGTACAAACCGCGTAACGGCCGGTTGGGATTTCGCAGCCTCATAAGGCCGGTCGTCGCCCCGCCACCAGGGCACGTCCATTTGCCGCCCGGTGACCAGTCGCCCTCCGTTCGTCAGGCGTCCTTTTTTCAATTCGATCCCTGCGGCCTTTGGCGATTTCGGCCCATCGCCTGACGGTGCAACCGGTTCGATCCGTACAGCTGCGGAGAGGTCCTGATCCGCAGCATCCGGAAAGGGCCGTTGTTCGATGAAGCTGTACAGGTCGGGCGCCGGCAGTTTGGCCAGTTCAGAGGCTGCAGCCGCCTCTTCATGGCTCGGTTTGCTGGTTGAAGCGCCTTCGTAGGTGAGCAGTTGGTCATCAAACGCCCCCCTTTTTTTGCCTGTCCGTTTAGCCAGTTGGGCAAAGAACAGGCTCGGCGGATCGATATGGCTGTTGGCTTCATACCAGAGCCCGTTTCCCTTGAACCGCGCCCAGACGCCGTAAGCCCAGTTGAAGGCGCCCGGGGGGCGGGCGCATTCGATCAGGGCGGCCGAACATTGCCAGATCATGCTGTTGGCGGCGTTCCAGCCGGCGCCCTGCCTGCCCCGGTCGAGGTTGCCGAACCGGATGGCCTGACCGTCAATTTTTACATTGTCAAACAACAAACCGGATGCCCAGCTGTCGATCGAACCGCTGAAATCAAAAGGCAGGTATGCCGTACATTGCACAAAGGCATTGGGGCCGGCGGCGCAAAAACCCGCTGCGAAATCGTGCATGCCGTAAGCAGAATAGCAGCGCAAAAACAGGGTTTGCTGCCCTTCCGTGAAGAAGGTGTTCCTCCGTTCTCCCGCAATTTCGGAGACCGGATCCGTTGAGATGCAATCCTGGACCGTAATCCGGCTGCCGGAGGCGTAAATGGCGACCGCAGAACCGGCAAAATGGCTGAAATGCACCTTTCGCACCCAGCCGTTGCGCATATTTTCAAAAGAAACAGCGTTCCAGCAATGATCCTCGTCCTTTAGGTTCTCGGGGTTGTATTGGGATTGTAGCTGTAAATTTTCAATGCCCACCCGTTCAATCCGGCCGGGCCATACGACTTTTGAGACCAACCCTCCGCCAAACCGGGTCTCCAGGGCCGTGGTAAGGGGCGCATCCAGGGTAAGCCGGTTCCCCAACCGGTCGGTCACGGTTCTTTCCCAGGTTATATCCCGTTCACCCGGTTTCCAGGTCAACCAACCCGTTTCTCCGCCGAATGCATCCATCTCCAGGGTTTTGATCCAGGCCTGGGTGGAAGGCCTTTGTATCCGGATCTCGTCTCCCGCTTCAAATATTACAGGATAACTGACCTCCAACTGATGGCCGCCTACCGGCACATAACTGCTCATGATGGGGACCGGCGGCGATAATTGCCGGTCATCTTTTCCCTCGATCCGGATCAGGGTCTCCCGGTCAATCCCCGAGGCTTCCAGGACGGTTTCCCGCCCGCGCCCCCTGATGACGATCCCCGATTGGCGGATGGTCAGCCTGCCCTGAAGTTTGTACAGGCCTTTTTCGATGAGCACGGCCCCCCGGAAACCATTGGCCTGGAGGGGCAGCGCCGCGACATAGTCAATGGCCTGCTGCAGGGTGGCGGTGGCATCCCCTTCCATGGGCCGCACCACGGCGACCGCGGGCACAAGCGGAATTGCCGAATCGGATGCTTCATAACCGCAGAAAGAAAAGTTCGGGATCTGGTTACCCAGCGTATCCGGCGCGGAGGCAAGTACGCCGTTTTTAGGCAGGAGCGACGGGGCAGTCTCCGGTTGTGCCCCGGTCAGGCAAGGGAGAAGGACTGCAAGCCAGCAGATCCCGGATTTTAGAAAATTATGGGGAGCTCTATCCCGCATGATCGCAACTTATTTTAAGCATTCAGTACGTGTCGGACACCTCCGATGGGGTCCGACACGTAACGCCAATCGCTAATTGGAACAGCAGTTCCGGCTTTCGGCCAGCGTATCGTGATTGTTCAGGGTATTGCTCCAGTCCACCTGTTTGGTGGGGTCGATGCCGTTGATGTATTTTTCGATGTTGGTATAGCCGTCGCCGTTGCAGTCCAGTAGGGCATCTTTGGGGTCGTTGGGATTCAATCCGAGGTCGGCGTATTTCAATTCCCAGTCGTCGGGCATGCCGTCCATGTCGGTGTCTTTGTGGGGTTTGCCCGCGTAGGCCGGGTAGCCGCCGACCTGGCTGGGTTCTGAGATGATGCCCAGTTTGTAGGAATCCGGGGGCAGGCGGCGGTGTTTGAATTGCGGGACGATCGGTTGGGCATCCGGCGCGTATTCAATTTTGCCGGTCCGGACCACCCTGACGATCCGCTCATCCACCGGGTCCCTTTTAGGCAAGGTGGCGCCGGCGTTTTCGAGGACAAACTTATAGGCCGATTTTGCATCCAGAATGGTCATTTCGGGCATGGGCAAAGGTTTGTCCCACTTGATCTCGTCCCGGTATTTGCCGGTATTGGGCATGTCTTCCACTTGCACGCCGCCGTCCCAGTTGTCGTTCGTTACGCGGTCGTTCCCTTCCACGATATTGCCGGAAACGTAAGCGCGTCCGAAGGTGAGGTAGCCCAGCTTGCTGCGGCCCGATTCAGGCTTCAGGATGCGGTGGCTGATGGAATGTTCCAGATCGGTCACCGGGCCCGGTTTGAAATAATTGTTGACGATATTGAACATGGCCCGGTAGTCGCCGCCGTCGATGGAGCGGTGCATCCAGTTGAAGACCACATTGTTGGCAAAATTGAAAATGCCGTACCAACCGATTGACGGATTGCGGCCCGTATTGTTCGCCCACAGGTTGCGGATGAAGGAGCAGTTTTCGCCGCCCAGGGTACTGCCGAAAGAATGGTTCCAGGTATCGAGGGCCTCCGAAAAGATGGAGTTCTGAATGGTTATGTTGACGGTCGGCAATTTTTCCATTTGCGGTTTTCCGGTGCCGTCGTCGTACATGTGCCGGTAGATGGACATGTTCTCATCCAGGCCCCAGCTGGCCGAAACGTGGTCGATCATGATATTGCCGATGGGATTGCCGCCGATGGCGTCGTCCCTTCTGCCCACATTGGTCTCTCCCCTTCTGAAGCGCATATGGCGGATGATGACGTCGTGGGTGTCGATCCAGACGCTTTCGCCGGCAACGCAAACCCCGTCTCCGGGGGCTGTTTGCCCGGCGATGGTGATATAAGGCGCACGGATCATCAGGGGCGATTTGAGCCGGATGATGCCGGCGACGTTAAACACCACCATGCGTGCGCCGCCGGTTTCGCAGGCTTCGCGCAGGGTGCCGGGGCCGCTGTCGGCCAGGCTGTTGACCACGATCACCTTGCCGCCCCTGCCGCCGAAAGCATACATGCCGCCGCCCTCTGCCCCTGGAAAAGCCGGGATGCTGGCCTGCGGCAGGTCATAGGGTCTGGCGGCCCAGGGGATGTACGGCCGGCCTTCTTCCGCCGCTTCCTTTTCAATGGTGGGAAGCGCGCGTTGCCACATGCTGTCTGAATGGGCGTAGGCGGCTTTCATCATGATCTCGGTAGCCGCCTGGATGCTGTCCGGCACCTGGGGGTATTGGGCAAACCCGAGGATTGCCATTGAATTGGCGAGGAGGAGAAGAGCTGTTTTTCTTACATTGAACATTGTGCACGATTTATATAAACAGATAAGTGGCGATGGTTGAACCGGCCTATTTGTGCTGTACGGCCACCTGCCGGGAAACCGATTGTCCGGTCCGGCTGACCGCCCTCAACACGTACAGGCCGGTGGGCAATGCTTCCAGGTCGACGGATTGAATGCCCGCTTCATTTTTTACCGAGCGGACCAGCTGTCCGGACAGGCTGACCACGTCGAGCCGGATGATGATCCGATCGCTTTCGATCGTGAATTGTCCGGTTGACGGATTGGGGTAGACCTTCAATCCGGTTGGGTTTTCTTCCGCTTCTTCGGTTGCCGTAAGCGTGAGCCCGTGCAGGTAATTTTCCAGGTTGCTGTATCCGTTGGCTGTGAGGGTCCGGCCGTCATTGTAGTCCGCCGGGTTCAGTCCGTTGGCGGTTTCCCAGTCATCCGGTATGCCGTCGTGGTCCGTATCGGCGGGTGCGTCGTAGGAGGTGGTGTAAACATCCCAGGGCGTCATCTCGTCCTGCAGGGAATCGGGCACGAGGTTCATCGGGGTGTCAATGATGCCGGAGGCAATACCTTTCACCGGTGTTTCCAGCGTATCGCCCGCCAGGTATTCGTACCGGATGACGGGAATTTCGCCCTTTACTTCGGCAATTACCCGGGCGTCGATGGTATCCCGTTTCGGGAGGGTAGCGCCCGCATAGCTGAGCACCGATTGGTAGGCGCCGGCCGCCGATTCGGTATAATGGCCGTATTGTTCCAATGCGCCGTCCGACTGGGCAAATTCCTCATCGGACCGGATGTTCGCGTTGCCGCCCACTTCTGAACCGTCTACGCCCAGCCAGTTGTCGGCCGTCATGGCCGCATTGCCCTCCATGACGTTGCCCGAAAAATACCAACCGGCATAACCGTCCAGCGGTACGCCGTCCCGGTTGAGCGAAGGCCGGGCGAAAATCGGGGAGCCGCCCGTGGCGGGGCCGGGCTTGAAGTAATTGTTGACGACATTGGTATGGCAGAAACCCTGGCCGCCGGTGCCTTCGAATTCGCCGCCGTAGAAGGCGCCCGAGCTCCCCCAGTTGAAGTTGACGTTGTTGCGGTAATCCACCAGCGCCTCGACATCATTTCCGTTGGAGCCGTTGATGCGCGGCATCCTGGAGTTGTGGTGCGCCAGCAGGTTGTGGTGGTAGCTGGCGTACTGGCCGCCCCATTGGGTGGCGTACCCCCGGCTCCCTTTCGGGTGGAAAGACCTGTAGAGGGATTCGCTGAGAATGCACCATTGTACGGTGGTGTTCTTGTTGCTGGAAAAGTGGGTCGTTTCCTCGATGGTCCAGCTCATGGAACAGTGATCCACAATGAAATTCTCTCCGTTTTCGATCCGGAAAGAGGAGGTGATCAGCCCCAGTTCGTCGCCGGGCCTAAAGCGGATATGCTGGAGGATGAGGTTCTTGCTGCCGGAAAAATTAACGGTAGCGCCCCGGATGCAGATCCCGTCGCCGGGCGCGGTCTGGCCGGCTATGGTCATGTTGTTCCGGTTCACCCGCAATTCATCCTGCAGGTAGATCACTCCGCCGACCCGGAATACGATGGTCATGGGCAGTTTGACCGTGTAGGGCCCGAGTATCGGGTCTATCCGAATTTCGGTGGCTTGTGTGAAAGCCCAGCGCAAACTGCCCTCGGGCGGGTTCACGGGGTCGTCTTCAAGGTTGGTCACTTCAACCACCTGATTGGTAAGGCCGTCCCCTCTGCCGCCTGTGGCAAATCTTCCGTAGCCCTCCGCACCGGGAAAGGCGATCACTTGCGCATCCGCAACGGTGAAGGTCAGGGAGGATAAAGCCGCCAGGACCAGGTATTGTTTAATCTTCCGGATCATGCTTCGTTTTTTTTATTGATTTCCCGCTTGAGCCCTTTATTGAAGCGGATCAAACGTGCCGTTAACCCAGCCTTTGGTCTGTTCTACGGCCGGGCTGGTTTGCAAAAAGGAAGAAGGTACCGCAAAAAAGTCGTACAGTTCCGGGTAGTTGAAACTCTGTTGCGTACCGCCTATGGTGCTTTCCAGCGTTTTGAGGGCGGTGGTGAAGTACGTTTTATAGTTTTCCACATCCTCGATATCGATGGGGTGCAGCAGCACTACCGTGTCGATCCTTTTCCAACCCTTGTAGGGAGAAGCGGCGTCGGTGATCACCTTATCCCACGGGGTAGCCGGACGGATATCGAGGCCGTGCCGCTGGGTGCCGTTCAGTTTTTTGGCATAATTGCCCAGGTCGGTCCTGAACATGAGTCTTCTCCTCAGGTCCCAGTAGCGCTTGTTCTCAAAGGCGAATTCGACCTGCCGCTCGATCATGATGATCTCCCGGAGCCCTTCCTTGCTGATGGAGGAAGGGATGCCGTAAGTGCCGCCGCCCGCATCGATCCCTGCCCGTTCCCGGATGCGGCCGATCAGCTCGAGGGCCTGGCTTTGGTTACCCAGTTCGTTGGCGCATTCCGCCAGGTTCATCAGGACCTCGGCGTACCTGAGCTCGATCCAGGAGGTGCTGGTCTGGGACACATTGTTCTCGGCGATGCTGGGATTGGTGGCCTTTTTGTTGTAGAAGCCCGTGGCCGGGGTCCGGTTATTTTCGTGGATGCTGCGCAGGTAGGTCCATATCTTGGCCATGTCCCGGCCGTTCATTTCCCAGTCGCTGCCGTTGTAGGCCACGGTAGCGTAGAAGCGCTGGTCCCTGTTGTTCCAGAATCTGTCCGGGTCGTATCCCGATCCCGGGTCGTTGATGTGCTTCCCGTTGGCCATGGGGAAGGCCTGCACCAATTCCCAGGTTGGGGTAGACAAGCCGCTTCCGCCGCCGGAGGTCGGGCGCACCCTTCCTTCCCAGGAACTGGTGTAGTCGGAACCGGCGCCGGCGTCGTACCTTCTGTAAATAACGGCTTCCGGATTGCTCAGGACATTAGTGGTAAAGATGCCGCTGAAATCGGGGTACAAGGCCCGCGGAACGGTCATTTGAGCCAGGAGGTCCACGGCCTGGGTATTGGCGTCATAGGCTCGTTGCCAGCGGCCCTGGTCGTCACTTCTGTTGAATAAAGGGCTGGCCCAGGTCAGCAAAATGCGGCCTTTGAACGCCGCTGCCGCCCCGCTGTTGATGCGTCCTTTATCCTTGTCCAGCGGCCAATCCACGGGAAGGTATTCGATGGCCAGGTCCAGGTCGTTGACGATCAGATCGATGGATTCGGCAGTTCTGCTCCTCGGGATGTTCAGATCCGTTTCAAAGAACGGGTCCTGCACGCGGTTGACCATCGGGACGCCGCCGTACAGCTTCACCATTTGCCAGTAGCGCCAGGCTCTGAAAAACAGGGCCTGCCCGAGGATGGGCTTTTTCAGCTCTTCGGCCAGGGAGGAATTCTCCAGCCCTTCAATGCAGATGTTGATCTGGCGGATGAGGTGGTAATTGTCCTTGTGCAATTCCTTGACCGCGTCAATGTCATTCGGGCCCAGAAAACCGTAGATCAGGTCGGTGATCGACTGGGAGGAAGAATAGCTCTCATCGACGTACGATTCGTTGGTTCCCAAGGACATGGGCGGCATATTGTCTTCGTACAGGTTGTTGACGTAGAGGGTCGCCTGACCTTCATCCTCCCAGATCCCGTCGTCCACCACGTTCAGGTCGCGTTTGTCCAGGACCTTGGTGCAGCCGGACAGCAGGATCGCCAGGACGGCAACCGTATAAAGCCATTTATTGATTATCTTGTTCATTTTCAAGCGATTTTATAAAAGCATCGACTTTAGATTCTAACATTCAACCCAAGGCTTACGGACCTCAGCAAGGGGTAAGTGTTGTACCGGGAGATGGCGTCTTCCTTGTAATCGAAAGTGCTGATGGGCGACCACAGGTTGGTCCCGTTGAGAAATATCCGCAGCTCGCGTATGCCCGCAGTCTGGTTTGAATTGCCGGAGATCCGGTAAGAGATGTTCAGGTTCTGCAGCCGCAGCTGGTAGACGTCCCGCATCCAGAAGCTGGAAACCCATTGGTTGTAACTGCCGAATTTCGGATTGGGGTAGGCCGCATTCGGGTTGTCGGGGGTCCAGAAATCCGACCAGAACGCCGGGGAGTTTTCCGTTTCGGTAGGTACGGTCCGGGCCAGCTTGTC
>WBZL01002296.1_pt1 | contig 18833 bp, 13 predicted proteins | sample 5204291 | NCBI WGS metagenome assembly WBZL01 (sample SAMN12344345, study PRJNA552823) | activated sludge metagenome | biome: Activated sludge suspended growth; feature: Nitrification reactor; material: Wastewater; isolation source: activated sludge from nitrification reactor of wastewater...
TTTTGTCAATATGAAACCACCTTTTCAACGCCCTCAACATTCCTCCCTTTTTGGGGTGGTGGCCCTGCTGTTGCTCGGTGCCTGTTCTTCAACTGCCTCGCCCACAGCTTCGCCGATCAACGCACCTGATGCCTCGCCCGTGGGCGGTGGCTCAGGCCAGATCGTTTTCAGCGCAGACCAAAGCGAACAGAACTTCAACCTGATTTTGCTGGACATTGGCGCGAATAAGTTCACCCAAATGACCGAAGCCACCAGCAGTGAAATCGCCGGGCCATTCTCCCCGGATGGGACGATGATGGCCTACACCGTGTTTGGTGACATCGGCACAGACGTGTTCACCGCCCACGCCGACGGCTCCTCCCCCACCAACCTGACGAACGATGAAAACGCGACGAATTCCTTCCCCGCGTGGTCGCCGGATGGAAGCCAGATCATTTTCACCGCGTGGCGCGATAACAGCAATGATCTGTATCTGATGAATGCGGACGGATCGGGCGTCACCAAACTCACGACGGAACCGGGTGATGATTGGGCCGCGGTCTGGTCGCCGGATGGGACAACGCTGGCGTTTCTTTCGGATCGGGATAATGATCCGGGCATATATGGCATCTATTTGATGAACCCCGATGGGTCGGATGTCCGGCGCATCACCAGCGACGGGATCAACCACTACGCCCCGGCGTGGTCCCCCGACGGAACCCGGATCGCTTTCCGGGGGCACAAAGACGAGGGGCCAGGAGAAATTTTCGTCATCAACGCCGATGGTTCGGGACTGGTGAACTTGACCAACGATTTCAGTGAGGACTGGAACCCCACCTGGTCGCCGGATGGCACGAAAATCGCCTTCCAATCCGACCGCGATGGCAATTGGGAAATCTACCTGATGGACGCCGACGGTGGCAACCCAATCAACCTGACTCAAAGCCCGACGGATGAAACCCTGCCTTTCTGGCGTCCGTAGCCCAAGCAACTTTCTTCCCTGCACACGTATACTTCCATAGCGACGGAGAATCCCCGAAAAGGATGGGTGGGGGGATGTACATCCCCCCACCCATCCTTTTTTTCGGAAACTCCTGCATGAGTATCGACTATTTTTCTGGAAGGCAAAACATATGAAAACTATTTCCTCGATCACTGCTGGTGTTTTAGTCGTTCTCGGTCTCATTTTCATCGTAGGTTGGCAGGGCATGGTGGGCCGCCTGATTCTCGGCATCATTCTGTTTCTCGGCGCGGGAGTCATGATTTACCTGGGCCGAATGCAACCCCAAGTCACCAAAACTGAAGTCACCGTCAAACAAGAAATTGATCTCACAGGGGACGTGAAGTTGGAACAAATGACTTGTAACGCGTGTGGCGCAACCCTTAGCAAAAACTCCATCGAAGTCAAAGCAGGCGCGATTTTCGTCAACTGCGAGCATTGTGGCACCTCCTATCAAATCGAAGAGGCTCCCAAATGGTAAAAAACCCGTTCAAACCTGCAAATCAGCAAACCAACAAATCAACAAATCGGCAACTCACGCAACCCCTCAATCCTCTCCGTTCTACGTTCTACACTCTGCGTTCTGCGTTTTCCGCCCCGCTCGAACCGCCCACCCCCGGCCTGTTCACCTACCACATCACTCCGTTAGGCGGACACATTCGCCTTCACCTCCGCATCGAATCCGACGGGTCCGGCGTACTATTCCGCGATGTGACCGACGTGATCCACCTCAACCCCACCGCCGCGGAAATGGCAAAACTCGCCCTCGATGGCGTGCCCCTTCCCCAGGCTCAAGCAGGGTTACGCGCCCGCTATCATGATCCCGGCTCCATCAACGGCGAAACTACCCGCCTCTACGAACTGGTCGAGACCCTCAAAACGCCCACCCAGTGTGCCACCTGCGCGGTGCAAGACATTCAGACCACAAACCAGCAAATCAGCAAATCAGCAAACCAAACAGCACTCCCTCACGCCATCACCTCCCAAAAGCCCCTCTTCTCCACCCGTGTCCACGCCCCGTACAAAGTGGACCTCGCCCTCACCTATGGCTGTAACAACGAGTGCCCCCACTGCTACAACGAACCCGACCGCTATCACCTGCCCTCCATGCCAAAAGAAGACTGGTTCAAAGTCATTGACCAGCTCCACGCGATGGGCGTCCCCCACCTGATCCTCACCGGTGGCGAGGCCACCCTCCACCCCGAACTCACCGAAATCATCCACTATGCCGACCAACTCGGTCACATCGTCGGCCTCAACACCAACGGGCGCAAAATCGCCCACGCCCCCTACATGCAAACCCTCGCCGACGCAGGCCTCAACCATGTCCAGGTCACGCTCGGCTCGTGCCATCCCGAAGTCCACGACGCGATGATGGGGGCCAAATCCTTCGACCAAACCGTGCGCGGCATCCGCAACGCGCTCGACAGCTCCGTCCACGTTATCACCAACACCACCCTCATGCGCGCCAACATGGCCCACACCGAAGACATCATCCACTTCCTCTACGACCTCGGCATCCGCACCTTTGCGATGAACGGCATGATCTACTCCGGCGGCGGTTTCGCCAACGAGATGGCGATCCCCGAACACGAAATGCCCGCCCTCCTCATTCGTGTGCGCGATACCGCCGAAGAATTGGGGATGCGCTTCCTCTGGTACACCCCCACCGAATACTGTCGCATGTCCCCCGTCGAACTCGAAATCGGCGCAAAACGCTGTAATGCCGGGGAATATTCCATGTGCATCGAACCCAATGGCGATGTTCTGCCCTGCCAATCCTACTACGTCGCCGCGGGGAATATCCTCCACGACTCCTGGGAAAGCATTTGGAGCGGCGACCTGTTCGTCTCGTTCCGCGACCGGGAACTGGACCCGCGCGGGTACGGCCTCCCCGAAAAGTGTTGGGAATGCCCGGACCTGCCCCTGTGCGGTGGCGGTTGCCGGATCGAGCGCGAAGCCCGCGACGGACATCGCATCTCCGAAGACGGACACGCCTCGGGCGGGGGATGTGCGGGGTGCAGTGGCTCGTGCGGGACACGGTCCCACGCCAGTCAGCCGATCTTTGCTCCCACCGCCGGGTTTATCCCCGTCGAAGGGCTGACCAGCAACGTCCGCCGCGGCCAGGGACAAATGCCCACCTTCATCCCCCTGGCGGATATTGGTGAATATCCACGTATTTCGTAGTGCGTATTCCGTACCCACCCCAAAAATTCATCTTTCACATTTCACTACTCGGAATTTTCTATGAATACAGACTTCCTCCGTACCCTCTTTCTCCCCCGTACCCGCACAGACCCGGCCCCGATTCCCCCTGGCCTGTACCACTACCTCCGCGAAAACAACGGGCAATACACCCGCTTCCATCTGCGCGTGGAAAATGATGGGGCAGGGATGCTGATCGCCAACGCCACCGCGGCCGCCCACTTATCCCCCGCGGGTGTGATCATTGTCAAGGGGATAATGGAAAAGATCGCCGAATCTACCATCCAGCGTGATTTGCGTGCCCGGTTTGGGGGCGTTACCACGGATCGGATTCAGAAAGATTTCACGGAAGTCCGCATGTTGCTCAACGAACTGACCGCGCCGGGGGACAATTACCCCATTCTCAATCTGAGTGATGCCGCGGTCGCCCCCCACGCCGCGCACCTGTTCGCTCCCCTCGAAGCCGCCCTGCCTCTTGCCGAACCCAAATTGATGGTGCCCCTGCTCGATCGGTTGTGGGAAATCGGCATTCCCCACGCGATCATTCTCGTGCCCGAAGCGCCGAATCCTGACTTTCTGCTTCGGGCGGTGGAACGGGCTGAGGACCTCGGGATGATTTGTGGGGTGAGCGGACGCGCTACCGATCTCGTTCAGGGCACCCTGCTCGACGACCTGGTCCTGGCCGGACTGGATCATGTGACCGTGTATTACGCCTCCGCCCAATCGGATGTTCACGACACGTTGTTCGGGGATGGCGATCATCTCGCCGCCCGCCAGGTGTTCACCCGAACCCAACAGTTGGAGGTCGCGGACGTGGCCCATGTCCCGCTCGTACAGGCCACCCTGCCCGGGCTGGAGGAAACGCTCGAAAGTTTGCACGCCCTCCACGTCCCGAATGCCGCTTTTTTCGCCATCGCCTCCCTCGAAAGCACGTCAACGGAGGCCATTCCCGCAGAGGCGATGCGCCAGGTCGCCTCACAAGTGGAAGAAGACGCCGCCGAGGCCAATGTCCGTTATATCTGGGAACCGCCCGTACAACGCAACCCGGCGAAATCCTTGAACGACCAACTGCGTGCGGGGCCGCGATGCGCCACGGATTTGTCCATTCGGGTAGAACCGACCGGCACGGTGATCGCACCACGTGGCCCTTTCCGCATGGCTGGAAATATTTTGCGGGATGATTGGAATAGCATTTGGATCACCGATGCGTTCAAACACTACCGTGAACGTGTGCAGTCCCCCACCCGGTGCGACTTGTGCCCGGGTTTGGCAATCTGCGCGGCGGATTGTCCGGTCGAAGCGAGGGGTTGGAGTAGTGAAGCGTAGAAATTGGAATTCAGATGAACCAGGAAAGTTCCTCAGAGGTTCAAGAATTCGGAGACGATTTATGGCGAACAAAATTAACCAACTCGATAAATACAGCCAACGATTAATTCTCGTTTTGACTCTGCTGGCGCTGGCGTCGTTCACTTCTCCGGCCTCCGCGCAATCCTATTATTTCAGCGTGCCGGAATTGCAGATGCAGGTCTATGTACAGGCGGATTCTACCGTCCTGATCGAGTATGACATCACATTCAGTAACAGCAGTTTCGGGCAGGCGATTGATATTGTCGATATCGGGATGCCGACCTCGGATTACGATTTCAGCAACATGAGCGCGTCCGTGGATGGCGTACCACTATCGGACATTCGTGTTTCGGAGTATGTCAGCCCAGGGGTGGAAGTTCATCTGGGGTCGAATGCCATTGACAGTGAGCAACAAGGCGTCCTGCACTTTGAGTTTGTGATGCCGGAGTTGGTCTTTCAGGATGTGACCCAGAAAGATTACGCCTCCCTGCAAATCACCCCCACCTGGTTTGAGGAGGAGTTTGTCTCGGGGACGACGCACTTGCAAATCGCGGTTCATATGCTCGAAGGGATTCTGCCGGAAGAAGTGTTATTCCAGAATAATAACAATCCCTTTGACACGAAGGCGATCTTTGATAACCATACCGTGGTGGCCTGGGATTACGCGGATACGCGTCTGACCGGCCCGCACGAGGTGGGCGTGTCCTTCCCCATTCGCGGGATGACGGGTTTTGTCCGGCAGAATGTTCTGCAATTGGCAGTGCGATGGTTTGAGGGGAATGAAGACTTGAGAATTTTTGCAGGGTTGGTGTCGTTAGCCATGTTCAGTTTCTTGTTTTTCCGCTCCACCAATGGCACCGGGTTTGCGTTGTGGGCGCTTGTCGGATGTGGGTTGGTGTGGACGTTTGTCCAAAGTGCCGGATGGCAATTGTGCAGTTTCCTTCCCCTGATTGGGCTGATCATTTTTAATGAATCTGCCCTGAGAAAGAAGAAAAAGACCTATCTTCCCGCGATTGCACAGGTAGAAGGGGGTGGTATCAAACGCGGGTTAACCGCGCCTGAAGCCGCCGCGTTGATCGAACTTCCGCTTAACAAAGTGCTGAGTCTGGTGATTTTCGGCTTGTTGAAGAAAGGAATTTTGACCCAACTCGAAGAATCGCCGCTCAAAGTGGAAGTTGCCCCCGATTTCCGAGCAAAACAACTCCCCAGTCTGAGCAAACGGCAAGATCATCGGCGCAAGGCCGCGCAGGACAAAGGCACCGTGCTTCATGCCTATGAGCATAAATTTCTCGACGCCATCGAAGCGCGCCCGGACCGGCCTGTGAGCAAAATTGACTTTACCGACGCGATGAAGGATTTTCTGGAACGGACGGCGGTGCGCGTGAAAGGGTTTGACCTGTCCGATACGCAGGATTATTACAAACAGATCGTCACCCGCGCGTGGAATGAAGCGCAGAAGATCGGTGAAATTGACCAAAAAGACCAATTCCTGGATCGCAATATGGAATGGGTGTTGATGCACAAAGATTATCCGACCGTGTTCCAGACCCCGCGCCATATCTATTACCCGATCTGGTCCCGTCCCATTTACACGGGCGGGCTGGGGACGGGAGCCGCGCCCAAGATCGGAGGCGGAAAATCATCGTCCAGCGGGCCGGGGTTGGGCGATGTCGCGGGGGGGTTCGCCGGATGGGCGGAGAATACGATGGGAAGTCTGGCCGGGGCGATCCTGCCTGGTAAGATTTCTGCGGCAGGATCGCAAGGCGTAATCAACTTGAGCGGGTTGGATAAAGCGACAGGCGATTTCTTTGAAGCGCTGTCGAAAAGTAGCGGTTCCGGGGGGGGCGGCGGAGGCGGGGGCAGTAGTTGTGCCTGTGCCTGTGCGGGGTGTGCGTGTGCGTGCGCCTGTGCCGGTGGGGGCCGGTAATGCATGGGGCCAGCGAATTTCGGTGGTGGGTACGACTGGCTCAGGAAAAACGACCACGGCCCGTGAAATTTCGACACGTTTGCATCTGCCGCATGTCGAATTGGACGCGCTGTATTGGGCAGAAAACTGGACGCCCGCCCCAGAAGAAGCCTTTCAGGCGCGGGTGCGAGAGGCGGTTGCTGGGGAACAGTGGGTGATGGATGGGAATTACAGTCGGGTACGTACGCTGATATGGGGACGGGCAGAGATGGTGGTGTATCTGAATTATTCGTTTGGGCGGGTGTTTTGGCAGTTGTTGCAGAGGACGTTTCGGCGGTCCTTTTCACAGGAGGAGCTTTGGCATGGCAATCGAGAAAGCATTCAAAAATCGATTCTCAGCCAAGATTCGATCCTACGTTGGATGCTGACGACCTATCACCGACGGCGGAAACAGTATGCCGCGCTCTTTCAGCAACCCGAATTTGCTCATTTACAAGTTGTGCAGTTGAAAACGCCGAAAGAGACAAAGGCGTGGTGGGCGAGTTTACCCCCCATTTTGCCCGATGCAGTTTGATCTTCCTTCTTCTGAATTATTACGCGAGCAGGCGGACTGGTTGTCCCCTGCTCGTTCGCGTTTACTGAGGCAAGTCGGGATCGCACACCGGGAACGGATTTTAGATTTGGGGTGCGGGTACGGGATCGTGACGGAGGAGTTGTCGCGGCGAGGGAGTGGGAGGGTGGTGGGGGTGGATTATCGTTTGGATGCAATGCGTAGTGACGACTTCAGTCGTTCCCACGCAACGACTGAAGTCGTCACTACGGGGTTTGTTACGGGGAAAGCAGAGCGATTGCCCTTTTCAGCAAATGCTTTCGATCTGGTATTTTGCCAGTTGGCGTTGATGTGGATGCCGCTGGAGCAAACCGTAGCGGAGATTGGGCGGGTAACGATGAAAGGTGGTGTAGTTGTGGCGATTGAGCCGGATTATGGCGGGATGCTGGAGTGGCCGGAGGGCGTGGGGTTGAAAGAGGTGTGGATTGCCGCGCTGACCCGCGCGGGGGCGGACCCGCTCGTCGGGCGGAAACTGCCGGGGGCGTTGGCGCGGGCGGGGTTCGACGTGCGGGTAGAGACGACGGCGGGGATTCAGCCCCCCCGCGAAAGCCGGTTTGCGTTCCTGCGCGGGTTGCCCCTCACCCCGGAGGAGGAGAGAAGGGTGGTGGAGGTGGAAAAACGCGCGGGGGGAGATTTTTCAAAATGGGAATCTCTGGTGCATTTGCCGTTTGTATTGGTCACTGCGACAAAATAAAAGCCGGATTTCGTGGTGAAATCCGGCTTTTATTATTTAACCTATTGAGCTGTTGAATTGAGACTCGTCTCAGGGATTCCTCGCTGCGCTCGGAATGACATGCTTGCACGATAACCAACTACCCGACTAATAAACTGTCTATCGCCGCGCTGAGCTCGGTGAGGGTGGTGACGCGGAGGACGGTACTGCACAGGGGGTGGTATTGGAGCATGTCGCTATCCCCTGTGCCCCACTGGGAGGGCTGTTCGGGGTTGAGCCAGATGGTGCGGTTGGCGCGGCGGGCCATTTGGCTGAAAAGATCGGTGCGGGGGTTGTTGTAGTTGTTGCGCCCATCGCCGACGACGATGAGGGTGGTGCGGCTGTCGAGGGTGTCCATGTAGTCGTGGGAGAAGTTGTCGAGGCTATGACCGAGGTCAGTGCTGTAATAACCGGGGGGGAGGCGGACGAGGACGCGGTTGACGGCTTCTTTGGATTCACAGCCCTGGAAGTCGGGGGAGATGTATTCCATGTGGTCTATAAAGGCGAAGGCGTGGGTTTTGGTGATCTGATCTTGCATGGCGTAGATCAGGGAGAGCATGAGTTCGGACATGTGCCGCATGGAGGTGCTGATGTCGCAGATGACGACGATTTTCGGTTTGAGGCGGCGGTCGCGGTGTTTGAGGTCGAAGGGGACGCCGTTGTGTTTGAGGTTGGCGCGGATGGTGGCTTTGGCGTCGAGGGTGCCGGTTTTGGCGCGGCGTTGACGGAGGGCGACGCGGGTGCGGATGACGGCGGCGAGGCGGGTGACTTCTTTGCGGAGTTGATCCATTTCGGAGTCGGTGAGGGAGTGGAAGGGGCGGTCGTAGAGGGAGTCCACGCCTTTTTCGGGGTCGCGCTCGCTCATGTTTTCGGCGATGCGCTGACCGACCTGGCGACGGATTTGTTCGCGCATGGCTTGCATGTTGGATTGCATGATCTCGCCCATTTGCTGGAGGCGCTGGGGGTCCATGCCCATTTCTTGCAGGATCGCCATCATGTCGCGCATGGCCTCTTGAATTTCGGGAAAACGGAGGGCTTGTTCCATCCGGCGACGCATCCATTCCATATAGCGAGGGTCGTCGGCGTGGTTGACGCCGGTGAGCGCTTCGAGGCGTTCCATTTCTTCGGGGGTGAGGGGTTCGCCGCGGAGGAGTTTTTCGAGCAGTTGGCGCAGTTTGCGGTTGAACGCTTGCAGGGCCTCGGCGAGCATGTTCGCTTCTTCGGGGGTGAGGTCGTCGGGCAGGCTTTGCATGGGGGGCATCCCGCCGGTGTCGAAGAAGAGGGGGAAGAGTTCGTCGAAGACGGGAAGGTCGTTGAAGTCTTTGACGAGGGTGGCGCGAAGGGAGAGCCGGAAATTTTCGCGTTGGTGTGCCCCCAGGTCATCCACTGCGCGAAACGCGTCGGCAGATTCTGCGAGACTGACGCGTACGCCTTTATTCCGCAGGGCGTTGATAAATTGGACAATTCGTTCTTCCATACAACTCTCCAAGATTTGTACGCAGATTTATATGATTTCGCAGATTTGATTTAATAATAGCATCTGCGAAATCCTTAAAATCTGCGTACGATCATCAATTTCTTCCCAAATACTTCGTCAAATCATCATCCCCCTTCCGTGGGGGCGCGGGTTTATTCAACTGGCGTTTAGCTTTTTGGATGTCGGATTCGTGTTTGAGGAGGACGGTGATCGTAGTGTCGAGGGTCTTTTCGTCCAGATTCTTCGCGTTGAGGGCCACCAGCGCTTTCGCCCAATCGAGCGTTTCGCTGATGCTGGGGGATTTGCGTAAATCCATCCCGCGCATCATTTGCACGAGTTCGACCGCCTGCCGCGCGAGTTTCGGATTCAGTTCGGGGACTTTCAACCGCACCACGGCGAGTTCCTGGTCCACGTTCGGGTAACCGATGAACAGGTACAGGCAACGGCGTTTGAGGGCCTCGGAGAGTTCGCGGGTGTTGTTGCTCGTCAGGATCACCAACGGACGATGCACGGCGGCGAGCGTGCCCAATTCCGGCACACTGATCTGGAAATCGCTCAACACTTCGAGCAGAAAGGCTTCAAACTCAGCATCGGCGCGGTCAATTTCATCAATCAACAACACGGTCGGCTGTTCGCTCAAAATCGCTTTGAGCAGGGGACGCTGGAGCAAAAACCGCATCGAGAAAAAGACATCTTCCTCGTTCGCGAGCCGGTCTGCCGCCTCGGTCAGGGTCACCGCGCCACTCAGGGTTTGCTGAAGCTGGTCGCGAAGCAGTTGGGTATACAGCAATTGTTTCGCGTATTCCCATTCGTACAGGGCTTTGGTTTCGTCCAGCCCTTCGTAACATTGCAGGCGGATGAGTTCCCGCCCGGTCGCGCTAGCAATGGCTTTGGCGAGTTCGGTCTTCCCCACCCCCGCGGGGCCTTCGGTCAGAAGGGGTTTGCCGAGTTGTTGGGACAGGTACATGATCGTGGCGATTTCGTCATTGGCGATGTATTGTTGATCCCCCAGGCAATTTTTGAGGTCTTCAGGCGAGCGGAAGGTCGTGGTCATGGGACTCCTTTTGGGTGGTGTTTCGTGTCCGGTGGGCAGTGGGCAGTGTTCAGTATTCAGTGGTCAGTAGTCAGTAATCAGATAACTGATAACTGATAACTGATAACTGATAACTGATAACTGATAACTGATAACTGATAACTGATAACTAAATTATATCCTTCCGCGCAAGGGTTTTCGGAAAGTGAGGTATGAACACTTGATTAAGGAAATTGGGAACAAGTTTGGGATACTCTTTGACGCAAAGTCGCAGAGTCGCAAAGTTTTCTTTTTCATTTCTTTGCGGCTTCGCGGCTTTGCGTCAAAACGCCCTTTACAAAACCCCCTCCCCTGTGGAAAAATGAACCCATGCGCCCCACCATACAAGTTCTCGACCCCCACCTCATCCCTAAAATCCTGACCGAAGCCAAACAAATCCTGGCCGAACTCGGGTTTGAAGTCCGCGGCAAACAACTTCGCGCCCGTCTGCTCGAACATGGCCTGAAAACCACCCCCGATGGCCGCATCCTCTTCCCCCCGGACGTGGTAGAGGCCGCCATCGCCTCCACCCCCCGAACGTTCACCCTCCACACCCGCGAGGGGACGCCGTACACCGACCTGGGCGGCGACTGCGTGCATTTTGTCCCCGGTTCGAGCGGATTAAGTATTCTCGATCACCGTACCGGAGCCACGCGCCTCGCCAACAGCACGGACTTCGTCGAATACATCCGCCTGTGCGACGGCCTCGAACACATTGCCTACCCCGCCACCGCCTTCTCCACCAACGCCGACATCGAAGCGCAAATCTCCGACGCGTGGCGGCTGTACATGGTCCTGACCAACACCCGCAAACCCGTCGTCTCCGGCGCGTTCACCGAACACGGCGTCCCGCGCATGGTCGAGATGATGCAACTCTTCCGCCACGACCGCGCCGACCTCCTCGCCCGCCCCATGTCCATCTTCACCATCACCGCCACCGGCAACTTCCGTTACAGCGAAGACTCCTGCCAAAACCTGCTCGACTGCGTGGAAGCGGGCATCCCCGTAGAAATCGTCCCCGTCACCATCATGGGTCTCATCGCCCCCGTCACCCTCTACCGCGCCACCGTCTTTCACGTCACCGACGTGCTGGCCGGGCTGGTGATGGCGCAAATCATCAAACCCGGTGCGCCCGTCCTCTTTGGCGGTGCGCCCGCCACCTTCCACATGAAAATGGCAACCTCCCCCATGATGGCGATTGAAGCGATGCGGCTAGATTTGATGTATCTCGCCGTCGCCAAACATCTTGGCCTCCCGTGCCAAACCTACATGGCGTTCAGCGAAAGCAAACTCCTCGACGCCCAGGCTGGGGCCGAGACGTTCGGCAGTGCGCTCCTCGCGGCGCTGGCCGGGGCCAACTCCATCTCCGGGCCGGGGATGCTCGATTACCTGCTCGTCTTCAGCCTGCCCAAACTGGTGTTCGACAACGAAGTCTGCGGGCAAGCCCTGCACTTTGTCCGCGAACAGAAACCGCCCGAAGATTTCCCGACGATTGACCTCGCCCGCCAACTGCTCGCCGACGCCCACCTGCTCACGTCCCCCCACACGATCCAAAACTGGCCTACCGAACTCTACCTCCCCGGCATGGTGTACGACCGCCTCAACCGCGACACCTGGGCCAAAGCGGGCGCGTGGACCCTCGAACAGCGCGCCACGGACGAAGTGGACAAACGCCTGGCCGCGTACGAACCCCTGGACACGGACCCCCGCGTGGTTGCGGAACTTCAGCGGATCATCCGCGCGGGCATGGCGGTGGACGCGCCATTGCCCTTCATCCCCGAAGCGCGGAAGCCAAAAACGGTGGAAACCGCGCCCGCGCGGGTGCGGCGGCATGTGCGGGGGGGATAACTTGAACATGCTATAATTTAGACATGCTTCACCGCCATCTCACCCACCAGGAATACACCCTTGCCGCAATTGACGATACCATCGCGCGCGGCAAACGGCGGGATTGGGCAGAATTGCGCCAGGCCGCTTTAGTGGATCGAACCATCTTTGAAAAAGTCCTGCGTGTCTGTCTGGCCCATACCGCTGATCCTTACGCCCAACGCTATCATTTTTGGAAACAATATGCCCAACGCCATCTTACCTGAATGGGAACAAGTGTTAGCATCGGCGGCGCATCTGCAACGTCTTTTACCGGAGGCCATCCTGGTGGGTGGAAGTGCTTCCGCCATTTATGCACATCACCGCCTCTCCACAGATGCCGATCATGTGTTGACCGATTTGTTATCGCGATTCGATCAGATTCTGGCGGAACTGGAGTCCGTGGCAGGTTGGAAAACCGCTCGTGTCAAGCGACCTGTTCAGATTCTTGGAAGTTTAGACGGGATCGAAACGGGTGTACGCCAGTTGATTCGAGATGCGCCTCTTGAAACCACGCAGATTGAATACCAGGGGGGAAAGATCACGGTTCCGACAGAAGCTGAGATGCTACGAATTAAGGGAGTCCTGATTCTTAAACGGAACGCCACGCGTGATTACCTCGATTTTGTTGCGCTGGCAGATCATCTTGGTTCCGAAAAAATGATCGCGTCTTTGCTAACTTTCGACCAGCTTTACCCACAGCCTAACGAAGAATCCGCCTTACAACAGCTCCAGATTCAACTGGCTCAACCTTTACCTTATGATCTGGAAGAACTAAATCTTTCAGAGTACAAGAATCTTGCATCCCGGTGGACAGACTGGCTTCACGTAAAAACCTCTTGCATTGAGTTTGCCACAGTTATCTTTGACAAGATTATTGGGTTGGATACAGAATAAAGGCGCGCGATCGCGGAGCTTAAACGGATCATCCAAACCGGCATGACCACCGTTACCCCCCTCCCCATAGCGTAAAAGTCCCCCCATCTACGCCCGCCCCGCGCGGGTACAGCGATATGCACGCGGGCGAGCCTCGTCTGAAAATTCGCAAACACCTGAGAGTTAGGAAAACAATCCTACCCACAGACGCTATATTCTCATAAAATTCCCCAGGCACTCCTTAAAATTTCGATATAATAGCCGTCTCCCCCTACACGACCGAGTTTTCGCAACTTCGCGCGTTTTTTATCACATCTCTCAATCTGCCAGAGACGCCGTTGAACGGACTCGGTTTTGTGTTTAAAACTATCGAATGGGCTACCTTCAGCGAGTTACGCTGAATATTTTTGCGTTGGAGCTATGCAATGAAACCCTCTTTTTTCTCCCTCTTTTCTCACAAAAATCGTCTTTGGCAGGGTCTCGTGACCTTACTTCTGATTGGCGTCCTGGTCAGTTTAAGTCCCCACCAATCCGCCGATGCGGCAGTAGATGGTTGGAACGCACTGACCGGCCCTTCCGGCACCGGGACCAGTGGTGTGGTGAACATCTTGCAATTAGATAGTAGCAATAACCTGTACGTAGGTGGTTCCTTTGCCACGGCAGGAGGCGTAACCGTCAATAGCATCGCAAAGTGGAATGGAACCGGCTGGTCTGGGTTATCCACAGGGCTAACCTCTGGCGTCTCAGTGAGAGGGCTTGCGTTTGACAGCGCCAACAACCTTTATATCACCGGCTCATTTGATAATATAGGCGGGCTACCTGGCGCCACGCGTGGCAATGCGGCCAAGTGGGATGGCACCACCTGGGGTTGGCTCACGACCACTCCTTATATCAACTTAACGGCCGCCAGCAATAATGTTGTGATTGACAGCAGTAATAATGTTTATTTTGGGGGAACATTTGGTGGTGCTGGAAATGCAATCACCCCGATGAATTACATCACTCGATACAATGATTTTGCCACCTTTTCCACGTTGACCGATGCCACAACCACCCAGTTTGGGGTGAACAATGTGGTTTACGCCCTGGCCCTCGATGGCAGTAACCAGGTTTATGCAGGTGGGTTATTTACCTCCGCCGCAGGGGTGGCGAACACGGCACGGATCGCCAGGTTCAATGGCACGAACTGGCTTCCTTTGGGGGCAGGGATTGATAATGGGCAGGTGAACGCCCTGGCCTTTGACAGTCTGGGGAATCTGTATGTAGGGGGTTCGTTCACCACGGTGAACGGAGGGACCCCGGCGGCAGGGATTGCCATGTGGAACGGCACCACCTGGAGCGCGTTGGGAAGCGGTGTTACAGGCGGGGGGGTAAATGCCATTGCCATCACCCCGGATAATGTGGTGTATGTGGGAGGCAATTTCACCAGTGCGGGAGGTGTGTCCGGCACAGCCAACCTCGCCCGGTGGAGCGGCGGATGGCGTGCGTTGCCCGAAGGGACCCCAGCGGGTGCTGTCAACGCCCTGAAGTACGACACCGTGAACAAGTATTTGTATGTAGGGGGTTCCTTTACAAATGCAGGCTCCCCGGCTGTGACCGTCAATAATGTCACCATTTACCAACCTGGAGGGTTGGTCGTCACCACCGCTTTGGATACGATAGATGCCAACGGGGGGAACTGTGTCACCTTATCCATCTCACAATTGCCTGGTGCGGATGGCGTGACCAGCTTACGCGAAGCGATTTGCGCCGCCAACGCCGCCCCCGGAATTGATTCGATCACGTTTAGCAGTAGTCTCGACGGCACCCCCTTGACGTTAACGCGCGCGGGTACGGGCGAAGACGCCAACAGCACTGGGGACCTGGACATTACCGACACCTTGAATATCACCGGGAATGGTACTTCCAACACGATTGTCCAGGCCGGGACGACGACCGCCAACGGCATTGATCGGGCGTTTCACATCGTCTCAAATGTCAGCGTTAATCTGTCAAATCTGACCATCCGCTACGGGCGGAACTTAAGTGAGAACGGCGGGGGGATTGAGAACAATGGAACCTTGAATATATCGGGAAGTGTGATCACGCAAAACGCAGGCTTTAGCGGTGGCGGAATTCACAATACGTTTCAGACGGTCACTATTTCCAACAGCACAATCAGTAATAATGCTGGCACATATGGCGGTGGCATTAGCAATGACCAGGGTACACTAACCTTGCAACAAAGTACCGTTTCCGGGAATGTTGCCTCGGGAAATGGCGGTGGGATTGATAGCGATGCGTTCGGCGTCGCGGCGACCTTAAATGTGTACAACAGCACCATCAGCGGTAATACGGCGTCCTTTAGCGGAGGAGGCATTTTGGCCTATACAGGGGGGGCCGGCAACACAACGGTTAACCTGATCAATGCGACTATCTTCAATAACGGGGGGACTGGAGGCCTTTACAGTTGGGCTACTGGCGCGGGGACGGCGATCTTTAACATGCAAAACAGCCTGATTGCCGATCAAGCCGGGGCAACCACCGATTGTTCCGCAGATACGGGCTTCTTTGTCTCCAACAACTACAACTTAGCCAGCGACGGCACCTGTAACCTGACCCAACCCAATGACATTCCAACCGGGACTGCAAACTTAGGCGCTTTGCAAGACAACGGCGGCGCGACCCAAACACACGCCTTACAGAGTGGCAGTCAGGCCCTGGATGCGGGGAACAACACAGTTTGTGCCGCGTCCCCCATCAACAACGTAGACCAACGCGGTACCACCCGCCCTCAAAACACCACCTGCGACATCGGGGCGTTTGAATACGTCGCCCCTGTTGCCCCCGGCACGAGTGGTGGCAACGGTCCGGGCGGGGTGGGCGTGACGGATGGCACCAGTAGCCTTGAACTGTGGTTGAATGCGGGCACGGGGGTCACGACCGCGGGCGGCAGTGTGAGCACATGGGCCGATCAATCCGGGAATAGCGCTCATGTACAGCAAAGTACCGCCACAAACCAGCCTCTGCATGTGACGAACCAACTCAACGGTCAGCCGATTGTTCGCTTTGATGGGAACAATGATTATCTCGATATCCCGACCAGCGTGATCCAGGGAAGGACGGCATTTAGCTTCTTTACAGCGTTCAAGCCGAATGGGAGTGCGGCCTGGCAACGCTTGTGGGACTTCGGACAAGATACGAACGTCTATGGGTATGTCACCACAAATTGGAACGGCTTAAACAGCCCAAGGTTTGGCATCAGCACCACCGGGATAGGAGCTGGCGAACAATCTTTGTCATTTCCCGGATCGTTGACCATCGGGAGCACGGAATTGGTTGAATTGATCTTTACCGGCTCGAATGGCTATGGTTTCCAGAAAGGCGGCGCGCAGGGATCTGCGGGCTTTACCCTGACCCCAAACAGCCTGGGGAGCATCACCCAAAACAGAATTGGGAGATCTACGTTTAATGTGGATGCGTATCTCAACGCGGACATGGGCGAGTTTGTGGTCTATTCGACGGCCCTTAACGACACAGATCGCATTCTGGTCGAAAACTACCTAAGTGCCAAATACAACATGGCCCTGAGCGGTACCGATGTCTACGATGGCGACACCAACGGCGATTTTGACCTCAACGTAGCCGGTATCGGACAGACGGGCGGGAACACGCACACCCTGGCGTATTCGGCGGGGATGATTGTGGTCAACCGCACCTTCTTGAATGAGAACGGCGACTGGCTCCTGTTTGGGCACAAAACCCCCGCCAACGTCACCGTGCCGGATGACCTGCCCTCCGGCAACGGTTGGGATGGCGTCAATGATCGGCGTTGGGCACGCCACTGGTACATCGACGTGACCGAAGCCAGCACCCCGAACGGCACCGTGGACATCATTTTCGACTTCAGCGAAGGGGGGATGACGGGTCTGCCGCCGGATAACCCGGTCAGCAACTACCGCCTGCTCAAACGGAGTGGCACCACCGGAACCTTTACGGACATCACGACCGCTTCCGGGGCCACCGTCGTCATCACAGGCGATCAAGTCCAATTCCTGGGCGTGAATGTGTCCCAACTGGGCAGTAACTTCACCCTGGGAACCCTGGACTTTGTGGACTCCCCCACCGCCCTCACCCTCCAATCCTTCACCGCCCGCGCGGGTACGCTCCCCGTCATGGGTCTGCTCGCCCTGATCGGGCTGGGGTTGATCGGGTGGGTGTTTCGACGGAGAAGTTAATCATTGTCAAATTGGTTCAATCTCTTAGATTGTGTAATCATCAGCAAAAGGGCGAACAATAGAGTACTATATAAGCATGACTCCGAGAAATGTGTACTATCCACCAACCACTCCACAGCAACGGAAACTGCTCTTTGAAACTTGGGAGGAAACGGGTAACGTAACCACCTCTTGCCAAAAAGCGCATGTTGGGCGGACGACGTTTTACCTCTGGAAGCCGCGTTTTGAGCAAAACGGATATGCCGGTTTGGAAACTTGTGAACAGAATGGCGTACCTAAAGGAACTGGGCGGGTAGCGGCTGAGGTTGAATCCAAAGTATTGGAACTGCATGATCAACATGCTGATTGGGGTAAACATCGTTTGGTTGATGAAATGGCCAAAACCAACAACTGGATTCCCTTGGTTAGCCCAAACACAGTGCGACGCATCTTGGAAGATGCCGGGATGTGGAAGCCAGAGGAAAAGCGGGGGAAAAAAAAAGAAGATTTGATCCGGTGAGCCGGACGGCTGAGGAGCCAGGTCTGGCACTCAATGTTGATCTGTGTTTTGTGCCTGTCAGCCATCTGGTGGATGTAAAACTGCCAGCGGTGAGTGGCTCATCCGGCCACTTGGTTGTCGAACGCTTGAAAGAAGCGGGACAGGAGCCAGATTACCCTGGCAAGGTGTTTGCGGATCCGGGACTGGATTATGTTGAGGCAGTTCAGGCTTTCGTGAAGGCCTCGCAATCGCGTTTTGGTTCAAGCCTCAAGGCTACCCCCGTTGAAAAACCATCTCAACGGGGTGCACTCCAGCGCTTGCGCCAAGAAGAGGCTCTGCTATGCATCGAGCGGCGCGACGCCCGCCAACGCCGCAAACTCGAAGACTTGGCTTGGCGAGTGACTTGGCAGCCGTATCGTACTGAAAAACCGTCTAAGCCGGAGATTACGAACCCCAAAGTGCGCGCCCGTTGGGGTTCTCGCAAAGTGCAAGAAGAACAGCGACAAAATTTGCGCCAACAACATCGTCAGCTAGCCGCACAACGCCAACAGGAAGACAAACTGTGGCGCTTGAACAGAAACATATTGCGAGAACAAATGACCTTGTTGCCCATTGTCACGGACTGGATGGCTGTTTTGGTGGTTACCGATAATTGTACCCGGCAGTGTTTAGGATTACCGCTCTTCGTGGCTGGTTCGCATGTCACTTCCGAAATAGTTGCCCTGGCTTTACGAACTTTGTTACCAGCCGATTTGCAGTTCCTAATCTCTGATCGTGGCATACACTTTACGGCGGATGCATTTCAACAGTTAGCCAGAGATGCTGAATTTGTCCACGTGGTTATTGCTCGCCATCGCCCACAGTCAAATGGAATTGCGGAACGTTTTGTCCGCACGCTCAAGGAGTGGCTGGCTGATAAAGCCTGGCAATCGGATAAGGAATTATTAGAATTTTTACACCTGTTTTTGTCGGAATACAACGACCGTCCGCATCAGGGGTTACCCATTCCCGGGCTATCTCCCAATGAATACGCCAACCGCATCTGGCTTTTGTAGCCCGCAGTGTTCGCCCTTTTGCTGATGATTACA
>WBZL01002297.1_pt1 | contig 18831 bp, 15 predicted proteins | sample 5204291 | NCBI WGS metagenome assembly WBZL01 (sample SAMN12344345, study PRJNA552823) | activated sludge metagenome | biome: Activated sludge suspended growth; feature: Nitrification reactor; material: Wastewater; isolation source: activated sludge from nitrification reactor of wastewater...
CAGGAGGAGGGAATAGTTGGCGTGATGCCCTGAAAGGTTCGAATCATGGGGCAATCTAGGACAGCTCCGGCTGGAATAGCAAGAGGCCTCGTTTGACAGACTTTTCCGGCCTTTCGTAGACTGACGGGCTATGGCTTCATCATTGATTACTCCATCACGTACGAAACGCACGAAACCCACCATCGGTTTTGTGAACCTGGGTTGTTCCAAGAACCAAGTCGATTCCGAGGTCATGCTCGGCACGCTGGTGGCCGGCGGGTTTCAACTGACCGGCGATGCCCGTGCTGCCGAAGTCGTGATCATCAATACCTGCGGCTTTATCGAAGAGGCCAAACAGGAGTCCATCAACAGCATCATCGAACACGGGCGCCTCAAAAAGTCAGGGTCCTGTCGGGTATTGATCGCCGCCGGGTGTCTGGCGCAGCGGTACCAGGGCGAACTTCTAAAGGAACTCCCTGAATTGGATGGGGTGGTCGGTACGGGCGAGTTCGGTCGCATCGCCGAGATTTGTCGCAGCCTCCTGGCTCCCAAAGCTCGTCAACAACGTGTCTGGCTCGGCCAGCCACCCTACTTGTACGATGCCGAGACGCCGCGCATCCGGCTGGGGACGCCCCACAGCGCCTACCTCAAAATTGCCGAAGGCTGTAACCGCAACTGTGCGTTCTGCGCCATTCCGATCATGAGGGGCAAGCAGCGAAGCCGCCCGGTCGACTCGATCGTGGCAGAGGCGAAGCGGTTGGGGCAGGAAGGCGTGAAGGAACTCAACCTCATTTCTCAGGACACCATTAACTACGGGGTCGATCTGGGGCTCAAACAGGGACTCACGGCGTTGCTGCGTGAACTGGTCACCGTGGAGGGCGCGCGGTGGATCCGGCCATTCTATTTATATCCGCAACAGGTCACGGATGAGCTGTTGGAGCTGTATGCCGGAGCGCCGCGTATCACGAAGTATCTCGACATGCCGTTGCAACATATCAGCGACCGCATGCTGAAGCGCATGCATCGGTTGGGTGATCGCAAACACATCACCAAGCTGGTTGAACGGATCCGCACGAAGATCCCCGGTGTGTTTTTTCGGACGGCGTTCATCGTTGGATTTCCCGGCGAGACCGATGAGCACTTTGAAGAATTGAAGCAGTTCATCCTCGACATGGAGTTCGATCGCGTCGCGGTCTTCCTGTATTCAGACGAAGAGGGAACGTCGGCGGTCGATCTCGATCACAAAGTCGAACAGGCGGTGATGGAGGAGCGGCGCAACGAATTGCTGGCGCTGCAGGAATCGATTTCAGAGTCCAAGAACCGCGAGTATCTCGGCCGTACGATCGAGGTGCTGATTGATGGAAAGTCTGAAGAATCAGATCGACTGCTTGAGGCCAGGCATGAGGGGTTGGCGCCGGAAATCGACGGGGTGGTGTATTGTGAACGCGGCGTCGGGAAGCCCGGCGACTTTGTTTCGGTAACGGTGACGGACGTGGCCGGGTACGATCTCATCGCACAACCGGTCGTCCGGATGGAACCGCAGGTCGCCTCCACCGCAACCCCAACCCTCCTCATGCCCAAGAGAGGCGGGACGGGCTACCGGTAGGATGGTCCCGGCCGGCAGCCCGTCGGTGAATCGCGCGTCTTACACCTTGGCGCTGAGATACAGCGATGCACCCCGTCGATTGATGAGAACCAGCACGGTCTGTCCTTTCTTCAGATGTGACGCCGCCTGATCGAACTCCTTGATCGATGTGACCGCTTTACGGTTGATTTCGCGGATCACGTCGCCAGGCATCAACCCCGCCCGTTCCGCATCGCTGTCCGGGTCGACCGCAGTGACCACGACTCCCGAGATCTTTCCCTTGAGTCCGAGCTCTTGCGCCGTATCACGATCCAGTTCCTGTACCGCGAGTCCCGCCAGGGGCTGATCAGAGGGCCCGGCCTCCGCCTTGGCCACCTGCGGATTGTCGGGCAACTCGGCGATGGTCACGACCAGCTCTTTTTCCTGGCCATCCCGCATCACCTTCACGGTAACTTTGCTGCCGACCGCGCTTCGGGTCACCGCGCGTTGAAGCGTGACGGCGTCTTCGATCGGGGTGCCCTGAAATGAGAGGATCACGTCACCCTGTTTGATGCCGGCCTTCTCCGCCGGTCCCTCTTCTTTCACATCAGTCACCACGGCTCCGTTGCTGCCGGTCACGCCGAAGGACTTGGCGAGATCATGGTTCAGATCCTGGATACCGATGCCGAGGAATCCACGCACCACCTTGCCGGTCTTCACCAGACTTTCATAAATCGGTTTGCTCATGCCCGTCGGGACTGCGAACCCCACGCCCTGATAGCCGCCGGTTTGGGAGAAGATGGCCGTGTTGATGCCGACGAGTTCACCTCTGGTATTCACGAGCGCGCCGCCGCTGTTCCCGGGATTGATGGCGGCATCGGTCTGGATGAAATCTTCATACTGCGTGATGCCCATGTGCCCGCGTCCCAAGGCACTCACGATTCCCAGGGTGACGGTAGAATTTAGGCCAAACGGATTTCCCACCGCCAGGACATATTCGCCCACTTGAAGCCGACTGGAATCACCCCAGGGAATGGTCGGTAGTTGCGATCCGTCGATTTTCACTACCGCCACGTCGCTCTTCGGATCCGTGCCGACGATCCGTCCTTTGAACTCACGTTTGTCCGGAAGGGTCACGGTCACGGTTTTGGCTCCGGCGATCACATGGTTGTTGGTGAGGACATAGCCGTCAGGGGATACGATGACCCCCGAGCCCTGCCCGCCACCGCGCCGCTCCTTCGGCTCCATCGGTGGTCCGAATCGCCGAGGACCGAACGGCGATCCGAAGAAGTCTTCCGGGCGTCCGCGATGGCGGCCCCCGTCGGACACTTCCTCGGCGCCGCTTGTCGTGATGTTGACGACTGCAGGGGTAACGGTTTTTGCCACATCGGTGAACCCGGATGCGGGAAGGACACTGCCGACCGCGACCGGACGTGGTTCGGTGCTCGGCGACGAATTGGACGCGTGGGATGTCGTGAGAGGGGTATAACTCCAGATCAAAGCCGCACCCAAACCGGCGATGCCGGCGAACAGACTCAGCGATTGCGTGGGTCGTTTCATGGAACTCCTCCTCCTAAACGTTCGGTGATATGCCTGCGCAGGAGACGGTCCCGCGTGTGAGATTCACTTGGAACGTAGCAACCGAGGATGAGAAACCAATTAAGGCGGGATTAAAAGTTCTTAAGCTGTCGGTGGCGCGAGGGGAAGTACGAGCGTAAAGGTTGAGCCGTTGCCCACGTCGCTGTGTACCTCGATGTGGCCGTGATGCGCGTCGGCAATCCAGGCGCAGATGGACAGACCGAGTCCGGTTCCTTTTTTCGTGTGGGCTCTTGCATCGTCGGTACGGAAGAAACGGTCGAAGATCTGTTTGTGCGCCTCCGGGGGAATACCGATTCCGTAGTCGCGCACCGAGAGGCGTGCCGTTCGGCCTTCCACCCGGAGGTCGATTTCCACCTTGCCTTGCGGGTAGGAATACTTCACGGCGTTGTCGACGAGGTTGAGAATGAGTTCACGGAGCCGGAGTTCGTCGCCCTGCACGGTAGCCGGCTGAATCGTGCCCATGATGACGTCGATCTCTCGTTCTTGGCCCAGGAGGCAGGCTTGACGTTGAATGTCTTCCACCAATGCCTCCAGGCGAACCGGCTCGCACTCGGTTTTCACCTGTCCCATATCCGCCCGTGAGAGGAAGAGCAGTTCCTCCACAATGCGTGACATGCGGTCGATTTCTTCCAAATTGCTTTCCAGCACGGCGATGTAATCTTCGACCGGCCGAGGTCGGCGCAGCACCAATTCGCTTTCGCCCTTCATGACGGTGAGTGGGGTGCGCAGTTCGTGGGAAGCGTCGCTACTGAATTGCCGGATCTGCGCGAAGGAGGTTTCCAGTCGCGCAATCATATTGTTGAAGGTGTCGGTCAGTCGCCCGATTTCGTCGGAGGATCGTTCGGAAGTGAGTCGTTGTGTCAGGTCCCCCGCGGCAATCCGTTGCGCCGCCACGGTAATGGAATCGACCGGCCGTAAGGCGCGTCCGGCGAGAAACCAGCCTCCCACCAGCGACACGACCAACGCGATCGGGGCCATGACCAGCAGGACCAGGAGGAACCGGCGGAGGGTTTCCTCGACTCCTTCCAGGGTCGTGCCGACCTGCACGATGTAGAGCAGAGACCCGCGATAAATGATCGGAACGGAAACCAGCCGGAGCGGGGGTTCGTTGGGGTACCTCGCCGATTCGAACACCGTGCTGCCGGTAAAGGCCGCCTCGAGCGCCGATCGGCTCAGCGGCACGTCGTGTTGACGGATGTTGGGGGATCGGATGGTGATCGTCCCGGTGGGACTGAAAATTTGAAAGAATTTGTCGATGCGCGTCAACTCGGGGAACTGACTCAACAGTGCGTCTTCATCGATCAAGGGCAGGAACCCCCGCTTCTCCAGCGAGCGCACGGCCGCCGATGCGGTTTCCTGCAGCGACTCATCAACCTGATCGCGGAGGCCTCGGGCCGTGATGGTATACAGCACCACGGAGAAAGTCATCAAAATCAGGGCCAGGGCCGTTCCGTACCAGAGCGTGAGCCGGACGCGAAGCGGCATCAGTCCACCTTGAGCATGTACCCACTCCCTCGGATGGTGTGAATCAGCTTTCGGGCCCGCCCGCGATCGATCTTATTCCGCAAGTAATTCACGTAGACGTCGATGACGTTGGTGAAGGTGTCGAAATCCTGATTCCAGACGTGATCGGAAATCATGGGGCGAGTCAGGACTCTCCCCGCATGCCGCATGAAATATTCCAGCAGCGCGTATTCCTTGACCGTGAGGTCGATGCGTTGTCCCCCGCGCGTGACTTCACGAGTGGCGGGATTGAGGATGAGGTCATCGATCTGCAGGGTGCCTGCGGTTTCCGCGGTGCCGCGCCGCAAGAGCGCCCGGACCCGGGCAAGCAACTCGTCGATGGCGAACGGTTTGGTCAGGTAGTCGTCTGCGCCCGCATCGAGGCCCTTGACCCGCTGATCCACCTTTGACTGCGCGGTCAGAATCAACACCGGCGTTTGAATCTTCTCCTTGCGCAGGCGTGTGAGCACCTCCATGCCGGGAAGGCCCGGCAGCATCAGATCGATCATGATGAGGTCGTAGCTGCCGATGAGGGCCAGGTCGAGCCCTTGGGCGCCGTCTTCGCAGAGGTCGACGGCGTAACTTTCTTCTTCGAGGGCTCGTTTGATAAACGAGCCGACTTTGGTTTCGTCTTCAATGACGAGGACGCGCATACGAGAGGCCCATAGAATTGCAGGATTATAGCAGAGGTGGTCGGCTCTGTGAGCAGGTGAAACGTTACGTCAGGGGAGATCGTGAGAGACGGGGACGGAGCGGCCTGGGTCGCGTAGGCGGCAGAGCGAGCGGATGTCTGCCCAATCTTCTCCCGGAAGCAGTGGTTGTGGATCGGGTGGTGTGGGGCCTGCCAGCGCGACAAGGGTGGCGAGCCGTTCGTTCATGTCCGGGTGAGTGGAGAGAAATTCCGGCGGGGCCTGATGGTTCTGTTCGCTTTGTTGCATGCTGCTGTAGATTGCCACCATGGCGGCCGGATCCAGATGGGCGGCTTGCAGCATGTGCAGCCCTTCGATGTCGGCTTCCCGTTCATGAGCGCGATTATAGTGCAGGGCTCCCATCGCACGTGCGCCCTCGATGCCCCAGGCCAATCCTCCCGACAAGTCTCCCGAGATGGCTGTCAGGAGCAGCGAACCGGCGGTCTGTTCGAGGATCGTTTTGGTGGTGTGACGTTGATAGATATGTTGGAGCTCATGCGCCAGGACCCCGGCGAGTTCTTCCGGGCTGTTGGTTCGTTCCAGGAGACCGCGGAGCAGAATGACCTGTCCGCCCGGCGCGGCAAACGCATTCACCGTCGGGTTGTCGACGACGGACAGGGTGATCCGGTAGGGGGCTGCCGGACGCGTGGCCGCGAGCGTCTGTGCAATGTGATCCAACTTTTGTAGCCGTTTAGGGTCGCGACATTGCTGATTGTTTGGCGCTAGCCGGTCGACGACCTGGCGACCCAGTGATTCTTCCCAGCTGACCGGGACATAGGGCGCGGCGGCGGAGGCAAGTCCGGGAATGCCCCAGCGGTAGAAGCCGATGAGCATGAACACCACACCCAGCGCGGCGCCCAGGGTCCAGCGGAGGCGTGCCTGCCGCCATGCTGGGTCGTGAAGATGGCGCGCCATACCGCGTGCGGCCGCATGGATCTCGGTCAAGACTGCAGGGGTGGCGACGACGAGCGTTTCGCAGGGCTCCGGCCCGAACTCCAACCGGACCGGTTCGCCGCGGTAGGCGCCCTGGGTCTGGCGGATCTGATCATAGGGCCACTGCCGGCTGCTGCCGTCCGCCATCACGATCAGCAGGCTGCTCGGAGTCACGGTGAGGGTCACCGGGTGTCGCGTCGCGGTGCGGCCATCCAGATAGTGGGCGGGTCGAGCGGTCGCCATGCCTATGCATCCATGTCGAAGCCAGTATCGAGCAGGTTGGAAAGGCCTTCTCCGGTCACCGAGGACTCGACCTGGTCTTGCAGCACGCGGTCGAGATCTACGGGGCCTTGCAACGACAGGGTTTCGATGTGGAAGCGGGCGTTGCGAACGGTGACCCATGGCCAGGCCCACCCCAGCGTCACCATAAGGAGGCCGATATTGCCCAGATACAGGGTGAACAGTGTCTGCCAGGTGATGGTCGATGAGAAGCGGGCTTCGCCGAAGATGGTGTGATCCCAAAAATACTTCTGCTTCTGCCCCAACAGCCAGATCCACAAGGGGCCGAGCACGAAGGGAATCAACAGCAGCGTCAGTCCGGCATTGGTCAACTGGAATGCGAGCGCGAGACCGCAGAGCCCCAGTACGACGTATGAGGAAACCAGGGTGACGGCGAAGGGGAGCATGATGCCCGATCCGTGGCCGGTGAACCCAAAGCGTTGATTGCCGAAATAAGTGTGCGCGTGGAGAAAGGCCTGGCGTTGGGTTTGGAAGTACGGATAGTAGGTTCCCAAGGTAAGGAACGTGAACGCCCAGCCCCGAGCATAGAGCTTCAGGAATTCAGTGGTGCGTCCTCGAAACGAGAATCGGATGCCTCGCCACGAGGTGCGTGCACAGCGATAGCGGCGCGCATTGACCGTGGCGATCGGAACATAGAGAAATAAGACGAGGCCGGCCAGTGCCTGTGACAGCAGATCGACCCATCGTGGAAGGTCAAGAACGCTGTGTGCGGCTCCCAATGAAACATAGGGAAGGCCGAACACCAGCATGGCCTTGAGGAAACCTTGGGAGAGTTCTTTGCCGGTGCCGTGGTAGGCGAAGCGATCGCTTCCAAACGCCGTATGACTGAAGAGGTAGCGGCGGATCTTCGCCTTTCCCCAAAAATGATAGACCCCAAGAGTGATGAGCGTCAGGCAGACGTTCACGATCTGCATGCCGAGCAGGGTGCCGCCTGACCCACGAAAGGTGCCGTGCATGGTCGAAGGATGCTGCTGGTCCCGGTCGGAGTGATCCGGTGCGGGAGGAGTCTGGGCCTCGATGAGTGAGTGAAGCGCGGTCTGTCCGGCATCGATGGGTTGGGCCGTGGTCAGGACTGCAAAACGGGCCCCGCAGGTGCGACAGGTGCTACGAGAGGCATTCGTCAATCGGTGTGCGTTGCGGATTCGATACTGGGCCTGGCAGCGGTGGCAGGTGATGGCAAGGGTGCCATGGCTGGTCTCGTTGGATAGGGGGGTGGTGGTCATGCGTCAACAGGCTGCCACATGTCCTAACGCGCAGGCTCGTTGAAGGCCCTTCAGAAAGCCGGCGTTGTCGCCTTGAGCCCGTTTGACGAGCGCTCGTTCAACCTGTGCGCGTCCATGTTGTGGTTGTTGCGCGAGGAATTGATCCCACATCGCGAGCGCGGGCCGCCATTGTTTGCGTGCCGTATAGACAGAGGTCGCCGCGCTGTAGGCCTCAAAGTAGGTGGGGTTCAGACGGATGGCGGCGTGAAAGGCGATCAGGGCTTCGTCGGGTTCGTTCTTTTGGAGCAGGGCGGTTCCGCGGCCGTAGTAGGCCTCATAGTCGTCCGGATCGAGATTCAAGGCTTCTGCAAAGGCAAAGAGCGCTCTGTCGGCATGCCCTTGTTTCTGATGTGCGAGGCCTTGGGCACGATGAGCCTTTGCCTGGGAGAACTCTCGTGCCCCGTGCGCGCGCAACAGGTCGATCAACTCCTGGTCATGTTCGTGTTGCGCGATCTCAAGCGCGGTTTCGTCATGGGTCTTCCGATTGACGGAGATCCCGTGCTCCAGGAGCGTTTGTGTGGCGGCCAGATGGCCGCTTCTGACGGCCCGGTGCAGGGCCGACTCCCCGAGGGTGGAGATGGCCCGGTGGTCCGCACCGTGGCGTAGCAGGGCGGCGATGGTGTCGGCATGGCCTTCTTCCGCTGCCGCAAGCAGCGGAGTGTAGCCCAGTTTCCCGCGCGCATTGGGATTGGCGCCCCGATTCAAGAGCAGGGTGACGACCGCTGTCCGTCCCCGTTTCGATGCTTCATACAGCGCAGTACGTCGATTGCCATTGGGTTGGTCGACGGGGGCTCCATCATCGAGAAGGGAGGCGGCGAGAGGAAGATCTCCGCGCGCTGCGGCGAGATGCAGCGGTGTCCACCCATTGGCTTTCACAATCACGGGCGACAGGACGAGCGCATCGACATCGTATGGATCGTGAACGGTGGTGATTTGGCCGAACATCCAGAACCCCAGGGTGGAGAGTAGGACGTAATTCAACAGACACGCGAGGGTGGCCACCGCAAGGCCCGCGATTCGACACGACAGATCAATTGAAGGCGGAGCGGTCGATCTCTGTCGATCGATGAGTGCTACATCGGTTTCTTGCGTCCTCCGGTTGAGGATCAGAAGATTTTCGCGACAGGACGGGCAGGCTACCTGATGGAGGAGACGCCCTGGGGCTGGAGCACAGGACGTGACTGCCTGGCAAAACGGGCAGGTGACGGTCTGTGCCGGGGCAAGCGGTGCGGACAGGGAGGAGGCCGGGGGGGCCGTGCCTGGGAGAACGGGAGCCATGGTGCCTTACCACCCTTCACCCGGGCGTACGCTGGACGGTCCGGTCAGTGGAACGATCGGTGATCACTCAAAAGGATAGCGCAAAACGCGAGGAGCGCAACCGGATGGCGCGCTACCCCTGGACGTCCGCAGGATCTCGTTCGCCGGGGCTGCTGACAGGACTGAGGGCTTAGGCAGGGGGGAAGCGGGTAATGGTGACAGGGGTATAGGACAGCTGGGGGCCGTCGGTGTGCCGGTGGCTGATGGTGTGGCGAAGCCAGGCTGTGTCGTTTCGTGTCGGGAAGTCGGCTCGATAGTGGGCTCCCCGGCTCTCTTCCCGTCCCAAGGCGCCGGCGACGATGGTCTCCGCAATCTCCAGCAGACACTGCAACTCCAGCGCCTGAATCAGGTCGGTATTGAAAATCTGGCCTTTGTCCTGCACACACATGTGTCGGGCACGCAGCTGTAACGCCTGGATAGCGGCTCGAGCCTCCTGCATGGACTGTTTGGTGCGGAAGATGCCCAGATTGAGACTCATGGTTTTCCCGAGATCGTCCCGAATGTGCCAGGCCCGCTCCGGACCGGGATTGGCGAACAAGGCCTTGATGCGTTGTGTTTCGCCCTGCAGGTGCGTGTCGGGGATGGCCGGAAAGTGACAGTCGCGGATGGATTCGGCCGCTCTCATGCCGGCCCGACGTCCGAAGACGATCGTTTCCAGGAGTGAATTGCCGCCCAGCCGGTTGGCTCCGTGCACACTCACACAGGCACATTCACCGGCGGCGAAGAGTCCGGGAAGGTCGGTTTCCCCCCAGGCGTTGGCCTTCACGCCGCCCATCTGGTAGTGGGCGCCGGGGCGGATCGGGATGGGCGTTTCGATCGGATCGAGCCCTGCAAACTCCATGGCCAGTTCCCTGATTTGAGGCAGCCGTTCCAGAATCTTGTTGCGCCCCAGGTGCCGAAGGTCAAGTAACACGCAGCCGTCGACGCCCCGCCCTTCTTGGATTTCCTGCCCGATGGCCAGCGACACGGTCGAGCGGGTGGCCAGTTCCATTTGTTCCGGCGCATACCGCTTCATGAACCGCTCTCCCAGCGTATTCAGCAGATAGCCGCCTTCCCCGCGCGCCCCTTCTGTAATCAGAATACCGGTGTCTTTTAATGTGGTCGGGTGAAACTGGACGAATTCCATGTCCTCCAGCGGTACGCCGGCCCGGTAGGCCAAGGCCATGCCATCACCGGTATTGATGACGGCGTTGGTGCTGGTGGAGAACACGCGACCGCTCCCCCCGGTGGCGAGAATCACAGCTTTGGCCCGCAACACGTGCAACCCGCCGCGGACGACGTCCCACGCAACGACCCCACAGCAGCGTCCTTCTTCAACGAGCAAGGCCGTGACATACCATTCTTCGTAGACTTTGCAGCCCCGTTTCATTAGCTGTTCGTACATGGCATGCAACAGGGCATGTCCGGTGCGGTCGGCGGCGTAGCAGGTTCGGGGATACCCGGCTCCGCCGAACGGTCGCTGCGCGATATGTCCATCCGGGGTGCGGCTGAAGATCACTCCCATACGTTCCAGTTCGAGAATGTCCTGTGGGGCCTCCTTGCACATGGCTTCGATGGCATCTTGGTCGCCGAGATAGAGGCCGCCTTTGGCCGTGTCATAGGCATGGGCCTCCCACGAGTCTTCGGTACCGATGGCGGCGTTGATCCCGCCTTGTGCGGCGACCGAATGGCTGCGGACCGGGTGAACCTTGGAGAGGAGTGCGACATGAACGTCGGGCGGGACGGCAATCGCCGCGCGCATGCCGGCAAGCCCTGCTCCGACAATGAGGATGTCATGTGTGATCATGGGTCGTCCTGTGTTGGCGCAGGTTCGACAGTCGACTGCATCCTACGCCGGGAGTCGCTGTCACTATTACGCTATGAAATTTGGGAAAACAAGCGACGAGAGTCGCGTGCCGAATGCTTGGAAAAATCCCTGCTGCATGATAGGGTACCCGTTGCTGCGTCGGATGGACGAGTGCGTCAACTTCTAGCAGGATTTCACCCCCATGTCAGACCCTCACTTTCTCGAGTCGAACGATACCTTTGTCCCCCGCCATATCGGTCCTACGGAGTCCGATATCCAGGCGATGTTGGCGACCCTGAACCTCTCTTCCTTGGAGTCTCTCGTCGAGGCGACGCTCCCTGCGGATATCCGTCTGCAGGGGCCGCTGTCGCTCCAGCCCCCGCGCGGCGAACAGGAGGTCCTGGCGGAATTGCGTGGGGTGGCTGAACAGAATCACGTGTGGCGCTCTCTGATCGGGATGGGTTACTACGACTGCATTACGCCTCCGGTGATCCAGCGCAACATTCTCGAGAATCCCGGCTGGTATACGCAGTATACCCCGTATCAAGCCGAGATCGCTCAGGGGCGGCTCGAAGCCTTAGTCAATTTTCAAACCATGGTTGCGGATTTGACCGGGTTGCCGCTTGCCAACGCGTCGCTGCTTGATGAGGCCACCGCCGCTGCCGAAGCGATGACGATGTGTGCGGCTATTTCGCGCGCTGCGGGGCACGAACGGCACAAGTTTTTCGTCTCTGAAAATTGTCATCCGCAAACCATTGCGGTGGCGCAGACGCGCGCCGAACCGTTGGGGATCGTGCTGCAGATCGGTGCCATCCAGTCGTTGGATTTGTCGAAGGGGGAGTTCTTCGGGATGCTGCTCCAGTACCCTTCGACGGACGGCTATGTGGGCGATTACAGCGAATTCATCACACGGGCGCATGCTGCCGGCGTCTATGTCGTGGTCGCGACCGATTTGCTCGCGTTGACGTTGCTGCGCTCGCCGGGTGAGTGCGGTGCGGATGTCGCGGTCGGCTCCAGCCAGCGGTTTGGTGTGCCGTTGGGATTCGGAGGCCCCCATGCCGCGTTCATGGCGACCAAGGAAGAATTTCGTCGACAAATGCCGGGCCGTATTATTGGTGTCTCGAAAGATGTCACTGGTCGTCTGGCCTATCGTCTCTCGCTCCAAACACGAGAGCAGCATATCCGTCGTGAAAAGGCGACGAGCAATATCTGCACGGCGCAGGTGCTCCTGGCGGTGATGGCGGGCATGTATGCCGTCTACCATGGTCCGGCTGGGCTGCGGCGGATTGCCGAACGCATCCATGGGCTGACGATGGTCTTAGCAGAGGGGTTGCGCCGGCACGGGTGCGCCATCGGTCTCGAGCCCGTGTTCGACACCTTGCGGGTGCCACTGTCCCCGGGACAATCGGATACGATTCTGAATCGGGCGCGCCAGCAGAGGATCAATCTCCGGCGGTACGATGACCACAGTTTGGGGATGTCGCTGGATGAATGGAGCAGTCTGGATGAAGTCCGCCGGCTGCTGGCCATTTTTGTGGGAGAGGCCATTCCCGAAGAAGAGCTTCGGTCGATACTCGCGTCGGTGGATGTCGGGTATCCTGCAGGGCTGAGGCGTACTAGTGCCTACCTGACTCACCCGGTCTTCCACCGCTATCATGCCGAACACGAGCTCCTGCGGTACGTCCATCGTCTCCAATCCAGGGACCTATCGCTGGTGCATTCGATGATTCCGCTGGGTTCCTGCACGATGAAGCTGAATGCGACGGCGGAAATGATCCCGGTGTCCTGGCCGGAGTTCGGGCGGCTGCATCCGTTTGCCCCCGCGGATCAAACGCAGGGCTATCAGCTATTGTTTCAGCAGCTGGAGTCCTGGCTGGCCGAGGTGACCGGATTTGCCGGAATCTCGTTGCAACCCAATGCCGGTTCGCAGGGCGAGTATGCTGGGCTTATGGTGATTCGGGCCTATCATCGTCATCGAGGTGAGACGCAACGCGATGTCTGTCTGATTCCGGTGTCGGCTCATGGCACCAATCCAGCCAGCGCGTCGATGTGCGGGATGACGGTTGTCCCGGTCGCCTGCGACCAGCGTGGCAATGTGGACTTGACCGATCTTGAGGCGAAGGCGACGGCGCATCGGGCTCGCCTGGCGGCATTGATGGTGACCTACCCCTCCACACACGGTGTCTTTGAGGAAGGCATTCGCCGGATGTGCCAGATCGTACATACCCATGGCGGGCAGGTGTACATGGATGGCGCCAACATGAACGCCCAGGTCGGGCTCTGTCGCCCGGCTGATCTTGGGGCCGACGTTTGCCATCTGAACTTGCATAAGACCTTTTGCATCCCTCATGGCGGCGGCGGACCGGGAATGGGGCCTATCGGTGTGGCTCGTCACCTCGTGCCGTTTATGCCGGGACATCCGGTGACGCAGTTGGGCGGTCCGCAGTCGATCGGCCCGGTTTCGGCCGCTCCATACGGCAGCCCGAGCATCCTGACGATCTCATGGGTCTACATTGCGTTGATGGGCAGAGAGGGGCTTACTAAGGCCACGCAGGTGGCGATTCTGAATGCCAACTACATGGCCAAACGGTTGGAAAAGCACTATCCGGTGCTGTACACCGGGGCCCGGGGATTTGTGGCGCATGAGTTTATCCTCGATCTGCGGCCTCTCAAAGAGAGCAGCGGCGTAGAGGCCATGGATGTGGCGAAACGTCTCATGGACTATGGATTCCATGCCCCTACCGTGTCCTTCCCCGTAGCGGGCACTTTGATGATTGAGCCGACAGAGAGTGAGGTCAAGGCGGAGTTGGATCGGTTGTGCGACGCGCTGATCGCGATTCGTGGAGAAATTCAAGCCGTCGCCGAGGGGCGACAGCCACGCGCAGGCAATGTCTTGAAGCACGCTCCACACACGGCGTTGGCAGTCACCGCCGAAGAGTGGGCCAGACCGTACTCGCGTGAAGAGGCGGCGTTTCCTGCTCCGTGGGTTCGTGAAAACAAGTTTTGGCCGAGTGTGGGACGGATCGATGAAGCCTATGGCGACCGCCACCTGTTTTGCACCTGTCCGCCGGTGGATGCTGTTTCCTGATCGGTGTTCACGCCGCGCAGTGAGACCTGGGCCTGTCGTAGGTCTCCGGCGGCGCGGGTATGCCATCGTTCAGATCGCCGTTGCGACCCTCTCGCTCACCGTACTCCTTACCGCACCGACCAGGGCCTCTTCGGACCCGGTGGCCATGGAAGAACCGGCTGCCGAGACTCGCCCGATTGAGATCGTGGCCGGTGTGGTGTACCCCGCGGGAACCCGTTTATCCATCCCCGGGACTGCGTGGTCGTTTGTGGTTCCCGCACATTGGCAGAGCAGTCGGCCGAACGATGCCGATATGCCGTTTCTCACTCCGGAGGAGGGGAAGGACCTTGGCATGCTGTTCCCCTTGACCGGGACGACGCGCGAGTCGGTTCGTGAGCAGATGAGTGAGCCGTTGTCGTTGCTCCATGGTATCTCATTCGTCCCTGCCGGTTCACAAATCGAGAACGAGACGTCCATTGCGCAATCCTATCAAGGGGAGGACATGGCTGGGCGCGCCCTGGCGGTGCTCGGTCCTGGAGCTGTGGCGGTGATCTATTTTCTCATGGGTCCTCCCCATGATGCGGCCCTGTTCCCGTCGGTTCTAGAGCAACTCGGAGAATCGACGCACTTCGGTGTGCCGGGCGCCGAACGCGGTCCGGGCTTGTAATTGAATATCATTGAGGTGCGAGGGGCCATCATCCGGTCCCCCCATGCCACGGCAGCGCAGTCTAGCGGCACAGCATGTTGAAGAATCCTCCCTTGAAGGTCATCATCGATACAGATCCTGGGGTTGATGATGCACTGGCGATTCTGCTGGCCTTGGCTTCACCGGAATTGGACGTGGTGGGCATCACCACGGTTTGCGGGAACGTGCCGGTCGGACAGGGGACAAAGAATCTGTTCCGTCTTCTGAACCAGCTGAGTCCCCCGGCGGGTCTGCTGGTGGGACAGGGTGCCGCCCGTCCGTTGGAAGAAGACCTCATCACGGCTCTCCAGGTTCATGGGAGTGATGGGCTGGGTGAGTTGGATGGTGCGTTGACGCCAGGAGGTGTGCCGCGGTACCCGGCAGTGCGGTTGCCCCAAATGTTGCCCACGGCGCAGGATGTGTGGAATGAGTGTATTCGCCGTTATCCCGATGAGGTGACACTGATCACTCTGGGGCCCTTGACGAATGTCGCCGTGGCCTTGAAGGTCAATCCCCTGACGGTCCGGAAGTTCCGGGCAGTGGTGGCGATGGGCGGTGCGATCGGCGTCCCCGGCAACATTTCCCCGGTGGCGGAATTTAATATGTATGTCGATCCGCATGCGGCGCATCGGGTGTTTCATGCGTCGCTTCCCCTGACCCTCGTCCCCCTTGACGTGACGACCCGTGTCGGGGTGACCAGAGCCGGTTTGGAAGCCTGGGTCGCTGGATCCCCTCACCCGCTCGGTCGCCTGCTGACAGACATGACCTCCAAGGCGTTCGACTTCGCGGAGCAGGTCGAAGGTCACGGGCTCCTGTATTTCCATGACCCGGTTGCCATTCTGTCGGCCATCGATGCGTCGTTGATGAAGACGGAGCCGCTGCATGTGGACATTGAGATGGTCGGACGGGTATCGCGTGGGGCGACGGTGGCCGATCGCCGATCCCGGAAGCCTGAGGAACGGGCGACTCCCAACATGCACGTCGCGGTCGACATCGACGCCGATCGGGCAGTGCATCTTCTCCGCACCCGACTCTGCCCATGGTCGTCGTAATCGGCTCCAGTAATATTGACCTGACCGCGACCGTAGACCGTTTTCCGGCTCGCGGCGAAACCCTGGTCGGTCAACGCTTTGTCCAGTCATTCGGCGGCAAGGGGGCGAACCAGGCCGTTGCGGCATCTCGTGCCGGGGCGGAGGTTCGCTTCTTGAGCAAGGTGGGGCCGGATGCGCACGGCGACTTGATTGCAGCGCATCTACGGGCAGAGGGTTTGTCGCAACAGGCGTTGTTGCGTGATGCCGACGCGCCGACCGGGGTGGCGATGATTGTGGTCGACGGCGTCGGCGACAATCAGATCGTGGTGGTTCCAGGAAGCAATCACCGCCTCACGGCAGCGGATGTTCGTCAACATGCCGCACTGATGGCCGATGCTCGTGTGCTCCTTCTTCAAATGGAAATCTTGCTGGAGGCCGTTGAAGAGGCCTTACGGTTGGCGAAGCAGCATGGGCTGACGACGATCCTCAATCCTGCCCCTGCCCGTCCCTTGTCGCCAGAGCTGCTGAAGCTGGTGGATATTCTGACGCCCAACGAAACCGAGGTACGCACGCTGACCGGAGTGACAGATCCGGCGGAGGGTGCGTGCCGTTTGGCATTGCAAGGAGGAGGAACCGTCGTGGTGACCTGTGGCGACCAGGGAGCGATCCTCTCACGCGGCAAGAAGCCGACGCACGTGCCGACGTTTATCGTCGAGGCCATTGATTCCACTGGGGCCGGTGATGCCTTTAACGGTGTCCTAGCCTGTGCGCTTGCTGAAGGGGCTGAGCTCGAGGCGGCATTGGAAAGGGCGAGTGCTGCCGGTGCGTTGGCCACGACGACAGCGGGTGCGCAATCGTCAATGCCAAGGAGAGGTGACATCGATCGGCTGTGTCAGTTTGGGACGAAGCGGATGCGGTGAGTGTTGTGGGGAGGATACCGTCGTGGCCTGATGGTCGGCTCAGTCCGGCGCGACTAATTGCCTTTGGCCGATTGCGATTGGAGCTGTGAGAGGACCTGTTGTGCTTCGGGAATGAAATCGACGCGGTGCAGGCTTTGTGCGAGATCCAGTGCTTTGACGGCGATGGCGAGCGCTTCCTCGTGCCGCCCACCGGCACAGTAGCTTTTTGCCAAGCTTAAGCGGGCGTTGACCGCCGCCGGTTCCCGGCTGATCACGTGACGCAGGAGCGATTCCCCTTTTTCTTTATCCCCACCCAGGAAACCCGGAACGCGAGTCAGCACGGTGCCCTTGGCCGACAGGGCATCCAAATGGTCCGGGGCCAGTTCGAGGGTACGATTCAATTCCCTCATCATCCGACGGAATCCAAACAGCGACGTGAGGCTTTCTCCGTCGACCCGCAGTTGCTCCCCGAGGTTACAGAACAGGGCAAAGTGTGCATCCGCTGACGAGTCGTCTGCCGCGACTGCCTGTTCCCCGAACGCCTGGCCGGAGGCGAAATGCTGGATCCGCTCGGCGCGCGTGTCGGCAAGACGACCCAGGGCACATTCGTGCATGGCATTCGTGGTCAATTGGTGCACTGCTGTACCCGCAGATGCCTGTTCGTGAATGCATGCAAGACTAACAGTCAGGAGGATCGCGTAGGCAGAAAGTTTCATGGGGTATAGGTTGCGTATGGTGTAAAAAATTGACGAAGGATGGTACAGGAAATCAACGACTGAATTCTAGTGTATCAGATGGCGGGCTCTCACCGGTTGTTGGAGGATGTGCGGGAGCGACTGCCTGTGCCAGCATCCGAAAGGCCTCGAGCATTGATTGATAGGAATAGGCAGCGTTCCGTCCGCTGGGATTCGGGAGCAGCACGACACGGGCATCGACAAGCGTCACTGCCTGCAGGCCCGGGCGCGGTGCGGGTTGTCTGGGTTCAAGCGGGAACAGCGCCGGGTAGAGAGTCATGCCGAGCAGGGCGACTACACGCGGGCGGTAGCGGCGAATTTTCTGTCGCAATACCTGTCGTCCGCTTGCCAGATCTCGAGCGGTCAGATCGGCCAGTCCTGCAGTGGGGCGTGACGCCAAATTGGTGAGTCCCAGGCCCCACTGAGGCAGTCGTCCATCGTCTCGATAGTTCAGCCGTTCAGGCACCAGATTCGCCTCATACAACAATTTCCAAAAACGGTTCGACGGCCCGGCGTAGTGATGCCCGAGAGCAGCTGAGCGCAATCCCGGGTTGATGCCCACAAAGAGAATGCGCAGCTCAGTGGCAAGATGGTCGGGCAGGGGTTGTCGTCTGGGCATGATGAGTCGAACGCCTTGCTGGGTCGGATGTGAGGAGTTTCGTGCGCGAGCGTGCCTCCGCTGTCCGTTTTGAATCGGGTGATGAGGCGGTTTAGTCTCGATCAGGCTATTCTGCCACAGAGCCGCAGAATGTTTCTCGGGGCGACAGGAGAGATCTCTGAGTGGAAATCTAGAAAAACAAGGAGTTAGGCATGGGCACCCATACGGCAAGGACCTTGCTTAACGCAAGGCCCGTCGGTGGTCGGTAACTTCAAACCTAACAGGAGGTACGTCAGTATGAAGAAGATGATGTTGACGGTCATGGCAGCTGCGATGTTGGTTGCCTTCAGCGCTCCTTCGTTTGCCGGCGATGATAAGAAGAAAGACGAGAAGAAGGGCGGCCACTTCTCCCAGACGGTCTTCGGTGACGACAAGAAGAAAGAAGAGAAGAAGGGTGGTCACCTCTCCCAGACCGTGTTCGGCGATGACAAGAAGAAGGACGAGAAGAAGGGCGGCCACTAAGCGATACTGTTTTTCGGCGAGACGAGCCGGCGTGGGAGGTCTCTCATCCTGGTGGGTGGGGACCTCCCGGTCGTTTTAGCGGAAGTGTGGTTGCCGAATATACACGGCCTGCAGACCTACGATCGTCTTTGCGTCCCGAATCGTTCCATCCTCGATTTTTGCGATAGCCTCGCGCAGCGGTATCTCCACCACTTCCAGCACTTCATCCTGATCAAGATTCTGGGTGCCACGTGTCAGGGCTGTCGCCACATAGACGTGAATGACTTCGTCGGCGAATCCCGGCGCGGTGAAAATGCTCGACAGTAACTCGAAGTGTCCGGCCTTGTACCCGATCTCCTCCTCCAGTTCACGCGCGGCACAGTC
>WBZL01002298.1_pt1 | contig 18815 bp, 17 predicted proteins | sample 5204291 | NCBI WGS metagenome assembly WBZL01 (sample SAMN12344345, study PRJNA552823) | activated sludge metagenome | biome: Activated sludge suspended growth; feature: Nitrification reactor; material: Wastewater; isolation source: activated sludge from nitrification reactor of wastewater...
AAATTATCTACACCAAGAGCGCAAATTGAGAATAAAGAACCGAAAGGTGAAAATTATTTGTTAGAGGTGGATAATAATCTCGTTGTGCCGGTTGGGAAGAAAGTAAGGGTGATTGTAACGGCTAATGATGTAATTCATGCTTGGTGGGTTCCCGCGTTTAGTGTTAAGCAAGATGCAATCCCAGGATTTGTGCGTGATGCCTGGTTTAAGGCTGATCGGACAGGGATATTCCGTGGGCAGTGTACTGAATTGTGTGGAAAAGATCATGGTTTCATGCCGATTGTTGTTGAGGTGGTTGAGCCAGAAAAATATGCTCAGTGGGTAGCTGATAAACAAAAAGCTTCAGCATCGGCGATGACAACAGCGGCTTTAAATTAATTATTTAGTTTTTTTGTAATATAAATAGTAGAAACACTAAGGAGAGTAAATCATGGCAGTAGTTCAAGACGTTCATGGTCATGGTCATGATGACCATCACCCAACGGGGATAATGCGTTGGGTTTGTACAACAAACCATAAAGACATCGGAACCATGTATCTATGGTTCAGTTTTGCAATGTTTTTGGTAGGTGGATTCTTGGCAATGGGAATAAGAGCCGAGTTATTTATGCCGGGTATTCAAATTCTAGAGCCCGAGCTGTTTAACTCTTTTACCACATTGCATGGGTTAATTATGGTATTCGGCGCCATCATGCCTGCGTTTGTAGGGTTGGCAAACTGGCAAGTGCCAATGATGATTGGTGCGCCTGATATGGCATTTGCTCGTATGAACAACTGGAGTTTCTGGATTCTACCTGTAGCGGCTACTTTGTTAGTAAGCTCCTTCTTTGTTCCTGGCGGTGCTGCTGCTGGGGGGTGGACATTTTATCCGCCACTGTCGACTCAAGGTGGTATGGGCGTTGATATGATGATTTTTGCAGTTCACTTGTTGGGCGCATCATCAATCATGGGCGCTATTAATATCATCACAACGATATTGAATATGCGCGCGCCAGGGATGACCCTGATGAAAATGCCATTATTTGTCTGGACTTGGTTAATTACGGCATATTTACTGGTGTTGGTGATGCCTGTGTTAGCTGGAACCGTAACCATGCTGTTAACAGATCGTAACTTTGGTACAAGCTTCTTCAATGCGGCAGGTGGTGGTGATCCTGTATTATTCCAGCATATTTTCTGGTTCTTTGGTCATCCAGAAGTGTATATCATGATTCTGCCAGCGTTTGGAGTTGTATCTGAAATTATTCCAACTTTCTCTCGTAAACCATTGTTTGGATATTCTTCAATGGTTTATGCAACTGCTTCAATTGCAATTTTATCTTGTGTCGTTTGGGCGCATCACATGTTTACAGTGGGCATGCCATCAGTAGGCCAACTTTTCTTCATGTATGCAACTATGCTGATTGCTGTACCAACTGGTGTAAAAGTATTTAACTGGACAGCAACAATGTGGCGTGGTTCTATGACCTTTGAAGTGCCAATGCTATTTTCGATTGGATTTATCTTCTTATTTGTAATTGGCGGTTTTAGCGGTGTGATTTGTGCAATCGTACCAATCGATATTCAAGTTCAAGAAACCTACTATGTAATTGCACATTTCCACTATGTGCTTGTATCAGGTGCACTGTTTGCAATTTTTGGTGCCGTTTATTATTGGCTACCTAAGTGGTGTGGTCGTATGTATGATGAAAAATTGGGTAAATGGCATTTTTGGTTATCCATGTTCTTCTTCAACTTGACTTTCTTTGTACAGCATTTCTTAGGATTAGCAGGCATGCCGCGCAGAGTTCCTGACTACGCTTTACAGTTTGCTGATTTTAATATGGTATCAAGCATTGGTGGTTTTGGATTTGGTTTAACTCAGCTATTTTTTCTGTATATCGTAATCAAGTGTATTCGGAGTGGAGAGAAAGCTGCTGATAAACCATGGGAGGGTGGAACAACCTTAGAATGGACATTGCCTTCACCAGCACCTTATCATAGCTTTGAAACACCTCCTACCATCAAGTAATTAATGTGAGGAGAGTATGGATTCACAGGGTGATAAAGATAGAAAGCACATTTGGAGAAATGTTAAAACAGCGTTTTTTCTATTGGCAATGATGGTTTTGATATTTACCGTAACTGTTCTAATCAAGCAATGATGTATAACGTAGCCAAGATTAATATAGCAATGTTGAGAAAATTACTCATTTTCTCAGTGATTATGTTTGCCTTTGGCTACGCGCTGGTACCGTTTTACGAGAAGTTTTGTGAAGTTGCCGGTATCAATAATCTACTGAAACCAGATGTGGCTGATAAAGACGTAAAGGTCGATACAACACGTCTGGTAATGATTCAATTAGATTCAAATGTACGTGGATTGCCTTGGCAGTTTAAGGCGTTACAATCGAATATTAAAATTCATCCTGGTGAATCCATCGAGGTAATGTATGAAATTAGTAACAATTCAGATCAAGAAACAAGTGGTCAGGCGATACCCAGTTATAGTCCACGTGTTCTTGAAAAGTATTTGAAAAAATTTGAATGCTTTTGTTTCACAAAGCAAGTGTTAAAGCCAGGTGAAACTAGACAAATGCCAGTTAAATTTGTAATTGACCCACAGATTCCTGCAGATATAACAACGATGACAATTTCTTATACTTTTTTCTCGCTTGGCGCGGTAAATTAGGATAGGAAAAGTAAATTTGGATGAACTTATAAATGCAGAAATCAGAGAAAGCTTCATTGTGGCAAGTTGTTAAAGCAGTGTTTTGGTCGTTCGTTGGAATAAGAAAAAAAAGTGATTTAGAAAAAGATGCAGAAATGATTCAGCCTAGTCAAGTAGTAATCGGGGGATTGATTGGTGGATTGTTTTTTGTAGTCAGCATCTTATTAGTAGTTAAATGGGTAACAAGCTAGTTGATTAAAATAAATTCAGGAGGAATGATATGAGTCACGGAACCGGTCATTATTATGTACCGTCACCATCCAAATGGCCCATTGTAGGGTCGTCAGCACTGCTATTTTTAGGATTTGGTGCTGCATTTACCATGAACAAGATTGAATCGGGTTATTGGATGCTAGCAATTGGTTTTGCCATACTAACTTATTTGTTATTTGGATGGTTTGGTGAGGTTGCTAGAGAAAGTGAATCGGGAAAATTTGGTAAACAAGAAGATAAATCATTTCGTTGGGGAATGAGCTGGTTTATCTTTTCTGAAGTAATGTTCTTTGCAGCCTTCTTCGGCGCACTTTACTACATGAGACAGCTTTCGGTGCCTTGGTTGTCGGACATGGAGCATCAGCTGATATGGCCAGGATATACTGGAGGTTGGCCAACAGCAGGTCCTGGAATTACTGAAGCATTTACACCAATGGGTGCTTGGGGTTTGCCAGCAATTAATACAATGCTGTTACTGACTTCAGGTGTAACGATTACTTATGCTCATTGGGCGCTTAAGAAAAATGATCGCAGTGGTTTAAAAAAATGGATGCTAGCAACGGTTGCGCTTGGTATTGCATTCTTATGCTGCCAGATTTATGAATATGGCCATGCATATGCAGATTTAAATCTTAAATTGACGACCGGCGCTTATGGCTCTACCTTCTTCATGTTAACTGGATTTCATGGTTTCCATGTAACAGTTGGTACTATTATGCTGATAGTTATCTATTTCAGATGCGCAGCAGGTCACTTTAAGCCAGAGCACCATTTTGGATTTGAGGGTGTGGCTTGGTACTGGCACTTTGTTGACGTGGTTTGGTTAGGTTTATTTATATTTGTGTATTTGTTATAAGTAAAAATAAATGTTGTGAAGTAAGGAATACATCATACTGATAGTGATATCAGTATGATTATAAAAATAGAAAAAGAGAATAATTATAAGTAGAAGCCTAGAAGTTGATTGATGAATGATTATCAAAGATTATCAGTTCAAACCAAAATGGTGGATACTAGTTTTATCAGTAATATTAATTATTATCTTTACACGATTAGGTCTGTGGCAGCTTTCTCGTGCAGATGAAAAAGATTCGAAGCAGCAATTACTAGATCAGTTAGCACATGAAGCAGTTTTAACACTGCCTTCTTCGCGGGTTGAGTTGAGCGATCTATTATTTCGGAATGTAGAAGTAAGGGGTCAATTTGTTGCAAGCCATACAATATTCCTTGATAACAAAGTTTATCGAGGTGCTGTTGGATATCACGTGTTAACACCAATGCGAATTGAAAATAGTAATATGCATGTGTTAATTAATCGTGGCTGGGTGGCACTTGGTAAAAACCGATCTACACTGCCTGAAATTTTTACGCCAACGGATGTAATTACCCTTTCTGGCATCGCTCTTTCTCCAACAATCAGGACGATGAAAATTTCCGATGAAATTTCTACGGGTAAGGTATGGTTAGCGCTTAATTTTGAAGAATATCAAGCAATCAGTAAGTTAGAACTACAACCCATTCTGCTCATGCAGCTCGATAATTCAATTAATGATGGATTGATACGTGAGCTAGAACGACAAGATTTAGGTGCTTCTAAAAACATGAGTTATGCATTCCAATGGTTCTTTTTAGCAATTACTGTTTTTATTTTATTATTAGTATTAAATGTCAAACGAAGTAGCCCGCAGCAATAGGACAAAATTTATAGCATTGATATTGCTTATGCTATCGCCCGTAGTGGCGTCAGTGATTTTGCACAATATTAAATTTCGCCCTGATAGTACTGTTAATTATGGAGAATTGCTAGAAGTAAAGGCAATACATGGTCAAGCGCATGAGATTGAAAATAATACGATATTTCGAGAAAGACAATTACATGGGAAGTGGTCTTTTGCTATGATCGACTCCGGCAACTGTGAAGAGTATTGTCAAAAAAAATTGTATCAAATGCGGCAAGTACGTTTAGCCCAGAATACTGAGAAAGACAGAATAAATAGGATTTGGTTTATTGATGATCAAATAGTACCAAATCAAGAAATCAAAAAAGAATTTGAAGGAACAGTATTATTAACTGTTAACGATAATAAGTTTCTGGATCAATTTCCAGCCGTTTCTTCAAGAAAAGATCATATCTATGTCATTGATACTATGGGAAACTTAATGATGCGTTACCCTCGGGATGCTAATCCATCAAAAATGGTAAACGATATTAAACTGTTATTGAAACTATCTCATTTAGAACATAAGTAATTTGAATTGTATTTTAGGAGGGTAATATAAGATATGAGTGTTAACACAAGTACAAGCCAGTCAGTTTTAGATAGACTCCAGCAATTTTACCGTTTAACGAAACCTCGTGTTGTTTCGTTGATCGTTTTTACTGCTGTAATAGGAATGTTTCTAGCAGTTCCGGGTGCAGTACCACTTGATACCTTAGTGCTTGGAACAATTGGAATTGCTTTTGTTGCCGGTGCTGCCGCTGCACTAAATTGTTTAGTTGAACAAAAATTCGATGCGGTTATGGCTAGAACAAGAGGAAGACCACTGCCGCAAGGAAAGGTAAGTGTTCCCGAGACTTTATTTTTTCTTGGATTAATTGGTGGGTTAGGGTTATTTATCTTGCATCAATGGATAAATCCACTAACAATGTGGCTAACATTAGGTACGTTTGTTGGCTATGCAATAATTTACACTGTTATCTTAAAGCCACTTACGCCTCAGAATATTGTGATTGGTGGTGCCTCAGGTGCTATGCCTCCTGTCTTAGGCTGGGCTGCTGTAACAGGGGAAGTAACGGCAGATGCTCTATTGCTGTTTTTAATTATTTTTGCTTGGACTCCTCCGCATTTCTGGGCTTTAGCACTGTATCGCAAAACGGAATATGCGCAAATTGGTATGCCGATGCTACCGGTAACTCATGGAGATAAATTTACCCGCCTCCACGTTTTGCTTTATACCTTGATTTTGTGTGTTGTGACGATTCTGCCTTATGTTTCGCAGATGAGTGGGTTGATCTATTTATTTAGTGCAATAGTTTTGGATGCAGTATTTTTCTATTATGCGATAAAGATTTATCTCAATTACAGTGATCAGCTAGCACGCGCAGCGTTTAAATATTCAATTCTTTACTTGGCTTTATTATTTACAGCATTACTCGTTGACCATTATTTTTATATCTGATGTAGAGAAAAGTTACTAGTTAACGAGAAAACCTTACACAAGATAGATTCTTGTGTAAGGTTTTTTTATAGTCCGAAATGCTTATCACCCTAACGTAAAGTGTTGCCCGCTAGATTAGGGAAAAATTTTTCCAGGATTTAGTATATTGTTTGGATCAAATAGGGTTTTGATACTTTTCATGATCGTTAGCGTAGGATCATCAATCTCCTTATGTATAAAAGCGCGTTTTTCTCTACCAATGCCATGTTCACCTGATAATGTCCCTTTGAGCGCGATTACTAAATCAAATATCTCATCGAGACAAGCTTCTGCACGTAAGTTCTCATCTGAATTATTTGGATCGATCAGTAGATTCACATGGATATTGCCATTACCCGCATGCCCAAAATTAACATTCGCTATTTGAAATTTGGTACAGATTTTATCTAAATCATCTAGAAATTGAGGTAGTGAATTTACTGGAACTACAACATCCTCGTTGATTTTTTTTGGCGCAATATCCCTTAAGAGGGGTGATAATGCTTTCCGAGCTTTCCATAAATCATGGGGATTAGTGCTGTGTTCAACCGATAATATCCCGTCAATATCACAGCTAGACTTTATAGTAGCTATCGCCTCAGATAATTCATTTTCCGAACCATCAACTTCAATGATTAACAGAGTATTAGCTTTGATTGGTATCAGCTCAGGGAATCGATTTCGAATAAGATTTAATGAGTTTTTATCTAAAAATTCAAGTGCACTAGGCCCTTGAGGTAAGCTCATAATGGCAACAATAGCTTTAGCACAGCTGGTCGCATCTTGAAAATAAGCGACTAATCCACTTTTGCATTTGGGTAACGGTGTTAATTTCAGTGTGGCTTCAGTAATAACAGCTAGTGTTCCCTCTGATCCAATCAGCAATCGAGTTAAATCATAGCCAACCACTCCTTTGGTGGTATAGCAGCCGGTTTTTACGATATCTCCAGTAGCAGTTACTGCCTTTATACCTAGAACGTGATCGCGTGTCGTTCCATACTTTACTGCATGAGGACCCCCTGCGCTTGTTGCCAAATTTCCGCCTATGCTCGAAAAATTAGCACTCGATGGATCAGGTGGCCAGAAGAAGCCGTAAGGCTTTACTGTATCTTGAATTTCTTGATTTAATACGCCTGGCTCTGAGACAACGACACGATTTCCTGGGTCTATGTTAAGTATTTTTACCATTCGTTCAAGTGATAATACGATTCCCCCCTGATCGGGTATGCTACCTCCGGCGGTTCCAGTTCCTCTTCCTCTTGGTGTAATTGGTATTTTGTATCGATTACATAATGAAACGATTGCTACAACTTCATCTGTAGTAATTGGAAAAACAACAGCCTCAGGGGGAAAAATTTTTCGACTATTATCGTATCCATAGGCATAGCAATCGACAGGGTCCGTGTAGAAGCGTTCCGAAGGAATAATTTTTTGGATTTGTGCAACTAACTCAGATGGTAGCACTGAATAAATGAGCGAAGACGTGATCAGTAATGCTAATTTAGGTATTCAAACACTTTTACAACGCGAGTCACACCAGAAGTCGTACTAGCGATTTGTGAGGCATCTTCACCTTCTTCTCGAGTCACCAAGCCAAGGAGATAGACCACACTATTTTCTGTCACTACTTTAACATAATTAACCCGAAATTTTCTCTCACTGACAAATCGACCTTTTACCTTGGACGTGATGATTGAATCATTCGTTCTAGATGATAAAGTGCTATTTTCAGCTATGGTGATTTCATTGAAAACCTTGCGAACATTATCAATACTCAACGCAAGTTTTTCAATCTCACTTTTGGTTGCCTCGTTTGGGGCCTCTCCAGTGAGAAGTACATTTCGATTGAAGCTAGTTACATTGATATGAACATTTCCACCAAGTTGCTGAGTAATTCTTCGACTCGTTTTTAATTCGATTGCTTCATCTTCAATAAAAATACCTGTACTTCGGCGATCTTCACTCATCAGAGCACCCGTACCAGCGCCTACACCAACACCGGTTGCGACAAGCGGTACACAGCCAGAAAACCATAAAGCACAAGACAAAATAAGTGTAAAAGGAATCAATAAGTTAATTTTGATGAAATTCATAAGGTTAACTATGCTAGATTATTAATTTTTGGTATTCAGGTGATATAAACAACTTAAACCATTATCTTCTGCTAAAGCATTAGCTTCAAGTTAAATGATTTGAATGAGTTAATTATAAGCAACTATCTGTTAAAAATTCCAGACTATTCTGAAGGAATATTTTGAGAGGTAGCCCCCCGCAGATGCCGTTAGACCGATATCTTGAACCTTTGGGTCCAAGGTGGCCACAAGCAGTTTGCATCAGGTTCGTCTAAAAAGACGATCACAACAGCATTAATCGAGCTCGCAGCCAAATTTCAAGAATTGGTTCAAAGAATTTGAGCCCTCACGAACACCGCAGGGGAGAAGCGTTAGAAGCAAAAGCTAGCTACATCGGTATAAGCCAATAATGCCAACCTTTGACCTAATGATGCTGTTACAAGATCCAATTTCACTAACTTGTTTCTTTAAAATTATTCTACGCTTTAATTCACCCATGTCAAAACTTTTAAATTAGGTAATGAGTGTGTAAGTACTTAAGCTTATCAATATCTCAAAATGTTTCAAATGAACCCTTATCAATCCCCATTTATACTTATAGTGATAAGATTATTAATTACGAGCAATCAATTAACTGATCATGATTCGAGATGAAAGCATATATTAAGTGGTTTGATGAATTGAGTATGCGCGATATTGCCCTTGTAGGGGGGAAAAATGCATCGCTTGGAGAGATGTATAATCATTTAACGAAATTGGGAGTTAATGTTCCCGCAGGATTTGCAACCACTACTGAAGCTTACCGGGATTTTTTAGAAGCGAATGACCTTAGCCAGCGTATCAAACACATACTTGATCAACTAGATGTCGATGATGTTGCAATGTTGGCAATCACCGGTAAAACCATTCGGGCGTGGTTGATCGAGGCTGTGTTTCCGGATCAGTTATTAGAAGCTATTTCAATTGCCTATGAGAAGCTTGAGAAAAGCGCTGGCGATGAAGCAGTTTCATTTGCTGTCCGATCATCGGCAACTGCAGAAGATCTTGCCGATGCTTCATTTGCGGGTCAGCAGGAAACGCTACTGAATGTAAGTGAGCTAGATCAAATTATTCAAGCAATCAAAATCGTGTTTGCATCGCTCTATAATGATCGGGCTATTGCATATCGTGTTCACCAAAATTTCCCTCATGATAAGGTTTATCTTTCAGCGGGTATCCAGAAAATGGTGCGCAGTGATCTGGGGGCAAGTGGCGTCATGTTTACTTTGGATACGGAATCGGGTTTCCAAGATGCAATTTTTGTTACATCGGCTTATGGGCTCGGTGAAACGATCGTGCAGGGTATTGTCAATCCTGATGAATTTTATGTTTATAAACAAGGGCTGCGCTCTGGTAAATCTGCAATCTTGTCACGACGGCTTGGGACGAAATTAATCGAGATGGTTTATGAGAATTCCTCCAAGCAGGATACATTTACCGTAACTCGGGATGTTTCTGTTGAGCGTCGTCAACGATTCTCATTATCTGATCAACAGATTGAGCAACTGGGTCAGCAGGCCTTATTGATCGAACAGCATTATGGAAGGCCTATGGATATCGAATGGGCGCTCGATGGACTCGATGGAAAGCTTTATATTGTCCAAGCTAGACCAGAAACCGTTAAAAGCCGAGCTGGTACGTCGCTAGAACGATACCAATTAACTCAAAAAGGAACGGTTCTATCGGAAGGTCGCGCAATTGGGCAAAAAATCGGTCAAGGAACAGCTAAGGTAATTTTCAGTATCGATCAAATGCATGAGATTCAATCCGGTGATGTATTGGTTACTGATATGACGGATCCCGATTGGGAACCCATCATGAAGCGTGCTGCAGCGATTGTGACGAACCGTGGTGGAAGAACGTGCCATGCTGCAATTATTGCGAGGGAAATGGGCATTCCGGCTGTTGTGGGTTGTGGTGAGGCGACTTCTCAGATAAAACCGGGGAGTTCAGTTACGATTTCATGCGCAGAAGGGGATACCGGTTATGTTTATGAAGGCTTATTAGCATTCGAACATTCGGTGGCAGCTATGGGTCAGTTACCGCAACTACCGATTAAGATGATGATGAATGTCGGTAATCCTGCTCATGCATTCGCTTTTTCGCAAATACCCAATCAAGGTGTTGGGTTAGCGCGCCTAGAGTTCATTATTAACAATATGATTGGCATTCATCCCAAAGCAGTGTTGGAATTTGATCGATTACCATCACAATTACAAACGCTGATTCTGGATCGTAGTGCGGGATATGCAAACCCTGTTCAGTTTTATATTGAGAAATTGGTTGAGGGCATTGCGACACTCGCTGCTGCTTTTTATCCAAATCCGGTGATTGTGCGTACCTCTGATTTTAAATCCAATGAGTATGCGAATTTAATCGGTGGTGAGCGCTATGAGCCAAAAGAGGAAAACCCAATGATTGGTTTTCGCGGTGCTTCCCGTTATATTTCACCGCAGTTTCAAGCTTGTTTCGAGTTGGAATGCCAGGCGTTACGTAAAGTTCGTGATGAAATGGGGTTAACCAATGTGGAAATTATGATTCCTTTTTGTCGTACTTTAGAAGAAGCACAGCAGGTTACAGCATTATTGGCATCTCAAGGACTTTCTCGAGGGAGAAATGGCTTGCGTGTAATCATGATGTGCGAAATTCCTTCAAATGCTTTGCTAGCCGAGGAATTTTTACAGTTCTTTGATGGGTTTTCGATCGGATCAAATGATATGACACAACTGTGTCTTGGACTTGATCGCGATTCGAGTTTAGTTGCTCACGCATTTGATGAACGAAATCCTGCCGTTAAAAAAATACTGAAAATGGCGATTGATGCTTGCCGGGCTCAAGGTAAGTATATTGGTATTTGTGGGCAGGGACCTTCTGATTATCCTGATTTTGCTGCTTGGCTTAATGAAGTTGGTATTAGTAGCCTTTCGCTAAATCCCGATTCGATTGTTGAAACTTGGCTTTATTTGGCAAACCTGACAAAATAAAATTAAGTGTGATTAAACAAAGGCGTACTGTTTTTTTTCTTTCTGACCGGACAGGTATTACCGCTGAAACATTAGGTCATAGTTTGTTAACACAATTTGATGGAATCGAGTGGGTTAAAGTTAGCATTCCATTTCTTGATGAGATTGGGAAAATCAAAGTAGCTATCGATCAAATCAATCAAATTGCAGTGCAAGAGGGTGTCCGCCCTTTAGTTTTCAGTACTTTACTCAATCCCGAGATCTTGGAACAGGTTCGCCAAGCCAATTGCCGCGTCTATGATTTCTTTGCAATGTTTATGGGTTCGATCGAGCAAGAATTAAATCAACCTTTTGCGCGAATTGCTGGACGTTCTCACGGGCTTCAGCACCATTTGACTTATTTCAAAAGAATAAACGCCATTAACTATGTTTTGGCGCATGATGATGGCGTTAATCCTAAAAATTTTGCTGAAGCAGATATAATTTTGATTGGGGTATCGCGAACCGGTAAGACACCAACTTGCCTTTATTTAGCGATGCAGTATGGAATCGCTGCTGCAAATTATCCACTAACTCAAGAGGATATGGGCTCGATGCGATTACCCAAAGTGCTGGAATCCGTTCAGGATAAATTGTTTGGCTTAACGCTCAGCGCAGCCCAGCTTCATTTAATTAGACAAGAGCGCCGTCCGAATAGTGAGTATGCTTCACTCGCACAATGCCAGCACGAAATTCAATGGCAACAATCATTGTTTAAATTAATGAATATTCCCTATTTAGATACCACCGCGATTTCGATTGAGGAAATCAGCGCAGTTATTTTGGATCGGTGTGGATTAAAACGCCAGCTTTATGGGTTATAGCAGAGGCGTCAAAGCGATTACGCCTAAAAAAGATCATTGGTAGTTGATACGCATTGAGTTAAAGTAGTGAAAAAAATCAAATGCGTTAACTATTCTGACATTCTGGCTATAGATCAATAAAATTGCTCCGGCTTGTTGACATTTCACATAGGTACCACTAGCCTATCGAGAAAACAACAGAATAAGGGTAAAAAAATGAATAACTTAGAAAAAGATAAGCAAAAATATTTTCGAGGATTTTTATTTTTTCTGAGCTTGTGGCTTTTAATAAATCCACTAAAAGCGCTGGAGCTTAGTCCTTATGCAGAGGGCCCTCTGCTCGAAATAATTACTCAAATGCCTGAGGGTACATGGAAAAAAGTCAATGCAAATTCTTTTTCAGAGGTCTGGACGCTACCAGAATTAAGGCCGCTCAATCTTAGTAGTAATCCTCCTCCCAGTAAGTTGATTTCAGCATGGAGTAGTTTTGCATGGGATAGTAATAGAGGAGATTTAATTCTTTATGGCGGTGGGCATGCAAATTATTCAGGTAATGATGTCTACCGTTGGCGATCTCGAGATCTAAAATGGGAACGCGCTTCGTTACCGAGTCAAGTTACAGTTATTGCAGGAACTGCAGCATCAACTGCAATTGACGGTGTAGATGCTGCTCCCGCTTCAGCGCATACTTACGATAACAGTATTTTTCTTCCAACTATAGATCGATATCTTGTATTAGGCGGAGCTTTGTATAACACGGGTGGTCCCTATATTCGCCAAAGTGAAACCGATCCCACAGTTACCCGGATAACAGGCCCGTATTTATTTGATCCGGAAAAAGCTGCAGCAAATCAAGTGGGTGGTACTACGGGATCCCATGTGCAGCGTGTTTATGCTTTTCCTGAGATCACGGGTGGTGAGATGTGGCAGAACAGAGATATCCACAAAAACTTAGCGACATCGATCTTACCAAAACATCATGTTAATGGATGTACGGCTTATGCAAATGAATCAGGGGTGGATACTGTTTATATTAGTGCGAGTGGAAGTATACATGGTACGGGACAGTCGCTGTTTCGCTATCAAATTACTGATGTTAACTCGCCTTGGACTGATAAGATTGATCGAGTCGGGATTTATTGGGGTGCGCCTTCAGATCAACCGGCATGCGGGTATGATTCTGATACTAAAATTTTCTTGAAAACAACAGGTGTTAATACAAAACCTTTATATTTCTGGGATTTACGACCAGACCGTACTACGAATAAAGACCAAGCAGTCGTGGTTGAAGGTTCAATTTCCAATCTGGTTCAATGGTTAAATAATTATACAGCTTCAACCGGTAAATCACTCCGGCACTGCGCACTTGATTTTGATCCCAATCGTAAAAACTTTTTGTTGTGGTGTGGAACTGCAGAAGTCTGGCGGATAACACCGCCTAGTCCGCTCTCTACATTTGGTTGGAAAGCTGAAATGGGGCCCGTTATTCCGTCAGCTGAATTTCCGCTACTTAATGTGGGCACAGGAATCTTGGGAAAATGGGATTATATTCCTGGATTCGATGTGTTTATGGGTTTGGAAAATGAAACGGCTGGAAACGTATGGGTTTATAAACCGATAGGGTGGGTTACGCCAGATCCAGATGGTAATAATGGTGGTGGAGGTGGTGGAATAAACCAATTGCCAACAATCTTGCTTACATCGCCAATTAATAATCAAACGATAGGGATTGGAACCCCCGTAACGTTATCTACAGTAGCTGATGATAGCGATGGTTCTATTGTGGAAATTAAATTTTTTGCAAATAATGTGCTTGTCGATTCACTGACAACTGAACCTTATTCTACGGAGTGGATTCCTCCCCAAGCTGGAGAATATATCATCAAAGCAGAGGCATTTGATAATTTGGGCGCAAAAGTAACAAGCACTCCAATTACAATTAATATCGTACCAAACACACCACTAACTACGACTTTACTACAACGTGATTCTGAGGGAACTATCAGTACGGCTGATACGTATTTATCGGCTTATCACCCTAGTGCTAATTTTGGGAGTTCTCAGAATTTATATTTAAGTGGTAAAAACTATGTTCCTTTGATTAAGTTTAATATTTTCTCACATGAAGGTGGCCCTATACCAGATAACGCAATCATAGAATCTGCAACGTTGCATCTGTACAAAGGATCATCTTACTCTATTTTGGCTTCGCTGCATGCTATGAATAAACTATGGAATGAAAAGGAAGCAACTTGGGCCAAAGCTTCAAGTAGTTTATCTTGGAATGCTTTAGGTGCTGCTGCAGCTGGGTTGGATTATATTGCAATTGCTGACGCTCAAGTGAATTTACCTTGGAACGCAGGTATTTGGGTTCCATTTGATGTGACCCAGCGGGTGAAAACGTTTTCAACGGGTAGCGCTAATTATGGATGGAGGTTGCTATTTAATTCTGGTGATTCGGTTAATAACATTCGATTTAATTCGAGTGAAAAGAGTCCAGAATTAGATAAACGTCCTAAGCTGGAGATTAAATGGCGTATTTAATTTCATGATGGCTACTACATTATTTAGTTAACGAGTTGTGTTAATTTTACAAAGCTCTAGATTGGCTGCTGTTAAAGGTCGATCTAGAGTTTAGCTTTTTGATAAAATAGTTATTTCATTTACTACTTTAGATTCTTTAATTTATTGAATACTCTGTGTCAGTTTTTTTACTTCTAGAATATTAATACAGAGTTCCTAGAGCGTATGTGGCCATAGTGTATGAATATATTCTGTGGTTACCTACATAAAAGGCAACAATCGCTAATAAAAATATATGCCTACTATAAATAAAATTCCCCGCGTGGGCTTTATTTCGCTTGGTTGCCCCAAAGCGACTGTGGATTCGGAACGAATATTAACGCGTCTACGTGCTGAAGGTTATTTGATTTCACCCAGTTATCAAGATTCTGACCTGGTCGTTGTTAATACTTGTGGATTTATTGATAGTGCAATTGAAGAATCATTGGATACCATTGGAGAAGCATTAAGAGAAAATGGTAAAGTGGTTGTCACCGGCTGTTTAGGTGCAAAAGGAGATACAATTAAGCAGGTGTATCCCAATGTGCTTTCAGTTACTGGCCCACAGGCGACCGAAGAAGTGATGGAAGCAATTCATATTCATTTACCAAAACCCCATGATCCTTATGTCGATTTGGTTCCCCCGCAGGGAATTCGGCTGACCCCTCAACATTATGCTTATTTGAAGATTTCTGAAGGTTGTAATCATCGGTGCTCTTTTTGCATTATTCCAAGTATGCGGGGAGATCTCGTGAGTCGATCGGTTGGAGATATCATGCAGGAGGCACAAAATTTGGTTGATGCAGGGGTTAAGGAATTGCTCGTTATTTCACAAGACACCAGTGCATATGGCGTGGATTTGAAATACCGTACCGGTTTCTGGGGAGGAAAACCGATTAAAACACGGATTACAGAGCTTGCAACTGCACTAGGTGAGCTCGGTGTTTGGGTGCGGCTTCATTATGTTTACCCTTATCCGCATGTAGATGAACTAATTCCATTGATGAGTGATCTTAAGATCATTCCTTATCTCGATATCCCCTTTCAGCATGCAAACGCCCGAATTCTAAAGTTGATGAAACGCCCCGCCAATAGTGAAAATGTTCTCGCACGAATTCATCAGTGGCGGACGATTTGTCCAGAAATTACGCTGCGGAGCACATTTATTGTCGGGTTTCCTGGTGAAACGGAGCAAGAGTTTCAGGAATTACTGGATTTTCTTGAAATCGCCCAGTTGGATCGAGTTGGCGCCTTTATGTATTCTCCCGTTGAGGGTGCTGCTGCAAATAATTTACCTGATCATATCTCGCCTGAAATTCAAGAAGAACGCCTGGCCAGATTCATGGCACTACAAGAAAAAATTAGCGCGGATAAGTTAAAACAAAAGATAGGTAAAACGCTAGAAGTGCTAGTTGATGAAGTGGATAGTGAAGGCGCGATTGCACGGAGTCATGCTGATGCCCCTGAGATCGATGGATTAGTATATATCGATGCGGATCAAAAAACGATACGACAAGGCGAGTTTGTCAAGGTACGCATTGTTAATTCCGATCAACATGATTTGTGGGCAGAGCTTGTTTAATAGAGTTTTAGGTTTTAGTCGTTTTAACTTAGGGGAACAAGTTTGGAGTTGATTTTATGGAGACATGCGGAGGCAGAGGATGGAGTACCAGATGCTTCGCGGAGATTGACTGAAAAGGGTATGAAACAGGCCCAATCCATGGCCCAATGGTTAAAACCTCGACTGCCAAAGCATACTCGTATCATTGTTAGCCCAGCGAAACGAACCCAGCAAACGGTTGCAGCGCTATGCGATACATATGAAACACTTGAAGAAGTTGGCACAAGTACCACAGCAGATAAAGTGCTTGCCACTGTCAATTGGCCTTATGAAGAAGGCGCTGTAATTGTGGTGGGACATCAACCGACATTAGGGCAAATTGCAGCAGCAATATTAGGCAACCCTTATGCGAGCTTTAGTGTAAAGAAGGGTTCGATTTGGTGGCTTAGCTCAAAAGCTAAAGATTTATCATCGAATGGAAGTCTACGGTTAGTTATGGTGCCCGATATGATTTAGATTAAAAGTAGGAAGTAAAACTGTTCTATTTCTGAATGTGTGAATTTTGTGTTAATTAAGGAAATGACTGAATTTATGAGGTTTTTTTATTATTTAAATAATTAAGAAATTTCTTGACTAACCGGTCACATCTCATTAGATTGATTACTTAACATAAGCCCTAGGGAGGATAAGTTTTAATATGGATATAGATATAGTTTCGGCTTTATCTGGATTAATCGATTTGCCGTGGTGGGGATACATTGTCGTTACATTGGTACTAACGCATATTACCATTGCAAGCATTACAATTTTTTTACATCGCCATCAAGCACATCGTGCTTTGGATTTGCATCCAATACCGAGTCATTTTTTCCGTTTCTGGCTTTGGCTGACGAGCGGAATGGTAACCAAAGAATGGGCGGCGATTCATCGTAAGCATCATGCAAAATGTGAAACGTTAGATGACCCTCACAGTCCACAAATTTATGGAATTAAGAAGGTTTTATTAGAGGGTTCTGAGCTTTATCGCAAGGAAGGAAAGAACCTAGAAACACTGGAAAGATATGGTCATGGTACACCTGATGACTGGATGGAACGTAATGTATATACCAAGCATAGTGTTGCTGGCGTGGCTTCAATGTTAATCATTAATGTTGTCTTATTTGGACCAATCGGAATTACGATATGGGCGGTTCAAATGCTTTGGACACCTGTAATGGCAGCAGGCATTATTAATGGTGTTGGGCATTATTGGGGGTATCGTAATTTTCGTGCTGAAGATGCGAGCCGTAATATTGTACCGTGGGGAATTTTGATTGGTGGAGAGGAGTTGCATAATAATCATCATGCTTATCCGACTTCAGCACGACTTTCCAATAAATGGTTTGAATTTGATATTGGTTGGATGTATATCCGTATTCTTGAGATGATGGGATTAGCAAAGGTTAAGAAAATTGCGCCTAAATTAAATCTCAATGAATCTAAGACAGTATGTGATTTTGATACATTACAAGCTGTTATTGCACATCGTTATGAAGTATTGGCTAAGTATACGCAATCACTGAAAGCAATCCTTAAAAACGAGATGGAACAATTGTTGCAAGTTGCAGCGCATCATGGTGTTGATGGCTTAACATTGAAACGGTGGGTACTAGCGGACGCTAGCACTTTGCAAGATGAGGAGCGTAATAAGCTGAGTTTGGTGCTGAGTAAAACGAAGCAACTTGATAAAGTTTATACGATGCGTGAAGAGTTATCTGCAATCTGGCAAAGATCATCTGCTTCTAAGGATGAACTGGTGAAGCAGCTAGAAGATTGGTGCTATAGAGCAGAGCAAAGCGGTATTGAGGCACTTGAGAAATTCTCGCGTAGACTTCGCTGTTACGCATAAAGTTTGTATCTTTGTTCTCGAGCAAATTAGCTTCGTGTAATTTGCTCGAGATGTCCTAAAGCTAGATTGTTACTCATTTTTTTAGCTCCACGTAAGTCACACTAATCTTTTCCCAATTCCGAGTATTCCTTAATTTTGTATTGTTTCATCAAAGTAAAGATAGTAAAAATTGATTTTCTTACGCTATAATAGTGCAACTGTGTTGCATTAATTGCATTATGAATTTAATTGAAAGAGCAAAAGAATTAGTAAGTCTCACAGGGGATCGAGCGACTGCCAATCGAGTTAGAACCCTTTCCGTTTTGCTATCTGCAAAACGGGCGCTGACCCATCGTGAAATTGCGGATCAACTACTGGATGCAAAGAAACAACTAGATCGTGTAACGCTTTATCGCATCCTTGAGTGGATGAGTAAAAAGAGTTTAATCCATAAGATCGCTGGGGATGACAGAGTCTGGCGTTTCCGGATTAATACAGAAATTCGTGCCCACCAACATGCGCATTTTAAATGTAACCGTTGTGCAAAAGTAATCTGTTTAAAAGATTCTAAGTATAATCCCACCCCTTTATTACCCGTCGGGTATTTACTTCAAGAAATTGAATTGACTATTAAGGGAGTGTGTTCGGAATGTATTTAGTGATCAATTAGATCAAATTTTCCATGATTTGGTTTTTTTATGCACACCAATAATGCAACTAAGTTGCATTATTGGTGTGCGATGTTATTAATAAATTTGATTCATATGATGATAAGAAGAACGACAAAC
>WBZL01002299.1_pt1 | contig 18810 bp, 20 predicted proteins | sample 5204291 | NCBI WGS metagenome assembly WBZL01 (sample SAMN12344345, study PRJNA552823) | activated sludge metagenome | biome: Activated sludge suspended growth; feature: Nitrification reactor; material: Wastewater; isolation source: activated sludge from nitrification reactor of wastewater...
AGGCCCAGCTCGCGGTATCTGACCGTTCGCTGCGGCTCGATGACGGCCGTACCAACGTCTGGCTATTCGTCGGGGTCAACGGAGTGGGCAAGACCACCACCATCGGCAAGCTCGGCAAACGCCAGGTGGCCGACGGCCACACCGTGGTGATGGCGGCGGGAGACACCTTCCGCGCCGCTGCCGCCGAGCAGCTCGAGACCTGGGCTGGCCGGGCCGGGGCCGAGATAGTGCGGGGGGCCGAGGGGGCAGACCCGAGCGCCATCATCTTCGATGCCATCGAGGCCGCCGCGGCCCGCGGTGCCGATCTGGTGCTGGCCGACACCGCTGGCCGTCTCCACACCAAAACCAACCTCATGGAAGAGCTGCGCAAGGTGCGGCGGGTGGCAGACAAAGACCCCGGGCATGTGACCGAGGTCCTGCTGGTGCTAGATGCCACTACCGGCCAGAACGGCCTGGTGCAGGCTCGGCAGTTCACCGAAGCCACCGAGGTGACCGGCGTGGTCCTGACCAAGCTCGACGGTTCAGCCAAGGGCGGGATCGTGTTCGCCATCCACCAGGAGTTGGGCATCCCGGTGAAGTTGGTGGGCTTGGGTGAGACCGCCGACGATCTCGTCGACTTCGATCCCGAGGAGTTCGTCGAAGGCCTGCTCGCTGTCTGAGCCTGGCCCTCACCGAGAACTGGATCAAAGCGGCTGCGTGTCGCCTACGGTTCGAGCAAATCCCAGCCCGGGCCCATTCGCCCCCGCCGTTCCCAGGAGATTCCGTGACCAAGCTGCTGATGCTCCCCATCAAGTTCGTTCGTACCTTCCTGAAGCTGGCCGGGGTCCGCGGGGCGTTGCTGTTGGCGGTAGGCGTTGTCATCGGCACGATGGTCGCCCCAACGTCGGGGGCCCGGCTCCGGGCCGAGCTCAAGGCCCGCATCCGCGCCAACCGTGAGGTGCCTGAGGGTGCCGGGTTCGCCCCCTGACCTCGTCCGGTAGCATCGCCGGGCCATGTTCGAGTCACTTTCAGATCGCTTCGACGGAATCTTCAAGAAGCTCAGGGGTAAAGGCCGCCTGAGCGAGGCCGACGTAGACGAGGTCCTGCGCGAGATCCGTCTCGCCCTCCTCGAAGCAGACGTCAACTTCACCGTGGTCAAAGGCCTGGTAGGTCGTATTCGAGACCGGGCGGTAGGTGCGGACCTGCACGAGGCGCTCAACCCGGCGCAACAGGTCATAGACATCGTCCACCAGGAGCTGGTTGCCACCCTGGGCGGCGAGACCATTCGGATCACATATGAGGCCAAGCCTCCCACCGTGATCCTCATGGCCGGACTCCAGGGGTCGGGCAAGACCACCAACTCGGCCAAGTTGGCCCGCTGGTTCAAGGCGCAGGGCCGCAACCCGATGCTGGTCGGTGCCGACCTCCAGCGGCCGGCCGCAGTCGAACAGCTACGAACGCTGGCTCGCCAGGTCGATGTACCCGTCTACTCCGCTCCCGATGACGTCGTCGCTTCTGGCACCGGCAACCCCGTCGACGTGGCGCTGGGCTGTCTGGCCGAGGCCAAACGCCTGGGCCGAGATGTGGTCATCGTGGATACCGCCGGTCGGCTCGCCATCGACGCCGAGCTCATGGAGCAGGTGCGCCAGATCTCCGAGGCCACCAACCCCCGCTACACCTTCTTGGTCGTAGACGCCATGACCGGCCAAGACGCCGTCACCGTGGCCGAGAACTTCCACGCCACCCTTTCGCTCGACGGGGTGATCCTCACCAAACTCGACGGTGACGCCCGTGGCGGTGCCGCGCTTTCGGTCAAGGAGGTCGTGGGCAAGCCGATTGCCTTCGCCTCCACCGGCGAGAAGCTCGACGAGTTCGACTTGTTCCATCCCGACCGGCTGGCCGGGCGTATCTTGGGGATGGGCGACGTGCTCACCCTCATCGAGAAGGCCAAGGATGCCTTCGACGAGAAGCAGGCCGAAGAAGCCGCCAACCGGCTTCTCGAAGGCCAGTTCACCCTCGAGGACTTCCTCGAACAGATGGCCCAGGTCAAGAAGATGGGCAACCTCGGCAACCTGATGAAGCTCATGCCGGGCATGCCCAAGGAACTTCGCAACACCGAGATAGACGATCGTGAACTGGCACGCATCGAGGGCATCATCCACTCGATGACCACGGCCGAGCGACGCGACCCCAAGCTCATCGATGGCTCCCGTCGCCTTCGCATCGCCAACGGCAGCGGGGTCACCACCTCTGAGGTGAACGCCCTGTTGCGCCAGTTCACCGAGATGCAAAAGATGATGAAGGGGCTCGGCGGGGGCCTGCTCGGGCGCAGCATGAACAAGAAGGCCAAGAAGAAGGGCAAGGGCGGGGGTCGCACCACCCCCAAGGGCGGAGGGCAACCGAAGTTCACGCTGCCGCCATCGGGCGGTGACTCCGACGGTGGGACCGGTGGTTTCCGGCTTCCCGGCCTCTGAGCCGACGCCTGGTGGCGGAACCCCGTGGCCGTGGTTCAGTCCCGAGCAGATCCGGTTCCAGACCAAGGATCGACGGGGGATCGTCTGGCCCTGGGGATCTTCCTTGCCGTCTGCGTGCTGGCGGTGCCGTTCTACCTGTGGGCCGGACGGGACCAGTGGTTCTTCCAGGACGAGTTCGCGGTCCTTGTCAGCGAGGTCCGCTCGCCGCTCGATCTGTTCCACCCGCACAACGAGCACCTGATCGTGCCGACTCGGCTGATGTATCTGGTGTTGTGGCCGGTGTTCGGTCTGAACCAGTACCTGCCCTACCAGGTGGTGGTGGTGGTGACGCACGTTGCCATCGCTGTGCTCATGCGCCTCGTGTTGGTCCGCTCCGGAGTTGGCGCGTGGGTGGCGACGGCGGGGGCGATTGTGTTCCTTGCCTTCGGGCGGGGGTCCGAGAACATCGTCTGGGCCTTCCAGGTGGGGTTGAGCGGTTCGATCGCCACGGGATACCTGTACCTGTACCTCACCATGCACGACGGGCCTCTGCGGCGACGGGACGTTGCGGCCTTGGCGGTCGGCATTGTCGCGGTGCTCAGCTCGGGTCCGGCTGTGGCCATGGTCGTGGCTGTCGGGATCACTTCCCTGCTGCGTCGGGGTTTGAGGGTGGCCGCATTCCACACCGTCCCGCTCCTGGGACCGATGGGACTCTGGTTCCTGCTCGGCCGTGACGCAAGTGCGGGGTCGGCCCCCGCTCTGGTTGTCCGCTTCGTGGCCGAGGGGGTTCGGATCACGGTGGAGCGGACCACGGTAGGGCTCTGGGGTTCGGTCCTGGTGGGGCTGGTGGCCTGCCTTGGTCTGGCCTTGCAAATCGGTGATGAAGGACTTGGACCCTTTGCTCGACGGGTAGCGGCACCGCTGGGTCTGGCGGTGGCCGCGCTGGCCAACTGGTTCATGATCGGCTACTCCCGTGCCGAGTCGCACGGCGTGGAGTTCTCCCAACGGCCGCGCTACTCGCATCTGGCCTTGGCGATGGGCCTACCGCTGGTGGTGGTCGGCGTAGAGGGTGTGGCCCGGCGGTGGCGGTTCCTGCTGGTCCCTGTCCTGGCGGTCCTGTTGGCCGGTGTGCCGGCCAACTTGAAATCGGTTGAGATCCGTTCCAACCGAGATGTTCCGCCCGATCTCGTGTTGGCGGTGGCCAACTCAGCGCTGCTCGAGGATGTCGAGCGGGATCGGGAGGTCTTCCCTGGGGTCACCGGTTTCCGGCACGTGACCGCAGGTTGGCTGGTCGATGCCCGTCATGACGGCAAAATCCCCTCCGATGCATCATCGGACTGGGCGGTGACCGAGGCCACCAGGCGGCTCGCCTTCGAAGTGGAACCCGTAGCCGGTTCCTCGATCGCCTGTCGGGAGGCTTCAGTGTCCAAGGACGTGGTTCTGGAGCGGGGCGCATCGGTGGTGGTCTCGGGTCAGTGGATCGCCTGGGTCAAGGTTGCGTCGCACGGATCGGTGCCGTTGCCCGTGTCTTCAGAGGGACCGGTGGCGGTGGTGGCAATAGCCGATGGCTTGAGGTTGACCATGACTCCCTTCACCGAAGGCTCTGGTCGCTGGTGCTCGCCGAACTAGCCCGGATCCACCGAAAGACTGAGCCTTCCGGCCCAGTTCGGCTGCCGGCAAAGCCGACGGCGATCCGAGGCAAAGTCTCGGGCTGGCCAACCCTGCTGTGATGACGTCCGGGCTATCGGGCCAGCGAGTAGTGGGTGTCGGATCGTCGATCGCGTTTCCACGTTTGCGCTCGGGGGTTCCGGTGGCCCACCATGTATGGCCGGTTGGGACCTGTGCCCCCGCCATCGATCGATCACGAGACATTCGAAACAGTAAGGATTCCAATGGCCGTCAAGCTCCGCCTAATGCGGATGGGCAAGAAGAAGCAGCCCACCTACCGCGTCGTCGCCGCCGACTCGCGGGCCCCACGCGACGGCCGTTTCATCGAGATCGTCGGCACCTACCAGCCGCGTCTCGAGCCGTCCGGCATCAACATCGACAACGAGAAGGCCCTGAAGTGGCTCCGCAACGGCGCCAAACCCACCGACACCGTGGAGAAGCTCCTCAAGGTCTCCGGTGCATGGGATGAGTTCAAGGGCAAGGCCCCCGCGCCCGCTGGCGCCGAGTCGTGACCGACTCGGCTGAGACCTCCGGGTCTGTCGATAACGCCAACCGGGTGCTCGAGTACCTGGTGCAGCAGGTGGTGGACAACCCTGATCAGGTGTCGGTTACCACCGGTCCGGGCCGTCGGTCCGAGGTGCAGCTCGATGTGCGGGTCGCAGATGGTGATATGGGGCGTGTGATCGGCAAGCGGGGTCGTATCGCCCAGTCGATTCGTACCGTCACCCGGGCCGCTGCCACCAAGGACGGCACCACGGTAGACATCGAGTTCGTAGACTGACGTCGGTCTGAACGAGTGATCGAACTAGACGGAGCCGGACCCTCGGGTCCGGCTCCGTCGCGTCAGGGGTTCGGCTCAGTCGACGGGAGCTACCGAGGCGAAGGCACGAGCCCGGTCCAGGTGTGCGGTCCGGTCGGTGGGGTCAGCGGAACCGACCAGGACGTAGTCGCCGGCGTGCTCGGCAATGAGGTCACCGTTGTCGTCGACCATCCACGGCAGTGCCAGTCGACGGGGAACCCTGACCTGTACCGGGCGTTCGTATGTGCCGAACACGTGGTCCCACCACGAAACGCTCACGCCGTGGTTTGCCATCGGGTGGCCGAAGTGGTGGTGGAAGTGATGGCGCGCCACCCATCGGGTGTAGGTAGTAGTCGGGTTCTTGAGGTGGGCCAGTGCGTGGCGAGCTTCGTAGTGGAAGTACCCGAGGGCCCAACCGATCGCCACTGCCACGCCGAGCGGCCACGAGCTCAGCCAGGCCACTAGGGGAGCGAAGCCACCGAAGCCGACCAGAAGCATCCCGGTCCAGCTCAAGATGTGGTTGACGTCGAAGTGCCACTGCGAGGTGACGTGGTGTTCTAGGTGCTCGCGGCTCATGATGCCCTTGCCGTGGAGGTGGTGCATTGCGAAGCGGTGCAGGACGTATTCGGCCAGGGTCCATACCGCGGCGCCGAACAGGAGAGCGCCGGTCACGGCCATGATCGTGGTCGGGTCCATCTGAGCCGTCCTTGGTCTTCAGGGCGCGGTCCCCAGTGCCGCGCTCCCAAATTATTGAACAGCATTCAGAGTTTTGCAACCCGTTCTTTGCCGGCTCACGCGGGATCTGCGGTCGGGCTGTTGGTTGCCGGTTGGCGCGTCGGGCAGGTCGGTGGGCGAGACTGACCCGATGCAGTCATCGTCCCAATCGGGTCTCGGACCCGCCGCCCTGTTGGAGATCGGGCGGGTGGGCAAGGCCCATGGCCTCAAGGGGGAGGTGACGGTGGCGATCACATCGGACCGGCCCGAACGGACCCAACCGGGTGCCCGTTGGGTCCTCGACGGGGGAGTGGTCACCGTCGTCGCCATCCGCCCGTTCCAACAGCGATGGATCGCTCGCCTCGACGGTGTGGACACCCGTGAAGACGCCGAAGCATTGACCGGACAGGTGGTTCGGGCCGAAGAGATCGACGACCCAGACGCCCTGTGGGTCCACCACCTGGTCGGGGCCACGGTCGAAACCCCGGATCGACGTTCATGGGGTGAGGTCGTGGCCGTACTCCAGAACCCCGCTGATGACCTCTTGGAGCTGGCCGACGGGACTCTGATCCCGGTGGGGTTCGTGGCCGACTCGTCACGGTTGCCCGACGTCGTGGTGGTAGATCCGCCCGAGGGGCTCCTGGGCGCTGACCTCTGAGGGTGGCCATGCGCATAGACGTCTTCACCATCTTCCCGGACCTGATCACCGACTTCGCCGGGCGGAGTCTGCTGGGCAAGGCCGGCAGGGCCGGGCTGCTCGACGTGCGGGCCCAAGACCTGAGGTCCCAAACCCAAGACCCACACCGCTCTGTAGACGACTCTCCATTCGGCGGGGGAGCGGGAATGGTCCTGATGGCCGAGCCCCTCTTCGCCTGCGTGGAGGCCGTCAACCCGCCGCGTCCGCTCTACCTGCTCGGCCCTGGGGGCAGGCGCTTCGACCAGTCGATGGCCCGGGAGTTGGCCACCGGGTCGGGTTTCAGCTTGCTGTGCGGGCGCTATGAGGGGGTCGACGCCCGAGTTTCTGAACACCTCGTCGACGGTGAGTTGTCCATCGGTGACTTCGTGCTGAACGGGGGTGAGGTTGCGGCCATGGTGGTGTTGGAAGCCGTGGGCCGGTTGGTCCCCGGCGTCATGGGCAACAACACCTCGGCCGAGGAGGAGTCGTTCTCTGAGGGTCTCCTCGAGTATCCCCACTACACCCGCCCGGCCGAGTTCCGGGGTTGGGAGGTACCCCCGGTTCTGAGGTCAGGAGACCACGGTCGCATCGCCCGATGGCGCCAGGCCCAGGCCCTACACCGCACGCTGCGGAACCGGCCCGACCTCGTTGTGGCTCGCGGTGGCTTCACCGCAGACGAAGAGAGGCTCATGGCGGAGTTTCCCGCCGAGGTGTCGGCCTCGGATACCGATGCTCGGCCCTGAGTTGGCCGCCCGGAGGGTCGCCGTCTAGCGTTGCCCTCTGCCGTATGGGTCCCCGGCGGGACCCGTCCAAGATGTCGCACCCCGTTTCAGGAAACCCGATGAACTCCACCGACCTCGTCGACCAGGCCAGCCTCCGCACCGATGTCCCAGACTTCGCGCCCGGCGACACCCTCAAGGTGCACGTCCGCGTGATCGAGGGCAACAAGGAGCGCGTTCAGGTGTTCCAAGGCGTGGTTATCAAGCGTCAGGGTGGTGGCGTCCACGAGACCTTCACGGTCCGCAAGCTCTCCTACGGCGTCGGCGTCGAGCGCACCTTCCCGGTGCACACCCCGATCATCGACAAGATCGAGGTTCACACCCGGGGCGACGTCCGCCGGGCCAAGCTCTACTACCTCCGGGACCGCATCGGTAAGGCGGCCAAGGTCAAGGAAAAGCGCGACAACTGATCGGGCCCGAGTCCCCTCCACGGGCCTCGTCGTCACCGCGTGTGCATACGATGCAGTCGTGAGCTCTGACGACCTCGAGCAGTACGAAGCAGAGATCGAGCACCAGCTCTTTCAAGAGTATCGGGACGTCGCGCCCACCTACCGCTACGTGGTGGAGACCGAACGCCGGTTCTACCTGGCCAACCAGGTCGACCAGACCGTCCACGATGTGGGGGGACGGACCAGGGTGGAGCTCGAGCTCCACGACGCCTGGGTGTGGGACATGTACCGCGAGACGCGCATGCGCTTCGTGCCGTCGGTACGGGTTGTCACGTTCAAAGACGTGAACATCGAGGAGCTCCCCAAACCCGATCTCCAGCTGTGACCGAGGCCCGCCGTCAGTTGGGGGCGGCAGGCGAAGCTCAGGCCGCGGCCTGGTACCAGGCCAATGGGTATCGGGTGTTGGATCGCAACTGGCGGTGTCGAGAAGGCGAGCTGGATCTGGTGTGCCGTCGGGGATCGGTGGTTGTGTTCTGTGAGGTGAAGTCTCGGTCATCGGCGGCCTTCGGGCACCCAGCCGAGGCGGTCACGCCGGCCAAGCAAAAACGACTCCGGCTGCTGGCTGTCCGCTGGCTGGAATCATCGACGGGCTCGGCGGGATGTTCGCTTCGCTTCGACGTGGCATCGGTGCTAGCCGGCAAGCTAGAAGTGATCCAGGCCGCGTTCTGATCGTCGAGGGCAATCGCGGACAGGGCTGGCCGTCGTCGCTGCGAGGTTGATCAGACCGAGACTTCGCCTCGGTTCAGCCATGCCGTATTTATGAGTCGGCTCGCCTGACGGCTCGCCTCCTTAACCAAGGAACGCCCAAGCCACTAGGGCGATGCACACCAGCACCGCGGCGATCACCATGGCGTAGTCAGCAGGCGTTCGCTTGTACTGGCGGTGCGGGTTGAAGCCCATGGGCTCAGTATGGCGGTTGACGGCTTTGTGTTTGCGGAGGCACGGGGGTGGGTACGTGGGCCGCTCTTCGGTGCGGCGGCACCGTTCGGGTCTCAGACCCCGTTGGTGACCGACGTGACGGTCTCGGGTCAACCACCACGATCGTTCGTGGACTCCCCACCGGAGCAGGAGATCCGCCATGTTCGCAAGCATTCCCTCGGCCATCGTCGTGGGTGTCGACGGTCGCCCCGTCACCGTAGAGGTCCACGTGGCCAATGGCCTTCCCGGCCTGACCATCGTCGGCCTGCCCGACGTTGCCTGTCGTGAAGCCAGAGACCGGGTGCGTGCCGCGGTCATGGCAGCCGGCGCCGAATGGCCGCTGAAGCGAATCACCATCAACCTGGCCCCGTCGGACACCCGCAAGGTAGGAAGCGGGCTGGACTTGGCCATGGCGGTCGGGGTGCTGGTGGCATCGGAACAACTGACGGCCGAGCAGGTGGAAGACCTGGCCTTCATCGGCGAGCTCGGGCTCGACGGGACCGTACGGGCCGTCCCCGGGGTCGTCTGTCGAGTGGATGCCGTCTCTGCGCCCGCGGTGGTGGTCCCACAGTCGGTGGTGGGAGATGCCTGTTTATTGGGTTCCGCCGCGGTGCACGGTGTGGTCAGCCTCGGTGAGGTCCTCGTGGCGCTGCGGACCGAACCCCGAGCATGGCCCGACCACCCCATACCGGCGTCACCCGTGCCCGAGGTTCCCGTTGCAGATCTTGCCGATGTGAGAGGCCAGGTGGCGGCCCGTTTCGCCCTGGAGCTTGCCGCCGCTGGTGGTCATCACCTGTTGATGGTCGGTCCGCCGGGAGCGGGCAAGACGATGCTGGCCAGTCGGATGCCCGGGCTTCTTCCCGACCTGGACCGCCGCCAGGCCATCGAGGCCACCAAGGCGCATTCGGCAGCAGGCCTCACGGTGGGCGGTGTTGTGAGGCGGCCGCCATTTCGGGCACCTCACCACACCGCCACCACCGTGGCCCTGGTCGGGGGTGGTACCGACGCCCTCCGGCCCGGCGAGATATCCCTGGCCTCGGGGGGTGTGCTCTTCCTGGACGAGTTGGGAGAGTTCTCACCGACGGTCCTCGACTCGCTCCGCCAACCACTCGAAGAAGGCGTGATCAGGGTCAGCCGGGCTCGCTTCAGCGCTGACCTACCGGCACGGGTTCTGCTGATCGCGGCCATGAACCCCTGCCCGTGCGGAGAAGCAGGTAGACCGGGAGCCTGTCGGTGCCCCGACGGGATGCTGGCCCGGTACCGGCGTCGGCTCTCGGGCCCGCTGCTGGACCGCTTCGATCTCCGAGTCCAGGTCTTCCGGCCCGAGGTCGATCGGCTGCTAGGCGGTGAACCAGGTCCCTCGACCGCCGATGCCGCTCGTCGAGTGGCTGCTGCTCGGGAACGGGCTGCGCAGCGGGGGGTGTCGTGCAACGCCATGCTCGACGGTGCCCATCTGGAAGACGTGGCCCCGCTGGACGACGAGGCCACAGCTGCCTTGGCCACAGCCCTGGGCACCGGTCGGCTGAGCGCCAGAGGGCTGACCAAGGTCAGAAGGGTCGCATTGACGGTGGCAGATCTGGCCGGGCACTCCGACCGGCTCACCGCCTTCCACATCACCACGGCCATGGCGATGCGGATAGACGTGGTCGGTACCAGGGGTCTGGCCGCGTGACCGGCCCCGCCCTTCGTGGGATGAAGACGGCAGATCGCACCGCGGCCTGCCTGGTTTCGCTGGCGTACCTCGACGGCATCGGGCCGGCCACCCTGAGGCGATGCCATCTGGAACATGGTGCCGAGGAGACGTGGTCAGATCTCCTCGCCGGGAGACCAGAGCGAATCGTGCCCATCGCCACTCAAGCGGCGAGATCCAAGGCCGGATTCACTGAGCGGCTGGTGGCACAGGCCCGTCTGCGTGACCCCGCCGCCGATCTGGCCCGGCAGCTAGACGCTGGCCGACAGGTGCTCGTTCACGGCCGACGGGGGTACCCCCAACGGCTTCTGGCTGATCCGGCAGCGCCGGCCCTGCTTTTCGCCGAAGGAGACCTAGGTGCGCTCTTGTCTCCCGGGGTGGCACTGGTCGGGACCCGCAACGCCACCCTGGCGGGCCGGTCCCTGGCCGAGGAGATGGGCGCCGACCTGGCCCGATGTGGGATCGCGGTCCTCTCGGGCCTGGCGTTGGGAATAGACGGAGCGGCACACCGTGGGGCATTGCGGGCCGGATCCGCCCCTGCCGTCGCTGTGATCGCCTCTGGTCTCGACATCGCCTATCCCCGTCGCCACCTGCACCTCCAGCGAGACCTGGCTCGCAGCGGGTTGGTGATCTCAGAGACCCCCGCTGGCGTTCGTCCCGACCCGTGGAGGTTTCCGGCCCGGAACCGGATCCTGGCCGCTCTGGCCGATCTGGTGGTGGTGGTGGAATCGCGCGTCGCGGGAGGTTCCCTGCTCACCGTCGACGAGGCGCTGGCTCGAGGCGTACCGGTCGCGGCCGTGCCCGGGCACCCGTCGGCCCCGGCGTCGGCAGGGACCAACGCCTTGCTCTACGACGGAGCCAGCCTGGTTCGTGACGCGCCAGATGTTCTAATGATTCTCGGCATCACCCCTCCGGTCACCGCCACCGAGGACCGCGCCCTCCTGGCGGCGCAGCCGCTGGATCCGGCCCGGCGTGCGGTGCTCGACGTGTTGGGACCCACGCCATCGAGCCTGGCCGAGGTGGTGGCCGAGACCGGGAGGACAGTCGCCGAGGTTTCCCATGCCCTGGCCGGATTGCTGGCCGATGGGCTCGTCCAGGAAAGCCAGGGCTGGTACGAGCCGTCGCCCCACATCCGGGCAGCCAGATGACTCCCGTTCGAGGCCAGCGCGTTTCTGGGAGCTTGATGCTCGCCGGGCCGGTACGGTGTGCACGTGGGCTGGGACGTCGATGGGTTCCTGGCGGCATTGACCGCGGCGGCACCGGCCACACTCGACGCGTACCGACGCGACCTTGTTCACTTCGGATCCTGGGCCTCCGATCAGGGAGTGTCAGGTCCAGGTCAGGTCGACCGACGCACTTTGCGCCTGTACATGGTGCACTTGGCAGACAACGACGCTGCCCCCCGCACCATGTCCCGTCGAGCCTCGGCCCTGCGGCGCTATTTCCGCTGGACCACCCGGGTTGGTATCACCGCGTCGGATCCGTCGGTCTCGTTGCGGGCTCCGCGGGGGACTGGCCGTCTGCCCAGGGTCGTGCACGATCAGCAGCTCAACGCCCTGCTCCACCACCCCGGAGCCGACGGCACCCGCACCACAGAACGTGCACGCCAGGTAGCCGAGGCGAGGCGCTGGCGCGACGACGCGGTGGTCGAGGTGCTCTATGGCAGCGGCCTTCGGGTGGCAGAGTTGTGCTCGTTGCGCGCCGCAGACGTGGATCTGGACGCTCAACGCATGTCGGTGATCGGGAAAGGTTCCAAGACCCGCCTCGTGCCCCTGAGCGAACCGGCTGTGGCGGCGTTGAGGCGCTGGTCGAGCGATGGGCGGGCCATCCTGGCCGCGCCGACCACCCCTCGCGACGTGGTGTTCGTGAACCTGCGGGGAAACCCGCTGACGCCGCGAGACGTCCGACGAATACTCGACCACCGCTCGAGCGAGCCGACCCACCCCCACGCGCTTCGTCACACCTTCGCCACCCACCTCCTGGACGGCGGGGCAGACCTGAGAAGCGTGCAAGAACTGTTGGGCCACCAGGATCTGGCCACCACCCAGATCTACACCCACGTGAGCCGGGAGCGGCTACGTCGGGTCTTCGACCAGACTCATCCCCGTGCGTAGCGCGTCCCACCCCCGGAAGCGGCCGTGATGACGGCCGAAGCCATCACCGAGCTCTGGAGCTCGTACCGGGCCGATCCCTCGCGCGAGCAGCGCGATCGACTGATCCTGCACTACTCGCCGCTGGTCAAGTACGTGGCCGGTCGGGTGGCGGCCGGTCTGCCCCACAACGTCGAGCAGGCCGATCTGGTGAGCTACGGCATCTTCGGGTTGATCGACGCCATCGAGAAGTTCGACGTGGAGCGTGGCTTCAAGTTCGAGACCTACGCCATCTCTCGGATCAAAGGCGCGATCCTCGACGGTCTCCGGGCCATCGACTGGGTGCCTCGATCGGTGAGGGCCCGTGGACGAGATGTGGAGCGAGCCTTCTCCAAACTGGAGGCCAAGCTGCACCGGTCACCCACCGAGACCGAGTTGGCCGAAGAGTTGGGTTACACCGAGTCTCAACTCCATCAGGTGCTCGGTCAGCTCTCGTTGACCGGCATGGCTGCCTTGGACGAGATGCTGGGAGATCGAGGAGACGCCACCACCCTGGCCGACACCATCCCCGATCAGGCCGACGGGCCCATGGCCATGCTCGAGCAAAGAGAGCTGCGCAGCCAACTGGCGGCGGCTATAGACCGGATGCCCGAGCGGGAGAAGGTGGTGCTCTCGCTCTATTACTTCGAGAACTTCACGCTGGCCCAGATCGGCGAGGTGCTCGGAGTGACCGAGAGCCGGGTCAGCCAGATCCACACCAAGTCGGTGCTGCAACTCAGGAGCCGCCTCCAGGCGGCCCAGCGCGAACCCGCCTGAGCCGAGCCTTCGGCTGGGCCGACAAGCCGATCGAGCGGCTCGGCTGGTGTGACGGCACGGGCCTCGAGGTTCCGTCGGGCCGGGAGCCGGTGGAGGGGTGATCGGTTTGCTTGGTCCCTTCCTGGTTCTGGTCCAGGGCCTGGTCTCGGCAGCGGTTCCGGCCGCGACTGATGGCCCGCCCCGTTACCAACCTCCGGTTCACGCCGCGGTGGTCGATCCGTTCCGACCCCCCGATCAGCCGTGGCTGGCCGGTAACCGGGGGTTGGAGTACCAGACGGCCCCTGGCACTCCAGTAGGCGCCATCGGTCCCGGGCTGGTGGTGTTCGCCGGCCAGGTTGGCGGCTCCCTTCACGTGACCATCCTCCATCCCGACGGAATCCGGTCGTCGTATTCGTTCCTGGGGTCCATCGCCGTCGAGGTGGGGGAGCGGGTCCGAGGTGGGCAGGTGGTCGGCTCCACCGGTGAGACGTTCCACCTCGGAGCCCGGGTCGGCTCCACCTACATAGACCCGGCCGCTCTCTTCGGCCAGGTGGTGGGGGCGGCGACGGTGTTCTTGGTTCCACAGGGTGGGACCAGATCCCCACCGGCCCCCGGCAGGCCAACTACCGCCATCGGTCAGCAGTTGGCCGCCGTCGCCCGGTCGGTGAGTGGCGCGGTGTTGGTCGCCGCCGGGGCCAACCCTGGATCCGCCGAAAGGCAGAGCCTTCCGGCGGAGTTCGGTCGCCGGCCTGACGGTCGCCGGCCTGACGGCCGACGTCTTCACTGCTGCGACAGGCAAAGCCGATCTCCGCAGGTCGGGGACTCCGCCACAAGGGGCTCTGCCCCCGAACCTCCGCCGAGTCTTCGCGCTGGGGATCGTCAGACAGCTGAACCACCTGCGGTGGCCGCCCAGAGAACCGGCTTTGCCGGGGTAGCCCCGCGCTGTAGCCAGGTGTGGTTCACGGATAGACAGGCGATCGGCTCACGATCGGCTCGCCTCCTGCGCCCTTTGGGAGCCTGCTGGGCGACGTCGCTACAATCATCCGTCGGCCCGTCACCCCGATGTGCCGTCTGTCAACCTTCGCCCGGGTCCACCCACGGTCGTCGGATCGGCTTTCTGTCGCCTCCGACGTGGGATCCGGGCTTCGCCCAACCGCTGGAAAAGGAGAGGTCCATGACGCAGCCCGTCGTGACCATGAAGCAACTGCTAGACGCCGGAGTCCACTTCGGCCATCAGACCCGGCGCTGGAACCCGAAGATGAAGCGCTTCATCTTCGGAGACCGCAACGGCATCTACATCATCGACCTGCAGCAGACCCTGCAGCGCATCGAGACGGCCTACACCCTGATCCGTGACACGGTCGCCGACGGTGGAACCGTGCTGTTCGTGGGCACCAAGAAGCAGGCTCAGGACCCGATCCAGTCCTACGCCGAGAAGAGCGGCTCGCCCTACATCAACCAGCGTTGGCTGGGCGGAATGCTCACCAACTTCGAGACCATGGCCAAGCGCGTCTCCAAGATGGCCGAGTACCGCCGCATGCGCATCTCGGGCGAGTTCGAAGCCATGCCCAAGAAGGAAGCGCTGCTCATCTCCCGTGAGCTCGAGAAGCTGGAGCGCAACCTCGGCGGCATCGCCAAGATGGACAAGCTCCCCGATGTGGTCTTCATCCTGGACACCAAGAAGGAGCACATCGCCGTCACCGAGGCCAACAAGCTCGGCATTCCGATCGTGGCCGTGGTGGACACCAACTGCGACCCCGACGTGATCCAGTACCCCATTCCGGGTAACGACGATGCCATCCGCTCGGGCACCCTCATGTGCCGGGTGATCGCCGATGCTGTCGAGGAGGGGCGCCTCATGGCCTCCAAGCGCCCTGGTGCCACCCCGCCGCCGCGCCAGCGCACCGACGAAGAAGAAGCTGCCATCGCCGCCCAGCAGGCCGAGGCCCGCCGCCAGGCCGCGGCTGCGGCCGCCGAGCGAGAGGCCCGCATCGCCGCCCAGGCCGCTGCCCCTGCCGCCGAAGCCCCCGTCGCCGAGGTCCCTGCCGAGGCCACCGACACCACCGAGGAGAGCACCCCCGATGTCTGAGTTCACCGCCAAGGACGTCCAGGCCCTTCGCCAGGCCACGGGCGCTGGGATGATGGACGCCAAGAAGGCCCTCCAGGAGAACGGCGGAGACCGCGAAGCCGCCACTAAGTGGCTGCGGGAGAAGGGTCTGGCCAAGGCCGGTGCCCGTGAGGACCGTGACAACAGCCAGGGAACGGTTGCCGTGTCCACCCTCGACGGGGTGGCCGCCATCGCCGAACTGAAGTGCGAGACCGACTTCGTGGCCAAGTCCGACCAGTTCTCCACCCTGGTGCAGGAGATCGCCACCATCGTCGCCATCGAGGGTGAGGATGCCAAGGTCAAGAAGAACGATGCCATCGACGACCTCAAGGTCGTGCTCAAGGAAAACATCGAGCTGGGCCGCGTGGTCCGCATCGAAGCGTCCGAAGGTTCGGTCGTAGACACCTACGTCCACCGTCAGGATGGCCGTGGCGTACTGGCCGTGGCCATCGAGCTGAACGGTGGGACCGTCGAACTGGCCCACGACATCGCCGTGCACATCGCCTTCGCCAAGCCCGGCTTCTTGAACCGGGACGAGGTGCCCGCCGAAGAGGTGGCCAAGGAACGCGAGACCCTGGTGGACATCACCAAGGCCGAGGGCAAGCCCGAGGCAGCCTGGGACAAGATCGTCGACGGCCGTCTCACCGGGTGGTTCAAGGAGCGGGTCTTGCTCGAGCAGAACTACGTGAAGGACGAGAAGCAGACCATCACCCAGCTCTTGGGTGATGCGTCGATCGTGCGTTTCGCTCTGGTCGCGATCGGTTCCTGACGGTGGCTTCTGCCACGGATGCGAGCACTGGTTCCAGCGGGGTGCAGCCTCGCTGGAACCGCATCGTTCTCAAGCTCTCAGGTGAGGCCTTCGCCGGGACGGCCGGCTTCGGAATTGACGGTGACATCGTCCGTCAGCTCGCGGAAGAGGTCGTCGACGCCCGGTCCATGGGCGTGGACGTGGCCATCGTCATCGGTGGCGGGAACATCTGGCGGGGGATGACCGGCGCCGGAGCCGGCATGGATCGGGCCCAGGCCGACTACATGGGCATGCTGGCCACGGTCATCAACTCCCTGGCCCTTCAGGACACCCTCGAACAGCTCGAGCAGCCCACCCGGGTGATGACCGCGCTGCACATGGAGCAGATCGCCGAGCCCTACATCCGTCGCCGGGCCGAGCGTCACCTGGAGAAGGGCCGAGTCGTCATCCTGGCCGGCGGGCTCGGAGCCCCGTTCTTCACCACCGACACGCCCGCGGCGTTGCGGGCGGCCGAGCTTTCCGCTGGTGCAGTCGTCAAGGGCACCCACTCGGGTGTCGATGGCGTGTACACCGCCGACCCCAAGCTGGATCCCGCTGCCACCAAGCTCGACGAGATCACGTATATGGATGTGTTGAACCGGGGCCTGAAGGTTATGGACCCGACCTCGATCACGTTCTGCATGGACAACGACCTCCCCATCGTGGTGTTCGATGCGTTGCTGGTAGGAAACCTGCGGCGTGTCCTCACCGGCGAGGCGGGAGTCGGTACCCTGGTCCGGTGACCGTTCTCCACGAGCCCCAGTCATGACCGACGAAACCGTGTCCATGGTGCTGGACGACGCCCGCGAGCGCATGGCCAAGGTGGTCACTCGGACCCGCTCGGAGTTCGGGAACGTACGCACCGGCCGGGCCGCCCCGGCCCTGGTCGAGAAGCTCCCCGTTGAGTACTACGGCTCCACCGTGCCGTTGCAGCAACTCGCTGGCTTTTCGGTGCCCGAGGCTCGGATGCTGGTGGTGACGCCCTACGACAAGGGTTCCATCGGTGCCATCGAGAAGGCGATACGCATGTCTGACCTCGGGCTCAACCCCAGCAACGACGGTGCCAGCATTCGTCTGTCGTTCCCGCCGCTCACCGCTGAACGCCGCAAGGAGTTCGTGAAGGTGGTGAAGGGCATGGCCGAGGACGGGCGCATCGCGGTGCGAAACGTCCGGCGTTCGGGCCGTCAGGAGCTCGAGGCCTTCGAAAAGGACGGGGAGCTGTCAGAAGACGAGCTGGCCCGAGCCGAGAAGGAGCTCGACAAGATCACCCACTCCTCAGAGGCCGAGATCGATGCTGCCCTGGGAATCAAGGAGCAGGAGCTGCTCGAGGACTGACGGCCACCGCCGCCCCGGGCTACAGGAGAGACGATGGACGACCAGCGCAGGCCCCACTCAGATGACACCCCACCTACCGAACCTGGTGAGGGGGTGCGGATCATCGGTGCCGACGAGGCGGCCGAGGTGATGGAACGTGGTGACGTGGCCGAGAGGCGCGGAGACAACCAGAAGCGTTACGGCGATCGTCCCGCTTCCCCGCCGGTCGGGCCCCGGCCGTCGCTGCGCTTCCCCCTAGACGCCAGTTCGGACCCGACCCGCATCGAGCGCCCACCGATCCAGCCCGCTCCTGATCCGGTCACCGGACCGGTCGACATGCCCCACTGGACCGAACCCCCCACCGGGGAGGTCCCGGCTGTGCTCATCGGGGAAGACTCGCACTTTTCCGAAGACGGTGAGGACCTCGACGCCTGGTCGTCGTTCGCCACATCCACTCCTCGTTGGCGAGACGCAGACGATGCCTGGGAGGACGACGGCTTCATGGAACGGCTCGCCACCGACAGCGAGCAGGTCAAGATGGGCGCCCTGGGTGGAGACGACCGACCAGTCGACTTCGACGACCTGGAGGCTCGGGTGGAGGAGCGACGCTCGGAGGCGGGTGAGACAGCAGTTGCATCGGACGACGACTGGAGCGCATCGGTGGACAGCTACGACGACGGCCCCGAAGAGGTCTGGGATGAGGACTGGAACGCCGGGAACATCGATTTCCCCGAGCCGGTACCCTCCGGCGAACCCGCACCGTCGGGTCGAGGTTCAGGCCTTGGTACGGGCGCGGCGACGGTGACGTCTGCGGCTCCGAGCACCTCGGCGTCGGGGGGCGGCGAGCGAGACATGGGCGCCGCGGTGGCCGTCGGGGCCGGACTTGGTCTGGGGGCGTTGCTGTTGCTGATCGCCTTTCCCAAGGGAATGGTGGTCCTGATCGCTCTGGCCCTGGCCGCGGCGGCTGGCGAGTACTTCTCGGTGCTGCGCAAGGTTGGCTGGGAGGCCGCCACCCCACTGGGTCTGGCCGCTTGTGCGTTGCTGCCGTTCGCCGTCTACTGGCGAGGGCCGGTCGCCTATCCGCTGGTCGGGTTCGTCACCGTCGTGGCGATCCTGTGCTGGTACCTGGTGGGTGCGGGCGGGTCTGATCCCCGCGTGCTCGAAGGGTCGGGGGCAACCCTGCTGGGAATCGCCTGGATCGGTGGCCTGGGGGCCACGGCAGCGGCCATGCTCGCCATCCCCGAGGACGGGCGCTGGTTGTTGCTGGTCGCCCTGCTGGCCACGGTGGCCTACGACGTCGGAGGCTTGTTCGTCGGGCGAGCCATGGGCCACCGGCCGTTGTCGGCAGCCAGCCCCAACAAGACCCTCGAAGGGCTTCTGGGAGGCATGGGCGCGGCCTTCGCGGTGACGTTGATCTGCGTAGCCATTCTTGGATGGGGTGTCGAGACCGGCGCCGGGCCCGGCATCCTGCTCGGAATCGGGGCCGCCGGCGGCATGAGCCTTGCGGTGATGAGCCGCGCCTCGCTGGGCCACACCGGGCGGGCACTGGTTGCGCCGGGCCCTGTGGCCGCGGCCTATGCGCTGGTGCCGCT
>WBZL01002300.1_pt1 | contig 18809 bp, 12 predicted proteins | sample 5204291 | NCBI WGS metagenome assembly WBZL01 (sample SAMN12344345, study PRJNA552823) | activated sludge metagenome | biome: Activated sludge suspended growth; feature: Nitrification reactor; material: Wastewater; isolation source: activated sludge from nitrification reactor of wastewater...
GTCTTCGGCGTCACCCGGGCCTGGGCCGAGAAGAACCCCAACACCCACGTTGCCGTGGTCAAGGCGCTGATCCGCGCGGGCATGTGGCTGGATGCCAGCATGGCCAACCGCATCGAGGCGGTGAAGATGCTGGCCAAGCCCAACTACGTGGGCGCCGACGAGGCGGTCATCGGCAACAGCATGACCGGCACCTTCGAGTACGAGAAGGGCGACAAGCGGCCGCTGCCCGACTTCAACGTCTTCTTCCGCCACTTCGCGACCTACCCGTTCTACAGCGACGCGGTCTGGTACCTGACGCAGATGCGCCGCTGGGGCCAGATCGCCGAGGGCAAGCCCGACGCCTGGTACCTGGACGTCGCGAAGAAGGTCTACCGGCCCGACGTCTACCTGGCCGCCGCCAAGGCCCTGATCGCCGAAGGCAAGGCCAAGGAGTCCGACTTCCCCAAGACCGACGGCTTCAAGGGGCCGCAGGACGGCTTCATCGACGGCGTGGTCTACGACGGCCGCAAGCCCAACGACTACCTGTCCAAGTTCAAGATCGGCCTGAAGGCCGCGGACGCGGCCTGAGGCCGCGCTGCACGGAGGTCACACCATGCAAGCGGTGCTCAAGCTCTTCGGCGGCCTCGCGCCCGCCTCCCGCGACCCGCGCGAGTGGGCGCGCGCGGCCTGGTTCGCCGCCGGCATTCCGGCCGCGGCGCTGATCCTGTTCCTGGTGGTCTGGGCCGCGGTGGCGCCGCGCATCCAGACCAGCCTGGGCGCGGTGCCCGGGCCGGTGCAGGTGCTCAAGCAGGCGGTCGCGTTGTGGGACGACCACCGCGCCGAGCGCGCCAGGCGCGCCGAGTTCTACGAACGCCAGGAGGCGCGCAACCGGCAGCGCCTGACCGAGGACCCGGCGTACCAGCCGCGTCAGTTCGAATGGACCGGCAAGCCGACCTACCTGGACCAGATCGCCACCAGCCTGAAGACGGTGTTCACCGGCTTCCTGCTGGCCAGCGTGGTGGCGGTGCCGCTGGGCATCGGCGCCGGCTCGTCGCGCATCCTGCAGGCGGCCATCAACCCCATCGTGCAGATCTTCAGGCCGGTCTCGCCGCTGGCCTGGCTGCCCATCGTCACGCTGATCGTCAGCGCGGTCTACGTCACCGCCGAGGGCGCGGGCAAGCCGATGTTCGAGAAGTCGTTCCTGATCTCGGCCATCACCGTCACGCTGTGCTCGCTGTGGACCACGCTGATCAACACCGCGGTGGGCGTGACCAGCGTCGATCGCGACCTGGTCAACGTCGGCAAGGTGCTGCAGCTGCCGCTGGCCACGCGCGTGCGCAAGATCATCCTGCCCTCGGCGCTGCCGTTCATCTTCACCGGCATGCGGCTGTCGCTGGGGGTGGGCTGGATGGTGCTGATCGCCGCCGAGATGCTGGCGCAGAACCCCGGCCTGGGCAAGTTCGTCTGGGACGAGTTCCAGAACGGCAGCTCGGACTCGCTGGCCCGCATCATGGTGGCGGTGTTCACGATCGGCCTGATCGGCTTCGGGCTCGACCGCCTGATGCAGCTGCTGCAGTCGCTGGCAGCGCGGCGCTGACGAGGGTCGCCGATGAACACCGCATGGAAGACCCGCGGCAGCGCCGAGCGCGCCCCGACGCTGGAGCTGGTGCCGGCCGCCGCCGCGCTGGAGCTGCGCAACGTGTGCAAGGGCTATGGGCAGGGCGCCGGCCGCAGCGAGGTGCTGGACGGCGTGAACCTGCGCATCGAGCGCGGCGAGTTCGTCGCCATCGTCGGCTTCTCGGGCAGCGGCAAGACCACGCTGGTCAACCTGCTGGCCGGGTTGGCCACCGCCGATGCCGGCCAGGTGCTCAAGGACGGCCGCCCGGTCACCGGCCCCGGACCGGACCGCGGCATCGTGTTCCAAAACTACTCGCTGATGCCGTGGTTGAGCGTGCGCGACAACGTGGCCCTGGCCGTCGATCGCGTCTTCGCCCAGGAGGATGCCGCCGCGCGCGCCGAGCGGGTGCAGCGTTATGTCGCGATGGTCGGCTTGTCCGCCGCCATCGACAAGAAGCCGGTGCAGCTGTCCGGCGGCATGCGCCAGCGCGTGTCGGTGGCCCGCGCGCTGGCCACCGACCCCGACGTGCTGCTGCTCGACGAGCCGCTGTCGGCGCTGGATGCGCTGACGCGCGCCACGCTGCAGGACGAGATCGTGCGCATCTGGAGCGAGGACCGCAAGACGGTGCTGCTGATCACCAACGACGTCGACGAGGCGCTGATGGTGGCCGACCGCATCATCCCGCTGCAGATCGGGCCGCGGGCCAGCCTGGGGCCGTCCTTCGACGTCGACATCGCGCGCCCGCGCGATCGCCGCGAGATGAACCACGACCGCCGCTTCCAGGACCTGCGCGGCGAGATCACCCAGCACCTGATCGAGCTGGCGCACCGGCGCGACGCCGGGCGCGGTGCCCAGGTCATCCCGCTGCCCGCCCTGACGCCCAAGACCGTCGAGGCCGCGACGCCGCCCACCCTGGCCCGCGTGCTGCGGCTGCGCCATGCCGAGCTGGCCGAGCGCATCGAGCGCGACGCGGGGCTGCCTGCCGCCCCGGCGCCCACGCCGGCCGCCGGCCCGCGCGGCGGCGACACGCGTTACGTCGACTTCTCGAAGGTCGTCAAGGTGTATCCCACGCCGGCCGGCGCGCAGACGGTGGTCGACGGCTTCGACCTGAGGATGCAGCGCGGCGAGTTCGTCTCGATCATCGGCCACTCGGGCTGCGGCAAGTCCACCGTGCTGTCGATGGTGGCCGGACTGACCGAGATCACCGAAGGCGTGATCGTGCTCGACGGGCGCGAGGTGCGCGGCGCCGGTCCCGACCGCGGCCTGGTGTTCCAGGCGCCCAGCCTGGTGCCCTGGCTGAGCGCCTACGACAACGTGATGCTCGGCGTGCAGCGTGTCTTCCCCCACGCGTCGAAGGAGGAGCGCGACCACATCGTCGCCTACTACCTGGGCCGCGTCGGCCTGGGCACGGCGATGCACAAGCGTGCCGCCGAGCTGTCCGGCGGCATGAAGCAGCGTGTCGGCATCGCGCGCGCCTTCGCGCTGGCGCCCAAGCTGCTGCTGCTGGACGAGCCCTTCGGCATGCTGGACTCGCTGACGCGCTGGGAGCTGCAGGAGGTGCTGATGGAGGTGTGGGCGCGCAGCCAGGTCACCGCGGTGATGGTGACCCACGACGTCGACGAGGCCATCCTGCTGGCCGACCGCGTGGTGATGATGACCAACGGCCCGCGCGCGCGCATCGGCCGCGTGCTGCAGGTGCCGCTGCCGCGTCCGCGCACCCGCGAGGCGCTGCTGCAGCACCCGCGCTACTACGAGCTGCGCGAGGAGCTCATCGGCTTCCTCGAGGACTGCGGACGCCAGCATTGACCGACCGGAGCGCAGCGTGGCGATGAAGACCTTCATCCGGGTCGTCGAGGTATGGGTGCCCGACGCCACCGGCACCCTGCTGGAGTGGGGCGGCGGGCTGTACGACGAGGCGCCGCGTTTCGGCGCGGCCAGCCGCAGCCTGTGCTTCGGCCGCGGCGAGGGCCTGCCCGGCGAGGCCTGGGAGCGCGGCCGGCCGGTCGTGCTCAAGCGTTTCGCGGGCGCCAACTTCCGCCGCACCCGGCAGGCCGCCGAAGCCGGACTGACCTGTGGCATCGCGCTGCCCGTGTTCGACGGCGAGCGCCTGACCGCGGTGCTGGTGCTGTTCTGCGGCGACGACGAGGCGCATGCCGGGGCCATCGAGCTGTGGCACAACGATCCACAGGACTCGGTGGACCTGGTGCTCGACGACGGCTACTACGGCACCACCGCCGAGGTGTTCGAGTTCGTCGCCCGCCACACCGCCTTCCGCATCGGCATCGGCTTGCCCGGCACGGTGTGGCAGCGCGGCCTGCCGGTGTACCTGCCCGACCTGGGCAAGGGCACCCGGTTCATCCGCGCCGAGAGCGCCCGCCAGGTGGGCATCAATCGCGGCTTCGGCATGCCCTGCATGGGCCTGGGCGATGCCGCGTGGGTGATGACCTTCCTGTCAGCGCTGGCCACGCCGATCGCACGGCGCTGCGAGACCTGGCTGCCCGACGCGCGCGGGCATCCCCTGCAGCGTGACGAAGGCATCTGCGAGGCACAGGGCATCGTCGGCATGGCCATGGAGGCCATCGTGCGCGGCGAGGGCTGCATCGGGCGGGCGCTGGCCACCGGCGTGCCGCAGATCAGCGGCGAGGCTGCGGCCGAGCCCGGCCTCGTCGGTCGCGTGGCCGCCGAGGCCGGCTGGGCCGCGCTGGTGGCCCTGCCGCTGTGGCGCGATGGCCGCGTGCGCGCGGTGGTCGCCTGGTACTTCTGAGGCGGCGGGGCGACATGCGTCGGGCGACCCGCCGGCACCTCCGTCGCGCAGCCCGCACCACCTCTGCGGGAGAGGCGGCCCGCACGGCACCGCGCTGGTGCGGCCGACCCGCCGGACGATCCGGCACGGGTGGTCCGGGCTGGCATGTGGGTTGCATGCAAGGGTGTGCGGGCCCCACGGCCCGCGCAGGTTCCCGGCAACGGCGCCGACGAACCGATTGGCCGGACAGCGTCGTCCGCACGCCCTGCTCGCCAGGGCTCTGCTCGTGGACGTTCTTCGCTTGCCGGTTTCCCTTCGCCCATCCCTTCGATTCGTTCGCTGTTCCTATCGACCAGGAGTCGTCATGGCCTACCTCGTTCCGTCCGAGTTCGTCACCAAGATGGTGGACGCCGGAGAATCCAAGATCTTCATGTCGACGCGCGACACGCTGGTTCGCGCCTACATGGCCGGTGCGATCCTCGCGCTGGCGGCCGCCTTCGCCGTCACCATCACCGTGCAGACCGGCAACCCGCTGATCGGCGCGCTGCTGTTCCCGGTGGGCTTCTCGATGCTCTACCTGCTGGGCTTCGACCTGCTCACCGGCGTGTTCACGCTGGCCCCGCTGGCAGTGCTGGACAAGCGCCCCGGCTGCACCTGGGGCGGCGTGATGCGCAACTGGACGCTGGTGTTCTTCGGCAATTTCGCCGGTGCGCTGACGGTGGCGGTGTTCATGGCCATCGTCTTCACCTTCGGCTTCTCCGAGGCTCCCAACGCGGTCGGGCAGAAGATCGGATCGATCGGCGAGAGCCGGACCGTGGGCTACGCGGCGCACGGCGCCTCCGGCATGCTGACGCTGTTCATCCGCGGCGTGATGTGCAACTGGATGGTCTCCACCGGCGTGGTCGCCGCGATGATGTCGACCTCGGTGTCGGGCAAGGTCATCGGGATGTGGATGCCGATCCTCGTGTTCTTCTACATGGGCTTCGAGCACAGCATCGTCAACATGTTCCTGTTCCCGTCGGGCCTGATGCTGGGCGGCAAGTTCACCTGGGCCGACTACTTCCTGTGGAACGAGATCCCCACGGTGATCGGCAACCTCGTCGGTGGCCTCACCTTCGTCGGGTTGACGCTGTACTCGACGCACGTGCGCACGGCGCCCAAGCGCGTCGCCGCCTGATCGCGAGTCCCTCCCGGCGAAGACAGCTCGTTCCCGAGTCGCCCCGCGATGTCCGCCGTGCCCCGCCTGGCCCCGCCGATCGCGCCACGCGCGCAGCCGGCGCCGGCCGTGCCACCGGCCCCGGCCGCCGCGCCTGCACGGCCGGTCACGCTGTCGACCCCGCCGTCGACCACGGCGACGGTCACGCTGTCGGTCACGCTCGGCCAGCACAGCGAGCGCGGCCGCAAGGCGGTCAACCAGGACTTCCACGGCGCCTGCGTGCCGTCGCCGCCCTTGCTCGGCAGCAAGGGCATCGTGCTGGCGCTGGCCGACGGCATCGGCAGCAGCGAAGTCAGCCACGAGGCCAGCCAGGCCGCGGTGCGCAGCGCGCTGGAGGACTACTACGGCACCTCGGACGCCTGGAGCGTCAAGCGCTCGATGTCGCGCGTGCTGGCGGCCACCAACTCGTGGCTGCATGCGCAGACCCGCCGCGGCCCGCATCGCTACGAGCAGGACCGTGGCCATGTCTGCGCGATGAGCGTGCTGGTGCTCAAGGGCCGCACCGCGCATGTCTTCCATGTCGGCGACACGCGGGTCTGGCGCCTGCAGGGCCGCACGCTCGAGCCGCTGACCGAGGACCATCGCGTCTACGTCGGCGGTGGCCAGAGCCACCTCAGCCGGGCGATGGGCTTTCACGCCCGGATCGAGCTCGACTACCAGTCCTGGCCGGTGCAGGTGGGTGACCTGTTCGTGCTGGCCTGCGACGGCGTGCACGAGCACGTCGACTCGGCCAGCCTGGCCGGCCTGGTGCAGGCCCATGGCGACGACCTCGACGGCGCGGCGCGCGCGATCGTCGCGCAGGCCCTGGAGCGCGGCAGCCCGGACAACCTGACCGTGCAGCTGCTGCGCGTGGACGGCCTGCCCGATGCCGACCCCTCCGAGCTGCAGCGCCAGCGGGCAGGGCTCGAGCCGCCGCCGCTGCTGGCGCCGCGCACCGAGATCGACGGCTACCGCATCGAGCGCGAGCTGCATGCCAGCAGCCGCAGCCATCTGTACCTGGCCACCGACCTGGCCAGCGGCGATGCCGTGGTGCTCAAGGCGCCGTCGATCGATCTGGGGCAGGACACCGAGCACCTGGACCGCCTGCTGATGGAGGAGTGGGTCGCACGGCGCCTGGACAACGCCCATCTGGTCAAGGCGCATGGCGCGCGCCGCGAGCGCAGTCGGCTGTACGTGGTGATGGAGCACCTGACCGGCTGCACGCTGGCGCAGTGGCGGCGCGACCACCCCGCGCCCGACCTGGACACGGTGCGCCGCATCGTCGAGCAGATCGCCCGCGGCCTGCAGGCCCTGCATCGCCTGGAGGTGCTGCACCAGGACCTGCGTCCCGAGAACGTGATGATCGACGCGCACGGCACGGTGAAGATCATCGACTTCGGCTCGGCCCGCGTGGCCGGGCTCGTCGAGTCGGGCCCGCCGCCGGACCGCGAGTCGCCGCCGGGAACGCTGGCCTTCATGGCGCCGGAGTACTTCCTGGGCGAGGTCGGCAGCGAGCAGTCGGACCAGTACGCGCTCGGCGTCATCGCCTACCACCTGCTCACCGGCCGTCTGCCCTACGGCACCCGGGTGGCCGGCCTGCGCACGCGGGCCGACCTGGGCCGGCTGCGCTATGCCAGCGCGCGCGACGGCTGCGACCGCATCCCGGACTGGGTCGACGCCGCGCTGATGAAGGCGGTGCATCCCCAACCCCACCGGCGGCATGAGGCCTTGTCGGCCTTCGTGCAGGCCCTGAGCCATCCCGACCCTGCGCTGCCGGGCCTGGCGCGCGCCGCGCTGGCCGAACGCCACCCGGTGCGCTTCTGGCAGGGCGTGTCGCTGCTGCTGGCGCTGCTGGTGCTGGCGCTGGCCGGCGCGCTGCACGCCGCCCGCACGAGCCCGGCGGCGTCGCCCCCGAATCCCCTCGCTTCGAAAGTCAGCCTGCGATGAAGAAATCCCGCCTCGTGATGATCGGCAACGGCATGGCCGGCGTGCGCACGCTCGAAGAGCTGCTGAAGATCGCGCCGGACCTCTACGACATCACCGTCTTCGGCGCCGAGCCGCATCCCAACTACAACCGCATCCTGCTGTCGCCGGTGCTGGCCGGCGAGCAGACGGTGGAGCAGATCGTCCTCAACCCGCTGGCCTGGTACGCCGAGCAGGGCATCACGCTGCACAAGGGGCGCAAGGTCGAGCGCATCGATCGGGTGCGCCGCCGCGTCGTGGCCGACGACGGCACCGAGGCCGAATACGACCGGCTGCTGATCGCCACCGGCTCCAACCCCTTCATCCTGCCGGTGCCCGGCAAGGACCTGCCCGGCGTCATCACCTACCGCGACATCGCCGACACCGAGGCGATGATCGACGCGGCGGCGCGCTTCCGCCACGCGGTGGTCATCGGCGGCGGCCTGCTCGGCCTGGAGGCGGCCAACGGCCTGAAGCTGCGCGGCATGGGCGTGACCGTCGTGCACCTCATGCCGTGGCTGATGGAGCGCCAGCTCGACGACGTGGCCGGCCGCATGCTGCAGGACTCGCTGGAGGCGCGCGGCATCCGCTTCGAGATCGGCGCTCAGACGGCGGCCCTGGTCGCCGGGCCCGACCGTCGCGTCGCCGCGGTGCGTTTCCAGGATGGCCGCGAGATCCCCGCCGAGCTGGTGGTGATGGCCGCCGGCATCCGTCCCAACACGGCGCTGGCCGAGGCCGCCGGCATCCACTGCAACCGCGGCATCGCCGTCAACGACACGCTGCAGACCCTCACCGACCCGCGCATCTACGCGGTCGGCGAGTGCGCCGCGCACCGCGGCATCGCCTATGGCCTGGTGGCGCCGCTGTTCGAGCAGGGCAAGGTCTGCGCGACGCACCTGGCGCACTTCGGCATCGGGCGCTACACCGGCAGCCAGGTCTCGACCAAGCTCAAGGTCACCGGCATCGACCTGTTCAGCGCCGGCAACTTCATGGGCGGCGAAGGCCACGACGACATCGTGATGAGCGACCCCGCCGGCGGCGTGTACAAGCGGCTCGTCATCCAGGGCGACAAGCTCGTCGGCGCCTGCCTCTATGGCGACACGGTCGACGGCAGCTGGTACTTCAAGCTCATCCGCGACGGGCGCAGCGTGGCCGACATCCGCGACAAGCTGATGTTCGGCCAGCACTTCTCGGTCTCCAACATCGGCGACGTCGGCCACCAGGGCCACGCCAAGGCCGCCGCGATGGCCGACGGCGACGAGGTCTGCGGCTGCAACGGCGTGACCAAGGGTGCGATCTGCAAGGCCATCAAGTCCCAGGGCCTGTTCACGCTGGACGAGGTGCGCAAGCACACCAAGGCCAGCGCCAGCTGCGGCTCGTGCACCGGCCTGGTCGAGCAGCTGCTGATGTTCACCGCCGGCGGCGACTACTCGGCCACGCCCAAGCTCAAGGCGATGTGCGGCTGCACCGACCTGGGCCACCAGGCGGTGCGCGACGCCATCCGCGAGCAGCACCTGCTGACCATCGCCGACGTCTACGCGGCGCTGGACTGGCGCACGCCCAACGGCTGCGCCAGCTGCCGCCCGGCGGTGAACTACTACCTCATCAGCACCTGGCCCAAGCAGGCGCAGGACGATCCGCAGAGCCGCTTCATCAACGAGCGCAGCCACGCCAACATCCAGAAGGACGGGCGCTACAGCGTGATCCCGCGCATGTGGGGCGGCGAGACCACGGCCGACGAGCTGCGCCGCATCGCCGACGCGGTGGACAAGTACCAGATCCCCACCGTCAAGGTCACCGGCGGGCAGCGCATCGACCTGCTCGGCGTGAAGAAGGAGGACCTGCCTGGCGTCTGGCGCGACATCGGCATGCCCAGCGGCCACGCGTATGCCAAGGCGCTGCGCACGGTGAAGACCTGCGTCGGCAGCGAGTGGTGCCGCTTCGGCACGCAGGACAGCACGCAGATGGGCAAGGACCTCGAGCGCGCCTTGTGGCGCATGTACGCGCCGCACAAGGTGAAGCTGGCGGTCAGCGGCTGTCCGCGCAACTGCGCCGAGGCCGGCATCAAGGACGTGGGCGTGATCGGCGTCGACAGCGGCTGGGAGATCGTCGTCGCCGGCAACGGGGGCATCAAGACCGAGGTGGCGCAGTTCCTCGTCAAGGTCAGGACCCCCGCCGAGGTGCTCGAGTACAGCGGCGCCTTCCTGCAGCTCTACCGCGAGGAGGGCTGGTACCTGGAGCGCACCTGCCACTACGTCGCGCGGGTCGGCCTGGACCACGTGAAGAAGAAGGTGCTCGACGACGCCGAGGGCCGGCGCGCACTGTGGGAGCGCCTGCAGTTCAGCCTGGACGGCGAGCCCGATCCGTGGTTCGAGCACGCCAAGGCCGGCGTGGACCTGCGCCAGTTCGAGCCGCTGCAGGCCCAGCCCGTCGCGCAGGAGGTGGCCTGAGCCCGGACGGGCCAGCGCCGGCCGCCCGCATCACCCGAAAGCACGAGCATGAACGAGTGGATCCCCATCTGCCGCGTCGACGACATCCCCCTGCTGGGCGCGCGCCGCGTCGCGCGTGAGACCGGGCTGCCGGTGGCGCTGTTCCGCACCACCGGCGACCGCGTCTTCGCGCTGCTCGACCGCTGCCCGCACAAGGGCGGCCCCCTGAGCCAGGGCATCGTGCACGGCGAGCATGTCGCCTGCCCGCTGCACAACTGGAACATCGGGCTGGTCGACGGCAAGGCGCGTGCGCCCGACGAGGGCTGCACGCCGGCCTTCGGCTGCAAGGTCGAGGAGGGCCAGGTGTTCCTCGACGAGAACGAGCTGGCCACCCGCGCGCTCGACCTGGCCGCACCCGTGGCCGGGCCCTGCGCCAGGGCCCTGGCCTGACCGGCGGCCGCCGTGGCCGAGACCCGCACGACCTGCCCGTACTGCGGCGTCGGTTGCGGCGTGATCGTCGAGCACGACGCCAGGCAGATCACCGGGGTGCGCGGCGACCCCGGGCACCCGGCCAACTTCGGGCGCCTGTGCACCAAGGGCAGCACGCTGCATCTCACGGCGGCTGCATCGGTGGCGCGGCAGGTCCGTGCGCTGCAGCCGATGATCCGGCCGCGGCGCGGCGAGGCCTTGCAGGCCGTGGGCTGGGACGCGGCACTCGACGCGGTGGCCGACCGCGTCGCTGCCACCGTGCTGGCCCATGGACCCGACAGCGTCGGGCTGTACCTCTCGGGCCAGCTGCTCACCGAGGACTACTACGTCTTCAACAAGCTGGCCAAGGGCCTGCTGTTCACCAACAACGTCGACACCAACTCGCGCCTGTGCATGAGCAGCGCGGTGGCCGGCTACAAGCAGAGCCTGGGCGCCGATGCACCGCCGGCCTGCTACGATGACCTGGCGCAGGCGCAGACCGTGTTCATCACCGGTTCGAACATGGCCTGGGCGCACCCGGTGCTGTTCCGCCGGCTCGAGGATGCGCGGCGCGCCCGACCCGGGCACCAGCTGATCGTCGTCGACCCGCGTCGCACCGAGACGGCCGAGGTGGCCGACCTGCACCTGCAGCTGCTGCCGGGCAGCGACGTCGCGCTGCACCACGCCCTGCTGCACGTGATGTTGTGGGAGGGCCTCGTCGATGCCGCTTTCATCGCCGCCCACACCCGCGGCTTCGAGGCGTTGCGCGACCGCGTGCGCGAGTTCACGCCGGCCCACGCGGCGCGCCTGACCGGCCTGCGCGAGGCCGACATCGTGCAGGCCGCGCGCTGGTTTGCCGGCACCGTGGACGCCACCACCGGCGAGCGCACGCCGACGCTGTCGCTGTACTGCCAGGGACTCAACCAGAGCACCAGCGGCACCGACAAGAACAGCACGCTGATCAACCTGCACCTGGCCACCGGCCAGATCGGCAGGCCGGGCGCCGGGCCCTTCAGCCTGACCGGTCAGCCCAATGCGATGGGCGGGCGCGAGGTCGGCGGCCTGGCCAACCTGCTGTCGGCCCACCGCGACCTGGCCAACCCGGCGCACCGCGCCGAGGTGGCCGCGTTGTGGGGGGTCACCGACGTGCCGGCCGTGCCGGGCAAGACCGCGATGGAGATGTTCGAGGCCGCTGCCGACGGGCAGATCAGGCTGCTGTGGATCGTCTGCACCAACCCCGCGCAGAGCCTGCCCGACCAGGCCACGATCCGCCGCGCCCTCGAGCGCGCCGAGTGCGTGATCGTGCAGGAGGCCTACGCCCACACCGCCACCGCGCGCGCTGCCGACATCCTGCTGGCGGCCAGCAGCTGGGGCGAGAAGGACGGCACGGTCACCAACAGCGAGCGGCGCATCAGCCGCGTGCGCCGGGCCCTGCCGCCGCCCGGCGAGGCGCGCGACGACTGGCGCATCGCGGTCGACGTGGCCCGGCGGCTGGAGCGCCGGCTGCCCTCGCACCGCCGCGACCGCGCCGACGGGGGCACGCTGTTCCCCTACGACGGCCCCGCTGCCATCTGGAGCGAGCACCGCGAGAGCACGCGCGGGCGTGACCTGGACATCACCGGCCTGAGCTACCCGATGCTCGACACGCCGCAGCAATGGCCATGCCGCGAGGGCGAGCCCCAGGGTCGCGCGCGCCTCTATGCCGACGGGCGCTTCGCCACCGCCGACGGCCACGCCCGTTTCGTGGCGCCGGCCTGGCGACCGCTGGCCGAGCCGCGCGACGCGCGCTATCCGATCTCGCTGACCACCGGGCGGCTGCGCGACCAGTGGCACGGCATGAGCCGCACCGGCACGCTGGGACGCCTGTTCGCGCACCAGGGCGAGCCTGCCATCGAGCTGCACCCGCAGGAGCTGCAGCGCCGGCATTGGCGCGAGGGCGAACTGGTGCGCGTGAGCTCGCGGCGCGGCGCGCTGGTGTTGCCGGTGCGGGCCAGCGAGTCCGTGGCGCCGGCGCAGGCCTTCGTCGCCATGCACTGGGGCCCGGAATTCGTCGGCGGTCTGGGTGTCAACGCGCTCACCATCGGTGCCAGCTGCCCGCAGTCGCGCCAGCCCGAGCTCAAGCACGCGGCGGTGCGCATCGAGAGGGCCGAGCTGCCCTGGCGCCTGGTGGCCGCCGCCTGGCTCGATGCGGGCGACGCCCTGCAGGTGCAGCGTGCGCTGCTCGCGCTCGGCCGCGACTGCGAGCACCGCAGCGTCACGCTCTTCGGCCGCGAGCCCGATGCCCGCGTGGGCGTGCTGCTGCGCGCCGCGCGCCGCCAAGCGCAGGACGCGGCCTGGGTCGATGAGCTGTTGCGCCTGCTGGGCCTGGGCGGCGGAGGCACGCTGCGCTATGCCGATCCACGGCACGGCCAGTGGCGGGCGATGCAACTGGGCGACGACGGCACGCTGCAAGGCATCGTGCTGGCCGGCGACACGGCAGCCGAGGCCTGGGTGCTGGGCCTGCTGCAGCAGCGCCAGACGGCGAAGGCCTTCGGCCGTGCGCTGCTGGCCGCCAGCGCCGAGCCGCCGCAGGCACTGCCGCCGCGCAGCCCGCAGATCTGCACCTGCCTGGACGTCAGCGAGGCGGCCATCGTCGAGGCCTTGCCCGGCTGCGAAGGCAATCCGGGCGAACGCCTGGCGGCGCTGCAGGCGCGCCTGGGTTGCGGCACGTCGTGCGGCAGTTGCCTGCCGACCCTGCAGGCGCTCGTCCGCCGGGTGCCCTCCCGCGAAGCCGCTGCCGCTTGAGTACGGCGCGGGTGCAGCGGTGGCCGGTCCACGATGGGGCTGCGTCGAGGTCGGTGCGCATCGAGGGTGCGGAGCGGCAAGCGCGGGACGCGGTCGCCGTGTGCGCCTTGGACGCGCACCGCGATGCCGACCTCGCCGTTGATGCGCCTCGTGAATTCCTGCTCTCACGCGCCGCCAGGCGCAGCGATCGCGCAGCGTGCCCGGATGGAACAATGCCGCCGACACCCAACGAGAAGGATTGCGATGCCCGGCACCGACCACTTCGATCAACTTCCCGAAGCCGTCAAGAAGTCGATCTTCGAGAAGGGCGGCAATGCCTCCGGCTTGCCCGACAAGCTGAAAGCGGGCCTGGAGTCGCTGAGCGGCCTGGACATGTCCGACGTGCGTGTGCACTACAACTCGCTCAAGCCCGTCCAGGCGCAGGCGGAGTCCTACGCCCAGGGATTGGACATCTTCATCGCACCGGGGCAGGAGCGCCATTTGCCCCACGAGGCCTGGCACGTGGTGCAGCAAAAGCAGGGCCGGGTGAAGCCGACGCTGCAACTCAACGGCGGCGTGCCCCTCAACGACGACCCGGCGCTGGTGCGCGAGGCCGATGTGATGGGCGCGAAGGCGCTGGTGCAGGGCAACGGCCTCTGAGCGCCGCCCGCGCGAGCTGAGGCGACCGGCCAGGCCGGACTCGGTCGGTTGCCGATCTCGCCGGCGCACGGTGCAGGACCGCCGGGCAACGCCGTGGCGCCTGCGCAGACCCCTTCATGAACCGGGGGCAGATGCAAACAACCACTCGATCCGTGGTCTACCCGCATCGCGCGCGCTGCACGGCCACAATGCGGTCCTCGCAAGGAGCACCGCCATGAGCCAGATCTTCGACGACAACTCGCTGTCCATCGGCCGCACGCCGCTGGTGCGCCTGAACCGCGTGACCGACGGCGCCCGGGCCACCGTGCTGGCCAAGATCGAGGGCCGCAACCCGGCGTACAGCGTCAAGTGCCGCATCGGCGCGGCGATGATCTGGGACGCCGAGAAGCGCGGCCTGCTCGGGCCGGGCAAGGAGATCGTCGAGCCGACCAGCGGCAACACCGGCATCGCGCTGGCCTTCGTGGCCGCCGCGCGCGGCATCCCGATCACGCTGACGATGCCCGAGACGATGAGCATCGAGCGGCGCAAGCTGCTGCTAGCCTATGGCGCCAAGCTGGTGCTGACCGAGGGCCCCAAGGGTATGAACGGCGCCATCGCCAAGGCCGAGGAGATCGTCGCGTCCGATCCCCAGAAGTACGTGCTGCTGCAGCAGTTCAAGAACCCGGCCAACCCGGCGATCCACGAGGCCACCACCGGCCCCGAGATCTGGGACGACACCGGCGGCGGCGTCGACATCTTCGTCGCCGGCGTCGGCACCGGCGGCACCATCACCGGGGTGTCGCGCTACCTCAAGCACACCCGTGGCAAGGCGGTGACGACGGTGGCCGTCGAGCCCAGCGCCAGCCCGGTGCTGACGCAGAGCCGCGCCGGCGAGCCGATCAAGCCGGCGCCGCACAAGATCCAGGGCATCGGTGCCGGCTTCGTGCCGCAGGTGCTCGACCTGTCGCTGGTCGACGCCATCGAGCAGGTCGGCAACGACGAGGCGGTGGCCACCGCGCGCCGATTGATCCGCGAGGAAGGCATCCTGTGCGGCATCTCCTGCGGCGCCGCGGCGGCGGCCGCGCTGCGCTGGGCGCACAAGCCCGAGAGCGCCGGCAAGACCATCGTCGTGATCCTGCCCGACAGCGGCGAGCGCTACCTGAGCAGCGTGCTGTTCGAAGGGCTGTTCGACGCCGCGGGCATGCCGGCCGGCTGAAGTCTGCCTGTGGGCCGTTGCGCAACGTAAAGGTCCACGCCCAAGCGGTAAATCCGCTTCCCGCCAGACGGGGGTCTGTCGACACAATGCGCCCCACACGATGCCGTGCAGGGGAGGGCAGGACATGCAGACCGAACCGCAGCCGGTCGTCGACCGGCCGCATGGGCACCCGCCGGTCTTCGACCGGCTGCATGAGGTGCACGACGCGCTGCGCGACGAGGCTCGCCCTGTTCGCTGGTCGGGCTCGGCCGCCGCAACGGCTGCGGCAGCCCTGCTGCCGGCCTGCGGCGGTGGCGCCGGCGAGTTGCCCGCGGCCTTCTCACGCACTGCCGAAGCCCCGCTGCGCCGCCAGATCCTCGGCGCCAGTGCGGCGGCGGCCGACGGCGCGAGCGGGCCCGTGCCCACGCCCACCGAGCTGATGGACTGGGCCGAGATCCACTACGCCGACTACTTTCCCGGCCACCAGCCGGATGCCTTCGAGGCGCCCTACACCTACCGGCTGTATGCGGCCACCGGCAACGCGGTGGGCGTGGCCGACGGCATGGTCTACGTGCTGGGGCCGTTGGTCGGCAGCTCCAGCGTGCCGGTGGCCGTGGGTACGCTGGCCGACTTCGCGCCGCTGGTCTACGCGCGGCGCTACGCCTACAGCGACGCGCAGGCGGCGCGCTTCCTCAACCAGGCCACGCTGGGCGCCACCGATGCCGACATCGCCGCGGTGCGCAGCCTGGGCTACGAGGCCTGGCTCGCGCAGCAGTTCGCCACGCCGCCGTCGGCCGGCAACTGGGACTGGCTGGTCTCCAAGGGACTGGACGTCAACCCCGATGCGCGCAACGTCGCCATCGGCGTCGACGCGCAGGTCTGGCAGCGGCTGATCGGCGCGCCCGACAGCCTGCGCCAGCGGGTCGCGCTGGCACTGTCGGAGATCTTCGTCGTCGGCTTCGACGGCATCAGCGGCATCTACAAGCAGTTCAAGCTGGCCGGCTACTGGGACCTGCTGGCCAGCCACGCCTTCGGCAGCTACCGCGCGCTGCTCGAGGCGGTGACCTTGAGCCCGGCGATGGGCAACTACCTCAACACCGCCGGCAACCAGAAGGAAGACCCGGCCACCGGCCGCGTGCCCGACGAGAACTACGCGCGCGAGGTGATGCAGCTGTTCTCGATCGGCCTGGTGGAGCTCGACGCCGACGGCACGCCGCGCTTCGACGCGCAAGGCCGGCCGATGGAGACCTACACGCAGGACATGGTGACGCAGCTGGCGCGCGTGTTCACCGGCTGGAATTACGACACCGCGCGCGGCGAGGCCGGGCCGGAGTTCGTGCGCCGGCCGATGAAGCTGACCGCCGCGCTGCACAGCACGCTCTCGGCCAGCTTCCTGGGCACCACGGTGCCGGCCGGCACCGACGGCACGGCGGCACTGCGCATCGCGCTGGACACGCTGGCGGCGCACCCCAACGTCGGGCCGTTCATCGGCCGGCAGCTGATCCAGCGGCTGGTCACCAGCAACCCCAGCCCGGCCTACGTGGCGCGCGTGGCCGCCGCATTCGCCGACAACGGCCAGGGCGTGCGTGGCGATCTGTCGGCGGTGGTTCGTGCGGTGCTGCTGGACGATGAGGCGCGCAGCGCCGACGGGCTGACGAGCACCAGCTTCGGCAAGCTGCGCGAGCCGCTGCAGCGCCTGGTGCAATGGGCACGCGCCTTCAAGGCCACGTCGGCCAGCGGCGACTGGAGCCTGGGCAACCTGTCCGATCCGTCGCGCCGGCTCGGGCAGAGCCCGCAGCGCTCGCCCTCGGTGTTCAATTTCTTCCGCCCCGGCTACGTGCCGGCCGGCACCGCGGCCGCCGCCGCGGGCCTGGTGGCGCCCGAGTTCCAGCTCGCCAACGAGACCAGCGTGGCCGGCTACCTGAACTTCATGCTGACGCTCACCGCCGGCGCCCACGCCGACCTGAAGCCCGACTACGGCGCCGAGCTGGCGCTGGCCGCCGATGCGGCCGCGCTCGTCGCGCGCATCGAGCGGCTGCTGTGCGCCGAGCAGTTGCAGCCCGATGCACGCAGCCTGGTCGTCGACGCCGTGGCCAGCATCGCGATGAGCGCCAGCAACGCCGCCGCCAACCGCGTCTACACCGCGGTCTACCTGGTGATGGCGTGCCCCGACTTTCTCGTCCAGAGGTGAGTCCGATGGTCCGACGCTCCGCTCCCGACCTGGCGCGCCGCGCCTTCCTGCGCCGCGGCGCGCTGCTCGCCGGCGCCGGCGCGGCCGCGCCGTGGGCGCTGAACCTGTCGCTGCTGGCCGATGCCGCCGCCGCCACCACGCCCGGCGACTTCAAGGCGCTGGTGTGCGTGTTCCTGTACGGGGGCAACGACTTCGCCAACACCCTGCCGCCGGTGGACAGCACCCACTACAACCTGTACGCCGGCATCCGCAGCGCGGTGGCCACGCCGCAATCGGAGCTGGCCGCGACCGCGCTGACGCCGATCGTGGCCCTGCCCGACGGCCTGCAGCACGCGCTGGCGCCGGAGCTCGCCCCGCTGAAGAGCCTGTGGGACGGCGGGCAGCTCGCGGTGCAGCTCAATGTCGGCCCCCTGGTGCAGCCCACGACGCTGGCGCAGTACCAGGCCAAGTCGGTGCCGCTGCCGCCCAAGCTGTTCTCGCACAACGACCAGCAGTCCATCTGGCAGTCCGACCTGCCCGAAGGCGCGCGCTCGGGCTGGGGCGGGCGCATCGGCGACCTGGTGCTGGCGGGCAACGGCGGCAGCGTGTTCACCGCGATCTCGGTCACCGGCAACGCGGTCTTCCTCACCGGCGAGGCGGCGGTGCCCTACCAGATCGGCACCGGCGGCGCGGTGGCCATCAACGGCCTGGCGCGACGCATCAACGGCTCGTCGGCGGCGCAGGCCGCGCTGCGCTCGCTGATCACCGCCGAGCGCCCCGCGCACCTGCTGGCCGACGAGTACACGCGCATCACGCGGCGGTCGATCGACGCCGAGGCCCAGGTGTCAGCGGCGCTGGACGCGCTGCCGGCCCTGGCCACGCCCTTCGACGCCAACAGCTCGCTCGCGCTGCAACTGAAGATGGTGGCGCAGCTGATTGCCGCGCGCGCGACGCTGGGCGTGTCGCGTCAGGTCTTCCTGGTGTCGCTGGGTGGCTTCGACCTGCATGACGACCTGGTGGCCAACCACCCGGGCCTGCTGGCGCAACTGGGCGGCGCGCTGCGCGCCTTCCACGACGCCACCGTCGAGCTCGGCGTGGCCTCGCAGGTGACCACCTTCACCGCCTCGGACTTCGGCCGCACGCTGTCGATCAACGGCGACGGCTCCGACCATGGCTGGGGCAGCCACCACGTCGTGGTGGGCGGCGCGGTCAAGGGGCGGCGTTACTACGGCACGGCGCCGGCGATCGCGGTCAACGGCCCCGACGACGTCGGCCAGGGTCGGCTGCTGCCGACGACCTCGGTCGACCAGTTCGCTGGTACGTTGGCGTCCTGGTTCGGGGTGAGCGACACCGATCTGGCGACGGTGGTGCCGAACATCGGGAACTTCTCGACGCGGAACATCGGGTTCGTCTGACGCCGCCGCGCGCGGCGGCCGGCGGCTATGCGTCACATTGCGAATCTCAATTAGAGTTGAATTTGCAATAGACGGAAACTTCTGGCATTCGAACCGAGATGCCCAGGAGTCTCCGATGACCAGCGACACCCGATGCCCTTTCCACGCCGGTGGCGCCCGCGCCGCGCAAGGTGCCCCGTCCAACGCCCAGTGGTGGCCCGAGCAGTTGAACCTGGGCATCCTGCATCAGCACC
>WBZL01002302.1_pt1 | contig 18790 bp, 16 predicted proteins | sample 5204291 | NCBI WGS metagenome assembly WBZL01 (sample SAMN12344345, study PRJNA552823) | activated sludge metagenome | biome: Activated sludge suspended growth; feature: Nitrification reactor; material: Wastewater; isolation source: activated sludge from nitrification reactor of wastewater...
GCGTTTACCGTCGACGCGCCGCTCGAACGGGGCATGACGGCGCTGGTGATCGGCGCGGCGGGCGGCGTCGGGCACTTCGCGGTGCAGTTCGCGAAGCACGTGGGCGCCCACGTCACCGCGACCTGTGGAGCGGACAACCTCGACTTCGTGCGCTCGCTTCGCGCCGACGTCGTGCTCGATTACACGGCCGACGACGGCATTCGTCCCGGCGCCCGCTACGACGCGGTATTCGACGTCGCGGGGCGGTCGTCATGGCGCACCGTCCGCGAAGTTCTCGCGCCCGAGGGGATCTACCTCAACACCAACGGCAGCGCGTCCGCCGTGCTGGCGACGATGGCCGGGACGCTGACCTCGCGCCTCGCGGGTCGCCAGCGTGTCGTGGGGCTGATGCTCCGGGGCGGCGCTCCGGCGTGGCAGCGGCTCGCCGCACTCGCGCAGGCGCGCTCGCTCGTTCCGCACGTCCGCGCCACGATCGGCCTCGCGGGCGTCGCAGAGGCGCAGCGCGCGATCGAACGCGGTCACGGTCGCGGCAAGGTCGTCGTCGATCCCGCGCTCTGACGCAGCGGGCGCCGTCGGCGCCGAAGTCCGGACCGCCATCTCGCGGCGACCGCAACTGCGCCGGCCGGCGAAACGGGACGGGATGCGGATGGCGTATGCTGGCGGCGTCGCCATCCGCCCCGCTCCGCGCGTGCCGGGATGTTCCGCGACAACCACAGGAGGAGCCGGGAATGCGCTGGGGCGACATGCGTCGGAGCGAGAACGTCGAGGACCGCGGCGGGATGTCCGGCGGCGGTGGGCGGATGCCGCTCGGCGGAGGCATGAAGATCGGCGGAGGCACGCTCGTCCTGCTGGTGATCCTCGGTCTCGTCTTCGGCGTCAACCCGCTGCAGTTCCTCGGCATGGCCGGTCCCGACGTCGGCGCTCCGGCACCCGCCCCGTCGATGCCGGCGCCGTCCTCGTCCGGATCCGGCGCTCCCGCGCCCTCCGACACCCGCAAGGACTTCTCGGCGCGCGTGATCGGCGACACCGAGGACGTGTGGGGCGCGCTGTTCAAGGCGATGGGCAGCGACCGCTATCCGCCCACGACGCTGACGCTCTATCGTGGCGCAGTGCGCTCCGGCTGCGGCAACGCGACTGCTGCAGCCGGCCCCTTCTACTGCCCCGCCGACAGCCGCGTGTACCTCGACACGAGCTTCTTCGACGAGCTCTCGCGTCGCTTCGGAGCGCCGGGCGACTTCGCGCAGGCCTACGTGATCGCGCACGAGGTCGGCCACCACGTCCAGAACATCACCGGCACGATGCAGAAGTTCGACCGCCAGTCGCAGGGTCTGGACGAGCGCCAGCGCAATGCCCTCTCGATCCGCCTCGAACTCCAGGCCGACTGCTACGCCGGGGTCTGGGGCTACTTCGCGCAGAAGCGCAACCTGCTCGAGCCCGGCGACCTCGAGGAGGGCCTGCGCGCGGCCGCGGCCGTCGGCGACGATACGATCATGAAGCGGACGCAAGGTTACGTCGTGCCCGACGCGATGAACCACGGCACCTCGGAGCAGCGGATGCGCTGGTTCAAGACCGGACTCGCGAGCGGCGACCCGCGCGCCTGCGACACGTTCTCGGTCGCCCAGCCTTGATGGACCCGCGTGCGGCCTCGCGGTGCGCGGCAGCGACCGCGCGAACGGAACAGCCGCGCGGCGCAACCCCGGCAGGAACCCGCGCGCGAACGCTTCCGTCGCGGACGCGCCGGGAACGCGCAAGGCCCGCCCGACCATGATGTCGGGCACCGGAGCCGCCTCGCCCTGTCCTTCCTGCGGCGAGGCGATGGCAGTGCGCCGGCTCGATCGCAAGCCGGTGGGCGAAGCGTCGGTCGACCTGTGCATTGCGTGCCGGGCGCTGTGGTTCGACGGATTCGAGAGCCCGCAACTCGCGCCGGGCGCCACGCTCGAACTCCTGCGCGCGATCCACGACGCCGAGCGCGAACCGGTGCGCCCGCTTCGCGCCCGTCTCGCGTGCCCGCGCTGCTCGGGAACGCTCGCGCTCACGCGCGACCTGCAGCGCACGACGCGCTTCTCCTACTTCCGCTGCGCGCGCGGCCACGGACGGTTCACGCCGTTCATCGAATTCCTGCTGGAGAAGGACTTCGTCCGCCCGCTTCCGCCGCGCGAGATCGAGCGGCTCAAGGCGGCGGTCCGCACCGTGCGCTGCAGCGGCTGCGGCGCCGCGATCGACCTCGCGTCGGACGCCGCCTGCCGCTACTGCCGCGCTCCGGTCGCCGTGCTCGATCCGGACGCGCTGTCGCGCACCGTGGCCTCGCTCACCGACGCCGAGGCGAAGCGCCACCGCATCGATCCCGGCGCCTGGGCCGACGCGATCCTCGCGAGCGAACGGCAGCGCTCGCAGGATGTGCGCGGGTCCCGCGGCGATGCTGCCGCGGATGCTCTCTTCGCGGCCATCGGCTTCGGCGCCACCGCGCTCGACATCCTGTTCGGCTCGCGCTGACGCGCGGCCCGTATCACGCCAGGTCACGATCGCGGCGGTACAATCCGCGCCTTCGTCCCGCTCCGGAGTTTCCCATGGCCAGGCTTCCCACCGTCCTCGCGGCCGCGTGCGCCGCGACGCTCGTTTCCGCGGCGTTCGCCCAGGCGCCGGCGGCGGCGCCTGCCGTTGCGCCCCACAGTTGCGAGAAGCCCGAATTCCCCGGAAGGGTGGCGGGCGACGCGAAGATCCGGCGCTGGACCAACGAGTTCAAGGCCTACACCGAGTGCCTCAAGGCCTACGTCGCCGAGCGCAAGGCGATCATCGACGAGAACGCGAAGCAGATGAACGCCGCGGTCGCCGAGTTCAACAAGAGCGTCCCCGAGTACAACGAGACGATCAAGTCGCTGCAGGACTGACGCGGACCGGGTCAACGCGCCGGACGCTGGACCTCGCTCACCAGCCCGTACTGGCACACGATCGCCATGCTCTGCGGCGGACGGCCGCCGTCGCTCGCGAACACGTGGCGCATGCCGGGGGACTGGGTGATCCGGCCATCCGGTCCCGTCGAGGGCAGCAGGACCGCCTCGCTGCGTTCGGGAGATCCGGCGGCGGAAACCGCGGCCTGGCAGTCCTGCCCCGGTTCGATCGACTGACGCGCGTTCGCGGCGTCGCCGGGAATCCCCGGCGTCGCCCCTCCGGGCCCGGCCGGCGTTTCCGCGACCGGCGCATCCTCGGTGCGCTCCCAGGCAAGGCGTCGATCGACGAACCCGATGCTGCGAAGCCCGCCCGAGCCGCGGTAGTGCCAGACCTCGCCCGCCCTCTCTCCGGGCAATCCGGCGCGCGTCTCGTAGGGCGGGCCCAGCGCGGCCTGGACGTAGCGCTGCGGCATCCCCGGCAGGATCTGCCCCGCCTTCGCCGCCGCCGTCCACTTCGCGACGAGCGCCGGGTCGTCGGCAGCCACGCCGTTGTCCGCCGTGATGTCGACCCGCGACCCCTTCGCGCCCTGTGCGCAGGGCGCCTGCTGGTAGGTCGTGCGTCCATGGCCATCGACGCACTTGAACACCTCGGCGCGCGACGGTTCCACGGCCGCGAGCAGCAACGCGAGGATGGCAAGGCGGGAAACCATGGCCCGATGATAGCGCCGGACGCCGCGCCGGTCCGCGGTATGATGCTCCGCAGCAAGCCCATCGACCCGTGATGCCTTCCGACCGCCCGGACGACGCCGCGACGACCGCACGCCGATCCGCGGCCGACGATCCGGCCCAGGCGATCGCGCGCGCGCTGCTCGCCGGATTCGACAAGCACTACGCGTTGTTCCGCGAATGCGCGCGCGCGGCCAAGCGGCATTTCGAAGCCGGCCACTTCCTCGCGATCGGCCACGTCGCGCGCGACCGCATCGACTTCTACGACCGGCGCGTCGCCGAGACGGCCGAGCGCGTGCGGCGCGACTTCGCGGCCGTGGGGCTCGACGGGGCGGACGCCGAGGCGCTGTGGGCGCGCGTCAAGCGCCACTACGTCGCGATGCTGGCCGAGCACCGCCAGCCGGAGTGCGCCGAGACCTTCTTCAACACGGTGAGCTGCAAGCTGCTGGCGCGCGACTACTTCCACAACCGCGCGATGTTCGTCCGCCCGGCCGTGGCCACCGAGTACCTCGACGCCGACCTGCCGGCCTACCGGTCCTACTACCCGCGCGAACGCGGCCTGCGCGCCGCGGTCATCGACCTGATCCTCGACTTCCGGCTCGAGCGGCGCTTCGCGGACTTCCGGCGCGACCTCGCAAACCTGCTCCGCGCGTTCCGGACCCGGCTGCCCCGCCCGCTCCGCCTCGACGCCAATTTCCAGATCCAGGTGCTCTCGGGCCTCTTCTTCCGCAACCGGTCGGCCTACATCGTCGGGCGCATCGTCAACGGGGTCTCCGTGGTTCCGTTCGCGGTGCCGATCCGCCACGCGCCGGGCGGCGCGCTCTACGTCGACGCGCTCCTCGCCGACCCGGTGGACCTCGCGCTGCTCTTCTCCGCCAACCGCGCGTACTTCCTCGTCGACATGGAAGTGCCGTCGGCGACGGTCGAGTTCCTGCGCTCGATCCTGCCGGACAAGACCGCCGCCGAGCTCTACACGATCGTCGGCCTGCAGAAGCACGGCAAGACGCTCTTCTTCCGCGACTTCCTCGCGCATCTGCGCCACTCGACCGACCGCTTCGAGAACGCGCCGGGCATCCGCGGCCTGGTGATGGCGGTGTTCACGCTGCCCTCCTACCCGTACGTGTTCAAGATCATCAAGGACCGCATCGCCCCGTCGAAGGACACCGACCGCGCCAAGGTGGCCCAGAAGTACGCGCTGGTGAAGCACCACGACCGCGCGGGAAGGATGACCGACATTCTCGAGTACTCCGACGTGATGCTGCCGCGCGCGCGCTTCGCGCCCGGACTCGTCGAGGAACTCGTCGACCTCGCGCCGTCGCAGGTCGAGGAGCACGGCGACTGGGTGCGCATCCGCCACGTCTACATCGAGCGACGGCTGAAGCCGCTCAACCTGGTGCTCGAGGGCGCCGACGCGCTCGTCCGCGAGCACGCGATCGCCGAATACGGCCAGGCGATCCGGGATCTCGCGGCGGTGAACATCTTCGCGGGCGACCTCCTGTACAAGAATTTCGGGCAGACGCGCTACGGGCGGGTCGTGTTCTACGACTACGACGAGATCGAGTACATGACGGATTGCTCGTTCCGGAAGATCCCGGCCCCGCCCCCGGGATTCGACGACTGCTCCGGCGAGGTCTGGTACCGGGTCGGACCGAAGGACGTGTTCCCGGAAGAGTTCGCGACCTTTCTCCTCACGGACCCGGACGTCCGCGACGCCTTCCTGCGCCACCACGCCGACCTCCTGGAAGCAGACTGGTGGCGCGGTGTCCAGCAGTCGATCCGCGAGCACGGGGCCGCCGAGGTCCTCTGGTACCCCGAGCGGTTGCGTTTCGCGCCGCCGGTCGAAGCGCGGCGCAAGCAACCGGTCGCCCGCGAGGCTCCGGCCTGAGGAGCGGCTCGGACCGATCCGGAGGCATCTCGCCACGCGGGTTCCCTTGCCCCGCCGGCGCGGCCTTCCGGTGGAGCGGGCTGCCCGGCCGCGGGACGCCACCGGGCGCCTGCCGTTCGGCGGACTGCAAGCGCCGATTCTCGGACGGTGCCGCCTCCGCGAGGCCGAGTGCCCATACTCGACCGCTGATCCGGACCGCCCGGATTCGGTCGCGATGGCGAGTCCTCGTGCCGCGATCGAGGGGGAGAGCGTCGCCGTGGCGTACCTGAGCCTGTTCTCGGTCCTGCGACCCGGGCCCGGCCCGTCGTCGATGCACACCGCGGGGCCCTGGCTCGCGGCGCGGCGCTACGTCCACGACCTCGCGGCTTCCGGCCATCTCGGTTCGGTGACGCGGCTCGGCGTCGAACTCTACGGCGGAGCGGCCTGCGTCGGGCGCGAGTGCGGCGCGAGCGGTGCGATCGTCGCAGGGCTCGAAGGACTCGACCGGGCCGCCTGCGATGCCAGCGCTGTGCGGAGTGCCGTCGCGCGGTGCGAAGCCCGCCGCAGGGTTCGCCTCGATGGCCGCCACGAGATCCGTTTCGACCCTTCGGACGACATCGGTTTCCGGATCGACCGGGCGCTGCCCTACGACGGCGGCGCGATCCGCTTCGCCGCCTTCGACGCGGCGGGCGCCACGGTTGCCGACCGGCTGTACCTGCCGCTCGGAGACGACGTCGTTCTCGCTCGCGGCGAAATGCAAGCGGACGCGCCGGCGCTGCGCGTCCCGTACGACTACGCGGCGTCTGCCGACGCGTTGATCGACGCCTGCCGCGCGGCCGGCGGCCGCCGTATCGCGTTCGTGGCTCTCGCCGACGAAGGCGCGATCCTGCCTCCCGGTGAAGTGCGCTCCCGGCTCCTGGCGATGCGCGACCGGATGCTCGGAAGCATCGACCGCGGACTCCTGCGTACCGGTTCGCTTCCCGGCGGTCGCCGGCGGCAGGCCTCGGTCCTCGCGCAGGCGCTCGACGACGACAAGACGACGGCGGCACAGCGCTGCCGCATCTACGCGATCGCCGCGGCCGAGGAGAACGCCGCGGGCGACGGCGGCGTGGCCGCGCCTTCGTCGGGTGCCGCGGGTGTCGTCGCGGGCCTGTTGCGCCACTCGCTCGCCCTCGGCGCCCAGACCGCCGATGCCGCAGCGGTCGAGTTCCTGGCGACGGCAGGTGCCACCGGCGCATTGCTGCGGCGGTCGGGCCTGAAACAGGTGGGCTGCCAGGGAGAGGTCGGGGTCGCGGCCGCGATGGCGGCGGCGGGCGCCGCGGCGGTCGCGGGTGCGACGCCGGCGCAGGCGCTGCGTGCCGCCGAACTCGCGCTCGAGCCGCACCTGGGCCTCGCCTGCGATCCGGTCGGAGGCCACATCGAGTCGCCTTGCGTCGAGCGCAACGGCCTCGCCGCGGCGCGCGCGTGCGCTGCGGCCGCAACGGCCATCCGCGACCCCGAACCGCGCGTCTCGCTCGACGCCGTCGTCCGGTCGATGCTCGAGTCGGCGCGCTCGCTCGCAGGACGCTACAAGGAGGCCTCGCTCGGCGGCGTCGCCCTGTCGGTCACCGACTGCTGAGGCGACGATCGCGGAAGGGAGTCGGATTTCCGGTCGCGATCTGCTAGCCTTCGGGCATGCGCATCGCCCTCACCGCCGTCGCCGCCGCGCTCGCCCTCGCCGCCTGCGGCGCCCCCGAGAAGAAGCCGGAGCAGCCCTCCGGCGACACGATCGCCTGCCAGTTGGGTGGCCAGCGCATCGTCATCCGCTTCCTGCCCGACGAAGTGCGGATGCTGACGCCGGACGGCGAGCGGGTGACGCTCCAGAAGGTGCCGGCCTCGTCGGGCGTGCGCTACACGAACGGCCTGATGGAGGTCCGTGGCGGAGGCGGGCCGCGCACCGATCCGGGGGGCCTCATGTTCGTTCGCGACGGCACGGCGTGGCCGCTGACCGAGTGCGCGCCGCTGATGATCCCCGCGCCGGCGAAGTGATGCCGCCCGACCGGGGCGATGCTGCCCGGCGGCCGCGTCGGGCCGGGTTGCAGGCGACCGACGGGCGCGACGAATCCACGATCCGGACCCGCCTCGTTGAGCGCCCGGCGTAGCCCTCCAGCGACCGTCGGCGTCATCGGCCCCGGCGCGATGGGGCTCGGCATCGTCGTGTCGCTCGTGCGCAACGGCTTTCCCGTCGTCGCGCGCGACGTGCGTCCCGATGCGAACGCCCGTGCGGCCGCCGCCGGTGCGACGGTGCCCGATTCGCCTGCCGCCGTCGCACACGCCGCGGGCATCGTCATCGTCGTCGTCGTGGATGCGAAACAGGTCGACGAGGTGCTGTTCGGCGCGGACGGCGTCGTTGCGTCGGGCGCACGCGGCCGCATCGTGATGATCGCGTCGACGCTCGACCCCGACTACGTGCGTTCGCTGCCGCCGCGCTGCGCCGATGCCGGCGTCACCATCCTCGACACACCGATCTCGGGCGGGCCTGCGAAGGCCCACGCCGGCACGATGACGATCATGGTCGCCGGTCCCGCGGCGGAGCGGGAACGCTGCGCCGGTGTCCTCGCGGCGATCGCGGGACGGCGCTTCGAGATCTCCGACCGGGTGGGCGACGCCGCGTCGACCAAGATCGTGAACAACCTGCTCGCAGCCGCGAACCTCGCGGCTGCGGCCGAGGCCCTTGCGCTCGCCGAAGCGCTGGGACTCGATCTCGCGGCGACGGCGAACGTGATCGACGCGAGTTCGGGCGGAAGCTGGATCTTCGCCGACCGCGTACCGCGAGCGCTGGCGGGCGACTACGCGCCGCGTGCCGCGGCGAGGATTCTCGCGAAGGACGTCGGCATCGCCTGCGACGTCGGGAAGCGGGCCGGTGCCGATGCGACATTCGCCGAAGCCGCGCTGCGTGCGTTCGCCGATGCGGTCGACGCCGGGTACGGCGAGGACGACGACGCGGTGCTGGTGCGGCGGGCGCGGGAGCGGCTCGCGCGACGCTCGTCCGGCTGATTCGCACCTGTTGCGCGCGGCCTTCGCTACCTCCCTGCCACCGGCCCGCTCACGTCGTAGTAGCGGAACGAGAAGCTGCGGATCGGGTGCGCGCGGTAGTTCCGCACCCGCGCGTGCCACGCGTGGTCGTCGATCGTGTGCACGGTGAGGCGCATCGGCGCGTAGGCAACCATCAGCTCCTGCATCCTTCCGAACAGCGCGGTGCGCTCGGGCCCGTCGGGCAGCGCGCGCGCCTGGTCGTAGAGGCGGTCGTACTCGGGCAGCCGGAACCGCGCCTGGTTCTCCTGCCCGGCGTTGGGGCCGTAGAGGAGCTGCAGGAAGTTCTCGGCGTCGGGGTAGTCCGCCCACCAGCCGTCGGCGCGGAACGGAATCTTGCCCTGGCGCGCCATCTTGCGAAGTTCCGGCAGCTTGTCCTTGCGGATCGCGAGCCTGATGCCGATCGCGTTCATGCTGCGGGTCCACAGTTCGTCCGCTTCGCGCTGCGTCGAGGTCGGCACCGACCAGCGTTCGAGCACCAGCGGCTTGCCGTCGGGCAATTCGCGGAAGCCGTCGCCGTCCCGATCCTTGTAGCCGAAGCGGTCGAGGAGCGCTCGCGCGGCGACCGGGTCGAACGTCTGCGCGCCGAAGTTCCATGCCGGGTCGTAACCGGCGACGCCCGGCGGCACGAGGCTTTGCGCGAGGACGCCGCGTCCCTTCTGCAGCACGCGCAGCCCTTCGGCGGCGTCGTAGGCCATTGCGATCGCGCGCCGAAGCGCGATCTTGTCCGGCGTGTAGCCGCCGACGAGCGGGTCGTCCATGTTGAAGTACACCCACCAGGCGTTCGGCCGCATCGCGGCCTCGTGGTGAATGCCCTGCGCCGCGAGTTCGGGCCGCAGTTTCCCGCCGGCGAGGAGTTCGCCCGACAGGTCCGCCGGCACGAGCGCGTCGAGGTCGATCTCGCCGTTGCGGAAGGCGAGCCAGCGCGACTGCGCCTCTTCGATCACGCTCACCTCGACCCGGTCGAGCAGCGGCAGCCGCTTGCCCTTGAGCGCGGCGGCGATCTCCTGCGACGCGGCGGGCACCGGTCCGGCCGGCACGTAGGTGTCCATTCGATAACCGGGATTGCGCTCGAGCACCATGCGCGTGCTGCGCTTGTACTCGGCCAGCCGGAATGCCCCGGTCCCGACCGGATGCGCGCCGAGGTCGAGGCCGTAACGCTCGACGACCTCGCGCGCGACCGCGCCGAGGTAGGGCACCGCGAGGACGAACGGGAAGCGGAAATCCGGGGCGTCGAGGCGAATGCGAAGCGTGTAGCGGTCGACGACTTCCAGCCCGGCAAGCGGCGCCTCGTAGTCGAAGCGCCCGGCCTTCTGCGCGGCTCGGATCGCTTCGCCGGCCCCCGCGAGCCGGCCCTCGAGGAGCCACAGCCACGGCGACTTCACCTTCGGATCGAGCACCCGCCGGTAGGTGTAGGCGTAGTCCGCGGCGGTGAGTTCGCGCGGTTTGCCGCCGAACGCCGGATCGGGCGTGAAGAAGATGCCCTTCTTCACCCGGCAGATCCAGGTACGGCCGCCGTCGGGCGTGACCGGCATCGCCTCGAGCGTCCTGGGCACGAGCTTCACCGGCCGCACGAGGTAGTCGTAGTCGAGCATCGCCTCGAACACCTCGGAGATCACGGTGTCGGACGCCGCATCGGACGCGAACTGCGGATCGAAGCTCGTCTCCGCGGTGGGGAGCATCACCTTCAGCACGCGAGCCGGATCCGCGGCAAGGGCTCCCGAAGCCGGGACCAGCGCGAGCGAGAGAAGGAAGGCGGATCGGGCTGCGGCGCGCATGACGGAAGGATGCGGACGGGGAAGCCGAATCCTACCCAAAGCCGGCGCCAGCGGGCCCGCGCACGCGTGGCCGGTCCCCGCCGCGATTGACCGGCCCGGGCTGCCGCCTCCATACTGGATCGCGGCGCAACGTTGCCGGGGATCGCCGGGCGGAGCGACGTTCCACGCCAGGGGGAAACGCGCGATGGAGATGAAGCCGATGCACGGCGGCAGCCTCAAGTCCGCCGGCTACGACGAGCGGACGCGCAAGCTCGTCGTCGAGCTCAGTTCGGGAACGTTCGAATACTCGGGCGTTTCGCCCGAGGTCTGGCGCCGGCTCGCGAGCTCGAGTTCGCCGTGGAGCTTCTTCCGCGACAACGTCGACGAGGAGTTCGTCGCCAAGCGCGTCCGCTAGGCAGAAAGTGGGGTCAGACTCGACTTTCGGCAAACCCCGCCGAAAGTCGAGTCTGACCCCACTTTCGGGCCCCGATTCTCGTACTCGATCCGCGTTACTGGATCGACAGCCGCTTGCCGGCAATCGCCGGCTTCTTCGCGAGCTTGAGTTCGAGCACGCCGCCGTCGTACTTCGCCTCGCTCGACGACTCGTCGAGTTCGGTGGGCAGCGTGAAGCTGCGGTAGACGCTGCCGAAGTATCGCTCGGTGTGCAGCACGCGGTCGCCTTCCTTCTCCTCGGTCTCGCGCTTGACCTCCGCGCTGATCGAGACCTGGTTGCCCTCGATCGTCACGTGGATGTCTTCCTTCTTGACGCCGGGCACCTCCGCCTTGACGACGTAGCCCTTGTCGTTCTCGGTCACGTCGATGCGGACGGGCACGGCGGCCTGGGCGTCGCGGCGCACCGGCGCGAAGAAGCCGCGGAACAGTTCGTCGATGCCGCTGCCGGTGAAAGGATCGTAGACTTGCACTCGGGTCATGGGGATCTCCTCTTGTCTGGGTCGTCGGATTGCAGGTCCGGCACCGCCGGCATCCGCAGGAAGCGGGGTGCCCGTACCGCCGATGTGGGTGCCCGCCGGACGTTTTCAAGGCCTCGCCGGGGCGCCCTCGGGGAACGTTTTCAATGCCACGTCCGTGCACGTTGGGCGTGACGAGCCGCGGTGCGATGCCCCGTTGAAGTCGACGCAGCCCGAAAGATCCGGCGGCCCCCTTTTGAGACGACGACCCGGCCCCAAGCTGACCCGGAGGCGTCGACGAAAGTCGAGCCAACAACACCTGCCCTCCCGCCCGAGGCCCCTCCCGCGATGACCTCTCCACTCCCTTCCTCTGACCTGCGTCGCCTGCACGAGCGGCTGCGCGCCCGCCAGCGCGAACTGCGCGAGACGATCCGCGCGCACTTCGCCGATCACGACGACCCGGGCACGATGGCGCTGCGTAACCGCCTCGAGGACACCGACGACTGGGCGGTCGCCGACGCGATGTCCGGGCTCGACATCGCGATCGCCTCGCACGACCTGGGCGACCTCCGCGACGTGGACGCAGCGCTGAAGCGGGTGGCCGATGGCGCCTACGGCCGGTGCACCGACTGCGACGCCGCGATCCCCGTCGCGCGGCTCGACGCCTACCCGACCGCGAAGCGGTGCATCCGCTGCCAGGAGGCGGTCGAACGGAGCCGCGCGCAACGACTCCGGCAGTAGGGTTCAGCCGGAGCGGGGGCGGCGGCGCCCGGTGCCGCCCGGCGCGTGTCTTGCGACCCAGTCGAAGAACTCGCGGTACCAGCGCAGCGAGTTCTGCGGCTTCAGGATCCAGTGGTTCTCGTCGGGGAACCAGACGAGCCTCGACTCGACGCCCCGCGCCTTCAGCGTGTCGTAGTACTGCAGCGCCTGCGTCGCCGGCACTCGGTAATCCTGCTCACCGTGCACGACGAGCGTCGGCGTGTTCGCGCGGCCGACGTGGTGATGCGGCGACTGGCGCAGCACGCGCTTCTCGTCTTCCCAGTGCCAGGCGCCCAGTTCGCGGCCGAACCACTCGTAGCCGTCGGTCGCCATCATGCTCACCCAGTCGTAGCAGCCGGCGTGGCAGACATAGCTCGCGTAACGGCCGGTGTGGCCGTTCATGTAGGCGACCATGAATCCGCCGTAGCTCCCGCCGGTGGCGACCAGCCGGGTGCGATCGACGTAACCGGCGCGCAGGAGCGCGTCGGTCGCGGCTTCTATGTCGGCGAACTCCTTCTCGCCGTAGCGTCCGACGATGGTCTCCAGGAACTTCTGGCCGAAGCCGGACGACCCGTGATAGTTCACCATCGGCACCACGTAGCCGTGCGCGGCGAAAACCTGCGCGTTCCAGCGGAAGTGCCAGCCGTCGCCATGCGCCGTGTGCGGGCCGCCGTGGATCGAGTGCAGGAGCGGCCAGCGGCGCTTCGGGTCGAAGTCCGGCGGGTAGGTGACCCACACCTGCACCGGCTCGCCGCCCCAGCCCTTGACGGTCAGCTCGCGCGTTTCGCCGAACGCATATTTCGCGAGCAGCGCCGCGTTGGTCGACTCGATCGACCGCTCGCGCGTGCCGTCGCGGTCGCAGGCAAAGAGCGCGGGAGGATGCTGCGAGGACGACCGGTCGAACGCGATCGTCGAACCGTCCTTCGACTGCACGAAGCCGCCGACCGTGCCGCCGCGCACGACGAGCGCCGGACGTTCGGCGCCTGCGGACAGGCGCCAGAGTCCGGTGCGGCCGCGGTCCTCGGCCGTGAACAGGATCGACCGGCCGTCGCTCGCCCACTGCGCGTGCGTCGGGGCTCGGTCGAAGGCGGTGCCGATGGCCCGCGGGCGCCCTCCTCCACGCGCCACCAGTTCGAGGTGACCCTGGTCGACGTGCGAACGGTCGACGTCGTGCGACAGGTAGGCCACCACCCTGCCGTCGGGCGAATAGCGCGGCGCGCCGTCGGAGCGTCCGGTGGATGCGGTCAGCACCCGCTTGCGCTTCGTGCGGAGGTCGACCGTCACGATGTCGGTCTTGTGCAGCATGCCGGGTTCGCCCGCGAGATCAGCGGTGATCGCGATCTCGCGCCCGTCGGGGGCGACGTCGTACTCGTTGGACGACGGGTCCCAGGGCGGCAGCGCGAGTCCGGTGCCGGCGAGCACGTCGCGACAGCGTCCGGTCTCGACGTCGCAGACGAACACGTGCGGCTCGCGACCGTCGGTGAGCCAGTGGTCCCAGTAGCGGAAGACCTTCCGCTCGGTGACGTGCACCTTCACCTTGTCGTCCTTGCGCTCCTTCTGTCGCTTCGCCTGCGCGGCGTCGGTCGCGAGATCGGGCCACACCCACGAGATGAACGCGACGCGCCGGCCGTCCGCGAACCAGCGCACCGACGCGCAGCCGGTCGACAGTTTCGTCACGCGCCGGGCTTCGCCGCCGTCGGGCGCGATGACGTAGAGCTGCGCAACTTCGTCGTCCTTGCGCTTTGCGGTGAACGCGACGAGGCGCCCGTCGGGCGACCACGCTGGACCGCTGTCCCTGTCGCCCGCGGTGAGACGACGCGGCTTCGCGCCGCGCCCCGGACGGGTCGGGTACAGCCACAGCTCGGTCGAGCCCTCGTTCTTCTCGCGGTCGAACGTGGTCACCGAAGCGCAGGCGAGCGCACCGTCCGGCGAGAGCGTCGGCGTACCCAGGCGCCTGATCGCCCACAGGGCGTCGACGGTGAACGGCGGGCGGCGGCGCGGCATCGGCGGGTTCCTCGCGGTTACAATCGACCCGGATTCTAGCGCCGGCCCGCTTTCCTGCGCGCCGATTCCCCGGCAACCTTTCCGCGAATTTTCCCGATGACTCCGATGCTCTACCGCCGGCTCGGCCGCTGCGGCGTCAAGGTCTCCGTCTTCTCGTTCGGCTCCTGGGTCACCTACGGCAACCAGCTCGACGGCTCCTCGGCGAGTGACTGCATGACCGCCGCCTACGAAGCCGGCGTCAACTTCTTCGACAACGCCGAGGCCTACGCGAAGGGCGCCTCCGAGACGATCATGGGCGAGGTGCTCGCGAAGTCCGGCTGGCGGCGCTCGAGCTACCTCGTGTCGACCAAGCTCTACTGGGGTCTCCACGACGGGCCCAACGAGAAGAACACGCTCAATCGCAAGTACCTGCTGCAGGGCATCGACGGTTCGCTCGGGCGTCTGAAACTCGACTACGTCGACCTCCTCTACTGCCACCGGCCGGACCCGGAGACGCCGATCGAGGAAACCGTGCAAGCGATGCACGACATCGTGAGCTCGGGACGGGCGGTCTACTGGGGCACGTCGGAATGGAGCGCGGCGGACATCGCGCAGGCCTGGCACCTCGCCGAGCGCCACCACTGGCACAAGCCGGTGGCCGAGCAGCCGCAGTACAACCTGTTCCACCGCGAGCGCGTCGAGCGCGAGTACGCGCGCCTGTACCGCGACCTGGGTCTCGGCACGACCATCTGGAGCCCGCTCGCCTCGGGTGTCCTGACCGGCAAGTACGACCACGGCATCCCGCCCGACTCGCGCGGCGCGCTCAAGGGCTATGAGTGGCTCGCCGAGCGCGTGTCCGACGCGGCGAAGATCGCGGCCGTGCGCCGTCTCGCGCCGATCGCGAAGGAACTGGGCTGCACCACCGCGCAGCTCGCGCTCGCCTGGTGCGCGAAGAATCCGGACGTGTCCACGGTGATCACGGGCGCGAGCCGCGTCGCGCAGGTGCGCGAGAACATGGGTGCCCTCGAAGTACTCGCGAAGCTCACGCCGGACGCGATGGTCGCCATCGATGCGGCGATCGCCGGGCCGAAGGACGCGTGACGGCCGGCACCTTGCTGTCGCGCGCCTCCTGAACCCGTCCACAGCTTCGGCTCTGCCTCGTTCGATGGGTCCTGCACGCGCTCCTGCCGTCGCCCTCAAGGCGGGAAGGGACAAGTCGCTCCGCGAGCGCCACCCGTGGATCTACTCGGGCGCGATCGAGCGCGTCGAAGGCGACCCCGGTCCCGGCGACACGGTCGAGGTGCGTTCGCACGACGGCGCGCTCCTCGCGGTCGCGGCGTTCTCTCCCGCCTCGCAGATCCGAGCGCGCGCGTGGTCGTTCGCGCCGGAAGCGATCGACGCCGCGTTCTTCGCGCAGCGCGTGCGGGCGGCCGTCGAAGCGCGCGCAGGGATGCTGGACGAGCGCCACACCGCCTGCCGACTCGTGCACGGCGAGTCCGACGGCCTGCCGGGCGTGGTCGCCGACCGCTACGGCGACACGATCGTCGTCCAGTTCTCCTCCGCGGGCGCCGAGCGCTGGCGTGAGGCGATCGTCGATGCGCTCGTCGCGGCCACCGGTGCCGCGAACGTGGTCGAGCGCTCCGACGCCGAGGTGCGCCGCCTCGAGGGACTCGCGCCGCGCACCGGCGTGCTGCGCGGCTCGGTGCCGGGACCGGTCACGATGCTCGAAGACGGTCTCGCCTGGCGCGTGGACGTGCTCGCCGGCCAGAAGACCGGCTTCTACCTCGACCAGCGCGACAACCGCCACTGCGTGCGCGCGCTTTGCGCGGACCGCGACGTCCTCAACGCGTTCTGCTACACCGGCGGCTTCACGCTGGCCGCGCTCGCCGGCGGCGCGCGCAGCGTCGTGTCGATCGACAGTTCCGCGGACGCGCTCGCGCTCGCGCGCGAGAATCTCGCTGTCAACCCGGACCTGCGCGGCCGGTCCTGCGAATGGCGCGAGACCGACGTGTTCGCCGAACTGCGCGAGCTTCGCAATCGCGGCGCGGGCTTCGGGGTGATCGTGCTCGATCCGCCGAAGTTCGCTCCGACCGCGGCGCACGCGGCGAAGGCCGCGCGCGCCTACAAGGACATCAACCTGCTGGCGCTCAAGTTGCTCTCGCCCGGCGGGCTCCTCGCCACGTTCTCATGTTCGGGCGGCATGTCGGCGGAACTGTTTCAGAAGATCGTCGCCGGCGCGGCGCAGGACGCGAAGGCCGATGCGGCGATCGTCGGCCGGTTCTGCGCGGGCGCGGACCACCCGGTCGCGCTCGCGTTCCCCGAGGGCGATTACCTGAAGGGACTCCTGATTCGCAAGGCACGCGACGCGCGCGGGTGACAGCCCCGCGTTCGGCGCAGGCCGCAACAGCCAAGCGTCAATCGAGACGGGCGCGGCCCGCGGACGGAACCGGACGCCACGCCGGCCGGTGCGGGGAAACATTCCCCGCCTCCGGCTGCCGTTCCGGACTCATCGCCGCCGCCTGCCGCTCCGGTGCCGACGGCGGCGAAGTCCGGACGAGGCGCCCGGGAACTCCTGTTTCGTCTCCGATCACATGACGGGCCTGGAGGGCAGAAACTCGCGCGTGGTGATGGGCGGCGGATAGAATTCGTCGAGCGGGATCTCGTACTCCACGGCGTGGAGTTGCAGCGGGGATTCGTCCCACCTCGCGCAGCGGCCATCCCAGTGGGTGCGGGGCTTGACGGTGACCGTGTCGCTCGCGAGAACCAGAAGTTTGTCCCCCTCGCCGCCGTAGCCACCGTTCCAATGGACCGTGGCACGCGATGCTCCGAAGAACTTCATCCCGGCGAAGTAGGGCGTTCCTTGGCACTCTGCCTTTTCGTAATAGGCGGTCTGACCGCCTGACGAACTGAAAGGCGCGATGCCTGGTGGTATGAACCGGTAGGTGACCATCGCCGAAGGTTCTGCCGGAACGACGATCTCGATGGGCACTCCCGCCAGGTCCCCGGCATCGTTCACCGGGAGAAGCGCGATCCCCGCCTGCTTGTAGGGAGCGTCTCCGACATAGCCGGCGGCGTAGAAGGTCGCCCCGTTGCTCGCGACGAACATCCAGCCCGGTCCGGGCAGCCCCTCGGGACCGGGAGGTCCTGCGACACCCACGGGCCCGGTGGCGCCCTGGAGTCCCTGTTCACCCTTTGCGCCGGTGAGTCCATCGTTGCCTTGCGGTCCCATGGGGCCCGCGGCCCCTGCGGGTCCCGGGGATCCGACCGGCCCTGGGGCGCCCTGCGGACCCTGGGTTCCATGCGGACCCTGGATTCCCTGCGGACCCTGGGTTCCCTGCGGTCCTGCCGGTCCTGCCGGTCCCGGCGGCCCCATGGGTCCGGCCTGGTTCAGCGTCATCGGCGTTTCGAATCTTCGACACGCGCCGTCGGCGACGAAGCGCATGAACCCGGTGAAGTTCTGGACGCAGACATGGATCGGCCCCGGAGACTGCGCGAAGGTGCTCGCAGTCATCGCGATGCCCCCGACCGTCGCAACGAGCGGAATGATTCTCATGTTGACCTCCCGTGGGCAGGCGCGTTCGGACGGCCTTCCTCAAGGCCCTCCCGCCGCAGCGCATGACTTTGGACCGCCATTCCCTTAAAGTCCGCATGGTTTTCTGATGGTTTCCTGACCCTTTCCTGATGGCGGCAATGGGGACCACGCTGGGTTTACGCACGGCGCCGTTCCGGCTGGGCGAGTTCCGGGTCGATCCGGCCCGACTGAGCCTCGCCGGCTCCGGCGCGACGCGCCACGTCGAGCCGCGGGTTATGGACGTTCTGGCCGCGCTCGCCGAGCGTGCGCCCGAGCCCGTGTCCCGCGACGAATTGATCGAACGCGTCTGGGGCGCGGCCGCGGTCACCGACAGCGCCCTGTCGCGGTGCATCGCGATCCTGCGCAAGGAACTGGGCGACGACCGGGCGCATCCGCGCTACATCGAGACGCTGTCGAAGAACGGCTACCGGCTGATGCCGCCGGTCGAGCACGACGGGCCTTCGTCGCCCGAACCGGACGCGGCGGGCGTGCGCCCCGGGAACCCGAAGCCGGTCTCGATCGCCGTGCTGCCGTTCGTCAACCTCTCCGGCGACGCGGCGGACGATCCCATCGCCGACGGCCTGACCGAACTCCTGATCGCGAAGCTGGGCGGCGTCGCGGCGATGAGGGTCGTCGCGCGCACGTCGTCGATGATCTACAAGGCGTCGCCCAGGCGCCTGCGCGACATCGCCGCAGAGCTTGGCGTCGACTGGGTGGTCGAAGGATCGATCCACCGCGTGGACAGCCGGATCCAGGTGGTCGCGCAGCTCATCGAAGCCCGCAGCGAGACCCACGCCTGGGCCAACCGTTGGACGCATGAGCTGCGCGACCTCCTCTCGCTGCTGAACGACATCGCCCGGTCGGTCGCGAGTGCCGTGACGGCGCAGCTCATGCCGATCGAAGCCGATCGCCTCGCGCAGCGGGTGACGATCGGCGAAACCGCGCTGCGGCACTACCTCAGGGGGAGACTCTTCTGGTCGCAGCGCGGAGCCGACGCGTTGCACAAGGCCTGCGCCGAGTTTGCCGCCTGCGTGCGCGAGGCGCCGGATTTCGCGCCCGCGCACACCGGGCTCGCCGACTGCCACGTCCTGCGCGCGTTGTATGGCATCGAGGCGCCGCTCGACGCTGCGGTGGCGGCTCGCGAGCACCATGCCCGGGCGTTCGCGCTCGATCCGCGGGACGCGGACGTGCAGACGACGCTCGGCGCGATCCGACTGTTCTTCGACTGGGACCTCGACGGCGCCGAAGCGGCCCTGGTGCGC
>WBZL01002303.1_pt1 | contig 18783 bp, 17 predicted proteins | sample 5204291 | NCBI WGS metagenome assembly WBZL01 (sample SAMN12344345, study PRJNA552823) | activated sludge metagenome | biome: Activated sludge suspended growth; feature: Nitrification reactor; material: Wastewater; isolation source: activated sludge from nitrification reactor of wastewater...
GCGCACCTGAACCTACTGCCCCAGGGGCAGCCGGAACGATGGAGCCGCGTGACGGCGACGGTGGACCGCATGGAGGAGTACTTCGGCAGCTGCACGAACTATGGCGAATGCCAGCAGGCGTGTCCGAAGGGCATCAGCATCGACTTTATCGCGATGATGAACCGGGACTACCTGAAAGCGCAGTTCAAGGATCGAAAGCGCCTTGTGGGGGCCGCAGACCTCGCTGGTGACGGAGCGGGCTAGGGGGACGACGCACCACTGCACGAAACGGCTGTCCCAGGCCGTCGTTGCTCAGACCCTCGCCGGAAAGACCAGACGACCGGCGACTGCGTACTTCAACACGCTCGTCGCGTTGAGCGCGAGGGCGCATGCCGCGAGATACGGCGCCAGCAGCACCCGTGCCGGCCAGGCCATGCGCCCATCGCGGCCCATCGCGAAGCCGCGCGCGCCGAGGCCGGCGTAGTTGAGCGCGACCAGGGCCAGCGCGCCGGCAGGCCAGAGCAAGAACAGTCCACCACCACCGAGATGCCCGGCAGCCACGGCCAGGCCGGCGCTGCCCGCCGCATAGGCAGTGGCCAGCCGCTGCCGTTGCGCACAGCGCGCCCGGCGCCACGCCCGCCACGGCGGGACGCGCCGCTCCAGCGGCCAGGCCCAGGCGCAGATGACGCCCAGCAGGGCGCCGGTGGGCACGTCGATGAAATGATGCTGCCAGGTGGTCAGCACCGACAAGCCTATGGCCAGCATCCACAACGCCAGCAGGCGGCGCGCCACGGGATGCGACAGCGAGCGCAGCAGGCTGTCCCAGACGACGACGGCCAGCGCGATGTGCAGCGAGGGCGCCTGGTTGAAGGGCTGATCGAATCCGCGCAAGGCCGCGAACAGCCAGCCGGGCGGGCCGTCGACGGCCGGCTGGCCGAAGGCGAAACGCAGCGGCCAGGCGATGAAGCAGGCCACCGCGACGACCTGCACGCTCAGCAGCCGCGCAGCATGGCGGTCGAGCTCGTGCCGGTTGCGGGCCAGCAGCAGCGACAGGCCGTACAGCCCGTTCAAGCTCCAGTACGGGACGATGGTCCACGGCCAGAAGGGGATCTGCCGTTCCCAATCGAAGGCCAGGCTGGGCACTGCCGGCCGCGCCGCGGCCAGGTGGTTGGCCAGGCCGTAGCTGAGATAGAAGAACGGCGCCAGCAGCGCCAGCCAGGCCAGCGCACGGCGCCAGGGCCGCGCCGGCGTCATGCGCCGTCCCGCACCGCCAGCGAGACGGTGAAGATGCCCCAGGCGTCGATGCGCTGTTCGAGCTTGCGAAAGCCCGCGGCGCGCACCAGCTGGTCCATCTCGGCCTGCGTGCGGCGGCGCATCACCCAGGCCTGGCCGTTGCGGTGGCTGGTCAGCGCGCGGGCGATCAGCTCGAGCTGCGGGTGCCAGGGTTGCCCGGTGTAGACCAGCACGGCGCCCGGCGCCATCGCATCGGCCAGGCCGGCCAGCGAGGTGGCCACGAGGTCGTTGTCGCCGAACAGCTCGTACAGGCCCGAGACCACGGCCACCGTCGGGCGTGGCCCCGGACTGGCCAGCGCGGCCAGCGCCGCGCGATCGAAGGCGTCGCCTTGCTCGAAGTGCGCGCGATCCTGCAACCGCCGCTCGACGATCAGCGAGCGCCCGCGCTGCACGTTCAGCGCGCTGTAGTCGCGCAGGCGGATCGAGTCGACCGTCAGGCGGCTGGCCTGCGCGGCGTCGAGCACATAGCGCCCGTGGCCGGCGGCGATGTCGACGACGTGCAGCGGCCGTCCCTGCGCGGCGACCCGCTCGAACGCGCGCTGCAGCAGTTCCTCGACATGCCGCTTGCGCTGGCGGATGCCGCGCCAGCCGATGGCATCGAGGAACAGGCGGTCGATCGCCGTGCCGACCAGCGGCAGGCCCTCGGCCCGGTCGCGGTAGACATGGTCGAGCGTGCTGCCCGAGTCGAAGCCGGTGCGGCGGCCGATGGCCAGGCCGCGCGAGAGCTTCGCCCCGAAGGCCAGCGAGGCCCGCGTCGCGGCCCAGTACAGGCCGCGCGGCGACCACGTTGGCAGCGGCCGCGCCAGGTCGGCCGCCTCGTCGGCCGTGGGGCCATGGCGGTCGGCCTGGCGCAGGTCCACGGGTGCGTCGCGTCCTTCGAAGCGTTGGCGGATGAAGTCGCGGATCTCGCCCACCGGTCCGGCGCGATCGCGTTCGCCCAGCGTGTCGTGGCGGAAGCCGTCGAGCACGCGGCAGGTCTTGATCGTCGAGCCGAGCCGGTCGAAGAAGGCCTGCTGCGGCGCCTGGCGCACGACCCAGTCGTCGCCGGAGATCAGCAGCTGCACCGGCTGGGTGATGGCCTGGGCGTCCTGCACCACCCGGTCGGCGGCTTGGTACAGGCCGAGCAGCATGTTCACCGAGATCGGGCGGGCGATCAGCGGGTCGCTGCGGTAGCTGGCCACGCGGTCGGCGTCGCGGGTCAGGAACTGCGGCTGCACGTAGCTCTTGACATCGAAGTCGCCGATCATGCGCTGCAGCAGCGTCAGCCCGGCTCGCGCGAACGGCACGTAGAGCTTGATGGAGAAGGCCCCCGAGGCCAGGGTCAGCCCCCGCACCGGTGGCGCATAGTCGTGGGCCCAGGTCGCCGCCAGCACGGCGCCGACGCTCTGCGCCACGACGTGCAGATCCGTCACCGCCACCCCGTGGGCGGCGGCCAGGTGGTCGACGAAGGTCTGCAGATCGCGCACCGAGGTGTCGAAGCCCGGGCTGTGCCCACGCGGGCCGGGCGAGCGCCCATGCCCGCGCGCATCCCAGGCGTAGAAGTCGAAGTCGGGCAGCCCGAGTTCGTCGACCAGGTGCGCCATGCGGCCCGAGTGCTCGTGCCCGCGATGCAGCAGCAGCACCGCGCCGCGGCGCGCGCCGATCGTCGCCGGCCAGCGGCGGTAGAACAGGGCCTGCCCGTCGTGGGTGACGAAGTGGGACTCCTGCGCTTCGCGTGCCTGGGGCACTGGCGCCAGCAGCGAGGGGTCGGTCTGGAACGGTTCACGAACGATCATCGGACAGCTCCGGTTTCGGCGAGGGCACCGCGCACGCGGTTGAAGACGGTCCAGGCGGTCAAGGCGCACAGCACGGGCATGCAGACAGCCGCTGCCGGGGGCAGCGGCGCGTAGGCCGCCCAGCAGGCCAGAGCGCCGACGCACAACGCGCGGTCGCTCTTGCCCATCGGGCCGTCGTAGCGGCGCGAGGCACCGACCTGCGGCCCGAGCGCGCCGGCCAGTTCGCTCAGCGCGGCCAGCAGCACGAAGGTGCCCACCCACACCGGCTGCAGCGGGTGCAGCAACGCCAGCGGCAGGTACAGCGCGGCATCGGAGGCCACGTCGGTCAGTTCATTGAGCAGCGCGCCCAGCCGGCTGGCCTGGCCGTGCTCGCGCGCCAGCATGCCGTCGACCGCATTGAGTGCCATGCGCAGCAGCATCCACAGCGGGATGGCCAGCAGTGCCACGCCCTGCGCGCCCAGCGCGTACAGGCCCACGCCCAGCGCCAGCGACACCGCGCAGGCGGACAGCGTCACCTGGTTGGCGGTGATGCCCTGCCGGTGCAGGGAGCGCACCCCGGGGCGCAGCAGCGCCTGGAAGCGGGGCTTGAGCTGGTACAGCGTGGTCACAGGGCACCTCTGGGCTTGGCCTTTGGCGGTGCGCTCGAGGCGCTCCGTCAGGCACGTTCGCGACGTCTCGTCGTTGGCCGCGCCACCCCGCGGTCGTCGGCCGGCGCGATGCTCCGAAGGTCCGGTTTCATCGCCGCTTCCGGGGATCGGGGGGCGCGTTTCGTTTGTTGGCGCACAGTCTTCCGGGTGGGCACCCGAAGCGTCAACGCGCAGCTGCACCGGTACCGCCGGCCGATACGGACGGTGGCAGCCGAGTGATCCGGTGGACGCCGCCGGCTCCGGGTGGCCACGCCTCGGGCCATCGTCCGGCCCCGTGCAGGTCCCGTGGTCCGGTCCGGGCCGGATCGGCCGGATCGCCCGGTGCGGACGGGCTGCCGGACCCGACCAGGGGGGCATCACGGGGCCACAAGGTGGCCGCCTAGGGTTTTCACCAGGGTCTTGAAGCCTGGGGGTCGACCCCTATAATCGTCCTGCTAGCACTCACCAAAGTCGAGTGCTAACGACCGGAGCAGCCCAGCATCCGGTCCCCACATGTGAATGGGCACCCACTTCGGGTGTCCTAGCAATGTGCTCGATCTGACCCATCAGGAGATCCTATGAAGCTTCGTCCGTTGCACGATCGCGTGATCGTCAAGCGTCTCGAGAACGAAACCAAGACCGCGTCGGGCATCGTGATTCCCGACAACGCCGCCGAAAAGCCCGACCAGGGCGAGGTGATGGCGGTCGGCCCCGGCAAGCGCAACGACAAGGGCGACTTCGTCGCACTCAACATCAAGGTCGGCGACCGGGTGCTGTTTGGCAAGTACAGCGGCCAGACCGTCAAGGTCGACGGTGACGAGCTGCTGGTGATGCGCGAGGAAGACCTCTTCGCGGTCGTCGAGAAGTAAGCACGCCTCCACTGGCGTCCGCGGCCATGCCGCGGGCCCTGCTACCCCGCGGGGGCTTGCACGTGGTCCGGCCGTCCGGACCGGCTCGGGCTCCCCACCCGTACAACGCATCAGTTTTCGGAGTCATCCAACATGGCAGCTAAAGACGTCGTCTTCGGTTCCGACGCCCGTCATCGCATGGTCGAGGGCGTGAACATCCTGGCCAACGCGGTCAAGGTCACCCTGGGCCCCAAGGGTCGCAACGTGGTTCTCGAGCGCAGCTTCGGCGCGCCCACCGTCACCAAGGACGGTGTCTCGGTGGCCAAGGAGATCGAGCTCAAGGACAAGCTCCAGAACATGGGCGCGCAGATGGTCAAGGAAGTCGCTTCCAAGACCAGCGACGCCGCCGGTGACGGCACCACCACCGCCACGGTGCTGGCGCAGTCGATCGTTCGCGAGGGCATGAAGTTCGTCGCCGCGGGCATGAACCCGATGGACCTCAAGCGCGGCATCGACAAGGCCGTCACCGCCCTCGTCGAGGAGCTCAAGAAGGCCTCCAAGCCGACGACCACCAGCAAGGAGATCAGCCAGGTCGGCAGCATCTCCGCCAACAGCGACGAGTCCATCGGCGAGATCATCGCCAAGGCGATGGACAAGGTCGGCAAGGAAGGCGTGATCACCGTCGAGGACGGCAAGTCGCTGGACAACGAGCTCGACATCGTCGAGGGCATGCAGTTCGACCGCGGCTACCTGTCGCCCTACTTCATCAACAACCCCGAGAAGCAGGTCGCGGTCCTCGAGAATCCGTACGTCCTGCTGCACGACAAGAAGATCAGCAACATCCGCGAGCTGCTGCCCACGCTGGAGCAGGTGGCCAAGAGCGGCCGTCCGCTGCTGATCGTCGCCGAGGAAGTCGAAGGCGAGGCGCTCGCCACCCTGGTGGTCAACACCATCCGCGGCATCCTGAAGGTCGTGGCCGTCAAGGCGCCGGGCTTCGGTGACCGCCGCAAGGCCATGCTCGAGGACATCGCCATCCTGACCGGCGGCAAGGTCATCGCCGACGAGGTCGGCCTGACGCTCGAGAAGGCCACGCTGGCCGACCTGGGCCAGGCCAAGCGCGTCGAAGTGGCCAAGGAGAACACCACCCTGATCGACGGCGCCGGCAAGGCTGCCGACATCGAGGCGCGTGTCAAGCAGATCCGCGTGCAGATCGAGGAAGCCACCAGCGACTACGACCGCGAGAAGCTGCAAGAGCGCGTGGCCAAGCTGGCCGGCGGCGTGGCCGTCATCAAGGTCGGCGCGGCCACCGAGGTCGAGATGAAGGAGAAGAAGGCGCGTGTCGAGGACGCCCTGCACGCCACCCGTGCGGCCGTCGAGGAAGGCATCGTCGCCGGTGGCGGCGTGGCCCTGCTGCGTGCCCGCCAGGCGCTCGGCAACCTCAAGGGCGACAACCACGACCAGGACGCCGGCGTGAAGATCGTCATGCGTGCCGTCGAGCAGCCGCTGCGCGAGATCGTCGCCAACGCCGGTGACGAGCCGAGCGTGGTGATCAACAAGGTCCTCGAAGGCAAGGGCAACTACGGCTACAACGCCGCCACCGGCGAGTACGGCGATCTCATCCAGCTGGGCATCCTCGACCCGACCAAGGTGACCCGCACCGCGCTGCAGAACGCCGCATCGGTGGCCAGCCTGATGCTGACCACCGAGTGCATGGTCGCCGAAGCGCCGAAGGAAGAGGCGCCCGCGATGCCGGGCGGCGGCGGCATGGGCGGCATGGGCGGCATGGGCATGGACATGTAAGCTGCCCCGCGGATGCGTCATGCATCCGTCCGTGTCGATCCGGCGGTGGCCCGTCCACCGCCGACAGTGTCCGGAGTGCAAGGCCCGCGTCGCCCGACGCGGGCCTTGTTCGTTGGGGCCGGGCGTGTCCGGCGCCACGCCGTGGGCCGCATCGGCACGCACGCGCCCGACCATAATCCCTCCATGCCCGGATCGGTCCACACCTGCGCCTGCTTGGCTGCGCCCCGCGCGGGCCGTGTCGCATGCCGCCCGAGGGCCGCGCGATGAGCCCCCCACCCGACCTGCAACGCTTCGTCGAGGACGAGCTGATGCGCGCGCCGCTGCTCGCCGAGCAGGTCATCGAAGGCGCGATCGACGACATCCGGCGCAGCAACCCCACGATGAGCCCACGCGAGCGGGCGGTGTCGGCGGATCTGCAGCGCGCCTTGCTGTCGCAGCGCCCGGCCCTGGTCGGCGGCTTTGCCCGTGCGCTGCGCGAGGCGGCCCTGCGTGAACTCGACGGCGCCGACACCGCTGCCGCGTCGCTGCCCACCGGACCCGGCGCCCTGTCGCTGGTCGACGAGGGCGAGGTCGAGGTCGACGTCGAGATCTCGCGTGCCATCGAGGCCATCCGCAGCGAGGCCGAGCAGGAACTGCGCGACATCATGAGCTACACGTCGGCGCTGGTCGGCGACATGGACGTCGCGCGCGACTACAACCCTTTCCGGCCCGAGATCTTCGCCCGCGCGCTGTGGGCCGGGGCGCAATGTCTGGCGCTGCCGACGCCCTACCAGCTGGCCTTGATGCGCCATGCCTGCACCCCGCTGGCCCAGCTGGTGCGCAAGGCCTACGCGGGCGCCTGCGCGCGCCTGGAGAGCCAGGGCATCGAGCCGGCGGTCTACCGCACCATCATCGTCTACGGCGCCGGTCGCCGCGCCGGTGCGGCCGCCGAGGCCTCAGCCGATGCCCGGTCGGCCGCGGTGGACATCCCGCTGGCGACGGCGGCCGGGTCCGCCGCCGACACGCTCGACCAGATCCTGCGCCGCGCCGACGACGTGATGCGCCGGCTGCCCCCGGACGGCGACCGCGTGCAACGCGAGCAGCTGCGCCAGCTCCAGCAGCGCCAGCTGGTGGCCAGTGCGGCGCGGGCCGACGAACGCCAGACCATCGAGCTGCTGTCGCGCCTGTTCGACGTGGTGCTCGGCGACCGGCGCCTGGCCCCGGACATCCAGAATCTGGTTTCGCGCCTGCAGCCCCCGGCACTGCGTGCGGCGCTGCGCGATCCCGGCACGCTGGACGATCCCGGGCACGCCATCTGGCAACTGATGGACCGCGTGGCCATGCAGGGCGACCTGCATCCGCCCGCCGGCGACCCCGAGCGGGCCCGCATGCTGCGCTTCGTGCATGGCGTGCTCGACAGCCTGACCCAGGAGCAGGCGCGCGAGGCCGCGGCCTTCCGTTGGGCCGAGGATCGGATCCGGGCCTACGAGCGCCATCGCTTCGAACAGCGCCGGCAGGCCGCGGCCGACGAGATCCGCTCGCTCGAAGACCTCGAGGCGCGCGACGCAGCGACCTCCGGGCCGCCGTCGACGACGCATGGCGCGCTGGATGTCGGGCAGCTCGACACCGTGCCGGCCGAACTGCTCGACGACCCGCTGCCGGCCGGCGCGGCCGCGCCGACGGGTGGCAGCGAAGGGCTCGAGTCGCTGCGGGCCGGCGAATGGGTGCGCCTGTTCATGCAGGGGGGCTGGGTCCACGCCCAGCTGCTGTGGCGTGGCGAACACCAGGAGTACTGGCTGTTCGCCGACGGCGCGTCGCCCCGCACCTGGGCCGTGCGGCGGCGCGCGCTCGAGCGGCTGCAGTCCCACCAGCTGCTGGGTTGGCTGCACCCGCGTTCGCTGATCGCCGACGCTGCCGAACGCGTGCGGCGCGGGATGGCGCGGCGCGGTTCGCCGGCCTGAACCGGCGAAGCCTGGCATCGCCTGGCGGTTCTGCGAGTCGCCCGGCGAGAACTCCGCGAGCGATCGCGAGGCCCGTTCGGCGCGCGGGGCGAGGTTCGTGCAGCCGCTCAGCGGCCCTCGGCGGCCGGATGCACCCAGTGGTGCAAGGCCTCGGCGGCATCGGCCAGGCCACTGCGATCGAGCGCCGAAAACAGGCACAGGGCCATGTCGGACTGTGGCCCGGCACGCTCGCCGAGTTCGGCCTGCGCCGCGGCCAGTACCCGGTCGGACTCGCGGCGGTTGAGCTTGTCGGCCTTGGTCAGCAGCACCAGCAGGCGAACCTCGCCGGTGCCGATGCGCGGCGCGATCAGGTCGAGCAGCCGCAGGTCCAGGTCGGTGAAACCCAGGCGGGAGTCGATCATCAGCACCACGCCGTGCAGGTTGCGCCGCACCGCCAGGTACTCGGCCATCACCTCCTGCCAGCGCAGCTTGGCCGCGCGCTCCACGGCGGCATAGCCGTAGCCCGGCAGGTCGGCCAGCAGGGCGTCCGGCGCATCCTTGGGGCCGAGCGCGAAAAGGTTGATGTGCTGCGTGCGACCCGGCGTGCGCGACGCGAAGGCCAGGCGCTTGTGCTGCGCCAGCGTGTTGATGGCCGTCGACTTGCCGGCGTTGCTGCGGCCGACGAAGGCGAGTTCGGGCAGCTCGCTGACCGGCAGCTGGTCGAGGCGGCTGGCGGTCACCACGAACCGGGCCGTGTGCAACCAGGCCAGCGCCACCTTGGCCTGCGCTGCCGGTGCCCCGCGTGCACCCTGAAAGGCTGTTGTCATGGGGCATTGTAAAATTCGGCGTTTTGGTCCCCCGCCTGCCCCACCATCAAGGCCCGTTCATGAAGCTGCCGATCCCGTCCTTGCTTCTCGCCGCCGCGCTCGCGGCGTCCGCAGCCGGCCCGGTCCAGGCCGCCGAGGCGGCGCCGGCCTTCAAGGCCGATCCGGCCAAGGGCCAGGCCCTGGCCGCCACCTGCCAGGCCTGCCATACCGCCGACGGCTCGCGCGGCGCGCCGGCCAACCCCATCCTCCAGGGGCAGCACCCCGAGTACATCGTCAAGCAGCTCACCGAGTTCAAGGCCGGCAAGCGCGCCAATCCGATCATGAAGGGCATGGCCACGCCGCTGTCCGACGAAGACATGAAGCACCTGGCCGCCTTCTACTCGGGCAAGCGCGCCAAGCCGGGCTTCGCGAAGAACAAGGACACCGTCTACCTGGGCGAGAAGATCTACCGCGGCGGCATCGCCGAGCGCAAGGTGCCGGCCTGCGCGGGCTGCCACAGTCCCACGGGTGCGGGCATCCCGGCGCAGTACCCGCGCGTCGGCGGCCAGCACGCCGAGTACACCGAAGCGCAGCTGGTGGCATTCCGCGCCGGCCAGCGCGACAACAGCCCGCAGATGACGGCCATCGCCGGCAAGATGAACGACCGCGAGATCAAGGCCGTGGCCGACTACATGGCCGGCCTGCGCTGAAGCGGCGCGCCCGCTCCCAGCCCTCGGGGGCCGGTCGCCGACCGGCCCTCGGCGCTTGTGGCTCCACCGGCGTGGACGACCGGCTGTAAGCTTGTCCCCACCTGGGACGACCCAGCATCGTCCACCGAGGAAAGCCCATGCGACTGATTCGAGACCGCGGCCACGTTCACCCCGTGCCTTCCGAGATCACACCGCGCGCGGTCTACGAAGGCCGTCGCGCCTGGCTGCAGCAGCTGGCTGCCGGTGCCGTCGGCGGCGCGCTGGCCGGCTGGGCCGCCCGCGAGGCGCTGGCGCAGGGTACCGCCGGCGCCAAGCTGCCCGCGGTCCGCAGCAGCGTGGCCGGTGCGGTGACGATGGAGAAGCCGACCGCGCTCAAGGACGCCACCACCTACAACAACTTCTACGAATTCGGCACCGACAAGGCCGATCCCGCCGCCCACGCGCACACGCTGAAGACCCGGCCGTGGACCGTGGCCGTCGAGGGCGAGGTCCACAAGCCGCGCAGCTTCGGCATCGACGAGTTGCTCAAGCTCGCGCCGATGGAGGAGCGCATCTACCGCCTGCGCTGCGTCGAGGGCTGGTCGATGGTGATCCCCTGGGTCGGCTGGTCGCTGTCGGCGCTGATCCGTGCAGTCGAGCCCACCGGCAACGCCAAGTTCGTGCAGTTCGTGACCCTCGCCGATCGCGCCCAGATGCCCGGTCTGCGTTCGTCCGTGCTGGACTGGCCCTACGTCGAGGGGTTGCGCCTCGACGAGGCGATGCACCCGCTGACCCTGCTGACCTTTGGCCTGTACGGCCAGGTCCTGCCCAACCAGAACGGGGCGCCGGTGCGCCTGGTGGTGCCGTGGAAGTACGGATTCAAGTCGGGCAAGTCGATCGTGCGCATCCGCTTCGTCGACAAGCAGCCCCCCACCAGCTGGGAAACCGCGGCGCCGCAGGAGTACGGCTTCTACTCCAACGTCAACCCGCTGGTCGATCACCCGCGCTGGAGCCAGGCCACCGAGCGGCGCATCGGCGAGGACGGCCTGCTGGCCAGAAAGCGCAAGACGCTGATGTTCAACGGCTACGAGGCCCAGGTGGGCCAGCTGTACACCGGCATGGACCTGAAGAAGTTCTTCTGATCCGGGGCATCCCGTGCATCCGAACCGCTTGCTCGCCGGCCGGTTCGCCAAGCCGCTGGCCTTCGCGGCGGCGCTCGGACCGCTGGTCTGGCTGGTCTACGCGATCGCGGCCGACCGGCTGGGCGCCAATCCCGCCGAGGCGCTGATCCGCAGCACCGGCGACTGGACGCTGCGGATGCTGTGGATCACGCTGGCCATCACGCCGCTGCGCGAAGTCACCGGCTGGCACGCGCTGGCGCGCCTGCGGCGCATGGCCGGGCTGTTCGGCTTCTTCTACGCGCTGCTGCACTTCGCGGCCTACGCCTGGCTCGACATGGGCCTGGACGTGGCGGACATCGGTCGCGACGTCGTCAAGCGGCCGTTCATCCTGGTCGGCTTCACGACGCTGGTGCTGCTGCTGCCACTGGCTGCGACCTCGTTCAACCGCGCGGTGCGTGCCCTCGGCGCACGGCGCTGGCAGGCGCTGCATCGCACGGTCTACGCGATCGGGTTGCTGGCCGTGCTGCACTTCGCCTGGATGCGCAGCGGCAAGAACGACTTCGCCGAGGTCGGCGTCTACGCCGCCATCCTGGCGGCGCTGCTGGGCTGGCGCGTGCATCGGCGCTGGCGGCGCCCATCCCTGCGCATGGCGGCACAGGGTAAGTGATGACCGGCGGCGCGACGCGCCGTTGCTAGCATCGCCCCCACCCGGCGCCGGTGGCGCCGTCTGCATGGTCGCGGCGTCTCCACGATGCCGCCAACGCCCGCCCCAATCGAGGACGCCCGCATGTCGAAACCCCTCCTGTCTTCCCTGTGCACCGCCGGATTGCTCGGCGCCGCCACGTTCGCCCAGGCCGAGGTGACCCTCACGGCCTCGAGCTGGGTGCCGCCCGCGCACCTGTTGTCGCGCGCCCAGGCCGACTGGTGCGCCGACGTCGCCAAGGCCACGTCCAACCGCGTCAAGTGCAACATCCTGCCCAAGGCTCCGACGCCGGCACCGGGCACCTTCGATGCCGTGCGCGACGGCCAGATCGACCTGTCGTTCAGCGTGCACGGCTACACCCCGGGCCGCTACGCGCTGTCGAAGATCGCCGAGTTCCCCTTCCTCGGTGATTCGGCCATCGCCACCAGCGTGGCCTACAACCGCATCTACGAGAAGCACCTCGCCAAGTTCGACGAGCACCGCGGCCTGAAGGTGCTGGCCGTCTTCACCCACGGCCCGGGCAACATCTTCAACAACAAGAAGCCCATCAAGACGCTGGCCGACCTGGACGGCGTGAAGTTCCGCGTTGGTGGCGGCGTGGTCAACGACGTCGGCAAGGCCATCGGCGCCAACATGACGCTCAAGCCCGCCCCGCAGTCCTACGAGCTGCTGTCCTCGGGCGTCGTCGACGGCGTCTGGTTCCCCAACGAGTCGGTCACCTCGTTCAAGCTCGAGAAGCTCATCAAGTACCGCACCAGCCTGCCCGGCGGCCTGTACAACACCAGCTTCGCGTTCGTGATGAACCCGGCCACCTGGGCCAAGATCCCCAAGGCCGACCAGGCCATCATCGAGAAGATGTCGGGCGACTACGTGGCGCGCTTCTTCGGCAAGTACTGGGACGAGGAAGACAACAAGAGCATCGAAGCGCAGAAGTCCATCGGCGTCGAAGTGACCATCGCCGACGCCAAGTTCGTCGCCGACTTCAAGGCCAAGACCGCGCCGATCGAGGCCGAGTGGATCAAGGAGGCCGAGGCCAAGGGCCTGAAGAACGCCGCCGCGGTGCTGCAGGAGTTCCGCGAGGAGATCAAGAAGGTCAAGTAGGTCCGGCCACGGGCGCCCCCATGCGGGGTGCGCCCGGCCCGCCCGCCGGCGGCCTCGTCGCCGCGGCGGGCCCCAGCGCGCCACCACGCGCGCCACGCCCCGTCCCATGAAGCGCCTGTCCTCGCTGTTCGCCGCTGTCACGGCCATCGCGCTGTTCGCGATGATGGTGCTGACCTTCGTCGACGTCATCGGGCGCAAGATCGTCGGCAACTCCCTGCCGGGCGCGGTGGAGCTGACCGAGATCTTCATGATGCTGATGATCTTCTTCGCGCTGCCGCTGGCGTCGCTGGCCGGCGAGCACATCGTCTTCGACCTGCTCGACCGGGTGATGCCGCCGCGCGCGCTGGCCTGGCAGAAGGTGGTCTCGCACGCGCTCAGCGGGCTGATCATGCTGGGCGCGTCGTGGGTGGTGGCGCAGCGCGCCGCCCGCACGATGGAGTTCGGCGACACCACGGCGCGGCTGGAGATCCGCCTCGGACCTTTCCACTGGATGATCGCCGTGATGCTCGTCGTCACCGCGCTGGCCCACCTGTGGCTGGCCTGGCGGTCGGCGCCGTCGCAGGCCCGGGAAGGCACCGCCGCATGATCGAAGGCCTGCTCGGCTTCGGCGCGATGTTCGTGCTGATGCTGCTGCGCGTGCCCATCGCGGTGAGCATGGGCCTGGTGGGCCTGGTCGGCATGGGGCTGATGCGCTCGTGGCCGGCGGCCATGTCGTCGGCGGCCGGCGAGTTCATCGACATCTCGTCGTACACCTTGTCGGTGGTGCCGCTGTTCGTGCTGATGGGCAGCTTCGTCACGCGCGCCGGCATGTCGCGCGACCTGTACCAGGCCGCCTACGCGCTGATCGGACACCGCCGCGGCGGCCTGGCCCTGTCCACCATTGCCGCCTGCGCGGGCTTCGGGGCGATCTGCGGGTCGTCGATCGCCACCACCGCGACGATGGCACGCGTGGCGATGCCCGAGATGCGGCGCTTCGACTACGCCCCCAGCTTCGCGGCCGGGTCCATCTGCGCCGGGGCGACGCTGGGCATCCTGATCCCGCCCTCGGTGATCCTGGTGATCTACGGGATCATGACCGAGCAGAGCATCGGCGCGCTGTTCGCCGCCGGCATCATCCCCGGCCTGGTGGCGACGGTGTTCTACCTGCTGGCCTCGGCCTGGGTGACCTACCGCAACCCGTCGCTCGGCCCGCCCGGCGAGCGGGCCTCGTGGGGCGAGCGGCTGCGCGCGCTCCAGCGCATCTGGGGCGTGCTGCTGCTCTTCGCGCTGGTCATGGGCGGCATGTACGGCGGGCTGTTCACGCCGACCGAAGCCGCCGGCGTCGGGGCGATGGGCGGATTCCTGTTCGCCTGGGGCCGCCGCGCACTGACGCTGCCGGTGCTGCGCGACGTGCTGGTCGAGTCGGCACGCACGTCGGCGATGCTGTTCGCCATCGTCATCGGCGCGTCGATGTTTGCCAACTTCCTCAACTACACCGCGATGCCGGGGGCGCTGAAGGACTTCGTCACCGCCTTCGGCGTGCACCCGATGCTCGTCATCGTGGCGATCTGCTTCGTCTACGTCATCCTCGGCACGGCGATGGAGAGCCTGTCGATGATGCTGTTGACGGTGCCGATCTTCTTCCCGCTGGTCACCTCGCTCGGCTTCGACCCGGTGTGGTTCGGCATCATCGTCGTCTGCGTCATCGAGATCAGCCTGATCACGCCGCCGGTGGGCATGAACATCTTTGTGCTGGCCAGCGTGATGCCCGACATCCCCACCACCACGATCTGGCGCGGCGTCACCCCCTTCATCGCCGCCGACATCCTGCGCATGGCCACGCTGATCACCTTCCCGGCCCTGAGCCTGTACCTGCCGAAGCTGCTCAATCTGTAACCGGCGACCCCTGGTTCAGGGGGCAGCCAGCGCTGCTGCACCTGCCTAGCATCATGCCTTGATGCTGCACGATCGGACCCCGCTTTGGCCTGCACCCTGACCCTGATCGCCGGACAGCCCGCGGCCGGGCCTGCCGACGAGGCCGTGCTGGCCGCTGCGCGGCGCGCGCTCGACGAAGCCGAGGTGTCCGGGCGTCCCTACGAGATGTGTGCCGCGCTGTCCCATCTGGCGAGCTGCTACCGGGCCGACGGCGCGATCGACGTGGCCGTGGCGCTGTTCGACCAGTCGCTGCACTGGGCCCGCGTGAGCGGATCGACCGACCTGCTGGTCGACCTGCTGTGCCAGGCCAGTGATCTGAGTGCCGGCCCGAAGCGCGAGGCCGATGCGTCGGGCCCTGCACCCGCACGCGCGCCGGCGCGGCATGACGCCGCTGCCGACCGGGCCCGCGGGCTGGCCGCCGAGGCGTCCTCGCTGGCGTCCCACGTGGCCGACCCGGCCTGGGAGTCCAAGGTGCTGCTGCGCCTGAGCGACGTGCTCGACCGCCTGGGCGACCACGGCGACGCGCTGACGCTGCAGATGCGGGCGCTGAGCCTGATGTCCGGTGCGGCTGGTTCCGCCGCCGACTCCGGCGCCTCGACCGGCACCGCGCCGGCTCACACGACGCTGCAGTAGCGGCACGACGCCCGCCGGCGCAGGCGGAATAATCCCCGGCTCGGCCCCCTCGACGGCCGGCACGGAGTCCCTGGCATGGTTCCCCCCCTGAAGGTCATCTCGTCGATGGCCACCCGCGCGCTGCTGGCCGAGCTGGCGGCGATGTGGCGCGCGCGTTCCCCACTCGATCTGGCCATCGAGTCGGTCGGCGGCGTCGATGCCGCGCGCCGCGTCCAGGGCGGCGAGGCCGTCGACCTGGTCGTGCTGGCCTCCAACGCCATCGACGCCCTGATCGACGGTGGTCACGCGGTGCGCGGCAGCCGGTCCGACCTGGTGCGCTCGGGCGTCTCGGTGGCCGTGCGTGCCAATGCGGCGCGCCCCGACATCGGCAGCGAGGACGCGGTGCGCGAGGCGGTGCTGCGCGCGCGCACCCTGGGCTACTCGACCGGGCCGAGCGGCGTGCAGCTGGCCAAGCTCTTCGAACGTTGGGGCATCGACGCGCAGGTGCGCGATCGACTCGTCCAGGCCCCGCCGGGCGTGCCGGTCGGCGAGCTGGTGGCCCGGGGCGAGGTCGAACTCGGCTTCCAGCAGACCAGCGAGCTGCTCCACGTGGACGGCATCACCGTGCTCGGACCGCTGCCGCCGGCGATCCAGATCGTCACGGTCTTCTCCGCCGCGCTGGCCACGGCGTCGACGCGCGCCGACGAGGCGCGCGAGCTGCTGGCCTTCTGGACCTCGCCGGCCACGGCCGAGGCCAAGCGGCGCCAGGGCATGGATCCCGCCTGAAACCTCCCGAAGGACCCCGATGAGCATTCCCACCACCCGCCTCGGCCGCAGCGGCCTGGTCGTCTCGCGCCTGGCGCTCGGCACCATGACCTTCGGCCTGCAGGTCGACGAGCCCACCTCGTTCGCGATCCTTGACAAGGCCGTCGATGCCGGCATCAACCTGCTCGACACCGCCGATGTCTATCCGCTCGGCGGCACGCTCGAGACGGTCGGCCGCACCGAGGAGATCATCGGCCGCTGGCTGCGCGCCGGCGGCACGGCGCGGCGCCGGCAGGTCCTCGTCGCCACCAAAGGCTATGGCGAGACCGGCCCCAACCCGTGGGACAAGGGCAACTCGCGCAAGCACCTGCTGGACGCCATCGACGCGTCGCTGCGCCGCCTGCAGACCGACCACGTCGACCTGTACCAGCTGCACGGCGACGACCGCGCGACGCCCCTGGACGAGAGCCTGGAGGCACTGGACACGATCGTCCGCTCGGGCCGCGCGCGCCACGTCGGGGTGTCCAACTTCCTGGCCTACCGGCTGGCGCGGGCCCTCGGGCGCGCCGAGATGCTGCGCATCGTCCGTCCGCTGACCGTGCAGCCGCGCTACAGCCTGCTGTTCCGCGAGATCGAGCGCGAGCTGCTGCCGTTGGCCGCCGAAGAGGGCCTGGCCGTGATCCCCTACAACCCGCTGGCCGGCGGTCTGTTGACCGGCAAGTACCGCTCCGGCGAAGGACCGCAGGCGGACACCCGCTTCACGCTGGGCACCGCCGGCACGATGTACCAGGACCGCTACTGGAACGAGCGCAGCTTCGCCACCGTCGCCCAGCTGCAGGCCCTGGCGGCCGAAGCCGGCGTGGCGATGACCACGCTGGCCGTGGCCTGGGTGATGGCCCATCCGCAGATCACCGCCCCGCTGCTCGGCGCCAGCCGGCCCGAGCAGCTGGACGCCTCGGTGGCCGGCGCCGCCTACCGGCTCGACCCGGCGCTGAAATCCCGCCTCGACGACCTGACCGCCGAGTACCGCAAGGGCGACGCCCCGCGCTGAGGGCGGAGGCGTGCGGCCCCTTCCGGGCCCGCACGTCCCCGCTCAGCCTTGCAGGCCGCGCCCTCGCACAGCTCGGGCCCTTCGGCAGGCGAGAAGCAGTCCGCAGGGAACCTTTCTCGTCCTGCCTCAGCCGCCGCGCGTGAAATCGCGCGTCGGCCCTCGCGAGGCGCGCGGGCCCTTCGGCAGGCGAGAAGCAGTCCGCAGGGACCCCTTCTCGTCCTGCCTCAGCGCATGCCGATCCTGGCGCCGGTGAACAGGTCCTTCAGGTCGCGGGGCTGCGAGCGCCAGTACTGGTGGGGCACCGCCACCTGCGCGCCGAGGCGCGCCGCGGCGTGCCAGGGCCAGCGTGGGTCGTAGAGCATCGCACGCGCCAGCGCGACGGCGTCGGCGCGCCCCTCGGCGACGATGGCTTCGGCCTGCTCGGGTTCGGTGATCAGGCCGACGGCGATCACCGGCAGGTCGACGGCGGCCTTCACCGCTGCGGCCAGCGGCACCTGGTAGCCCGGCCCCAGCGGGATGCGCTGCCGCTGCGACAGGCCGCCGCTGGAGACATGGATCGCCGCGCAGCCGCGGGACTGCAACGCTCGCGCCAGGGCGACGGTGCCGTCGAGATCCCAGCCGCCGTCGACCCAGTCGGTGGCCGACACGCGCACCCACACCGGGCGCTCGGCCGGGAAGGCCTCGCGCACCGCCTCGAACACCTCCAGCGGAAAGCGCAGGCGCTTGTCCAGGCTGCCGCCGTAGGCGTCGTCGCGCTGGTTGGACAGCGGCGACAGGAAGCTGTGCAGCAGATAGCCGTGCGCGGCATGCAGCTCGATGCCGTCGAAGCCGGCGCGCGCTGCACGCCGGGCCGCCGCCACGAAGTCGGCGCGGATCTTGGCCAGGCCGGCCGCATCCAGCGCCTGCGGCAGCTCTTCACCGTCGATGTGCGCGATGGCCGACGGGCCGAGCGCCTTCCAGCCGCCGGGCTCGCCGGCGCGGATCTGGCCGCCGTCCTCCCAGGGCACCCGGCTCGAGGCCTTGCGGCCGGCGTGGCCGAGCTGAATGGCCAGCTTGATCGGCGTGTGTGCCCGAATCGACTCCACCACGCGGGCCAGCGCGGCCTCGTTGCCGTCGTCGTAGAGGCCGAGGCAGCCGTTGGTGATGCGGCCCTCGGGCGACACCGCGGTGGCCTCGACGATCAGCAGCCCGGCCGCCGACATGCTCAGTTGGCCGAGGTGCATCAAGTGCCAGTCGGTGGCGTGGCCATCGACCGCGGAGTACTGGCACATCGGCGCCACGACGATGCGGTTGGCCAGCTCCAGCGCACCCAGGCGCCACGGCGAGAACAGCTCGGACATGCTTCAAGGACTCCTTGCGAGAACGGGGGCGAGCGCCCGGCCGGTGTGCGACGCGGCGGCCACGACCGCCTCGGGCGTGCCAGCGACCACCACGCGACCGCCTTCGGCCCCGCCTTCGGGACCGAGGTCGAGCACCCAGTCGGCCTCGGCGATCACGTCGAGGTCGTGCTCGATGACGATCACGCTGTGGCCGCCGTCGACCAGCCGGTGCAGCACGCGGATCAGGCGCTCGACATCGGCCATGTGCAGGCCGACGGTCGGCTCGTCGAGCACGTACAGGGTATGCGGGGCCTTGTTGCCGCGCCGCGTGATGTCGTCGCGCACCTTGGACAGCTCGGTGACGAGCTTGATGCGCTGCGCCTCGCCCCCGCTGAGCGTGGGGCTGGGCTGGCCCAGCGTCAGGTAGCCCAGGCCGACGTCCTGGAGCAGCTTCAGCGGATG
>WBZL01002305.1_pt1 | contig 18767 bp, 12 predicted proteins | sample 5204291 | NCBI WGS metagenome assembly WBZL01 (sample SAMN12344345, study PRJNA552823) | activated sludge metagenome | biome: Activated sludge suspended growth; feature: Nitrification reactor; material: Wastewater; isolation source: activated sludge from nitrification reactor of wastewater...
CGCATCCAGCAGATCAAAAACATGATGGGCGAACTGCTCCATTTCAATATCACCCACCACGCCCTCAACCTGTACGGCCAATGCAACGGCGCCTGCCCAAAAACCGCGGAGAAAGCGGAGGAAAAAGGATCTCCGGCTGTGAACAGTTGATTTTTTAGTCGTAAGTGGTAAGTCGTAAGTTGTAAGTTGTAAGTCGTAAGTGGTAAGTTGTAAGTTGTAAGTTGTAAGTCGTAAGTGGTAAGTTGTAAGTTGTAAGTGGTAAGTTGTAAGTGGTAAGTCGTAAGTCGTAAGTCGTAAGTCGTAAGTCGTAAGTCGTAAGCGCGGGTTGTAAGGCCGGGATTGTTCAAAACAGTTTTTTTTACGCAAAAATCTGATTTTCAGCAAGCTGCGCATGCTAAAAATCCGGTTGACACAAAATTCCGAACGGTCCCGTAAGGCCTTTAGGCTGTCTGTCCAGCAACAAGTATCCACAACGCCTCAGCGTGGCAGCATCTAGTATCCAGCATCTAGCATCTAGCATCTAGCATCCAGCATCTAGTATCCAGCATCTAGCATCCAGCATCTAGCATCTAGCATCCAGCATCCAGTAACAAGCATCCAGTAAAAATCTCATTCCTTCCAGAAAACAAGGCTGTTGGGGTGGACCATATCTCCGCCCCGGATATACGCGCCGAGGTCTTCACCGGTCTTCGCATCCAGTTTACGAATGGTATTGGCAGCCCAGTCGCACCCGTAAAAATAGCCGTCGGGGGCGAGGGTGATACCTTCCAGTTTGGAGAAACCTTCGGCAAAAACCCGGTCAAAGACCCAATGGGCCCCATCTTTGCGGTACCTTTTGATGTTGCCGTCTTCCCAATCTGTCACCATAAGGCGGCCCTGGGGGTCAAACCAGAGATTGGAAGGCCCCTTGAGTTCGCCGCCGGCGACAACATCGCCCAAAAATTTGCCGTCGGAGGTGTACGCCTGAATTTCCTTTGAAAAAAAGCAGGCCAGATAAAAGTTGCCGTCAGCGTCCCAGGCATGCCCCAGAGGGCCTTTGACCTGGCCGGTAAACGCACGGTCAAACCGGCCGGTTTTTGCATCGAAACGGGCAACGCTGCTCTGGCCGCCGCCCCATTGGCTGACGTAGACAAATCCGTCGGTTGCGAAGGTCATCTTGGTCGGGCCTTTCAAGTCATAGCCGGAACTGAAATAGCCCAGGAATTTGCCCGTTGCCGGGTCGAACTTCATGATCCGGTTGTTTTTAAGGGCGGTTACGTACAAATTGCCGTCAGGCCCAATCGCGACTTCCTGGGTTTCACTGACGATGATGCCCGAACCCAATTCACCGAGGTATTCACCTGTAACCGCGTCGAAACGCTTGACCGTTCCGGTATTGCGGCTGCTGACCAGGATCTGGTAGCCTTTGAGGGATTGATATCGTTCAAACTCAAATGTAATGACCTTTTCACCGGCATCGCCCGGACCCGAAACAGTAGCCGTCAGGTTGTTCTCCCCGACCAGTTTGTAGGTGATCTTTTGCGGAAAATCGTGCATTTTGTTTTCAAAGGTCCATTCACCGGGCGCTGCTGATCCAGTGAGCAGAAACCCTACGCCGGCGCCGTTATTCTGATCCGGAACGGTCGCCTGGTAAACGATGGAACCATCCTCTCTTTTGAGGATTTCGAGCGTTTCCGTGACCTTTTTGACCCCATCTGCCGATACGCGGAAGCCCTCACCGGACAGGTTGCCGCCGGGCCGCAAAGTCCATTGCTCAAAGGAAGTCTTGCCTTTCAATTGCCAGGTTCCCTCCAATTGGCGGAGGCTTTCCCAGGCCGGCTGGCCGATGGAAAACTGAATGAAAAACAGGCAGGCCGCCAACAAAAATGCCGGCCGGCGGGGCGGAGATTTCAACATGGTACAGTCGGTTAACTTACGTTTGTTCATCCTTCTAAAATCAAGCAAATATAAAAAAAGGAGAACTATTTCTATCTTCACCTCTCTAACGAAAAATCGACCGACAACATGAAATCTCAATCGCTTTGGCTCACCATTCTGATGGCCGTTCTTTTGACAGCCTGCTCCGAACAGCCCCGTGAGAAAAAAGTCCTCATTTTCAGCCGGACAATGGGATTCCGGCACGACTCCATTGAAGAAGGCCAGCTGGCCATCAAGAAACTGGGCCGGGAAAACGGCTTCAACGTCTTTTCCACTGAGGACCCGATCCTCTTCAAAGACGATTTCCTGTCCACTTTTTCGGCGGTAATTTTCCTGAATACCACCGGCGACGCGCTGGACAATGCCCAACAAGCCGCCTTTGAGCGATTCATTCAGGCAGGAGGCGGGTACGTAGGCGTCCACTCCGCGGCAGATACCGAATACGACTGGCCCTGGTACGGCCAATTGGTCGGCGGTTATTTCCAGAGCCACCCGAAGATACAGGAAGCCCAGATGGACGTGGTGGATGATACGCACCTGTCCACCAAAAAACTGGGCGCCAAGCGACTCACCCGCACCGATGAATGGTACAATTACAAATCCTTTAACCCGGACGTACATCTGCTCATCAAACTGGATGAAAGCTCATATGAAGGCGGGAACATGAACGGGGAACACCCCATCGCCTGGTACCACGACTTCGACGGCGGCCGCGCCTTCTATACCGGCTGGGGGCATACCAAGGAAAGCTATTCCGAGGAACTGTTCCTCAAACACCTGCTGGGCGGCATCAACTATGCCATCGGCAAAAACAAGGTCGACTATTCAAAATCGACAACCTATAACATCCCGCCGGAAAACCGGTTTGTCAAGACCATCCTTACCTCCAACCTGGATGAACCGATGGAACTGGACGCCTTCAACGACGGACGGATCATTTTCGTGGAACGCAAGGGGGCGATCAAGGTCTGGAATCCGGAAACCCTGCAGGTCGATTCCATTACCACCATCCCGGTCTTTTCCGGATTGGAAAACGGCCTGATGGGGATCGCCATTGACCCCGATTACGATAAGAATCACTGGGTCTATGTGTATTACGCCACCGTCACCGGGGAGCCTTGCAACCAGATCTCCAGGTTCAATTTCGACGGTAAAACCTGGGATTTCGACTCCGAAAAAGTAGTGCTCCAGGTCAAAAACCAGCGGGAAACCTGCTGCCACTCCGGTGGGTCCCTCGAATTTGATGCCCACGGCAATCTTTTCCTTTCGGTCGGGGACGATACCAATCCGTTTGCTTCGGACGGATTTGCGCCCATAGATGAGCGGCCGGGCCGTTCGTCCTGGGATGCGCAACGATCCGCCGGCAACACCAACGACCTGCGCGGGAAAGTCCTTCGGATCCATCCGGAGCCGGACGGCAGTTATACCATTCCCAAAGGCAACCTTTTCCCGGAAGGTACGCCCAACACCCGCCCGGAGATCTTTGTCATGGGCTGCCGGAATCCCTTCAGGATCAGCATTGACAAAAAACGCGACTGGCTTTATTGGGGAGATGTAGGGCCGGATAGCGGCAAGGACGGCGACCAGCGCGGGCCCAAAGGGTTCGACATGATCAATCAGGCCCAACAGGCCGGCAACTTCGGCTGGCCCTATTTCAGGGGCGGCGGTTCGGTCTACTACGATTACAACTTTGCCACCGGGCAATCCAACGGCCTGTTCAACAAGGAACACCCCATCAACGATTCGCCGAACAATACCGGCTTGCAGGAGTTGCCGCCTTATACAAAGTCCCTGATCTGGTACTCGTATGATGAATCCCCGGAATTTCCGTGGGTGGGTACCGGCGGCAAAAACCCGATGGCCGGACCCTTCTTTTACAGTTCCGATTTCGAAGATGCGAAAAACCCTTTCCCGCCGTATTTTGACAACAAGCTTTTTATCTACGAGTGGATGCGGCACTGGATCTATATCGTCACCCTGGATTCGGCCGGCCATTTCGTACAGGCCGACCCGTTCATGCCCAACGGTAATTTCTCCAGGCCCATGGATATGGTATTCGGTAAGGACGGCGCCCTCTACATGCTGGAATACGGCGAACAATGGTTTGCCAAGAACATGGATGCGCGCCTCACCAGGATCGAATACGTGAAAGGCAACCGGAAACCCATTGCGCGGATCGAGGCGCCCCTGACGGCAGGGGCGGCTCCGCTGACCCTGACCTTCGACGGTACCGGCTCGGAAGATTACGACGGAGACAAGATTTCCTACGAATGGAAATTCACCGGAGATGAAGTGCAGGACCGGACCGCATTTCCCACTTTTACCTTTACCCGCCCGGGCATCTATCAGGCCAGGCTCCGCGTCAAGGATGCCGAGGGCAATTTTTCAGATGAAACCCGGCTGGAAATCCAGGTCGGCAATGCGCCGCCCAAAATCGAACTGGCCGTAGCCGGCAACAACAGCTTTTATTGGGACGGCCAGCCGATCCAGTACACCGTAAAAGTTTCGGATAAGGAGGACGGCTCCACCGAAGACCACGGCATTGACCCGGGTATGGTCCATGTTGCCATAGATTTTTTGCCGCAAGGGTTCGACCTGGCACAGGTCATGGGGCACCAGGTTGCAGGCGCTGTGGCGGCCGTCAACAGCAGCGGCAAGAACCTGATCGAAAAATCGGATTGTAAAAGCTGCCATGCCGAAGATAAGCGCATCAACGGCCCCAGCTTTCTGGATGTCGCCCGGAAATATACCGGCGATACCGGCGCTCCCGATAAATTGGCGCAAAAAATCCTGACCGGCGGCGGCGGAGTGTGGGGAGAAACGGCAATGGCCGCCCACCCGCAGTTATCCAACGACCAGGCCAGGGAAATGGTCAAATATATTTTGTCCCTGGCCGGCGGAGGACAGGACATGGCCGGCAGCATGCCCATTGCAGGCACCTATCCGGCCGACCGGCACAACCCGGAACAGATGCGCGGCGCCTATGTGCTCATGGCCACCTACAACGACCGGGGAGCCGGCAATATCCGCTCCATTTCGACCCAGCAAACCCTTGCCCTGATCGCACCGAGGATCCAGATGGAGAGCGCGCCGGCCGCAATGCGCAGCCGCCAGGCCAAACTGGGTACCGTTTACTACACCAATGACGCGGTCACGCTGGACAATGGTCAGTCTGCCGGATTGCCGCAACTGGACCTGACGGACGTCGGGAAGATTGTCCTCCATGCGGGTGTTATAAGCCCCGGCATCGTCGAACTGCACCTGGACCAACCGGGCGGACCTTTGGTCGGTCAGGCCGTTATGACGGCAACCGAAAAAGACAAGGGCGAGTCCTTTACCCTTGCGGTCGAGCCGACCAGCGGGAAACACGACATCTACGTGGTTGTTAAAAACGGCGATGCGGGAAGCGTACAGGCCTTGCTGGATTGGATTGAATTTCAGCGGACAGGTTCGGCGATCTCTATGGCTGGGGGGTAGGGAGAGGTGAGAGAGGGTGAGAGGGTGAGAGGGTGAGAGGGTGAGAGGGTGAGAGGTGAGAGAGGTGAGAGGGTGAGAGGGAGCCCGCCTTCGGCTGGGGCTTCAGTGGACGGGATGGTGGAATTTTAATTTCCGGGCTTCCAGGGAAAGAGGGCGTTGGTTCGCTTTTTGTACGCCTGATAGGCAGGATTATTTTCATATCGTTTTTCTAACATCGGAACGCCGGATACGAAGGCCAGCAACCAGGTGATGGTGAGGGGGCTTACGGCGGCCATCCATCCGTACGGGAGGGGGAGAACGATCAGGAAGAGCCCCCACCACATCAGGATCTCGCCAAAATAATTGGGGTGCCGGCTGTATCGCCACAAGCCGGTCCGGAGTACGGCTTCCCGGTCCTTTCTGGTTTTGATGAACCGGGCCAGCTGGTAATCGCCGACCGCCTGGAAGAAGAAGCCGATCATCCAGAAAGCTGTCCCCAGCCAGGCGAAGACACCCGGTTGGGCAAAATGATCATGGCTTGCCGCCAATATGGGTGCGGAAATGACGAGCATAAAGAACCCCTGCAGGAGAAAAACCTGGAGGTAAGATCGCCAGATCCAGTTGCGGCCCCATTCTTCGCGCCATTTCCTGTACCGGAAATCTTCGGTTTTCTTCCGGTTCCGCAGGAAAATATGCCCCGATAACCGAATAGCCCAAATAGCAATCAGCACTAAGATCAGCAGCGAAATGCCGGAAGCGGGCCGGGTGACGACCAGGAACAGGGAGATCGCAAGATATCCCAATCCCCAGGCAATATCGGCGATATCATTCCGCCGGAGCAAAATGGACACCGCAAACCAGAGGGTGGCGTAACAGAATACCAGGACCGATGTATCAAGTAAAATGGAAATCATGCCCCTGCTGCAATCATTTTTGCAATAAAATACCCGCCCAGCGCCACTGACCCGGTCAGGAACATCCCCCAGGCGATATCTATGAAAACGACGGGCAGCGGCCAACCCTTCAAAGTGGCAAGATTGGTCAGGTCATAAGTAGCGTAGGTGAAAAAGCCGAACAGTGCGCCGTAAAGGAGGGCGTATTGCCAGGAATTCCGCTCTATCGCCGGCAATATGGCAAAAATGAAAATGCCGACAATAAAAAGCAGGTAAAAGACCACAGCAGCCGTCCAGTTCACCTTCGGGCTCAGGAGGCTTCCCAGATACTTCTGGTATAGGCCTTTTGCGATCAGTCCCAGCCAAACCAGGTCGATAGCGAAAAACAAGACGGTTGTGAGCAGGAAGGTGAGCAGAAGTTTGGAAGTCGTCATGTTGATTGATTCGATTGGTTGGATTGATTCAATTGGTTCGATTGGGGATAAACAAAAAAAACAGCAAAAGGGTCATGGCGTTTGGAAAAAATCAATGGATCCCGTATTTTTGATAAATAAGCGAATCCCTTTATGTACAAAAAAACTATTGATCTGACGCCCAATGAGCGGCTTTTGCTGACCTGGCAGAAGCATTTTGCAGCGTTCACCATTTCTTGTAACGGCCAGATTCTCGGCTCCTTTCCGGATAAAGCATCTATGAAAACAGGCGCTAATTTTGACCTTCCCGGGGGCCGCAAGGTATTTGTCATTTTACAAGGCGGCCGTCCGGCAGTTTGGCTGGATGGGACAGATCTGATAACCGGTACCCAATCCGGCATCTCCTTGCCATTTTATACCGGTCATATTTCCCTGATTCTCTGGGGTGTTTTGCTTTCTCTGATTGATCTGCTGGCGGTCAGGAGCCTACCGGTCTCATCTTCCGTTTTTTTATTACTGGTTCCCGGCATTGGTCGCAGTTGCCTTGTCATCCTGGATTAAAGCTACACAGGGAAAGAACGCCGTTGTTGTTTCAACCGGCTGGATTGCGGTGATTGAAGCAATACGGTGGCTGGTCTTCGGATTTCGACCGGTCAATCTGATACTCTCTCTCACAACCATCTATTCCATGTTCAGGAACCACGGTGACAGGCGGCCGGATTGGAATAACTTTGGGAAAACACTGGCGGACAGCCCGATAAAATAGCCTTCCATTCCATTCATCTTCAGGGTAACTTTTTCCAGTTGAAAGGGATATACATCAAATTCAACCAAACAACCGTTACATGAAAAGCTCATTATTGTTGTGTTTGTTATCTGTATTATCCATCTCAAGCACCTTTGCCCAAAAGCCGAAGAAATACTATGCGGACCAGGTCGGGAAGGCCGAAAAGATGTTGTTCGCCGATTATCAAAGCATCCTCATCAAAACAGCAGACGGGGTTTTCGTACAGAAAATCTATTACCCTGAAAAGAAGCAGATTACGCACCTTTTAACTTTTAAAGATGATAAATTCAAGGTCCTGGACGGCCCGTACAAAGAATGGTACGATAACGGAACTCCCTGGAAAGAGGGGGCATTTCTGAACGGCAAGAAGGAAGGCATCTGGTCCTTTTATTCCTTCGAAACCGGAAAAAAGGAAGAAACCGGCGCCTACCTGAACAATGAAAGGAGCGGCCGATGGGCCAGGCTGGATTCAACCGGTATGGTCAAAGAAGAAATGGAGTTCAAGGCAGGCGTTTTGAACGGTCCCAACAAGATCTACAACCGCGCCGGGCAACTCGCCATCGTCAGGACTTACGAAAACGGCGAAATGACCGGCGAAGAAAAGCTGGACACCGGCAATCCCATAGATACGATGAAAATGGTGGAGGTCATACCCTATATGGCCGGCTGCGAAAACGATGATCCTGACGCTCAGAAACAATGCAGCGACCGGAAAATGCTGGAATCCATCTATCTCCAGATCAGGTACCCGAGAACGGCAAGAGAAAACGGCCTGGAAGGTTCGGCCGTTTTAAGGTTTGTGGTTGAAAAAGACGGCTCCATCACCGGCGTGACTGCTTTGCGCGGTATTTGCCGGGACATCGAGGCGGAATGCAAGCGGGTAATCGGCCTGATGCCGCAGTGGGCGCCGGGCCGGCAGAACGGGGAGCCGGTACGCGTTGTGTTTAATTTGCCCATAAAATTCAAGCTGGAGTGAATTCAGATAAACTTCGTATTTCACCTTGCCTTCTTTACGGAATCCGGTTGTGATAAAATGTGACTTCCCCTACCCTCTCCAGTCTAAAAGGTTTTTACCTTTGACTTCATTCTAAAACCATTCCAAGTATGAAGAACATTACCTCTGCAATCGCATTTTTCCTCCTTTCCGTATCCACGATGCACGCGCAAAATATGGATACCCTCTTGTCGCACAAGGCCGATCTGCAGGCTGTACAAGCCATGTACCAGGGCAAGGTTGATTCGCTTCAAGGGCTCATCAACAAGCTCAACGGCGAGATCGAGATCCTCTCCGGTTGGCAGAAAGGGCTTAGCGGCACCATCGGGTTCGACTTCAACAAGTCGAGCAACTGGGTTTCCAGCCCTAACCCCGATGCAGGTTCCACCTCCCTGAATATCGGGGTTACCGCATTTGCCAATAAGATCAGCCGCAAATCGTTCTGGCGCAACAAAGCCCTCATCAACAAGAGCTGGCAGGACGTCGACCTTTCAAAAGGAGATATGGCCGCTGAAAAAGACGGGCTCTTCGAAAACGGCACCGTCGATATCCTGAACGTCTCCTCTTTGTTCGGCCTCAAATTGGGTGAACATATCGCCATTTCCACCTTGGGCGAATTGAATACGTCCGTTGAGAATTTCTTCAACCCGGGAACCTTCGACATCGGAGCCGGGGTAACCTGGACGCCCGCCAGCTCGCTGGTCGTGGTGATCCATCCGCTCAACTACCACTACGCCTTTTCGGGTGTGGACGACGTCAAATCCACCGGCAGCCTGGGCGCCAAGGTCCGCGCTGACTTTACCAAAAACTTCCACGTAGGCGGCAAAAATGTGGCCTGGTCCTCGACCGTCACCACCTTCATTCCCTACAAGGAAAAAGATCCGACCTTGTTCGAATATACCTGGATCAACTCCCTTTCCTTCCAGGTCTGGAAAGCCATCGGCGTCGGCGTGGGTTTCGGCGTACGGAATGCCGAGTTTGAAAGCAAAAAGGTTCAATCGTACTACTCTTTAGGGCTTTCTTATAATTTCCAGAAATAGTTATTGTTGTTTGGTTTGTTTATTGTTGTTTATGCTGGTTTTTTGTTTGTTGTAATTTTTTTGTTTGTTTTGGTTTGTTGTTGTTCATGGGGTTGGGCTGTCCGGCGCCGTGAACAACAATGAACCGGAATGAACCGGAGGCTGTTCAAAACAGTGTTTTCACGCAAAGACGAAAAGATCTGATTTTTAGCAAGCTGCGCATGTTAAAAATCCGGTTGACACAAAATCCTGAACGGTCTCATGAACCGCTGCCGGCCGGGCAGGAACCGGGAATCTGAACCCCACCCTATCCACAACGCAATTTATCCCACCGGAAAGACGTTCAATCCCCATAATCCGGAACAATCCATGAAAAAGGCTGTTTTTCCAATCCTGTTTGCGCTTATTGCGCTTTCGTCGCTTCACGCCCAAAAGCAGGCCGGCGCCCTATCAGCGGCCGACCTCGAGCGCATGGACACCTACGAAGACACCCTCGCCTTGTTGGGATATGCCGTTGTCAATGACTCTACGCCGGATAACCGCTTCCTCGCCACCAGAGCGCTGATCCTGAAATTGAAGGAAGCGCTTAAATCGCCGAACTCGTTCAAGTACCCTTTTAAGCGGCTGCAAACCGTCTCGATCCAGTATCCGGCGGACAGCACCTTCCGCATCTTTACCTGGCAACTCTACGTGGATGTGAATGAGTACCGCTACTACGGCGCCATTCAGATGAACACGCCCGACCTGCAACTCATCCCGCTGATCGACCGGTCTTTCGACATGGAGGAAATGAACCTGGAAACGGCCAAACTGACCAACGACAAGTGGTACGGCACGCTGTGCTATAACATCAGGCAGGTGGAAACCCCGCGCGGGAATTATTACCTGCTCTTCGGCTTCGACGGCTACAAGTTCTTCACCAAACGCAAGCTCATCGATGTGCTGACCTTCCAGGATGGGAAGCCTGTATTCGGCGCACCTGTCTTTCTCAGTGAAGATCAGGGCGGCAACTCCTTTTCAAAAAGCAGGGTCCTGCTGGAATATTCCGCAGAAGCTTCCGTAAAGCTCAATTACGATCCGACCTACGAAATGATCCTCTTTGACCACCTCGAAGAGATGGGCGCGCAATACGGCACTGAAGGGCCTCAGTACTACCCCGACGGTACCTACGAGGCCTATAAACTGGGCCGCGACGGACTATGGCATTACCTGCCCAAAGTCTTTGACCAGGTGTCGGACACGCCGCCGGTTCCGGCGCCCCTCGATGAGAAGCACAAGCGAAACCTGTTTAAGAAGCAGTGAATCAGCCTTTCAAAAAGTCGGCCAACCGCTTATCTATTTCCTTTTCATCAGCAGGCGGGCCCGGCGTGGTGGGCACCGTACCGGGGAATTCCTCCACATGCAGGGTCTGTGTCGGGAAGGCGAACCGGACGCCCATCGCCTGTCCCAGCTTCAGGACAGACAAAATGATCTCATGCCTGCTCCGCAACTCATCCGACCAGGTAGGCGTTTCGAAAAAGATGTAAAAGAGGATATCCAATGAGTGAGCCCCCATCCCGTTGAGGTGGATCTCGTAGTAATCCTTTCGGGTATGCGGGTGCCGGGCTACGATGGCCTTCAGCCCTTCTACAAATTTATCGATCAGGGCCGGAGGGGTATCGTAGGTTATGCCGATGGTGGTATTAAACCGGCGAAACTGCCGCAGGCCGTAATTGTTCAATACCATGTCCGACAATTTCCCGTTCGGAACATAGACCAGTGAATTGGCAAAGGTCCTTACCCGGGTTGAACGGAATCCCACCTCCTCCACCGTACCGTCTACGCCGTCGAAATTGATCCAGTCACCGATCTGAAACGGCTTGTCCATAAAAATGGTCAGGGATCCGAACAGGTTTTTGACCGTATCCTGTGCAGCCAGCGCAATGGCCAAACCGCCGATTGAAATCCCTGCGATGAGGGTGGTGATATCCACCTGCAAAATCCGCAGGACCTGGATAATCGCCCCGGCCAGGATCAGGAATTGCACTCCCCGCTGAAGGACAGGCAGCAATTGTTCGTCCATCTTGCTCTCGGTCCGCAGGGTGATCTTTTCGATGTACAGCAGCGCTACCCTGAGGGCTTTAAACAGTATAGCCACCAAAAGCGCTACGGAAACCAGCCGGATAACGGTAACGGCAAAATTGGCCGCCTCGATCGGCAATTGGAGGGGCGGAATAAATACCCGGATGAACCGGATCAGGATCAGTATGCTGATCAGCCTGGCGATCGACCAGGTCAGATCCGGCGGTACCAGCGAAGGATAGACCCTCGACCGGGTCAGCCGGCGTACGATCGGCTTGAGCAGCCGGCTGAGCACGAAGTGAGCCCCAATGACCAGCAACAAGATGATGAGCAACCCCATGAATTGCCAGGCCTGCAGTCCCAGCACCTTGCGATTCCCGAATTGGGGCAGCAAATTCAGCAACAGGTCGGCGCCAAAGGGATACACCTCATGGTGGAGTTGCTCTATTTGCGATACCGTTTCGGCTGAATAATACCATTTACCCTCCACTTTCTCCACGTACACGGACGGCAGCTCGTCGGGAAAGAGCGTGAAAACCGGCTGAGACACCGCGGTATCGACAAAATCCGCTTCGCGCGGTATCCGGTTGAGCCGGACATACAGCCCCATCCCGTCATAGACCTGTTTGAGCTTGACGGCCAGTTTGACCCGCTTTACACTATCCTGAACCCCGTACAAGGTTCGCGCAGCCAAATCGGGTTTATAGGAATCCTGCTGGAGATAATAAAGGTGCTCGTAGACGGTATTGTAGGGCGTCTCCTGCCCCAGAGAAGGCCGCTGGGATTGGGCCTCCATAAAATGGGTGATCAAAGCAAAACAGAGTATCAGCCGGAGACATTTCTTCGCGCTTGACATGGATGCTAAAATTGGTAGATCGCAAAACTAAGGTATGCGTGGAGGTAAATTAAACAATTCCGGCCTAAAATTCGGGAAAGAAGCGGAAAATCCAGCGTGAGGGAAAGGTTCAGTTTCATGGCACCATCAGTTTCAAGGGGGGACCTGATCGCAATGCTGCCATGAAATCTGACACAGATAGCGACCCTATTTTGCCATGGGTTCAATGCCGAAACCAATAGCCAGATCGGCCCAGATGAGGTTAACCCAGGCCATGCGGTCGCCCTTGGCGGCTACCTCAAAACTCATTTTTTCCGTAAATACGGGCGCTTTGCCGGGTTTGGCGGTAATGCGCAGCACATCGTCCGCCGGATTGTACTTGAACGCCCCCCATTGGTTGGGCACCTTGTTGAAGATAAATACCCACTCCTCTTCACCCGGGATGGAGAAAAGGCTGTATTTACCCGCCGGAAGGGTCTTGCCCTGGATCTGCACGTCCGCATTCACCTCAAAGGTAGTGGCTTCGTTGGCGCCGGTGCGCCAGACTTCGCCGTAGGGCACCAGGCCGCCCCAGATTTCCCGGCCCTTCACCGAAGGTTGACTGTAGTCTATGGCGATGGTCAGATCGCCCAGGGTGGCATTGGTTTGAGCCGGAGGGCTCGGCCGCGTTGATTTGTCTCTTTGAGCACTTAAAACGGCACTCAGGCCAAAGCAAAACACGGCGATCAGGAGTAAAAATCTAGTTGCTTTCATAACCATAAGTGAATTATTGAATAAATGAACTAACGAAAAACTGATATTGAAACTTTCATTCAGGATGTAATATTAAGAAAATTTATTCATTGAAACACACATATTATCAATTGATAATATATTAAATTGTCATCATCTGACGGCTCTCTTTTTGTCTTCGCCAAACAAATCTTCCTTGCTTTGGGGCCTGAAACGGGTGTCCCAGTTGAAGCCTTTAATTTTTAATTCATTGTGATCCACCCTGGTCATGGGGCTCATAGTGGCTTTCGGTTGATTCAGGAACTTGATCTTTTCCACCTGGTTGTTGCCGAAATAGAGCACCATATCGCTGCAGATCGTTTTGTTCACCCCGACATACCCCCCGGAATCGTCCCGGGCGTAATATACGGATTCGGCATTGCCCTGGACGTCCATGACCCGCAACTCGCCTTCCCGGAACCGGGCGTTGATGTATTTCCCCTTGATCTGGTTGAAGAACCGTTCATCCGGGGAATTGATGATGAAGGAATTATTTTTGAGAAAGATCTGGTCTACCTCCCTGTTGGCCATCTGGAGGAAGATCGTATCCCCGGTGAACTGGGTGGTATCCGACCAGATGATGGGCGACCGGTAGAAGCGAAACAGGGAATCGACGCTGCTGAAGGTAAGCGAGTCGCACAGGGCCTGCAGGTCGGATTTGTAAATCCGTACGTCGTGGTAAGCCAGGAGAATGCGGCTGCTGTCGCCGGCAAGGCTGTCGGAGCGGAACGAGATCAGCGTATCCGCCGCCATGTACATCGAATCCGCCTCGGCAACGGAAACCATGAGCGGGCGGCCCCAGTTGCCGCCGCTGGCCTTCAGGTATCCGGTTTCCCGGTTGTAGGCTGCATCTTCGCAAAAAATAGTGGTTTGGGCCGATGTATCCTGCCAGATGACGTTGCCGGACGCAATGCCCAGGCCGATATCTTCCCGGAAGGCTACGGCATCCGCCTCCAGGATATTGGGCGGCTCGCTGATCCTGGAGCGTCCTTTGGTGGAATAGACTTCGTTCTTTCCGTCGTATACGATTTCATCGGCGGTGATGTCCTGTTTATCGCTTTTGAAATGGGCTTTTCCATTCAGCACGGTTTTGTCCATTTCCTCAAAATACCGGATCTGTTCAGCGGTCGCTACCCGGTCCTTGTCCTCAAAATAGGCATCGCCGTCGAGGGTGTACTCCTTTAATTCACCGTTATACCGGATGGTTTCAGCGGTGGCTTTCTGATCGCCTTTGGCGTACTGGGCATTTTCCCTGAATTCCGCCAGGTTGTTGGCGGTATCGTAAAAACCAGCTTCGCAGTAGATCCTGGTGCTGTCGCCGCCGATCACGGTAGGCCCGAGGAAATGAACGACCTTGTTTTCAGCATTAAAGAGCAAGGTATCGGATCGCAAGGTGAATTTGGGATCCACTACCAGGACACTGTCCTTGAAATAGGCTTCCCGCTGGTCTACGTAGTAATATCCCCGCCGGCTGGTGAGCTGGGTTTCCGAACTGGTCAGGGTTGCGCCGTCCTGATAGGTGGCAATCTTCGTATTCAGGTCGTAGTTCAGGCGGTTGGTAAACAGCTTTTGGTCGTTGTTGAGCAAAATGACCTCACCGAAAAGGTCGGCGATGCGCGTTTCCGAATTGTACACCAGCGAGTCCGAAAAAACACTCAGCGAGTCGCCGTGCTGGATCAGCACGTGGCCCATTGCCACCACCCGGGTGCCGTTTTCGATGGTAGCGGAATCGCAGTACATGTAGACGCTGTCCTGGCTCAATTCTACATGGCCGATCAATTTCTGAACAACACGACCGCGTTTCTGCTGATATTCCAGGACATCCGCGTGATCGACGTCCACCCGGGTCCGGGCAGTATCCTGGGCAGCAGGGGGCGGGGAAACGGGGCCCGGCTTCCGGCTTTGCGCACCGCCGGAAATGGCAAAGGCCAGCAGTAATGCAACCACTGCGGCGATGCGGTTTCCGGGTAATCGCAGGAAAGTCGTCCTGATCGTTTTTTTCTTGAAATATTCCATCGGTAACGATTGCGTTTTCGGCTGCAAGGTACATATCCGGCGGCCTTTTACGACGGTAATGTTTAGCGCTTTAACCTTCTGTTAACCCGATTCGGCATTCGCGGGCTTTAAATGTGTATTTTTTACACTAATTCTCTTCCGGTTGTGCGATAATTGCGCTACCTTGCCTCCAATTCCGCTACATCCGATTAATTATGACTGATTTAAACAATTTCTTCAAGTCGGCTTTTACGGTTGACAATGTCATCTTCGGTTTTGACGAGGCCGACCTGAAGGTATTATTGATCAAACGCGGGGAAGAACCGTACAAAGATACATGGGCGTTGCCGGGATATTTCGTTTATCCGAATGAAAATCTGGATGAAGCTGCAGGCCGGGTACTGGAGGAGTTGACAGGGTTGCGGAACGTATTCCTGGAGCAGGTCAAGACCTTCGGCGCGGTCAACCGCCACCCGTTCGGCCGGGTCATTACGGTAGCTTATTTTTCACTGGTCAAGATCAATGCCTACAACGTTCAGGCAGCCTCTATCGCCAGCGATGCGGAATGGCATTCTGTCTCAGACGTTAAAGACCTCCCCTTCGACCATATGGAAATCCTGCAGGCTTGCTTCAACCGCCTGAAATGGTCGATCCGGACCCGACCGGTCGGCTTTGAGCTCCTCCCGCCGAAATTCACCCTCACAGAGCTGCAGCACCTCTATGAGGCCATCCTGGAAACACCCCTTGAAAAACGCAATTTCAGAAAGAAGATCCTGTCTATGAACCTCCTCATCGACCTGGAAGAATCGCAGGAAGGAGTAGCGCACCGCCCCGCCCGCCTTTACCAGTTCGACCCGGAAAAATACCGGCAATTCCTCTCCGAAGGCTTTATCTTTGAATTGAAAGAAACCAAAAAACGGGACAACAGGCGCAAATTGCAGGAAGTTTGAGGCAGTTGTCAATTGTCGGTCGAATACCCGTAGAGACGGAAGATTTTCCGTCTCATTTCCCGCCCCATTTTCCGTCTCATTTCCCGCCCCATTTTCCGTCTCATTTTCCGTCTCATTTTCCGCCCCATTTTCCGTCTCATTTCCCGCCCCATTTCCCAAAATCCCCGAATCCCATCCCATCGGCAGCGCGGGCCGTCAGGTCCGCCATGCCGGGTGTGCATCCGGGTTGCATTTTTACGTTTCCGGCCTGTAGAGCGGGTATGTGATGGCTCCGGTCAGGCAATCCCCGTACGACCGGTTCCGAATCGCCGGTCAGCGGCAGGCAGGCAGGTGGTCGGATGGGATTCGGCCCCGGGTTTGGGAATGACCGGGTTTAAAACAAATTTAACTTTTTATCAAATAATAACCCATTAGAATATCCCAAAATATGTTACTTTTGCCGAAGCAAATCACAATCTCCATTGCACCGGCAACCTGCGCTGCAGTTATCCGCAATTCCAAAATCCGACAGCTGATCCCTTTTTACACACCGGAACAACTGCGAAATCCGCCTAATGGCCTTCGGGCTGCCCTTCGAGACGACACATATGGGAAATCACCGGGTCAATCCGGCGAGGAAAATTTTTTTTAGTAGGCTTGTACACTACAACCATCTACCTGCGTCCCAATTGGTGAGAAACAAAACAACAATGGTTTTTACAACCCGGTCGAATTGCAGAGACGACAAATCCGGATTGCGGTTTAGCGGTGGCCAGGGACCGGGATTGCGGTTAATGGCCGTGCTCCTTCTGGCATTCCTCTCCTTTCAGATCAGGGCTCAATCGGTCATCACGCTTGAGAATTGCGGCTTTTCCTACATTGACCCGCAGGACCAGGCCACCCATACCTCCCCCGCCCATGATACCCTGGTTTACACCTCCTATTTCACGGATGCCGGCAAAAGCAGGGCTTTTTATGTGGATTTGAACGCATTCGGCGGCCAGCAGGTCGACCGGGGCAGGGTTTGGGCCATCCTCCCGGATCAGACGCTGAAGGACCTTGGCGCCATAGCCTTTGGCAACTGCGTGGATTGCATTGACGGTTTCGCATTGGTGCATGAGGGTGCTCTTCAGGTATCGGGTGTTACGGATAAGAATGCCATGAATATGTGGCTGGAATCTTTCAATCAACCGCCGTTCGCCTTGCCCGGCAACCTGCAGACCCTTACCGGTGTCGGCCGGATCAGCGGCCGGATCCCGCTTTGCGCCGTCGGGTTCAAGGTTGAGTTCATTGTGTACAGCAACCCGGCCAGCACCACCACTGAATTTTCCTGCCATATCCTTTGTCCCGAGGTTATTGCCGATTGCGCTATTGCCAAATCGGGTCGGATCGATTGCCAGAAAGACAGCCTGTTCCTGGAAGCCGTCATCCCGGCGGGTTGTTTCCCGGTGGACGCCAAAGCGACCTGGCGCCATTCAGACGGTTGGTCGTCGGAGGGGCCCGCCGCCGCCCGGTCGCTGGCGGGGCACCTGGGGTGGTACTACCTCGAAGTAGAAGACGAATGCTGCATTGTGCGGGATTCCGTCTTGCTGGAGTCGCCGCCGTTTGCCGATGCCGGCCCAGATCTGGATGTCTGCGACGGCGATGCCCTTAACCTGGCGGGCACAGGCGGCCTCAACCACCATTGGACGCTGCCGGACGGCTCGGCATTCAACGATTCCATACTGGTCTTCAACCCGCTTTCAGCAACCCAATCGGGCATTTACATCTTAAACGCGACAAACGCGGAAGGATGCCCGGATACCGATACCCTGGAATTGGCCGTTCATACCCCGCTCCCGCCCGAGGTTGAATACGCCCCCCCATGCATCGGCGATACCCTGGAGCTGAAGTTGGTCAATGCCCCCGATTATCAAACCTTCAGCTGGGCAGGCCCCCAAGGCGGCGCCCTACCCCAAAATCCGGTAATTGCCGGTTTCCGGGAAGCGGATGCGGGCATTTACACCCTGACCTTAACCGACGGCTTCGGCTGCCAGAAGTCCGTTCTCTACGACATTTCCGGGAAGGAGCCGCCCGGTCTGGAAACCGATATCCGGGAGAGCTGCGACAGCGTCCGGGTAACGCTTTCACCGCCGGACTACGCATACCAATGGAGCAGCGGCACGCTCGGGCCTGAATTCGCTTCCGCTACCGGCGGTGAATTTGCCGTAACAGTCACCGACCCGGCGGGTTGCAGCGCCGTCAGACAAGTCCTCCTGCCCGAGCCGGAAGGGCCCGAGGTGAATTTAACCGTGAACCAGCCCAAATGCCCGGGCGATACGGGCGAACTGGATATCGAACTCGAAAACCCGGATCAGCCGGCAGTATTTTCCATCGACGGCGGCCAATCCTTCTTTGCGCAACAGGAAGTCAAAAACCTGGCTGCCGGAAATTATACCCTGACGGTGATGGACGACCTGGGTTGCATCCAGGAATTCCCCGTTGAAGTGGTTGCGCCGGACACGTTGTTTGTCAACCTGCCGCTGGAAGAACTGCTCGTCCGGCCGCTGACCCCCGTCAGCCTGAGCGCTGAAACCTACGGTCAGATCAGCCGGATCCAATGGTTGCCGGGCAGTATCGACACCGGTGAGCCGAATACGGAATTCACGGCGGTCAACAATATGGATATCCGGATAATTGTGGAAGATGAGCGAGGCT
>WBZL01002307.1_pt1 | contig 18752 bp, 13 predicted proteins | sample 5204291 | NCBI WGS metagenome assembly WBZL01 (sample SAMN12344345, study PRJNA552823) | activated sludge metagenome | biome: Activated sludge suspended growth; feature: Nitrification reactor; material: Wastewater; isolation source: activated sludge from nitrification reactor of wastewater...
CTGCACCGGGAACCGGTTCCAGTCGTCGCCGAAGGCCTCGGCGAGGCCCTCCTCGAGCGGCATGTAGAGCCCGCCTGGCCAGCGCACGGCGTGCACGAGCTCGTGCTGGTGGATGGTGTATCGCGAGAACGTCCCGCGGTCGTTGACGCACCCTTCGGCGCCAGCCGGACAGTAGGCATCCGTGCCGTCGGGCAGCCAGTAGTAGCTGACGCGTGCGTCGGTGCGCCCGAATACCTCGCCGAGGTGCCCGACGACGCCATCGAGGTACGGCAGCGTACCGGCGCAGATCGTGGAGTCGTCCGCATCGGTACCAAAGCGCAGGTGCTCGCCCTCCCACACGATGGGGGGTAGCGGTGGCTCGTCGCTGCACCCGCTGGCCGCCGCGAGCACGCCCGCGGCGACCACCGAGACGATGCGTGCGCGCTCGCGGCTCATGGCTGCCAGGTGATCGCGGGGACCGAGAGCTTCCATGATTGCCCGGCGGCGTCGTCGTAGACGAGGGTAAAGCTTTCGTTGACGAGACACGAGCCCGCGTGCGTCGGGCAAGCATCGGTACCCCCGGCGACCGTGTAGAGCTCGATGCTGCTGGGATTGGTCGCCTGGAGCTCGTACCCGCGGCCCTCGACCGTCGCGCCGAGCAAGAAGCGCGCAGCAGTGGGGTCGATGCGCCACCCGGTCGGCACCGCCTTGGCCACCACCGGGCGGGCGAGGGCCAGCTTGAAGCGGTCGACGCCCATGCGGAACGACGACGTGCCCACGGTGGTGGCCAAGGCTTCGGTCATCACCCAGCGCTCGATGGAGAGCGCGTCGGGGTGGCTCGTGGTCCACTTCAGCAGCGAGCCCAGGCCGACGTCACCAGTGCCGCGGACGACCTCTCCCTCGAGCTCGGGGCCCTCCATCTCCATGGGCCCCGGGGCAACCGGCGAGAACGAGTCGACGACGGGCCCCGTCGACGAGAACGGCGGCACCTCGCCGTTGTTGCCGTCGGGATGGCCACAGGCCTCCCCTGGGGTCGGCGGCTCGAGGGGAACGTTCTGCCCGAACGAGCTGCGCGGTGCGACGACGATGTTGGACACCTCGGCGAGCACGAGGCCGGTGAGCGGTACGGTGTAGAGGAACGACTCGCCCGGCTCCCACGGCGTGTGATCGAAGAATCCGTCGAATTCGGGGCTGCAGAGCATCGCATCCTGCAGCGCATCGGGACCAGTCCAGAAGTGATCATAGCACTCTTGCTTGTGGTCGCTGAGCCACGCCGCAGCCGCCTGGATGGCTTCCTTGCCGTCTCCGAGGTAGTCGTCGGCCGCGGCCGCGAGCCAGTTGCCCGGCGCGTTGCACACGTGCTGGAGGAAGTCGCTCATGCACGCCTCGTGCTGATACGTGCTGCACGTATCCGCGAACGGCCAGCCCGGGGCGTCTCGAACGTCCGTACAGCACGCCATCACGTACGGGTGCTCGTAGGTCGACTCGTCGCTCACCGTCGGCACCCCCGTGACGCCGAGCGGGACGTCGAAGCTCGGACCTCCCGCCGGCGTGACGGTGAACGTGACGTCGAGGTCGTATTGGAGGTTGCACTGGTGCTTGACGCCGACCAGGCCACTGTTGTCGCTGTTGTAGATGCAATAATAGGGCGACTCGCCCCCCGACTCGTCCAGGCCTTGCTCACCGCCGTCGACGCTCGTGGTGACGACGCCGTCGGTGTCCGTGGCGATCTGCATGAAATTGTCGCTGCCACCGCCGCACCCCACGATTGCCAACGGCACCGCCAGCCACAGGCGTAGGTACCCCTCGCGTAGGTCGTACCGCGTGCCCTCGCGCACCATCGGAGGAAGAACCGAGCTCACATCCACACCGCAGTCTCGCATGTCGAGCACCTCGGCCGCCACCAACGTAGCCTGTCTCGACCTCATTGCAGCGGCCGAAAGGAATCACCCGTGATCCTCCACACTGAAAGCTCGCTCGCACAGCCTGCTCGAATGGCCCATCGCAACCTCGAGTGGTGGAGCGACCGCCTCGCGGCCCGGCACGGCTCGCGAATTCGCGTATGCTCGCGCCGTGTCACGCCTCGCGTCCTCGCTCGTGCTCGTCGTGCTCGGTGCCTGCTCCACGGCCACCGTGGCCGAGCCCGCCGACGCCACCGCGGCTGCGCCCACGCAGCACGCCGACGCCGTCGAGGGGCCGGTTCCCTCCGTGCCCGTGGCCGGGGCCCCGGCCGCGCCCGCCGGCGCGCCGGCCAGCAAGCCCACGCAGCCGCACGACTGCCAGGCGCCGCTGGTGGTGATCGAGGAGGTCACGCGCCTGCTCACCACCGCTGGCACCCACGCCACGCGCTCGGCGGCCTGCGTCGACGGCCCGGGCCAGCGCGTGACGATCGACGAGATCCTCGTGTGCCCGCTGCGGCCCGACGGCGCGCGCCGGCCGTTCGGCGTGACCTACCGCGTGACCACCTGGGACGAGGGCGGGTGTCGCGGCAAGTGCCCGCCGGTCGAGCCCTCCTACGAATTCCAGCGCCTCGACGTGACGTTCGCCCCGGGCAAGGACGGGCACGTCGTCGAGCCGCCCGCCGCCGTGCCCGGCCTGCCGCTCGATGCCTCGCCCGTCACCGCCAAGCACGACGGCGATTGCTACGGCGAGAGCCCGGCCTTCGTGCCGCGACCGGTCGCGCTGCGCTGAGCCGCCCGAGCGCAGCGGCTCCACCCGTGGCACCATGGCGCGCATGGCTTGGCACGACTCCTGGGGCCGTCCCTCGCGCTCGGCCGCGGCATCGCGCGCCGCAGGGCTCGTCGTCGCGCTCGTGCTCGGCGGGGCGGGGTGTGGGCGCACCGAGCTGTTCCCCGTCTTCGCCGACACCGACCCCGCGGGCTCGAGCACGGGTACGGGCGCCGGCGAGGCCACCCGCGGGCTCGACACCGGCGTGGCCGACACGGGGCGCTTCACCACCGGTGAGGGCACCGGCGGGCCGATCACCGTCACGTTCACCTCCGACGTCGACTCGGGGGTGCTCGACACGTTCGAGTCGAACGACTCGCTGGACTCCTTCGAAGGCACCACCAGCGAAGGCACGAGCACCACGAGCACGAGCGGCACGTCGACGACGACCACGTCGACGACCACGGCGACGAGCGGGCCCGAGACCGACGGCGGCGGCACGACCGACGGCGGCGGCACGACCGACGGAGGCACGACCGACGGAGGCACGACCGACGGAGGCACGACCGACGGAGGCACGACCGACGGAGGCACGACCGACGGCGGCACGACCGACGGCGGCACGACCGACGGAGGCACGACCGACGGCGGAGGCGACCCCACCTGCCTCGATGCCGTCGATTGCGTGCTCGCGTGCGGCGGCGCCTCGTTCACGTGCATCGGTCAGTGCAACGACGGCCTGTCGCCCGAGGACAACGCGGCCTTCAACGACCTCGAGACCTGCATCATCTTCGCGTGCGTCTTCAACGGCTCGTGCGGCTTCGACTTCGGCGCGCCCGGCTGCGTGGCGTGCCGCGTGGACGGGCAGCTCGACCCCGCCCCGCTCGGCTGCGACGACGAGGCGGCGGTCTGCCAGTAGGCCGGGGCGAGCCCTCGCCTACCCCGGCGGCGGCGGCAGGCACACGCCGCCGCCCTCGATCTGCGCGTTGGTGCGGAACGTGTTGAGCGCCTCCCAGCTCGGCGGCTCGAACTGCGGGATGGTGCCGTCCTCGCGCACGTTGGTCACGTGGTACGCGTGCTGGTTCCAGATGCGCCGCGCCTGGATCCACCGGTCCTGCACGTCGGCGATCACCTGCAGCGTGGGCGCGGCGCCCGAGTTGCTCACGAACAGGATCTCGGAGGAGCCGTCGTCGTCCACGTCGACCACCACGGGGTACTCGCTGAGCGTGCCGCTGCCGCGCGGCACCTGCAACAGCACGTTGCCCCCGCCGTCGAACACGTAGAGCGCGACCTCGTCGGTGTACATCGCCTCGGCCACGCCGTCGCCCAGGAAGTCGAACGCCGTGCCCGCCGCGATGCCCGAGAAGTCCTGCACCGGGGCGCTCCACACGATCGACGCGTTGGCCTCGTACACCGTGTAGTTGTTGGCCGAGCTCACCGCGTACTCGGCCCGGCCGTCGCCGTCGAAGTCGTGGATGGTGGCCGGCCGCAGCCAGCCGGTGAACGTGGCGGGGTCGCCGGTGGGGCGCAGGCTCGAGTACGTGACGGCCCCCGTGTGCTCGATGAGCGACAGCCCCTGGTCGTTGGTGAGCAGCACCTCGGGCTGGCCGTCGTCGTCGAGGTCGGCCACCTGCGGGTAGCCGCGGTTGAGCCCCGTGCTCCACAGCAGCGTGCCGTCGTGGTGGAACGCCGAGGCGCCCAGCACCACCTCGAGGTCGCCGTCGCCGTCGAGGTCGGCGGGCACGGTCGCCGACCAGTTGCCCGACAGCTGCGCCAGCGTGATCACGCTGGAGCCCGTGTGGTCCACGATCTTGTTGCCGGCCACGATCTCCACGTCGCCGTCGTTGTCGAGATCGGCCAGCGCGGCCGCGGCCGAGTAGTCGAGCGGCTGCCCCACGTCGCCCATGCCCCACGAGGTGGGCAGCTCCCACTTCTTGGTGCCGTCGTGCTCGAACACCTGGAACGCGCCCGTCGGCGTGAGCGTGACGATCTCCACCAGGCCGTCGTCGTCGATGTCGCCCAGCGCCGGCGTGAAGTTGCCGGCCACCGCGTCGGGGATCTGGAAGTGCAGGCTGCCGGTGGCGCCGTCGAGCACGTAGACGTGCCCCACGGCCCCTGGCGGGCCCGTGCTCACGCCGGCCACCAGCACCACGTCGGGGACGTCGCACAGGTCGATGGTGCCGTTTCCGTCGTCGTCGGTGAGGTTGGCCACCAGCGGCGTCACGTAGCCCTGCGGCTCGCCCGGCGGCGTGAAGCTCCACTGCTCGGTGGGCTCGAAGCTGTCGGGCGGCGCCTGCACCCGGCAATCGCCCACCGCGTCGCCGTCGTCCTGCACCGTGCACATGTCCACCGGCGGCAGGCTCACGTCGGCCGCCACGCCGTGGTCGAACAGGATGCCGGGGCCCGAGTCCGAGGCGGCCGCCGTGGTGTCGGCGCCGACCGTGGCGCTCGCCCCGGTCGCGCTGCCCGTCGTGTCGGTGTCGTCGCCCGTGCCCACGCCCGTGGTGGGCGGCCCGATCGTCGTGGTGGCCGTGCCCTCGCCCGTGGGCGGGTCGCCCGTGCAGCCCACCGCCCACAGCCCCATCATCCAGGCACCACGCATGCGCATGGCGCCATCATCGTCGCCGGAGCACGGGCCGCGCAAGCACGGTGTGAGCAAGCACGCGCAACCCTTGCCCTCGCACGGGCGCGCACGAGCGTCATCATGCCGCCCGTGGCCCCCACCCTCGATCGCCCGGCCATCCTGCGCGACCTCGTCGGCCCCGACACCACGCTCGTCGAGACCCACATCTCATGGGTGCTCGTGGGCCCCGACGAGGTCTTCAAGCTCAAGAAGCCCGTGAGCCTCGGCTTCCTCGACTTCGGCACCCCGGCCCAGCGCAAGGCCGCGTGCGAGGCCGAGGTGGCGCTCAACCGCCGGCTCGCGCCCCGCGTGTACCTCGGCGTGCGGCCGGTGGTTTGCGACGCGGCGGGGCGCCTCTCGATCGTGCGCGACGGCGAGCCCGAGGGCGAGCCGCTCGACTGGGCGGTGCACATGCGGCGCCTGCCCGATCGCGACCGCGCCGACGTGCGCCTCCGCGAGGGCCGCCTGCACCACGAGCACGTCGATCTCATCGCGCGGCGCCTGGCCGAATTCCACGCGACCGCCCGCTGCGACGCCACCACGGCCGCGTTCGGGCGCCCCGAGGCCATCGCCGTCAACGTGCGCGAGAACCTCGACCAGACCCGCGGCTCGCTCGCGCGCTTCGTCTCGCCCGCGCAGGCCGAGCAGCTCGAGCGCGCCCAGCTGGCCCAGCTCGAGGCGCACCGCGAGCGCTTCGCGGCGCGCATCGAGGCCGGCCGCGTGCGCGACGGCCACGGCGACCTGCGGCTCGAGCACGTGTACCTCTCCGACCACGCCGCCGAGCACCCGGACGACGGCGTCACCGTCATCGACTGCATCGAGTTCAACGACCGCTTCCGCTACGCCGACGTGGCGGCCGACCTCGCGTTCCTGGCCATGGACCTCAGCGAGCACGAGCGCGTCGACCTCAGCGAGCACCTGGTGGCCCGCTACGCCCAGCACGCGGGCGACTACGACCTCTACGGCGTGCTCGACTTCTACGAGGGCTATCGCGCCTACGTGCGCGGCAAGATCGCGGCGATGGTGGCCGCGGCGCCCGACGTGGATCACGAGCGTCGCGGCCGCGCCGAGGCCTCGGCGCGGCACTGCTTCCTCTTGGCGCTGGCCAGCGAGCGCCGGGCGCTGCTGCCCCCCACGGTGGTGGCGGTGGCCGGCATCATCGCCAGCGGCAAGACCACGGTGGCCGAGCGGCTGGGCTCGCTGCTTTCGGCCCCGGTCATCGACGCCGACCGCACCCGCAAGCAGATGCTGGGCCTGCGGGCCACCGCGCCGGTCCACGACGACGCGTGGCAGGGGGCCTACGACCCGGCGTTCACCGAGGAGGTCTACGCCGAGGTGCTGCGCCGCGCCGCGGTGGTGCTCGCCTCGGGGCGCTCGGTGATCGTCGAGGCCTCGTTCCGCAGCCGCGCGCTGCGGGCCCGCGCCCGCGCGCTCGCGGTCGACCGCGGCGTGCCGTTTCGCCTGGTCGAGTGCCGGGCCGCGGCCGAGGTCTGCCGCGAGCGCCTGCGGGCGCGGGCCCGCGGTGCCTCGGTGAGCGACGGCCGGCTCGAGATCTTCGACGACTTCGTGGCCCGCTGGGAGCCCATCGACGAGCTACCACCGGACGAGCACCTCGTGATAGATACGGCCCAGGCCCTCACCGACAACCTCGTGGTGCTGCGCAGCGCGCTGCAGACGTGGCCGGCCGGGCTCTGACCCGAGCTTGCCATGTCGACCGCCACTGCCTCCTCCGAGCCCTCACCGTGGAGGATCGCCATCCCCTCCTCGGTCACGCTGACCGGGATCTTCTGCGGCCTGTTGTCGATTGCGCTCGCCGCCGAGCGCCCCTACGCCGCGTGCCTGGCCCTCATCGGCTCCGCGCTGTGCGACATGATCGACGGCCGCGTGGCGCGGGTGGTGGGCGCGCGCAGCTCGTTCGGCGCCGAGCTCGACAGCCTCGCCGACATCGTGAGCTTCGGCCTGGCCCCCGCGTGGCTGGCCTACCGCTGGAGCCTGTCGCCCACGCTGCCGGTCGGCTTCGACCCGTGGCTGCTGGTGGCCTTCGCCTTCGTGGCCGCCGGCGCGGTGCGGCTGGCTCGCTTCAACACCAAGGCCCTGGGCACCGCCAAGGGCAGCACCGGCCCCGCGCCCATCGACGAGTTCGAAGGCCTGCCGATCCCCGTGGCCGCCATGCTCACCGTCACGCTCGTGATGGCCAGCCACGAGCTGCACGTGCCCGAGCTGCAGAAGCCCGCGATCATGGCCAGCGCCATGCTCGTGGCCGCCGTGCTCATGGTCAGCCGCCTGCCCCTGCCCAGCTACAAGCGCTTCCCCAACCTGGCGCAGAAGGTGGTGTTCTACGGCCTGGTGGCGGGGGGCCTGCTCATGCTCGCGCTCGGCCGGCCCGGCGGCACCGCGCTGCTCGGGTTCACGCTGCTCTACATGCTCGGTGGGTTCTGGCGCGCCCTCACGCGCAGGCTGGCCCGGTGAGCCGGCGCGCCCGTGTGCGGGCCGAGGTCGCAGCGGCACCGACCCGCGCGCGTGGGGCGGCCTAGGAGCCCGACAGCCACAGCGCCAGCGGGCCGGTGTCGTCCTCGCCGTGGATCACCGCCACGTCGGGCCGGCCGTCCTCGTCCACGTCGGCCGCGTCGGCGACCCGGCCCTGCAGCTCGAGGATCTCGGTGGCCGACGAGGTGAAGGCGGGGTCGAGCACCACGAGCGCCGGCGGATCGGACGGCACGCTCGAGTAGAACGGCGACGCCAGCAGGAACGCGGGGCCCGGCGTGTCCTCGAGCACGAGCGGGATCACGCGCCGGGTGTAGCCCTCGGCGGTGTGGGGCACCATCACGGGGGGATCGGCCAGCACGCCGTCGCCCTCGTTCTCGAGCACGAACAGCCCGAGCTCGGTCGCCGTCACCACGTCGAGGTCGCCGTCGGCGTCCGCGTCGGTGATCGCCAGCTCGCAGCCCTCGAGGACCGGACCGAGGTCGGAGACGACCGTCTGGTCCGCCACGAGCACCCCGCCCACGTGTCGGTAGACCACCAGCGGCAGCACCTCGGGGACCGAGTTGCAGCTGCCGGTGCCGATCACCTCGTCGAGGCCATCGCCGTCGAAGTCGACGACCGTGGTGCTCGAGAAGTAGCAGGCCGGCGAGTCCACGGCCGCGCCCTGCACGAACGCGCCGCCCCCTTGCGCCACGGCCACCGTTGCGCCCTCGCCCCAGCCCCCCGGGACGAAGAGGTCGTCGTCGCCGTCGAGGTCGTCGCGCATCGGGTTCGCGCCGAAGCCATAGAAGCCCCCGACCTGCGCCACCTGCGGGGCGCCGAGCCGGCCGCTGCCGTCGTTGAGCAGCAGCGTGAAGGCATCATCGGAGTACTCGTCGAACAGCGCCACGTCGAGGCCCGGCGCCCCGTCGAAGTTGCCCGCCCGCAAGAAGCCGTGCTGGCCCGGGAGCTGCCACATCCCGTCCTCGACGAACGAGCCGTCGCCGAGCCCGAGGTGGGTGACCAGGCGGTAGCCGTCGTCGTTTCGGTGCGCGAGCAGGTCCAGGTGGCCATCGCCGTCGACGTCGGCGAAGTCGATCCAGTCGGCGACGATCTCCGGCAGCTCCACGTACCCGTACCCCCACGGCCCGAGGCCGCCGGGTGGAGGCGGCGGCAAGGGCTCTCCGGTGGAGGACGAGCCGTCATCACCCTCGACGGTGGTCGAGCCCTCCCCCGTGGCCGCCGGCGCGTCGGAGGTCGAGGGCGAGGTCGAGGGCTCCGCCCCCGTCGAGCCCGACGACTCGCCTTCCTCGTCGGCGGGCAGCCGCGCCACGCAGCCCAACCCCAGCAACGCCGCAACGACCAGACCCCTCGAGCACGACACCGTTCGGTCTCCCATCGTCCTGCCTCCCCCGTGGCCCACGACCCTCGCAGCTCGGATTCGAGCAATCCGGCCGCGCACCGTCAGCAATGGTAGTTTGATGGTAGACGAATTACTAGTCTTTCGTGCACGTCCAGCGGTCGCCGGGAGGGGCCTCGCGGCCGCGGGAGGGGCCTCGCGGCCGCGGGAGGGCCCTCGTGGTCGCGGGGAGGCCCTGCGGTCGCGGAGGGCTCACGCGTCGCCGTGCGTGCGCTCCACGGTGTCGGTGGCATCGAAGAACCGATGCGGTCCCGATCGCACTGCGTCGCGATCGCACACCAGGAGCCACGTCTCTTGCCGCACCACGAACGCGCCCCGTCGCGCCCACGGCAGCGTCGTCTCCGGCGCGGCCGCGAGCTCGCTGGCCGTCGCGTGCAGCAAGGCCGCCGCCGCGCCGCGCCGCGCCGCGACCCGCAGCGGCGTCGCGTGGAACCGGCAGCGCACGTCGAGCCCGTGCGCGTCCACCCGTACCTCCACCGCCTCGCCCACCCGCTCGCGCAGCGCCGCGGGCAGGCAGGCGTTCGCCGCCGCGACGTCGCCCTTGGCCTGGTGCGCCGAGGCCAAGAGGAACGCGATCGCCTCGTCCCCGGGCGCGAGCCGCAGCGCGGTGCGGTAGGCCTCGAGCGCCTGGTCGAAGCACGCGAGCGCGGCCAGGCTGTTGCCGAGGTTGCGCCACCCGTCCACCTCGGCCGGCGCGCGGAGGATGGCGTGCCGGTAGGCCTCGATGGCCTGCTGCGGCTCGCCCCGCGCGTCGTGGAGCGTGCCGCGCTCGAGCCACGCCGCCACCCGCGACGCATCGAGCTCGGTCGCGCGGGTGAACGCAGCCAGGGCCCCGTCGTCGTCGTGCGCCGCGCGGCGGTAGCAGCCGAGCTGGTAGTGGATCATGCCGTCGTCGGGCATCAGCGCGAGCAGATCCTCCACCACCGCGACCGCCCGCTCGGGCCGGCCCAGCACCGATTGCACGTGCGCGTAGGTCATGCCCCGCACGAGCGGGCCCATGCGCTCGAGCGCCCGCTCCACGATGGCGAGCCGGGCCCCCACGGCCGCCTCGTCGTGCGCGGCCACGGCCGCGGCCAGCGCGGCGATCTCGGCGTCGAGGTCGGTGACGATCACGACGGGCTCGTTGCGGGCCGGGCTACTTCTTGCTGATGGCCCGCGCCAGCCACAGCGCCAGCACGGCGTTGCCGGCCAGCCACAGCCGATCGACCGTGGGCCCGCCGGGCAGCCCGGTGAGCAAGGTGGGCAGCACCACCGCGCCGTGGGCCAGGAGCGCCGCGTAGCCGAGGCTCAGGCCGGCCAGGGCGGGGCGCAGGGACTTGGCCCCCAGCAGCATCGCCGCCAGGCCGATCGGCACTGCGGCCGAGAGCCACAGCGGGGAGCCGAACGCACCGAACGCCCCCGCCAGGCCATACGCCAGCGAGCCGCCCAGCGCACCGCTGCCCACGAGGGCCCCCGCCCCGAGGCCCGCCACGCCCACGAGCCCGCGCCGTCGACCCGCGAGCCCCGCGATGCCCAGGCCCCCGAGGCCCATCAAGGCCATCAGGCCCAGCAGGCCCGCACGCTCGCCCGCGTGCTCGCGCTTGGACGCCGCCTCGACGGCCGCAGCCGCGTCGACGATGCCGGCGCCGTACTTCTCGTCCCACTTGGCCTTGCCGGGGTGCACGGCGGTGGCCTTCATGATGCGCTCGACCTCGTCGGGGTTGGTCACGCCCGCGCCCACGATGAGCGCCGCCACCCCGGCCGCGTGCGGCGAGGCCATGGAGGTGCCCTGGAACCAGAGGTAGTCGCTTCCGCTCGGGTCCTGGATCTTGATGGTGTTCTGCAGCACGCCGTCGGGGTGGCCGTCGCCGTTCTTGTCGGCCCGCGTGTCGCCGCCCGGCGCGGCCACGTCGATGTCCTTGCCCCAATTGCTGTACCAGGTGAGCTCGCGCGCCTGGTCGACGGCCGAGACCGCGACGGCGTGCTTGTTGGCGGCGGGGTAGCCCACCTTGCTGCGCCGCTCGTTGCCCGCGGCGCACACCGTGATCACGCCCTTGTCGTGGGCGTACTCGATGGCCTTGGCCAGCACCTTCGACGGCAGCGGGCCGCCCAGGCTCATGTTGATGACCTGCGCCCCGTGATCGGCCGCGTAGCGGATGGCGTTGGCGATGCCGCCCACGCTGCCGCGGCCGTCCTTGCTGAGCACCTTGAGCGGCATGATGGTGGCCCCGAACGCCACGCCCGTCACGCCCACGCCGTTGTTGGTGGTCTGGGCGATCGTGCCCGCCACGTGGCTGCCGTGGGCGTGGTCGTCGAGCCCCTCGGGCAGGCCGACGATGAAGCTCTCGCCCTCGACGAAGGTGGTGCCCGCGAGATCGGGGAGCTGCTTGGCTCCCTTGGCGTCCTTCCAGGCGACGCCGGTGTCGATGACGGCCACCACGGCGCCCTCGCCGTTGCCGCGGGCCCACGCCTCGGGCGCGCGGATCTGCTCCATGTGCCACTGGAGCGCGAACATCGGGTCGTCGGGCTGGAACCGCGGGCCCTTGTGCGCCTCGGCGTCGTCGCCGGCCGGGGCCGCCGGGCCCTCGAGCGCCGACGCGGCGGTCTCGGGCAGCCCGTAGGTGAGCTCGGGCTCCACGCCCTCGACCAGCGGGTGCTCGAGCAGCGCGGTGGCCGAGCGCAGCGTGCCCTCGAGGCGGTAGAGGTGCTCGCCCTCGCTGTAGAAGCCCGCTGGCGTGATCGCGCCGGGGCCCAGGCGGGCCTCGAGATCGGCCACCAGGCGGGCGATTTCCTCCTCGGAGCCGCCCTCGCCGTCGTCGGGCTCGACGAGGTCGACCAGCCACGCGCCCGACTGCGTGGCATCGAGGCCGAGCTCGCCGGCCATCTCCAGCACCACCGCGGGGGTGATGTCGTCGGCGCCGAGGCCCTCGTCGGTCGTGCGGTGCTCGAGCGCGAGGGCGGTGGAGAGGGCCACGAGGCCCGCGCCCGCGACCACGCCGCGGTGCCGAAGCAAGGGAGTGAGCAACTTCGCCATGGTGGGCCCGAGCATAGCCCGACGCCCTGCGCCATGCACGGCCGCACGCGACTGCCCCCTTCTCCCACCCACTCATGCGACCAGGTGCGACCGCGACGCGACGCGAGGCCGGCTCGCGGTCGATCTCGCGAAGGCTCGCGCACGAAGGCGCAGTCGCCGGCGATCGCTGGACCGCGAGCATACCTCGGAGCCATGATCGCGGCCGCGACCCCGGCCCATGCCGAGCACCCCATCCTTCGACGAGACGCGCAACGGAAGCCAGGTGAGCTTCGGGCGCGCGTGGCCCGACGCGATGCTCGAGCACGTGCGTCGCCTGGGCCTGCGTCGCGTCGCGGTGATCTGCACCCCGGGTCGCTACGAGCTCGCCGAGCGCGCCGTCGCGATGCTCAGCGATCGTGCGGTGGGCCTGCTGCCCGTGGCCAGCAGCCACACGCCCCGCGAGATCGTCGAGGAGGTCACCACCGCCCTCGACGGCATGGGTGCGGACGGCATCGTCACGATCGGAGGCGGCGCTGCGACCGCGCTGGGCAAGGCCACGCAGCTCACCCGTAGCCGCCCCTTCGTGGCCATCCCCACCACCTACTCCGGCGCGGAGATGACCGATGCCTACGGCATCCGCGAGCGAGGCCGCACCCACTTCGGTCGCGAGGATCGGGTGCGCCCCACCGTCGTCATCTACGACCCCTCGCTCACGCTGTCGCTGTCGCCCTCGGCCACCGCGGCCAGCCTGTTCGTCGCGCTCGCGCACGCCATCGACTCGCTCTACGTGAGCACCACCAGCGCGCGCCTGCAGGCGATGGCGGCCTCGTCCATCACGCGGCTGGCCGTGAACCTGCCGCGCGCGTGCGAGGAGCCCGACAACCTCGAGGTGCGGGCCACGGTGATGCGCGGCGCGTACCAGGCCGCCACCGTGCACGGCTCGGCCGGCATCGCGCTGCACCACCAGCTCGCGCGGCTGGTGGCCGGCGACCGCGGGCTGCCCTATCCCGACACGCACGCGGTGCTCTTGCCCCACACCATCGCCTTCAACGCTGCCATCGCGCGGCGGGCCACCCAGACGCTCGGGCGGGCGCTCGGCTCGCGCGACCCGGCCGCCACGCTCTTCGACCTCGCGCTCATCGTCGATGCGCCCACCCGCTTCGACCGCCTGGGCCTGACCGTCGAGGGCGTGCGCGAGACGGCGCTCGAGCTCGCGGCCGCGCGCTTCGACAACCCGCGCCGCCCCACCGCGGCGCAGATCGAGTCGCTGCTGCACGACGCGCGGCTCGGGCGGCGCCCCTCGGTCGAGGCGCGCCGCTGGCCCGCGCTCTCGCCCTACCGCCCGCCCCACGGCGCGCTCGAGGCCGCGCTCGGCGGCCGCAGCCTCGAGCGCGCGCGCAAGGTGGTGGTGCTGGTGCACGGCGAGGGCAACACCGCCGAGCGCATGATCACCACCAGCGCCCGCCTGTTCGAGGGCCTCGAGGAGCCGGCGCTCGTGGCCGTGCAGGCCGAGGATCGCACCTGGTTCCCGCTGCGCTTCGACGCCCCCATCCGCGACAACGAGCCGGCGCTCTCGTCGGGCCTCTACCAGCTCGACGCGGTGTTCGAGCGCCTCGACGCGCTGGGCTTCCACCGCAACCAGGTGGTGCTGTGCGGCGAGATGCAGGGCGCCTGCCTCGTGCTCGACTACGTCGCGCGCCGCGGTGGCCACTACGCCGGGGTGATCGCACCCGGCGGCGTGCTGCTCGGCCCGCTGCGCTCCACGCTGCACCACGACGGCGCGCTGCGGGGCGTGCCCGTGATCCTCGGCGGTACGAAGGACGATCCCTGGGTGCCCCACTCGCGCGTCGAGGCCACCGCCGAGGTGCTCACGGCCCTCGGCGCCGAGGCCAAGGTGCTCTGGTACCACGAGGCGCGGCCCGAGCTCGACGCCGACGTCGTCAACGCCATCCGCGAGATGTTCGGCAAGCGGCCGCGAGGCGAGCGGGGCGAGCGGGGCGAGCGGGGCCGGTAGCCGAGAGGCTTGTCGGCCCAGGCCGGACTTGGTATGCAATCGCCCGCGCGTCCGTAGCTCAGTTGGATAGAGCACCTGGCTTCGGACCAGGGGGCCGGAGGTTCGAATCCTTCCGGGCGCACCATGGGCGATTGGCCCCTTCGTGCCGAGCGCGGGCTCGTCGAGCCCCGCGCTGGCGCTCGATGGGATCGACCACCGCCACGGGCGCACCCCGCGCTCGACGGACGGCAAAAAAACTGAAGGTCCCGCGGTCAGAACCGTGCCCCGCCACCACTACTCAGGGGGCGGCTCTTGCCACGGGAAATTCGGCGCCCCGCCCTCGCAGCCGAAGGAAGGAATGCCAGGACGGTGAATGTCATGCACGACTGGGAAGGCGGTGACGGGGTCGCCACCCTCGATCTCCCCGAATGGGCCAAGCTGACGCGGCTGGCCCGCTCGTCCGAGAGCCGCGCGGGGATCCCCGGCTTGTCGTCCTTCCTCCTGGCCAAGGCCAAGCAAGTGAGCGATGGCGTGCCCACGGTCATCCACGGGGGCAACGTGGGTGCAGAGGCCTTCCAGCTCCACCGGTGCGACCCTGCGCTCGCCCAGTACCTGAGCGCCAACCCCTGGTGGCCCGGCGCCACGGCCGACGAGACGCTCGTCGAGGGGCGCCTGCACGACGTCGATCGAGCCTCCACGGATGGCCGCTGGGCGTTCCTGGGCGGGTGGTTCGCGCTGCCCCCTGCGGTGGCGCTGGCCACCGCCGACGGCACGGCGCGGCGGCACGATCCCGCCTTCGTGTTCATGCCGCCGTTCGCCGTCGCGTACGCCACCGATCTCGTGGTGCGGCTGGCCTCGGGCTCGCCGACGTGGACCGAGGTCTGGGCGCGCTGGGGCGCGATGGTGCCGTCCGTAGGGTATCCACTCACGCGTCGCAACGACTCGCTCGCCGATTCCCTCGGGCGTGCGGCGCGGCGCGGCGCCGACCCGGCGATCGTGGACCAGCAGGTGCGCGTCGAGGGCTACCCCGGCTTCGAGGCGCTGGTCCGCCACCTCAAGTCGATCGAGCTGCGGCTGCTTTGAGGGCCCGGCCTCGGGCTCACAGCGCGTCGGGGTCGACGAAGGCCACGTCCCCCTTCACGCGGACCATGGGCTTGCCCGCGGTGCGCCGGATCTTGTCGCGAACGTGGGGCTCGGGCGTGGGAGGGGGCTCGGCGGGCTCGGTGGTCGGCGGGTCGCAAGGCTCGGGGGCGCTGGTGGGCACGGCGCCGTAGGGCTGGGCCGTGTGCGGGACCACCACGCTCGGTGACTGGAAGACCTCGGCCTCCGGGGCGTGGCGCTGCACGGGCGCCTCGCCATGGGGGGTGCAAGCGGCCAGCGCGACGGCCATGCCCACTCCCGCCACCGCGGAGGCCACCGAGCGCGGCCGCCGAAGCCGGGCCGCGGGCACCACCGCGCTCGGCACGAGCGCGGGTGGCTGGAACACCAGGGTGCCGTCCTCGCGGTGCAGGAAGCTCACGCAGACGTCCTTGCAGCCGGTGCTCCGCAGGAACCCCGCGGCCTCCTGCTTCGTCATGGCCGAGAGGTCGTGCACCTTCTTGTTGCACGAGGAGCAGAAGCGCCCCTTGTCCTCGGGGCGCATGGCCTCCCAGTCGGCGTGGCAGGGCTCGGGGATCTCGATGTCCTGGTGGCGCACCCGGCCCCTTTACGAGCCACGCCGCGCGTCGATCTGCACCCCGAGCGCCGGCCTGCTTGCGGGGTACCATGGGCGCGATGGAGCGCCCGGCAGGACCTCGACGGCGGCGATGGGGGCGGGGGCTGGGCCTGGGCCTGGGCGCGCTGGTGGCCGTGATGCTGGTGCGCGGGGCCTGCAATCGCCCCGAGCCCTTCGACCCGGGGCCCGCGCCCCAGCTGCCTGCCGTGGACCCCGCGGCCGCGGCCGAGCGCTTGGCCCGGGCGGTGCGCATCGCCTCGGTCTCGCCGCGCCCCGACGACGGCGTCACGCATGCCGAGCGCGTCGCCGCCATGAAGGCCCTGCACCGCCAGCTCGAGGCCGACTTCCCGCGGGTGCACCAGGCGCTGCGGCCCGAGGTGATCGGCGAGCTGTCGCTGCTCTACCGCTGGCCCGGCCGCGATCCCGCCGCCGAGCCCATCCTGCTGACGGCGCACCTCGACGTCGTGCCGGTGGAGCCCGGGACCGAGGGCGACTGGACCCGCCCGCCGTTCTCGGGCGCGATCGAGGACGGCGTGGTGTGGGGGCGCGGCACGCTCGACGACAAGACCGGCGTGGTGGGCATCCTCGAGGCGGCCGAGCTGCTGCTCGCGCACGGCTTCACCCCGCGGCGCACGGTGGTGCTCGCGTTCGGGCACGACGAGGAGATCGGCGGGCAGCACGGGGCCAAGGCCATCGCCGCCGCCCTCGCGGCCCGCGGCGAGCGCTTCGCGTTCGTGCTCGACGAGGGCGGCACGATCATCAGCGAGGCCATCCCCGGGCTCGAGCGGCAGGCGGCGCTCGTGGGCGTGGCCGAGAAGGGCATCGCCAACGTGGTGCTCTCGCTGCGCGACGAGGGCGGCCACGCCTCGATGCCCCCCACCACCAGCACCATCGGTCGGCTCGCGGCCGCCGTCGCGGCCATCGAGGGCGAGCCGATGCCCATGCGCCTGCACGGGGCCACGCGGATGATGCTCGACGGCATGGCCCCGCACATGGGCCTGCCGATGCGCACGGTGCTGTCCAACCTGTGGCTGCTCGAGCCGGTGATCGAGCGCGTGCTCGCCTCGCAGCCGGCCAGCAACGCGACGGTGCGCACCACCCTCGCGCCCACCATGATGCACGCGGGCGTGGCCTCCAACGTGCTCGCGGCCAGCGGCGAGGTCACCGTCAACGCCCGCGTCCTGCCGGGCGACACGATCGACGACGTGCTCGCGCACGTGCGCGCCGTCATCGACGATCCCGGCATCGAGGTGAGCTGTCGCGAGGATTGCTGGGGCCCCTCGGCCGTGTCGAGCGTGGACGACGAGGGCTACGCGGTGGTGCGGCGCGCGATCGCCCACGTGTTCCCCGACGCGATCGTGGTGCCGTACCTCACCGTGGGGGCCACCGACGCGCGCCACTACGCCGGCGTGGCGCGCCAGGCCTATCGCTTCCTGCCCATCCGCATGCGCGCCAAGGATCGCACCCGCATGCACGGCACCGACGAGCAGACCACCGTGGAGGGCTTCGGCGAGGCGGTGCGCTTCTACATGACGGTGATGACGCTCGGCGCGGGGTGATGGAGCGCGCGGCCGCGGGCTGCTAGCGTTGCGGCGATGAAGCGTCGCACAGCGCGGGCGGGGTGGTGGCTGGTGGTGGCGGGGCTCGGCTGCCAGCCCGGCGAGCCGATGGCCGACGGCAGCAGCGGCACCGGCACCGCCGACTCGGGCTCGGGCGGCTCCACGGCGGGGGAGACCGAGGACGGCAACGCGGGCGGCGAGCTGCTGGGCTGCCCCGAGGGCTGCGTGATGCTGCTGGCCACGCAGGCGCTCGACGATCGCGTGGAGGTGTTCGTGCCCGATCACCCCGACTCCGCGTACCGTGGGGCGATCTCGATGGACCTCGTGCCCAACGCGTGCGACGGCTGTGGCCCCGGCGACAACGGCGACGGGCGCCTCGACGAGCCGTTCGGGCTCGCGCGGGCGGGCGGGTTCTTGCACGTGCTCACGGGCCACTACCCCATGCGCGACGCGGGCAGCCTGGTCTCGTTCCCGCTCGCGCTCTTCGACGGCACCACCACCGGCGCCACCGTGGCCACCAGCGAGTACTTCGTCGACGGGCAGTTCCAGGCCGGCGTGGTGGGGCGGGGCCTGGGCGAGACCGAGGCGATCTTCATGCTGCGGCACGCGTCGGGCCGGCTGCTGGTGGGGGTGTTCGCCAACGACCTGTTCGCGAGCGAGGACACCTGGACGCAGCCGGGCAAGATCCTGGTCATCGATCCCACCGATCCCGGCGGCGAGATCGGCACCGCGTCGCTCGACGCGATCGGCGAGGGCGGGTGCCAGGGCGCGTCGCAGATCGTGGAGCTCGGCGGCGACCGCCTGGCGGTGGCGTGCGACGGCAACGAGCGGGTGGCGCTGCTCGATGGATCGGGCGTGGGCGCGGGCACGGTGGCCGAGGCCGCCGCGGGGCTCACCACCGGCACGCTATGCGAGATCCCGGGCGCCACCCCCGGCAAGCGCGTGCGCTACCTGGCGCCCGACGGTGCGGGCGGGTTCGTGGTGGCCGAGGGGCCCACGCCGCTCGACGTCAACGCGAGCGCGCGCCTGTGGTACCTGGGGGGCGACTGTGGCCTGCTGGGCAACGTGCAGCTCTCGAGCGGCGGGGCCTCGGGCGACTGGCAGCTCGGCGAGATCGTGCGGCTGCCCGCGTCGTCGCCCACGTTCTTGCTCGCCGCGGGCTCGGCCTCGGCGATGGGGCAGCGCGGCGTGTTCGTGGCGCACACCAGCAGCGGAACGCTCGAGGCGTGCCCCCAGCCCATCGCGGGCTTCGAGGGGGCGTGGGACGACGGCGAGGGCGGCGTCATCGAGCCGTTCGCGCTGGCGGTGACCCGCGACGGCGCGCACCTGGCCGTGGGGGCCG
>WBZL01002308.1_pt1 | contig 18751 bp, 20 predicted proteins | sample 5204291 | NCBI WGS metagenome assembly WBZL01 (sample SAMN12344345, study PRJNA552823) | activated sludge metagenome | biome: Activated sludge suspended growth; feature: Nitrification reactor; material: Wastewater; isolation source: activated sludge from nitrification reactor of wastewater...
TGGCACCTCGATGTCGGCTCATCACATCCTGGGGCTGTAGCCGGTCCCAAGGGTATGGCTGTTCGCCATTTAAAGTGGTACGTGAGCTGGGTTTAAAACGTCGTGAGACAGTTTGGTCCCTATCTGCAGTGGGCGTTGGAGATTTGACGGGGGCTGCTCCTAGTACGAGAGGACCGGAGTGGACGCACCTCTGGTGTACCGGTTGTGACGCCAGTCGCATCGCCGGGTAGCTATGTGCGGAAGAGATAACCGCTGAAAGCATCTAAGCGGGAAACTTGCCTGAAGATGAGATCTCCCGGAGGCTTGACCTCCCTGAAGGGTCGTGGAAGACCACCACGTTGATAGGCCGGGTGTGGAAGCGCAGTAATGCGTTAAGCTAACCGGTACTAATTGCCCGTGCGGCTTGATCCTATAACCTTAAGCAAGGCGGACAATCGCGCAACAATCGCAATCCCTTACTTCTTCCAAATGCGTCCTGGCGCTCAAATAGCGACAGGACAACCGTCAAGTCTGACGACCATAGCAAGTCGGCCCCACCCCTTCCCATCCCGAACAGGACCGTGAAACGACTGCGCGCCGATGATATTGCACACCCCGTGTGAGAAAGTAGGTCATCGTCAGACTCGTTACAAGGAAAGACCCCGGAGAACGAATCTCCGGGGTCTTTTGCTTTGCGGGCCATGGTAGTCTTTTGAGATTCGTTGGCACGGGGAGCATGCTATGAAATTCAAGGCCGCAGTTCTCAGAAAATCCGCCTCGCCGCACCCCTATGCGGCAAGCCGCCCGCTATCCATCGAGACCGTCGAGGTGCCTCCGCCAGCAACAGGGGAGGTCATCGTCGCCATCAAGGCGGCGAGCCTGTGCCATTCGGACCTCTCCGTGGTCAACGGCGACCGGACCTGGCCCATGCCGATCGTGCCGGGTCACGAGGCGGCGGGCGTGGTCGAGGACGTCGGCCCGGGCGTGCATTCGGTCAAACCGGGTGACAAAGTCGCACTGATATTCCTGACGCAATGCGGGACCTGCGAGCACTGCATCGAAGGCAGGCCGTCGCTTTGCGCGCGCGGCACCCAGGCCAACCGCGAAGGCCGGCTGCTGACGGGCGGACCCCGGCTGCGGCTGGATGGCCAGGCTGTTCATCATCACATGGGCTTGTCGGCATTCGCCGAATACGCCCTGGTGTCGGAAAAGAGCCTGGTGAAGATTCCCGATGACATGCCGTTTCTGGAGGCGAGCCTGTTCGGCTGTGCCGTGATGTGCGGTGCCGGCACGGCGCTGTACACCGCCGGCATTCGGCCCGGACAATCGGTGGCGGTATTCGGCATGGGGGGGGTCGGTTTGTCCGCAGTGCTCGGGGCGGCGACGGCCGGCGCGACGCGCATCATTGCCGTCGATCCAGCCCGGGACAAGCTCGACCTGGCACGTGCGCTCGGCGCTACCGATTGCGTCGATGCCGGCAGCGGGAGTGCGGCGGAGGCGGTACGCGAACTGACCAGGGGCGGTGTCGATCATGCCATCGATGCCAGTTCCTCGCTGGATGGCTTCGGCAGCGCATTCGAATCGACTAGGCGCGGCGGGTGCACGGTGACGACGAGCCTGACCCACCCATCGCAGATATTCAGCTTTCCGCTGGCGCGCATCGTTGCCGAGGCACGCACCATCAAGGGCAGTTATATCGGCACCTGTGTGCCCGGACGCGATATCCCCGCATTCATCCAGTTGTACCGCCAGGGGCGCATGCCGGTGGAGAAGCTCGTTACGCGGACCTTGAAACTGGAGCAGATCAATGAGGCCTTCGACGACCTGTCGGATGCCAAGGGCGTGCGGCAGGTCGTCCTGTTCTAGTCATCCCCTTCTACGGCCAGGTCGGGAATGTGGCCGAAGGCGATGCGCATGGGCGCCGAATGCAGGGCGGCATGAGCGCCGCCGAAATACAGGGAATTCCTGCCGTAGCGCAAGTTGATCGAGTCGATTATCTGGTTCAGCCTGTCATGGGGGCGCCCCTCGTCGAAGAGGGAGCGGGTTTGGTGTTCCTGCTCATCCAGGCGGAACAGGGCGATTGCCACGGCGACGGGTTGCGCTACGCTTTTCTGCGGGAAGGTACGCAACAGGCTTTCCAGCATGTCCAGCAGCTTGAGCGTATCGCTGGTCGGGTCGAAGAGGGCCTGATGTTCCCATCTGTTGCGACTGCGCAACTTGATCGTGATGCGCATGGCGCCGGCAATGCCGCCGTAGCTGCGCAGCCGCATGGCCGCCTTTTGCACCAGACGATGCAGGACAGAGAAAGCTGCCTGCGGCGTGCGCAGTTCAGGCGGTAGCACGTGGGAGTGGCTGACGCTGCCACGCCGGGAAGGCAGGTCGGACACCTCCTCGCCCCGCAGCCGGGCGTACACCCGCTCGCCTTCGATGCTGCCCCAGGCGTGGCGCAACCCCTCCTTGTCCGCGGCGCACAACTCCCGTACGGTGGTGATGCCGCTCCGGTTCAACCGCTGCTCCATCGCGCGGCCGATGCCGCACAGATCACGCAATGCGAGACCGTACAGGCGTTCCGGCAGATCCGCCTCCTCGATGACGACGCAGCCATCCGGCTTCTGCATGTCCGATGCGACCTTGGCAAGGAAGACGTTCGGCGCGATGCCGATCGAACTGCGCAGTTCGCTGCCGACGGATTCAGCAGTGGTGCGCTTGATCCGATCCGCCAGGCTGCGCGCGCGGCCGCGCGCGCTGTCACTGCCCGTGAGACGGCAGGCCACCTCGTCGATCGACATCACCCGCTCGACGTGCAGGCAGGACTCGATCGCCTCGACCAGCTTGTGATGCAACTCAACATAGATCGCCGGTCTGGCCGCGACGAAGCAGATCTCCGGGCACAGTTTCCGGGCTTCGGATACGCGCGTTCCTGTCTTTACGCCGAAGCGCTTTGCCTCGTAGCTGGCGGCGATGCAGCAGGTGGTTTCGGCCATGACCGGCAGCACGGCAACCGGTCTGCCGCGCAGCCTTGGCTGCAATTGCTGCTCGACGGAGGCGAAGTAGGAATTGAAATCGACGTAGAGGGCGCGCAGCGGCATGGGCAAAAAATCAAAAGTCAGCCTGACCGGCACGGCGTGCAAGGCGGCGCGGGCCGTCGTTAGCGCGATCAGTTACAGACGAGCGTTGTCCCGAATTGATGGCAGACGCGGCTGCCGGCGGGCGGCATGACGATCACCGGCGCGCCTTGCGGGGCTGGATGGGCGAACTGGTTTCCCGGGTGAACGGGCAATACGGGAAGCGTTCCCTGGGTGCCCGCTGTGGAATAGGGGGCGTTCATGGTGGGAAGCGCATTGTTCTGCAGCAGCGGATTGGGCAGGACCGGAGACGCTTGCTGCGGAGACTGCCTGGAATGGGTGATCACCGTCGTGTTGTCGTTGCGGTGGATGATCGTGCCGCCGCTGCAATAAGTCTTGCCGTTGCCGATGTCCTTGCAATACGCCACCTGCGCTTGCGCCGCCGAAGCGGTGGCAAGCAGAAAAACCAGCAGTGTCAATATGCGCTTCACCGTTTCATTATAGATTGAGAAACGGGAAGTCAATGCGAGATGGCTTGCCGTCGACGATGTCGGCAATGGCCTGACCCGAACCGCAGGCCAGTGTCCAGCCGAGGGTGCCATGGCCGGTGTTGAAGAAGAGGTTGTTCAGCCTGCCCCGGCCAACGACGGGAACGTTGCCCGGCGTGGCGGGACGCAGTCCGGCCCAATGCGCCACCTCGCCGGCAGGTTTGATATGCGGGAAGAGTTGTTCAACCCGACGCAGGAGGGCATTGCAGCGTGCGGGATTGACGCTGGCGTCGAATCCGGTCAGTTCGGCCGTCCCGGCGGCACGCAGCCGGTTTCCCAGCCGGGAACAGACGATGCGGCGGGATTCGTCCGTGATGCTGACGAATGGCGCATCCGCCCCTGCTGCGAGCGGCAATGTCACAGAGTAGCCCTTGACCGGATAGATGGGCAGGGTGTCGCCCAAGGGGCGCACCAGGTCGGCGCTATGGCTGCCCAGGGCAACCAGGAAGGCATCCCCCCCGATCTGCTCGGCTGCGCCTTGATCATCGGCTGTGCGGGCGGCGACGACTGAGCCGTTGGCGGCGACGAGCGATCCGATGGCTAGCCCATAGCGGAACGTCACACCGTTATGCTGGCAGAGCGCGGCCAGTTTCTGCGTGAAGGCCAGCGCATCGCCCGACTCGTCATCCGGCGCATACAGGCCGCCCAGTATCGTGTCTCGGCAATGCGCCAGCGCCGGCTCGATGGCGAGGCAGCCGCGTGCGTCGACGACCTCGGCACGGATGCCAAAGCCCCGCAGCAGGGCTGCGCGTTCTCCGGCCTGGGTGGAATCGCGTGATGAGAAGAACAGATGCAGGATGCCCCTTTCGAGCCGGTCATACTCCAGGCCGGTGTCCTCGCGCAGCGCGCGCAGGCAGGCACGGCTGTGCAGGGCGAGGCGGACAATGGCCGTGGTATTGCGCCGCGTACGGCCGGGCAGGCATTCGCGCAGAAAGCGCAGCCCCCAGGACCACTGGCGCCAGTCCAGGCGCGGGCGAAACAGCAGGGGTGCATCCTCGCGGCCCAGCCAGCGCAGGACCTGGCCGGGCGCGCCGGGATTGGCCCAGGGCTCGGGATGGCTGACGGATACCTGGCCTCCGTTTGCGTAGCTGGTCTCCAGACCCGCAGCGGGCTGTCTCTCGATGACCGTGACGGCGTGGCCTGCCTGCCGCAGATACCAGGCACTGGTGACGCCGGTCAAGCCGGCGCCTAGGACGATGACGTGCATGACGAGCCAATTCTATCCGCTTGCGAGGGTGCGCGAGCCGCCGTAAACCCGGATAATTGCAGCATTCGGCAATCATTTCATGGAGCGGGGTCGATGCGAAGCATCGCCTTCAATCAGGATTTCATCGAACCGGAGGTTGGCCCGCATGTCGTCTGACGCGCATTCCACCGGGTACGAACTCGCCACCCTCGGGGGCGGCTGCTTCTGGTGCCTTGAAGCGGTATTCGACGAACTGGCCGGGGTGGAAAGCGTCGTCTCGGGCTACACCGGAGGCCATACCGCCAACCCCGACTACCATCAGGTATGTACGGGCGACAGCGGTCATGCCGAGGTCGTGCAGGTGAGTTTCGACCCGACAAAGATCGCTTACCGCGAGATCCTCGAAGTGTTTTTCGCCATCCACGACCCGACCACCCTGAACCGCCAGGGGAACGACGTCGGCACGCAGTACCGCTCGGCGATCTACTTTCACACGCAGCAGCAGCAGGCCGCGGCGCAAGCCCTGCTGGACGAATTTGCTGAGGACAATGCCTTCGGCGCACCCGTGGTCACGACGCTGACGCCGGCCGGAACCTTCCATCCGGCCGAGGAGTATCACCAGAGGTATTACCGCAATAACGCACATCAATCCTACTGCCAGTTCGTCGTGGCGCCAAAACTGGTGAAGTTCCGCCAGTTGTTCGCGGCGAAGCGCAAGGCAAAATGACCCCTGATCGAAAGGATGTTCCATGAACCAGACCACCACTTCCAGCGGATTGATCTATGAAGACGTCACGGTCGGCAGCGGTGCCGCGGCGGCCCTCGGCCAGACCGTGTCCGTGCATTACACCGGCTGGCTGACCGACGGCACGAAGTTCGACTCGAGCAAGGATCGCAACGAACCGTTCGAATTCCCGCTTGGCGCCGGCTACGTGATACGCGGCTGGGACGAGGGCGTGCAGGGCATGCAGGTCGGCGGCGTGCGCAAGCTGACCATTGCACCCGAGCTGGGATACGGAACGCGCGGCGCCGGCGGCGTCATTCCGCCCAATGCGACTCTCGTCTTCGAGGTGGAATTGCTCGAAGTGCATTGATCTCCGGGTGTATACCCGGGCTGCGCGGTCGCGTAGAATGCCCCTCTCTCCGGCAAGGACACACTCGGCCCGGCCGCCAACAAGAACAACCGACATCCAGGATTCGTCATGTTTGGTAGCTTCATGCCCAAGGAGGGCAGGTTCTTCGATTACTTTGTCGATCTGGCCGAGCATATCGTGCGGGCCAGCAAGGAACTCGCGGAATTGATGGCCAGTTTCGACGACGTCGAGCGGCGCGCCTACAACATCGAATCCATCGAGAAAAACGGCGACAAAATTACCCACGCCGCGGTCGAGCTCCTGCATACGACCTTCATCACGCCCCTCGACCGCGAACACATCCATGGGCTGATCACCAACATGGACGATATCCTCGATCTCGTCGAGGACGTGGCCCAGTCGGTGTTCCTCTACGACGTACGCGAGGTGACGCCGGAGGCGCGCAAGCTCGCCGGCATCTGCGTCGCCTGCGCGGAGAAGGTCAAGGAGGCGGTGGGCATGCTGTCGGACATGAAGAATGCGCGCACCATCATGGCCGTGTGCCATGAGGTCGACAGGCTCGAGTCCGAGGCGGACCACGTCATGCGCTCGGCCATGGCAAAACTCTTCCGCGACGAACCCGACGTGCGACAAGTGATCAAGCTTCGCTCGATCTACGAGTTGCTTGAAGCCATCACCGACCGTTGCGAAGATGTGGCGAACCTCATAGAAGGCATCGTCCTCGAGAATTCGTAACCGGCCGCAGTCAGGGCGCGGACTCCACCATGAGCTTCGAGGTCTTCGTTTTCCTCATCATCCTCGCCCTGGCGTTCGACTTCATGAACGGGTTTCATGACGCCGCGAATTCCATTGCAACGGTCGTGTCTACCGGCGTGCTGCGGCCGCATCATGCCGTGGCGTTCGCCGCCTTCTTCAATTTCGCCGCGCTGTTCGTCTTCCAGCTCAAGGTGGCGGCCACGGTCGGCAAGGGCATCGTCGATCCGTTCGTTGTCGACCACTACATCATTTTCGGTGCGCTGGTGGGGGCGCTCAGTTGGAACATCCTTACCTGGTACTACGGCATTCCCTCCAGTTCGTCGCATGCGCTCATCGGCGGCCTGATGGGCGCCGTCGTGGCCAAGGTCGGCACGGCCGGGCTGATCGACTCCGGCATCGGCAAGACGCTGGTGTTCATCGTGGTTTCCCCCGCGCTGGGTTTCATTCTCGGCGGGCTGCTGATGCTGATCGTCTCCTGGCTGTTCCGACGAACGCCGCCCTCCCGCGTCGACCGCTGGTTCCGGCGGCTGCAGCTCTTTTCCGCCGGCTATTACAGCCTCGGCCATGGCGCCAACGATGCGCAAAAGACGATCGGCATCATCTGGCTGCTGATGATCTCCGGCGGCTATCTCGCGCCCGACGCCGCGCGTCCGCCCAACTGGGTGATCCTGTCCTGCTACGTGGCGATCGCCCTGGGCACGATGTTCGGCGGCTGGCGCATCGTCAAGACCATGGGGCAGCGGCTGACCAAGATCAAGCCGGTGGGCGGCTTCTGCGCCGAGACCGGCGGCGCCATCACGCTGACGTTTGCCTCGCTCGCCGGCATCCCGGTGTCCACCACGCACACCATCACGGGGGCCATCGTCGGTGTCGGCTCCTCACGGAAACTCAGGGCGGTGCGCTGGGGTCTTGCGGGCAATATCGTATGGGCCTGGATTCTGACCATTCCCTGTTCGGCCTTCATGGCCGCCGTCGCCTGGTTCATCGGCCAGGCCTATCTCTGAACTAGACCGCGCCTGCCCCGGCGCGACCATTCTCGACCATGAAAGTGGCCAGCGTCGACACCGGCGTCGCCACCTCCTTCTCGTCGTCGATCACTCTCAACTGCGCCAGGCAGCGCTTCCCCGAGAGATCCATCACCACGTAGCCGCGCCTTTCGCTGTTGGCATAGCGCACATGCGGATTGTCGGCCTGCACGGCATCGAGGCGCGACTGGAGCGGTCCCTGCGAGGTGATCGAGGTTGTGCAGAACTCGGTGGCGACGGCGGCGGCGCCCGGATCGTCGAAATCGACTTTCAGATCGGCGACGCAGTTGAAATGGATGTCGCCGCCGATCACCAGCGGATTGGCCGGCTTGCGCTCGGCGATCGCCCGCAGCAGCCTGGCGCGTGCCGCCGGATAGCCGTCCCAGCCGTCGCTCCAGAATTTTCGTTCCGGCCCCGGCATGCGGTCCGTCTGTGCCATCAACAATTGCTGGGCAACGATGTTCCAGCGCGCACGCGAAGCGGCAAGGCCGGCGTAGAGCCATTTTTCCTGCTCGGCGCCCAGGAGCGTCCGGTTCGGCTCCAGGCGCGACGGGCAATGCAGGTCGTCCACGACGTTGCTGCCGCCGCGGCCGACTCTCGGACAGACCTGATGGTCGCGATGCTGCCGGCCGTCGAGCACATGGAAGCGGGCCAGGCCGCCGAAATCGTGCCGACCATACAACTGCATGCGCGGCCCGGCCGGCAGTGCGCTCCGGCGCAGGGGCATGTGCTCCCAGTAGGCCTGGTAGGCCGCGGCGCGGCGAACGAGGAAATCCGGATCGAGATCCTCGGAGCGGTCATTGGCGTAGTCGTTGTCCACCTCGTGGTCGTCCCAGGTGACGAGCCAGGGAAAGGCGGCATGGCAGCGTTGCAGGTCTGCATCGGACTTGTAGCGGGCGTAGCGGTTGCGGTACTGCGCCAGGGTGTAGGGCTCCGGCCCCTCGTGCTTGCGCACGTGCCTGCGGCCCCAGGAAGACTCGTAGATGTAATCGCCGAGAAAGACCACCAGGTCGAGTTCCTCCTCGGCCATGTGCCGATGCGCCGCATAGTAGCCTTGCTCGTACTGCTGGCAGGAGGCGAAGGCGAAGCGCAGGCGATCGACCGCGGCGCCGCGTGCGGGCGCCGTGCGGGTGCGGCCAACGGCGCTGACTGCATTGCCCGACATGAAGCGGTACCAGTATTCGCGCGCCGGTTCCAGGCCGTCCGCCTCGACATGCACGCTGTGCGCATACTGCGGTTCGGCCATCGCCTTGCCCGATCGGACGATGTTGCGGAAGCCTTCGTCGCCGGCGATTTCCCAGCGCACTTCGATCGCAGCCGGCGGCAACCCGCCGCCGTTCAGGGGGTCGGGCGCCAGCCGCGTCCACAGCACGACGCCATCCGGCATGGGCGCGCCCGAGGCCACACCGAGGGTGAAGGGGTCCGCCGCGAAAGATGGCCGCGCCCAAAGGCGGGGCGCGGCAAGCGCGGCGGAGGCGGCGATCAGGAAACTGCGGCGGTCAAAATGGCTCATGATCTAGAATGCAGCATGCCACACATCACCGACTACGGGCACGGCATCAGCGCCATCGATTCCGGCTTCGGCCGGCCGCAACTTGCGGCCATCCACCTCGTCGTCGAGGATGGCCTTGCCGCCCTGGTCGACACCGGCACCAATGCCTCGCTGCCCATCGTGCTGGCAGCGCTCGAGGACAAGGGGCTGTCGCCGGAGCAGGTCGAGTACGTCATCCTCACCCACATCCACCTCGACCACGCCGGAGGCGCGGGCGCCCTGATGCGGGCGCTGCCCAAGGCCCGGCTGACCGTGCATCCGCGCGGGGCGCGCCACATGGTCGATCCGTCGCGGCTGGTCGCGGGCACCATCGCCGTCTATGGCAAAGCGCAGGCCCGGAAGATGTACGGCGACATCCTGCCGATTCCGCCGGAGCGCATTCTCGAAACGCCGGAAGGAACCACGATTGGCCTCGGCGGCAGGGAGCTGATCTTCCTCGACACCCCCGGCCATGCCCGCCACCACGTCTGCATTCGCGACGGCCGCTCAGGCCACCTTTTCGCCGGCGACATGTTCGGCCTGTCCTACCGGGAACTCGACGTCGATGGCCGCCAGTTCGTCTTCCCGACGACCACGCCGGTGCAGTTCGAGCCGGATGCCATGCATGCCTCCATCCACCGGCTGCTTGCCCTGCGGCCGGACGCGATCTATGTCACCCACTACGGCCAAGTGCGGGACGTGCCGCGACTGGCCGCAGACCTGCACCGGCTTATCGATGCGCATGTCGCCGTGGCTCTGCGCCATCGTGAAGCGGGCGCCCGGCGCCACGACCTGATCAAGGCCGGCATTACCGATATCCTGCTTGAAGAGTCGCGCCGCCATGGCTGGAGAATGGCTCGGGATGCGGTTCTCCGGTTGATGGCGGCCGACGTCGAACTCAACGCGCAGGGACTCGGCGCCTGGCTCGACGGCAATGCGTGACGCGGCGCCCAAGCATCGCACCCGCGTTTGCTGAGTGACGGCGGATGCAACAGCAGAGTGAAAAAAGTTGCATTCCCCTCTGGAAAACAATTGACAAATCGTTCTGGCATGAGCATGCTTCGCTCCATTCTTGCTGTACACAGCAAGGAGATTCGTGGTGTTTTCAGGTGTAATCACTATTCAGGAGGTGACGATGGCCACAGCCAAGAAAGCAAAGAAGCCCGCTGCGAAGAAACCCGCTGCGAAGAAACCCGCCGCCAAAAAACCGGCAGCAAAGAAAGCCGCACCGAAGAAGGCCGCCGCCAAAAAGCCGGCAGCCAAGAAGGCCCCCGCCAAGAAAGCAGCGCCCAAGAAGGCCGCTGCCAAGAAGCCCGCCAAGAAAGCCGCTCCCAAAAAGCCGGCCGTCAAGCGCAAGCCCAATCCCGCCTTCATGAAGCCGATGACCCCCAGCGCCGTGCTGGCCGCCGTCGTTGGCGCCCTGCCGATTCCGCGCACGGAAGTCACCAAGAAGGTGTGGGACTACATCAAGAAGAACAAGCTGCAGGATGCCATCAACCGGCGCATGATCAATGCGGACGAGAAGCTCAAGTCCATCTTCGGCGGCAAGGGTCAGGTCTCGATGTTCGAGATGACCAAGCACGTCAACAAGCACCTGAAGTAATTCCAGGCGCTTTCGGAAGATGCCCTGCCTCCGGTCGGAGGCAGGGCATTTTTTTCGCCTCGTGAAACTGCTAGAGCATCAGCGGGCCGTGCTCGTCCACCCATCCCGAGAAGACGCCTTCCGCCCCGCCGGGGTCTTTCCGCCAGGTCGCCAGCAGGCGCAACGCAGCCTCCCGCCAGTGCGTCTGCCCGTCCAAGTAGGCCAGGCGCAAGTCGGCGTCGTCACCCGTTTTCCGCCAGGCGGCATAGGCGGCTGTCAATCGCGGAAAGAGGCTGCGACGCAGTCCGTCGAAGTTGGCGAAGTAGAAATGGATGGAAGCTTCGTCGCCATGTTCGAGCAGCGCCGGCAGGGTGGACAGGCAATCCGCCAGGTGGTCGCGCACGGCGCGGGCCAGCAGTTCGGCGCGCCGCTGGGACAGGCCGTCCAGCATTTCGCGCCAGGCCGGGCCGAGCAGCGGTTCCGCCATGCCTTCGCCAACCTCGTGCAGGATCAGTGCTTCGCTTTCCCGGGCCGCCATGCGCTCCAGGGCCGCCTCGGCGTCGTCGGCAAAGCCGTAGCCGTCGAGCGCGGCCTTCAACGCGCCATCGGCCTGGCGCACGCCCCAGATTTCGGTTTTTTCCCATAGCCAGCGCCGCAGCGCGTCCAGTCGCAGAAACACCATGCCTTCCCGCAAGGCTGCCGGCGGGGCGAACAGGTCGCGCGCATGCTCGCGATCCGACACCAGTACTGTCAGTCCGTGCCGCGTTTCCCGCCGCGCCAGATCGCCCAGGAAAAAATGCGGCTTGCCCCAGCGGCCGATCCCGCCGGAATAGACCAGGCCCAGCGGCGCGAGGACGCCGTTGATGGCGGCGTTGTCGAAGGGATCGCAGCCGCCGCCGATCGGCAGAGGGCGGAATTCGGCGTCCTCCAGTTCGTTCCAGCGTGTTTCCCGCCGAGCGATCCAGGCGCTCAACTCGGCCTGCTTCAGGGGCTGGCGCAGGGGCAGGCCCGCCTCCCAGCGATACAGCTCGCGCATCGCCAGCAGGTAGTTGCACATCGTCATCTCGCGGGCATGGCGGGCGTCCGCAATGTCGCAATTGGCCTGCACCGTTATGGTCAGCAGTTCCAGGTCGTCACTGTTCATGGCTGTCCTGCCCGTCGTCGCGTCCGGTAGGCAGCCACCGACTGGACGATCTCCGAATAGGGCAGGCCCTCCAGCCCGCCCTGCCCCTGCCGTGCCGCCTGCACGAGGTGATTCACATCCTCGATGTCCCCTGCGCCTGCGTGCACGCGCCGCAGGCCAGCCAGGCCGCCGCACTGCACCTTCATTTCCTGGGCATGGGTGAGTTGCTCGCCCGGGCGCGAAAGATGGAGGGTGAAGGCGGCATTTCGCCGGAGCAACGCCAGCAGTCGAGAGCAGGACTCGCATGCGGCTGCATCGAGGCAGCCGACGGCTTCGCGCTCGGCGATGTGACGGCGCTGCGACAGACTGCAGGCGCAGCAACCGGCGAGCAGCGCTTTCTCGAAGGCACAGGGATGCTGAACCGCCGCCTGGCGTGCCTGCCGGTAAGCGGTTTCGTCCATGGGCAGCAACGCTAGTCGTCGCCCGGCTCGGGCGGCGCTTCGCGCACCTGGGACAGGATGTCTTCGGCCATCAGCTCGTTGTCGGCGAAGATGGTCTTCACGGCACAGCCTTCCGACAACGCAAGATCGCGGCGCAGAACCTTGGCGCGCGCGGAGGCTTCCTTGAAAGTGTCGTGACTCTCGATCTTCTCCAGGAGGCGTACGGGCGATTCGATGATTTTGTAAAGATAGTAGGGCATGGCGGGGGCTCTCAGTCTACGTAGGACTTGCGCGAACGGCGCGAGCCAGGGAGGCTTTTCTGGATGACGACGCCGCGCACGGCCTCGATTCCGGCAATCTCCGCGTCGGCGTAGTCGGGGTTGAGCGGATGCAGACGCCAGCGTCCGTCGCGCAACTGCAGCTGGCGGAAGATGAGCTCCTCATCGTACATGGCGACGACGTAGCTGCCGTCGCGCGCCAGGCCTTCCGGCTCGACGACGATGATCTCGCCCTCGGCGAATTCGGGCAGCATGCTGTCGCCCAGCACCATCAGGGCATAGGGCTCGGCGTTCTCGCACGCCGACAATGCCGCGTCCTCTGTGGGCACGGCGGGCAGTACTGGAATGATCTTGCGTTGCGTCGTCATGGTCACTGGGAATGTTAAGCCGCCCAGCCGGCAAGGGCGAACAGAACGCGTTGATGCGCGCGGCAACGAAATTTATGTCGTCGTGGCCACCAGATGCGAGGGCGGAAAACCCTGTTGTACAAGTGCCTTTGTCGCCTCCTCGACGAAGGCGCCGGGACCGGCGAGATACATGTCGAAGGCCGCCAGGTCGGCATGATCCTGCGCCATGCGCCCGACAAGCTCCTTCGCCCCGCCTTCCGCGAGCGCCGAATAGCGGAAATTGTCCAGCGCATCGGCCCAGGAGCGGCACAGGTTGGCGAGGTAATGCCCCGTCGGTGGAGACGCATGCCAGTAGAGGTGCAGCAACTCGGCCGAATCGAGGGACATGGCATGCTCGATGAGCCCCTTGATCGGCGCGAAGCCGGCCTCGCCGGCGACGAAGAGGATCGGCCGCGGCGACTCGGCGCGCAGGACGAAATCCCCCCAGGGGCCGAAGACGGTGATCGGGTCGCCCGCAGCCAGTACCTCGTATACCTGCCGGGAGAAATCGTCCTTCGCATCGCGCACGACGTGGAAATGCAGGTTGCGGTCGTCGCAGGGGCAGCTGGCGATGGGCAGCTGCGCCGAGGTGTCGCCGGCGACGAGCGTCGCGCTCTGGCCGGCGAGGAAGCGCAGTCGGTTGTTGCGCGGCGTCTGCAGGTGCACCAGGCGGACATCGTTGCCCAGCGCATCGATGGCCTTGATGCGCGCCACGATCTGCTGCTGCGGAATGTCGCCGGCGCTGCTGGTTTCCAGCGCCTCGATGACCAGATCGCCGACTGCGGCGTGGGAGCACAGCAGGGTGTAGCCCTGGTTTTTCTCCGCCTCGGACAGCACGTAGTCGTGCGGGCGCACCTTCTGCACCTGACCCGAGATCACGCGCGCCTTGCACAGGCCGCAGTTGCCGTTGCTGCAGCCGTAGTTGACGGCCAGCCCCGCCCGCAGCGCCGCCTCCAGCAGCGTGTCGGCGCCCTCCACGAAGAACTCGTGGCGGCTGGGGTGCAGGGTGACGTGGGCGGACATGACTCTCAGCATATCATCCATGACGGCCAGCGCATTCGGCGCCTCGGTCTGGCCGAGGATCTCTGCGAGCTGGCTGTCGAGGAACGCGCCCAGATCGGCCATGCCGGGTTGCGCCTCCTGCTCCTGGATGCGTTCGCGCAGCGACGCCATCATGGCGTGGTAGCGCTGCAAGTGATTGCGCAGATCGGTCAGCTCGGTGCTCTGCTCGAAGAGGCGCTGGGAAAGGATTTCCTGGCTCGGCAGCATCCGTTCGCGCACGCGCTTGCCGAAAGCGTGCGTCTTGATCTGCATGACCTGCTCGAAGCCGCCGTCTTCCTCCAGCCTGATGCCGGGGTAGAGGCGCAGCAGATCATCCGTCGCGACCATGCCATCGAAGGACGGCAAGGCGCCGCTGCGGATCTGCTGCTGCAACGCGACGCGGCTCGTGCCGACCAGGCGCGCCGCGCGCGAGAGGGAAAGCAGTTGGGGCATGCTTGAAGGATAGCAACTACGGTTTGGCGAGGAAAGCCTCCACTGCGTCCGCCAGCCCCGGCGTTGCCACCTCGGCGAATTCGTAGCGGGCGCGCACCACCGGCTTGTGCACCTGGATGAGGGCGGCCAGATCAATGGGCGTGGCGGAGACAACGACGTCGGCCGGCGTGGCGTTGATGGTCTGGCGCAGGGCCTCGAGCTGCACGCGCGAATAGCCCGCAGCCGGCAGCACGTTGCCGATGTGCGGATGGCGGGTGTAGAGCGCGCGCAGGGCCGGACCGGCGAAGGGCCGCGGATCGACGATCTCGGCGCCCGCCTGCAGGGCCGCGACGTGGCCGGCGCCCCAGGGCATGCCGCCATGCGTCAGCGTCGGCCCGTCCTCCACCACCAGCACGCGGCGGCCGCGCACCGCAGCCGCGTCGTCGAGGCGCACCGGCGAGGCGGCGCGGAGGATGGGCGCGCGCGGGTTGATCGCGCAGGCCGCTTCGGTGACGCGCCGGATGCTGTCGTCGCTCGCGGCGTTGCACTTGGCGACGACGATCACGTCGGCCATGCGCAGCACCGCCTCGCCCGGGTGGTGCGTCGCCTCGTGGCCGGGGCGCAGCGGGTCGACCAGCACGATGTGCAGGTCCGGCCGCAGGAAGGGGAAGTCGTTGTTGCCGCCGTCCCACAGGATGAGGTCGGCTTCCGCCTCGGCCGCGGCGACGATGCGCGCATAGTCCACGCCGGCGAAGACCACGTTGCCGCAGGCCAGGTGCGGCTCGTACTCCTCGCGCTCCTCCAGTGTGCAGGCGGCAGCGTCGAGGTCGGCGCGCACGGCGAAGCGCTGCACGGCCTGGCGGGCGAGGTCGCCGTAGGGCATGGGGTGGCGGATCACCGCCACGCGGCGGCCAGCCGCCTTGAGCAGGCCGGAGAGGTAGCGCGCCGTCTGCGACTTGCCGCAGCCGGTGCGCACCGCCGAGACGGCGATGACCGGCACGCGCGCCCGGATTTGCGTGCGGGCCGGTCCGAGCAGGGTGAAATCGGCGCCTGCCGCCAGCGCCCTGGAGGCCAGGTGCATGACCTGCACGTGCGGTACGTCGCTGTAGGCGAAGACCACTTCGTCGATGCGGTGTTCGCGGCAGAGGGCTTCGAGGTCCGCTTCGTCGCGGATGGGAATGCCCTCGGGGTAGCGCGCGCCGGCCAATTCCGCCGGATAGCGGCGGTCGGCGATGCCGGGGATCTGCGCCGCGGTGAAGGCCACCACCTCGACGGCGGGATCGTCGCGGTAGACCAGGTTGAAGTTGTGGAAGTCGCGCCCTGCGGCGCCGAGGATGAGCAGCCGCCGGCTCATTTGCGGAACAGCCGCTCCGCGTTGCGATAAGCGATTTTTTCGGCCACATCCTTCGGCAGCTCGGCCAGCCAGTCGCGGTAGCCGTTCATGATCGAGGCGTACTGGCCCCAGCGCTCATTCACCCAGGTGTCGGAGCCGACGACGAAGCGGTCGGGGTACTGCTCGAACAGGCGCCGCCAGGCGGGCTTGAGTTTGCCGGCCTCGGTGACGTCGTAACGGTAGGACAGTTCGCCCCAGAGATTAGGGTATTTCTGCAGGTATTTCTCGATCGTCTCCGGCGCGGTGGTGAAGCCGGTATGCGCCCAGACGATCTTCACCTTCGGGTTGTGGGCGAAGAGGATGTCCACCGCCTCGTCGTCGGAATGGGCATGCAGCCAGAGATTATTGGCGACGGCGAAATCGACGGTCTTCCTCACCCATTCCGTCCGGGCGTCCTTGCCGAAGAGGTGGAATTCGCCGATGCCCTGGTAGTAGCCGCGCTTGTGCTCGGATTCGATGAGGGCGAAGATCTTCGGGTCGTTGAACCAGGTGTGGCGGTCGGGCTGGACGATGTAGGGGCGGATGAAGGGCACCACCCAGACGTCCTTCGGCTTCGCTTCGTAGAGCGCCCGCGTGCCGTCGTTGGGGCGGCTGTTGGCCAGGATCCCGGTGACGCGGTTGTCGCGGAAGAGCTTGAGCACGTGGTCGAGCGGATAGGGCCCCTGCGCCGCCTCGACGTTGTAGTGCAGGTGGGCGTCGAAGAGGGGCAGCGGCTCGGCAGCCTGGGCATTTGTAGCGCCCCAGGCGAAAGTCAGTCCCCACAGGACGGCGGCAAAATGCGTTTTCATGACGGCTACCTCCGCAAATTCTCCTCTCCCCCGCCCCTCTCCCCGCAAGCGGGGCGAGGGGAGAACTGCCTTGCGCCCTCTCCCGCCTGCGGGAGAGGGCTGGGGAGAGGGGGAATCAGGGTAACTCAATCCCTGAACTTCGGCTCCCGCTTTGCGCGCGCCGCCGTCATGGTCTCCGTCAGGTCGTCCGACATCAGCATGGCGGCGTTCCAGGTGGCGACGTAGTTGAGGCCGTCGGCAACCGAGTGGTCGCGGGCATAGGTGACCATCTCCTTGATGCCGCGAATCGACAGCGGCGACTTCCTGGCGATGGTCGCGGCGATCTTCGCCACCTCGTGGAAGAGCATGCCGGCGCTGGCGTAGCTGTGGTTGACCAGGCCGATCTCCTTGGCCTCCGGCCCGGCCACCATGCGGCCGGTGTAGGCCAACTCGCGCACCATGCCCTCGCCGATCAGCTTGGGCAGGCGCTGCAGCGTGCCGACATCGGCCGTCATGCCGACGTCGATCTCCTTGATGCTGAACTGGGCATCGCTGCTGCAATAGCGCATGTCGCAAGCGCAGGCGAGGTCCACGCCGCCGCCGAGGCAGTAGCCGTGGATGGCGGCCAGCACCGGCTTGCGGCAGCGCTCGATGGCGGTGAGCGAATCCTGCAGGTCGAGGATCAGGCGGCGCAGCTTCTCGCGCATGCGGCCTTCGCAGTCGTCGGCGATGCCTTCGCTGACGCTGCCGAGCATGCCGAGATCGATGCCGGAGGTGAAGCAGGGTCCCGCGCCGCGCAGCACGGCAACGCGGACCGCAGCTTCTTCGTCGATCCACCTGAAGGCTTCGCGCAGTTCCAGCCACATGCGCAGGTTCATGGCGTTGGCCTTGTCCGGCCGGTTCAGCTCGACCGTGGCGACGGCATCGTTCAGTTCGATCTTCAGGGCTTCGAAGGTGGGAGTCGTCATCGTGGCCTCAGGCGGAAAATGTCGGGTAGTCCAGGTAGCCGCTGTGGCCGCCCAGGTAGAAGGTCTTGCTGTCCCACGGCGCGATCTCCACGCCCTGGCGCAGGCGCGATACCAGATCGGGGTTGGAGATGAAGGGCTTGCCGATGGCGATCAGATCGCCGCTGCCGGCGGCGAGCGCGGCTTCTGACTTGGCCGCGTCGAAGCCGCCGCAGAGCATCAGCGCGTGGGTGAATGTTGCCCGCAGCATTTTCAGCAGCTCGCTGGCAGGATCGTGCACCCAGCTCATCGACTGGTCGTAGAGGTGCAGGTAGACGAGGCCGATTTTCTGCAGTTCGCCGGCGAGATAGGCGTAGGTCGTCATCGGCTCGGGGTCGGGCTTCATGTCGTTGGCCTGGCCCAGCGGCGACAGGCGGATGCCGACCCGCTCGGGGCCGACAGCGGCCGCCACTTCGCGCGCGATGTCGAGGTGCAGGCGGCAACGGTTCTCCAGCGAGCCGCCGTAGTTGTCCCGGCGGTCGTTCAGATACGGGCAGCGGAACTGGTCGAGCAGGTAGCCGTTGGCGCCGTGGATCTCCACGCCGTCGAAGCCGGCGGCGATGGCGTTCTTCGCCGCCTGCACGAACTCCGCGATGACCCCCTTCACCTCTGCCGTCGACAGGGCGCGCGGCGCCTCGCAGGCGAGCAGGGCCGGCTGGCCGGTGGCGCGGTCGAGCGCCAGCGACTTGCCGTTGGCGGCGAGGGTGCTCGGGCCGACCGGCGGCGCGTTGTCCTCGCGCAGGCTGCCGTGGCTGATGCGCCCGCAGTGCCAGAGCTGGGCGAAGATGCGCCCGCCCGCCTTGTGCACCTCGCTGGTCACCGCCCGCCAGCCCGCCACCTGCTCGGCGGAGTAGAGGCCCGGCGTGTAGGCGTAGCCGCGCGCCTGCTTCGAGACCGGGATGCCTTCGGAGATGATCAGCCCGGCGTCGGCGCGCAGGCCGTAGTACTCGACCATCATCGGCGTCGGCGCGATGGCCGGGTTGGTGGCGCGGCAGCGCGTCATCGGCGCCATGGCGATGCGGTTGGGCAGCGTCAGCGCGCCCAGGGTGAAAGGGGAAAACAGCTTGCTACTGCTACTCATGGCACTCCTTAAAAATTACCCCCTCTCCCCGCCAGCGGGG